>Ga0207707_10000193_pt1 | contig 64266 bp, 53 predicted proteins | sample KBSC83BmetaG_FD_184336 | JGI IMG/M metagenome (GOLD analysis project Ga0207707, IMG submission 184336) | Corn rhizosphere microbial communities from Kellogg Biological Station, Michigan, USA - KBS C8-3B metaG (SPAdes) (version 2) | ecosystem: Host-associated > Plants > Roots > Rhizosphere ... | reverse complement strand
GCCGTGGTTTTGATTCAATGGAAATGTTTCCGTTCACTAGACGAGCACGCTCTCGCATACTGGTGAGACCCAGACCTACACCCTGCATCTCTGCCAAAAGATCGAACCCTTTGCCCAAATCCTTCACCTGTAAATGCAGCTCATGTGATTGCTCCCACAGGCCCACTTCCATATGCTTTACGCCGCTGTGCTCGACGGCGTTGTGCACGGCTTGCTGCAAAATCCGAAATAGTGAAAGCGACACTTCGTTCGGCAGAGTGCGGGGCACACCATCTTCTTTGAAATCAATCTGCACATCGTTCATCTCAGAAACTTCTTTGCAGAAGCTCTTGGCTGCGGCAACAAGCCCCAGATATTCCAGCTTCGACGAATGCAGCTTGTGGGACAGGCTCTGCACATCCCTGCCAATCTCGGCGATGCGTCGCTTGGCGTGTTCTAGATGGTCGTGCAGAATGGGATCGTGGCCTGCGCTCTGATCACATTGATCCAATTCGACAGCCAACAAGGCAAGCTGCTGGCTGACATCGTCGTGAAGGTCCCTTGCGATCCGGGTGCGCTCTTGCTCTTGTGATTGAATCAATTTCCGACTCAGCCCCGAAATCGCTGCTTCCATCTGTTTACGTCGCGTGACGTCTTCAGCGAGGATGAGAATCCCTCCGGTCGTCCCGTCCGCGTTTTGCCAAGGCCGAACCTCCCAGCGTGCCCAATGAGGGCCGTCCTGCCCAACCCAATAGTCTTCGTCCGCTCGCAGGGTTTCTCCTTGAAGGGCGCGACGGTGAACCTCTTTCCAACGCTCAGGCATCTCTGGAAAGATCTCGTAATGGGAGCGCCCTATTATTTGCCTTTTGCCAGGCAAGTAGTCAGTGCACCATCGGTCACTGACTTGCAGATAATGCATGTCACGGTCGAGCATCGCGACTGCTGACGGCACATTTTTCACGAAGACTCGCAGCAGTTCCTCTCGTGATTGCAGTGCCGTGGCCTGTGCTTCTAGAGTGCGATTCAAGCCCAAAAGTCTCTCTTCTGCTTCCTTGCGCTCACTCACATCAACGTTGACCCCCAACATCCGTAAAGGCTCGCCGAAATCGTCCATTAAGGCCTGCCACCGTCCAGCTATCCAATGAACACTTCCGTCTGGCCAGACTACTCGCCACTCTCCTTTCATCGGTTGTCCGGTTTTCAACGCCTCGTCGACCGATCGAAGTACCCGTTCAAGATCATTCGGATGGAGCAGCTTTTCCCAAGCAGTCTGTGTTCCGGCAAAGGCGCCAGGCGGCAAACCATGCATCGCTTCCAATTCCGGTGTCCAAGTATCCGCCCCGGTGCGAATATTCCATTCAAAAGCTCCGATGCGAGCGGCCTGTTGTGCCAAGCGTAGCCGTTCTTCGCTATTACGTAATGATTCTTCTGCCTTTTTTTGATCTGTGATTTCCTCCACCATGGCTATTACCAGCGGCGAGGGCCGAGACCTCAGAAGCGAAAGACTCAAGCGGCCCCAAACTAAGGAGCCGTCTCGATGAAAATAGCGTTTTTCTAGTTGGTAGTGATCTATGGCGCCCGCTCGCAATTGTTGGAACAGTGCCCAGTCCTGCTCGGCATCCTCGGGAGGAGAGAAGTGAACGCAATGTTTGTTTCGCAATTCTTCTTCGGTAAAACCTAGAATCCCGCAAAATGCTGGATTGATAAAAAAAGGTTGCCCCTCTAGGTCCTCGACCACTATCCCAATCGGACTCGCGTCAAAAATGTCGTGGAGCAACTGGTAGTCCACAACTGCCCTAGGGCGGCTGGTCGCCATAACAACTCGAGATTAATACCTAAAAACAAGCCCTGGGCACCTGTCAGCCATGACAGTGGCCAGGGAAGCTAAAACTCCACTGACGGACTTCGATATGGTTTTGTCGGGTGTCTTCAAATCAATTCCGGGTCAGCGTTCCACGATTCGAGTACTCGGTCGGGTGGGCGGCCCCAGAAGGTTCCACCCGCCAAGAGCGCAACAATAGCCAGAACTAGATTCCGAGCGGCTTGGGATTTGAGCACATAGCCCTGGGCTCCTGCCTCCTGGACATCCGTCGTTAATCGCTCTGACTGGTGCGTTGTGAATATCAGGATCGGAAATGTCATACCCAAACTCGCATCTGGGCGGCTGCTTCCAAACCACTCATGTGTGGCATAGTAATGTCCAGAATTATCAAGTCGGGTTTGAGTTCCTGGGCAACTTGGATCGCTTCCTTTCCATCCGTTGCTTCTCCGCAGATAGTCCATTCTGGGCGCAGCTTAGCTAGTAAAGACTTCAAACCTTCACGTAAGACTTCATGATCATCTACGATAAGAATGCGGGCGCTCATAGGAATGCTTCCTCTAGGATTGATTTTGATGCTTTTGATTACATCTCAGCTAGAGGCGGTGGTGGTGGATTGCTGTTTTGTTAGCGGTATCCTGGCAACGACTTCGGTTCCATGCTGATTCGAAACAACATCGAGTACACCTTTCAATTGGCGCACTCGTTCGCTCATTCCGCGTATACCGACGCCGAGTGAACCCATCCAGTCTTGACTGCCCTGCTCCAAGATTTCAGTGGGCATTCCTTTACCGTGGTCTATAACTTTCAGGATCACGGCATCATCGGCGCGAGATACGCTAATCTCGGCAATGTTGCTGCCGGAGTGCCTCTGAACATTTGTTAGGCATTCTTGAAGCACTCTGAACAAAACCAGTTCGGAGTCTCGGTCTAAGCGTTCGACATCGTCTGCAATCTGGAAGGTAGTCTTGATTCCGCTTCTTGCCGAGAATCCATCCAAATACCAAGGAATGGCCGACCTCAGTCCGACTTCTTCCAGCATCGGCGGATATAGCAGATATGAAATCGTTCGCACTTCTTTGACACACTCCTCCGTCAAAGACGCGCATTCCGTGATTTCCTGTGCCGTGCCTCTCATTGAGTCTAACTTCATTTTCAACACGGACAGGTATTGTCCTAGGCTGTCGTGAATCTCGCGCCCGATGCGCCGTCGTTCTTCATCCTGCGTACGGAGAAGGTGCAGAGATAAATCCCGCAGAGACTTCTCTGACTCTTGCAGTTTCCGTTGCGAGTCCTCTAACGCTTTTTGGGACAGCATTCGCTGTGTGAAATCTCGGGTGACCTTTGTGAAGCCGATTAACGTCCCGTCACGGCCTCTGACCGGGGTGATCAGGACGTTGGCCCAAAATCTAGTGCCGTTTTTGCGCACTCTCCAGCCTTCGTCCTCAAATCGGCCTTCTCGGACCGCAACATCCAATTCCCAAGCTGGCTTGCCGGCCCGAATATCTTCCTCAGGGTAGAACCGCGAAAAGTGTTGGCCAATAATCTCCGATGCTTTATAGCCTTTAATGCGCTCTGCACCGGTGTTCCAGGTGCTTACACAACCTTCCGGGTCCAGCATGAAGATTGCATAGTCCTTAACGGCATCAATGAACAGCCGGGCGCGTTCCTCACTCCGACGAAGAGCCATTTCTGAACGCATCTGCTCAGTCATGTCGCGTGTGACCTTGCCGAATCCAACCAACTTCCCGTCTGCTTCCTTCACGGCGGTGATGGTCACTCGCGCCCAAAAGTTTGATCCGTCTTTGCGAACTCGCCAGCCCACGTCTTCAACATGGCCGTCCCTCGTGGCACGTTCTAGCAGCCTTTGTGGCTTTTCCGAGGAAACGTCGTCTTCTGGATAGAATTTCGAGAAATGCTGTCCGATTATTTCGGCTGCTGTATAGCCTTTGATCCTTTCGGCGCCAGGGTTCCACGAAGAGACGCGACCTTCGACGTTCAACATGAAAATCGCGTAGTCATTCACGTTCTCTATGAACAGCCTGAATGGCTCGTTCCTCTCCTGCCATTTGATCTGGTTCAAAATGTTAAGCTCCTGGCGTAATTCACTCGCACCTAGTGAGCCAGCCCCGACAATTCCCGTGTGCTCAGCACAAATCTTCTTTATAGAGTCCGCGAATTGTTCTCGGCAGAACCCCTGAAGTGGGTAGGCACAATGCAAGGAAAAGGAATGCGTTGTTGCGAGTTGATTCCAGAGTTTTTCAAGTCGCAGCGCTGCTTCATCCTGCCCTTCAGCCCATAGAAGGGCTACCATCTCTCCAAACGCGACCACGCGACGGTTATCGCCTTGAGATGCCTCTGCCGCGCGAAGGATTACAGACCCAATGATTTTAGAGAATTTTGCCGGGTCGGGCTGCCCATTTATCATGAACTTGGCCATCACCTCTGTCGCAGCAAGAGCAATGTACCTTCCCTGTCTGGTTGCTTCGCCTGTATTCAGACCACTTTCACTTAACTTCCGAGTGAGAGTGTCGATGTGAGCGTGTGTAGCAATGATCACTGCCGAGTGCCCTTGCGAGAGCGCAGAACCAATGGAGGAGTTCAATTCATGCATTAACAGTCCGTCCTCTCGATAAAATTGGACGGTATGTATGTGCTCCACAGGAGGAGTTGGAATTTGGGCGGCGCTCAATTTGCTTACCCTGTTGGCTGATACCGGGCAACTTCCGGTTGACGAATTTTGACATAACGCAAAATACGCGTTCTATACAGGAAACCCTGTAGGGGAAGGGGCTTGGTTCGAGAGCGAACATACATCGCCGATTTTGCCATTGCGTTGCGACATGTCGTTTAGCGGTTCGTGCTTGGCGACAATTCTCCTACGCTTCCCTTTTCGAGGGTCGGAACGTCAAAACCCTGGGGGAGGGACGATGCTGCATTTGATTCAACAGCCTAAAGCTCGGATCGTTTCGGTTTTTCTTATTATGGCGAATATCGGCGTGGCCCGGGCGCAGAACACAAGTACGGATGTTTTCCCGATCATTGATGTTCAGCATCATGCCATGGACAATGATAATGGCGGCCCGGTTCTCCCGATGTGCCCGAATACCTCTAAATTTACTGCTTCTGATCCTAAGAGCGATAAGGGGCAGGACTGCAGTCCGAAGCTCTGTACCGCGGGCCTGCGCTCTGATCACACTGATCCAATTCGACAGCCAATAAAGCAAACTTGGCTGACATCGTCGTGAAGCTCCCTTGCGATCCGGGTGCGCTCCTGCTCTTGTGATTGAATCAATTTCCGACTCAGCCCCGAAATCGCTGCTTCCATCTGTTTACGTCGCGTAATGTCTTCAGCGAGGATGAGAATCCCTCAGGTCGTTCCATCGGCATTTACGCCAAGGCCTCTCGGAATGCGTGAGGGATCGTTGTATCAGTGGCTCTGCCGGATGACGGAAACTTCTTGCAGGGAAGCGAGTATCCCAGCACTCCCGTCACACTTCGAAAACACACGATTGATGCCCGCCGCTTTAGCAATCTGAGAGAGTTGCCGATTACTGTAGAGCGTGAACATCAGTAAGACGGTGTTTGGCGCAATTTTGACAATTTGGGGTGCGGCTTCGAGTCCGCCCATCACCGGCATATGCAGGTCTAAGATGACCACGTCAGGATGAAATTTGCGAACCATTTCCAGCGCAACCGCTCCGTTTTCGGCCTCACCGCAGACTTCCCAACCAGGATTCAGCTCAATCGCGGAGCGCAAAAAGTGGCGGGCCACCGCACTATCATCGACAATTAAAATTGTGTAGGACACACGGCCATCGGTGCCCCAGAAAGCAGCTGGCCGTGTCAGATCGTCCGTGGCAGCGGACGGCAGCGAGGAAGGACATTCTCAGGGTACAGGTCGCTACGTTTTACGGAAATACAGCGAATGCTGTACGGCAGCGCACATTGTATTGTTCGGCACAAGCTAAACAAGGCCCCCAATACCAACTCTGAGAAGGAGTAGTATTGAAGAGTCTCTTAGGCATCTTTCCGCCGCGCCCACTGGGCGACGGTTCCTTGCTCACCTGACAGCATTCCGCTGGACAAGGAGCCGTAATGGCGAAAAAAGCTCCCATTCGTGTCCCATTAGCAAAGCCCCCGACGGACGGTGATGGAAATGCCGTTCACAACGAAATCCTGCTAAGCCTTTCTCAGAAAGAATGTAAGCAACTGGTCCCCCACCTGGAATTAGTTCGGTTGAAACTCCATCAGGTGATATATGAGGGCGGGAGAAACCATCAAGTTGGGTTATTTCGTGAACACAGGCTTGATGTCGATTTTGGCCGTTCAGCCGGACGGAAAATCGGTTGAGGTTGGTCTCATTGGCAAGGAGGGATTTAGTGGATTACCTCTGCTTGTAGGCTATCGCAGCAGCCCCACCAGAGTTGTGACGCAAGGCGATGGCACAGCCTACAGATGTGATGCCCAGAGGCTGAAACAAATAATGGCGCAGTGCCCCGAACTGGAACAGAAACTTCATCGCTATGGCCACCGGCTGGCCATGCAGACCACGCAAATCGCAGCTTGTAATCGGTTGCATGAAGTGGACGAACGATTGGCGAGGTGGATATTGATGAGTCAAGACCGGCTTGATTCGAAACAGCTGCCTTTGACTCAAGAATTTTTAGCGCAGATGCTCGGGACCAGGAGGGCAAGCGTTACTGTGGCTGCAGGTATTCTGCAAAAGGCCGGACTGATCTCCTACACACGGGCAACGTCACGATCCTGGACCGGGAAAAGTTGGAAGATGCAGCCTGTGATTGCTACGACCTCGTGCGCCAACAACTTGCGAAATGGGGAACGGAAGCCAAGTAGTGTTTGTACGGCATCGTACATTCACATGCCATCTGCCGTGCTGACCGGTTCCATGTTCCCGCGCATACTTTTCTTTAGCTCATTGTCAGTGTGGCGGGGCGGTTTTATGGCAACTAGAGCGGGATACCAGCACTATCGCATCGACGAAGTATCAGCATCGGCCGACCTGAGCGCCGGCCGTAGTTCCGCAGCTCTGCAATCCTGGAAAGAAATAGCATCCGAGTTGAATCGCGGTGTCCGAACGGTGCAGCGTTGGGAACGTGACCTAGGCCTTCCTGTGCGACGGATCGGCAGGAGTCGCCGAGCTCCGGTATTTGCCTTCAAGAACGAATTGCATTCCTGGTTAAGAACGAGCGGTGGAATACAGGCCTGTGGCGTACGGGCACTCTCCACTTATGCACAACCAGAGGTGGAAGACAAGAGTGCACGAAATACTGAGCTGCTGCAAGCACTTGAAAAGCTATTTGCAGCTGAGCCTTCAACGCATTCAACGGTGGAGTGTTCCGAGTGCGGCTGTCCCATGCGGCTTCTGAATGGCTATTTTTGGATTTATGGCAGCCGCAAAAAGCGGAGGTTGTCAATTCCGATTTGCCCCGAGTGCAATATTGAATTCGTGGAGGCTGTCAATCGTTCTCAACGCCTCCATATCCAGTAAGCCATTCAAGATGGAGGAACAAATTGGGAGTTCCCTCCTGTGTCGCGTCCAATCGAATCCCGGTTCGACCGTCAGTTGGCTTTGTAAATCTCGTTTTCAACATCTTCTTGAGACCCGCAGAGTCCGCAATGGGAATACGTTGAAGAGCTTCCCGGGTCGGTGATTCCGTGGGTGAGTACTCGGTAGACCCTGTTAATGGAAATTTGACTCCTCTTCCCCGGGCCCATTCACAATGGCACAAATGTGATCTTCTTTGAGTTCGTGCTGGCGCCATAGTTCACATAGCGATTTCCGCCTCCTGGGCAATCAATCGCGATAGCACTTATCAACCGCGAGTGACGAGAATTTTCCTTATGCTCATTTGTACAACGCTCGCGGCCCGAGTCATGCGGCTCGTGCCTTCGCAGAGGACAGGCACGCCGTCACCTCACGGAGGACCTGCTCGTAGTCAGCGGCTATCGCCCGCTCCACATGAATACGAACGCCTTTTACGCCTGCTTCTTGCGCCAACCTCTTGAAGTCAATCTGGAGAAAGACTTCCAACTGCTTAGGTGTCAAGACGGCAATGGGAACAGTAGCGGACTGGCCGGTCGCGATCTCGATCTTCACGCAGTACGGGGATTCGAACTGTTGCGTTTCCGGATTCATGCGACACATCCCTTTATGGAGCGAAAAGTGGAGGCAAAGACTCTAGCATTTTAGCGTTCCCCCGCCCCATGCGAGTAATACTTGAGGCACCTCCAGCCAATCTTCCAACATCAGCATCCACGTCAACGTCACCCACCGCGAGCGTTAGCGACCGCGCAGCTCGTTACCATTTACACGTTCCAGTTGCGTCACTTCAACTTCCTATGTCCTATTCCGTCAAACGCGGAGGCGGAGATTGGGCTTATACATTGCGGGAAACATTTGGTACACCACCGCTTGGGGAGACTGGGAGCGACAGTGGCGAAGAAATAGGTAGAGTCGAGAACGGGCGCATTGGCTTTATTCTCCCGGTGGCGGTTGACTGCGCTTTCGCACCATCGCCTCAGTCCGGTTTTGCCTGGCCCTGTTCCTGTTCCTGCTCATCGAACCGAACAGGCGGATCTCCCGCATTCGGCTCTCGGAAAAAACGAACACCTACCGAACTAGGCATGGAACGCCGTCTGAAATTTCTGAACACAATCTTGGGGCTGCTAGACGTATCGTGAATTCCCAGGTCCTTCGTCGCTTCGTGCGCAAGCCTTTAACTGATCCCGGAGTTACCCCGGCTTCCTAGGTACTACGGACCACTCCGCCACCCACATGGCCCGGCATGTCTCTCACGCGCTTCCAGTCGATCCGGACCATGATCACCGCTGGGGGCTTCCCGTGTTGCGTCTGGCCTCCTCTGCCTACATGCCCTCGCCACTACCCCGGTCACAATAAAGGACCATTCAGATGAGCTAAGTTGTTTTCAAACACTTCCCTTCTCTCCTTAATGGTGTCCTCGATGCAACCCCCGGGCGATCCGCCCGTCAGCATCCGAATAACGTAGAGAGACCACCGTCGGTGACCCCGTTCCTTCGACCTGGAACACAAAAGCCTTGCCATCTGCAGGTTTCGTAGCGTATCCACCCGACACGGAGCTTCGAGCGTGGCCGCAACCTGTAAACAGCCACTACCATACCTGCGAGGAACAGTGCTCCGGTTACGGCAGCAAATGCATTATTTGGCTGACGTTTCATGATCACCTATTTGGCAATTCGCGTTATAGAAGCAAGCTCCCGCTCCAACCTAAGTCGGGATCTTGATTGGAATTAATTCCCCCGTGCAACGAGCACTCAGCATGGAGTCGATTGCATCCTGAGCGGTGTACTTCCCCATAGCAAGCGCTAGCCTGCGTTCGGAAGTGGTTTTTATCGAACTGCCCATTTCAATCACGTACTGCGGTCCATGCGCACCCACGCGATTGAGTTTCACAATAAACTTCGTGTTGGTCATATCCCATCTCTTTCTTGGTCCTGGAGTGTCCTTACTACGTGCTCAACTGGCCCCAGTTCGGTAAACCTCTCCGGGGGGTGGAATGTCCATCAAGAGACCATGTCTCTAAGGAAGTGGTATTCCTCAAGTACTTCGGGCGGATGATTGTCCCAAGAGTCGCCGAACACAGTGCCGGGTTTCCTTAGATAAGTTGCTCGATGCGTTCTTCAATCTGTTCAAGATCCTCGTTCGTCAGCGAAGCCCTGAACAGCTCCCGCTCGGCGTTGGCTGGCCGCTGTTTTCCTCTGGCCCACAGACGTATCGCTGGATCATCATGTTTGCGATTTGCATTGATTCCTTCTTGATGGCCTTTCATCCGTTCTCGTGCTTCGTCGAGTTTCGCTCTCAGATGGTGATTCATTGGTCGCCCTTTTCACTTTCTACAACCCCGCGGCTTCCCCCGATATGCAGCGGAACTTCCGCAGGAAATAATCTACCAGAGCCTCCCGCAGGCTATTTTTGGCGCGCGGTCCTACTACCTTGCGGCGGCGGGATTAGGCCCACAGCAGAAAGGACTTGGTAGAAACCCCTTGGGTAGCCTTAGGGGATACTCGCTTTGTCCAGCCCTCACGAGTTCGAGTTGTCCCTAATGTCGCATCTACTGTAAAGTTCCTCCGCATTCTTGAAGACATTACCGAGCGATTCTGGTCATAACCCGTCAGACCGGAGCCTGCACAGGATCCCCAAGGCTCGCAGGCGTTGCCGCAGCGAGAACATACAACCATAGCTGCGTCATGACGGCGGTGCCAAATGAGACGTCAGTGGGGTTGATCAGATGAACGCGCACGCGTTGTTGCCTCCTTGTACACGGGATGGTCGACGGGCACTGCACTGCGCTCAAACGATGAATCTGGGACTTTCGAAGGTTCGGAAACAGCTCAGCAGTTCACGAATCCGGGAGAACGGAAGCAGAAGAAATTGTCGCGTGCCGTCAGTGTGAAAATCTGGTCAAAATTGAACACTCGCCGGAAGTTCAACGACAGGGCGGGACTTGTTAGAGCTCAATCGTGCAGACCCACGTTCAAATGCGAAACCCAATCTCCGGAACCGGTTCATGAAGAAACTCACGCGCGAACGGGTACCGATCATCTCTGCTATGGTCTCCCGGCTGATCTTGGGAACAAGCGTCACGGGTACTCCCTCTTTGCCAAAGTGCGCAGTGAGCAATCCACCGGGCTTTTCCTGGTTACCCTGAGAAAGAAAATACACAATGTAATGTATCGAACTAAGTCATGCGTGGCTTATATTCTCAGCATCTTAAGCACGAGTACGTGGTGGACTTCTGGTGCCGAAAATCCTTCAGATGCCCGCAAATGCCGCACAGAGTCGAGAGAATCACATCATCCACTACCCTCGTGTACAGTGCCAACGTTTCTTTGCGGACTTCATGCGGGATACGCGGCTGTGCCCCGAGGTATATCACTGTGTGATTCAGTGCGACGGGGAGCGCGAAATTCTTTACTGGTCACAGCACTCCTCTTTGGAAGACGCACAAAGCGCGGCGCAGACTGAACTTGCTTCGATTGTGGATTCCAGCATTGGAGCAGTCGGTTAGCGTGCACAGTTTTCTTCGCCTACGGCGTATGCCTATCGAGGAGCTTTCTTCTTCATCCTGAAAACAAGAACTACGAAAACGGCGACTGCCAGAACTCCGGCCACTACACGAATTGTGTGACATTGTCCAATGGGCTCTCCTCACGGCGAATATTAGAAGCAGATTTTTACCCCATATAATTACCACTGAGAACACGCGAGTACAGCGATCTTGCCACCGCACAACTTTGTATCTCTCAAAAAGACTTCCAGGATTGCGGAGTTTCCTCGCCTATGGTGGCAGGACTGAATCCCCGCAATGCATGAGAATCATCTGGGCTTCTCAACGCACCCAGACCAAAGGTCGATGTCCCAGGTCTTAGCGAACCCAGAAGTTATGTGCGAGGGATCGACCCGTTGTAATTCCACGGCGTCCTTTTTGACGTGTTTTGCTATCCCGATTCCTAAACTCTCGCAACGTCTCTGAAACGTAGTGAGGCTCTCCTCGAACGAGTACATGCAGACTTTCTTTCCGTGCCCTGCGGCGGATGCCGCAAATTGCCCCGCGAGCGAAGATTTCCCGATGCCTGGAGGACCAACGATGATCACGCCAAAACCCCACGCGATCGGCCCGCCCATGAGCTCATCCAATTCTTTTATGCCGTTCGCAAGAGCCGGACTAGCATTGAATCCATGGCGAGACTCTCCGGCCGCAGCCAAACGGGGAAACACTTTTATCCCCCCGGTAGCGATGCGGAAATCGTGAGCGCCTTCGATGAAGGGGACGCCGCGCATGGTTGCTGCGTTTATCTTGACGAGCGTTCAATTTCTTTCTGGCAGCGGATGCGCGCATCATTGTGGTACCTAAGAGCATGGTTAAGAGGCATTGCCTTGAATGCGGTGGTGAACTTGTATTGGCATTTCAACCCAGCGAAAAGGCGTGGCACGGTCCGGGATCGGGGACTGAGACGAGAACAAGCAAAAGATGGAGGTGCGGCACCTGCGGACATGAATTCACTGCCGAACAGCTTCGCGCCGGCAAGCTTCTCACTCCGCCAGGTTAGAGCAGACATAGCGAACTGATCAATCTGCATCGACGGCCCTGGACAGTTCGCTGCTTACGTCAGCTGAAAGAACTTTCGAGCTTGAAAACACGTACACTAGGGTATGCACACCGATAAACAGTTCAACGCAGCCACTATCGAACGCCTGGCGCAGCAGAGTGGATTGCTGCTGAAGACGTATAGAGCGGAGTTTGCCAGGGATCCCGACAGCCAGGCGACAAAATCGTCGCGCAGCAATTTAATCGCCCTGCTTCATACCATTCATCAAGTCTATGGAGCTTCGAATATCTCTCTCGGTGTGGGTTCTTCAGATCTTCTCGCCGAGTTGGACGGTAACTGGGGCCCAGCCCTTGAAGCTATCTAATCTGTACAAACTGCTTTGCAGGACAGACGAGAATCTGGTCAAAATTGATCAGATTGCAACCAAGGATTGCTCTAAAGTTGGTGCAGTCGCACTGGAAGCGCCCCGTAAGCATTTTAAGGAGTGTCCCATGATGTCGCCGGAACCCGGTCCCAACCGCTTAAACATGAAATTCTCAGAGTCCGGCAGGAAGGTTGTCATTCACCTTGTACGCGGCCTTCCACCGAAGATCAGCCGGGACCAGAAAACCATTACAATCACGTTCCCAGATCGTTTTCCCGTTCGCAATAAACCGACCAAGCCGTAGCTGATGTGTCCCAGCCGCTCCGGTCCCCGTTGCGTGAGGCGGCGTGCCATCTCAACACTCGCGCAGTTCTCAGCGGGGTGCGACCCTCCAACCTGGCTTCCACTCCACAGTAAAAGTTGCTTTTCGCCAGAAAACGCCTTGGGCTTCCCATCAGGCATCACGCCGGCCTCAGCACTTTGCGACATTCGAGGCAATACGTCTCATATCTCGGCGTAATGAGTCCGCAAAATGGGCAGATTCGCTGCGAAGCGAAATCGCCGTCGTGCCTTTCCACGCCTAATAATTTCCTCATTTCAGCACTGAGGAAAGCGCGCGAACTGCGAACACGGACGAGTAGCCGATGAAGAACGGACGGCATGGTCAATCCTCCGGTGATACTCTTAAGATGCTCATCCTGTGTGTGGAGGATCTCTAAAAGAGCTGAAGAGCAACGATCACGTTGCTCGCCAATTAACAACGACAGATGAGGTCTTGGAGATTCTGTGCACAATCGCTCTTACGGCAGACTCGGCGGCGTCCCGCCTATCCGGCAGCGTCGCCAGTCATTAGGGGCCGCAAAGTTTTTCAGCGCCGCGAAAGCTTGACGCACTTATGCTGCGCCAAGTCCGCTGATACGGTGTTTAACGGGACCTGGGGATCGCATCGGCCTCGGCTGGGGTTAATCGGGAGAGATCGCAGTAATCGTAGCCATGAACACACGCGTCATAGTTACGTTTATGTTCAGCATCCGCAAGGGCCTTAGTTTCCGAGGACGTGAGCTTCTCGTAATCACATGCTTCGTCGCCATCTCTACAGGCCGTCAAGTTACGCTGACGAGCCGCTGCCGCGACTCTCTGACTTTGCTGCGGAGTCAATTGTTGATAGTCGCAATCGCTCCAACCGCTACTGCAATTCGTGAAGTTACGTTCCAGTTCCGCGGCAGTGACCTCTTTGGCTTCGCCGGGTGTCAATGCGGAATGATCGCACGAAGTAGCACCTTCGCGGCAATCTGATAGATTGTGTTCGCGTCTAGCCAGTCTTACTTCATTCACCTCCGACGATGTGAGCTTGAGATCGTCGCACGATCCGATTCCGCGTTTGCACTCAGCCAGATTTCTTTGATGCTCCAGGACGGCAATGTTCCGCGATTCCGCAGCGGTCAGTCGCGAGTGGTCACAGGAACTAAATCCGTTCTCACAGTTCGAGACATTGCGCCGATGTTCGGCGACCGCCAGTGCGGTGGCTTCCGTGTCGCTTAGTTGCGAGCGGTCGCAACTGCCCCAACCATTTCTGCAATCAGAGACGTTTCGCTGGTGCTCGGAGGTCTTGCTCTGCTGACCGAAAAGGATGGCGGAGCAGAATATCAACCAAACCAGGTGCGCGCATATCAGATTTTTAGAGGACACTTTCATGGGGCCTTTCTTCTCAGAGCCTGAGCGGAGTTGTAAACGCATATCTTCAGGTTGGGTACTATACCGTGGCCAGCAATAGTGCCGTATCTGCGAAACAATAACTGATCTGAACAGCTCACTTGCCCACTGGCTGAAGCGGCAGGTTTTTAAGATTGGCCGTGAACCAGGAAAGCGGCCGCCACGATCATGATTACGCCTAAGGCAATAGCAAAATACAGAATTCGGCGTGGCCGCTGTTCCAATTCAGCCCTGTGCCATTCCGCAAATTTAGCATGAACTGCTGCGCTGGCACGTTCTTCGATAGTCAGTGCTTCGTCGGTCGTTTTCAAAACATCTGCCTGGGTCGCCATTCTCGCTCCTGAGTTCCCGCTTTCGCGCTGAGCTTTGGGCGAATACAATGCCGGCGAGGATCAACCGGTCAGCTGTGTCGCCATGGAATCTACCTGCAAGTGCGCCGCTGCTATGGCGGCGGACGCCGTCTCGGTCTCTTGTTGGGTTGGTACGCAGACCTGCAACAAGCCATGGCGACCATGGTTTAGAGCAGGCTGAAATGCATCCTGGTGTCGCATGATAAATTGCAAATTGTGGGCCAGTTCAGCGCTTTCATACCCTTGTTCGAAACGGACACCGCTTGGGGGATCCGTAGACATGATCGTGCCGTATTCACACGCAAGGTGCCAATGTCCACGAGTCGTTGATAACCAGACCTTGAGGCTGTCCACAGAGCCCTTCGCGCTGAAGCAGTAGTCAACGTGGATCGAACCCGATTTTTCGCCCTGTAATAGATCTGTCCAACTCACGACCACTGCACACTCAAGAATCCAGTCCAGGGTTACTCCCATTACCGGTTTCATCTCGACTCGCTTTGGTTTCCGGGCGCACGATTCCATTGACGGCGTATTCTCCGCCGCTTTATTGCCAACGGAATCATCAGGGCAACGCCGCTAACGAACATCACTCCAACGAGAACTGCGAGATATAGGTCTGGTCGGTACATGAAGAACTCTCAAAGAATCTATTCGACTTGGGTAAGTGCTTCGGGCCACCAGTTCTTAACCACGCGCCCATTCAGCTTCTCTCTGCTCTGTCCGGCGCCGCCGGATATTATCCAATCCCGAACTTGGCTGAATGTGCCGACAATGCGCCGACACGGTTGTGTATGGTAGGCCCAGAAAGCGTTTGGGAATGATCGCTGTTACTTCGAGACAATTGAAGCAGTCCCTGCGCTTCTTCTTCGCTATTCGCATGAGTGCCGTCTGAATATCGCTCTCAGACCCTGCGCCCCAAACCTTCACCTTTACTTCCCCGGCTATAAACAAAAAGTTCCAGCCTGCCGCACGAATCTTACGCTCCAAGTCGCGACCGCTGAGAAAGCGCACCAAGCTCCAGCTTCGTGCGTAGGGTTCGATCTCTAGATCGAAAGTTCGTGTCATCGTGGGACGGTCCTCAATAAGAATGCTCCCGACCTGAATTCGTGAGTCCATAAAAACTCCGAAGCAGAAAAATAGGACAAGCCAGCGGCAGCTTTTGCCGCTGGCGTCGGCTCCGATCAACAAATTAGGCAGCAGCAACGGTGGTGGTCTGGTGAATAGTCGAGCTAATCACATCCGATACCCGTACTTTAGGAGCGCCGTCGAGCACCTTATCTAGGCTTTTGAGCACTTCAGGGTATCCAGCCGCGTTGTATGCTTCGGCATGTTCCTTAGTGTCCCAGAGACTGATAGCGACCACATCCCTCCCGGTCGGCGAGGTGGAAAAGGTGACTTCCTCCCGGAAACCAGCTTGCTTCCGCAGAATGGGAAGCACTTCGTTCTCGAAGGTTTGGGTGAACTCGGCCAGGGAATTGGGTTTCAGGCGTATGCCAACGTTCCGTGCAAACATAGTCAACCTCCACCAGTTGATGGTCAATCTAAGGAGGGAAAACTTCAGATAGGCTGACTTAGCTCAGGGAACCTGAACGAGAGAATGGAATATTCACCCTACTTTGAAGCTAGTCTCTTTCACGAGCGCTGTCAACAACTCGAACCAACCGGTGACGTCAAGCTGCTTGTGTAAATAGGTTGAGGGTGCGGGTTTTCCATTCCAGGTTGAATCTCTGGAAGATGGAGTAGATGATGGGGTCCACGCTCTCCACATTCACAAAACACACCATGGGTCGAGTGCGGCGGCGAACTTCGACGAAACAGCGCTCAATCACGTTGGTGGTGCGCAGTTTGCGCCACAGATGGCGGGGGAAAGCAAAGAACGACAGCAGCTCGGGTAAGTCTCGTCCAAGCCGTTTCACCACACCAGGATAGGTTCTTTGCCAGCGGGCGCGGAATCTGCGGAACATGGTTTCGGCATGAGCTCGGCTTTCCGCCTGATAAATGGCCTGGGCTCCGGCCTTGATCTCGTCGTAGTCGCATTTCCGGGCCTTCTCCAGGATGTTGCGCATCTTGTGTACCCAGCAGCGCTGATGCCGTATCCGCGGATAGACGGTACGAATTGCCGCCCCCAACCCCGCACAACCGTCGGTGAGAATCAACCGCAGCGCTCGGCCTTCTAGTCCGCGCCGGTACAGATCCCCGAGCAGGGCCTCCCAATCCGCCTGCCCTTCGCCCTGGCTGCGCAGAAAGGCCAGCAAGTGCCGGCTGCCATCTTGCCGGATGCCATAAGCCACCAGCATCTGCACTTGCTTGCGTCCCGTCGGCCGCCGTACCCGCAGACTCACCCCGTCGAGAAATAGATAGACGTAGTCGTCGTGCAAACCTGCCTGATGAAACTGACGTACCGCCTCGTCCAGATCGCGCGTCAACTTCGACACCGTCTGCGCGCTCACCGTTTCCCCCGTGATCGTGGCCACCACCCGCCCCACTTGCCGGGTTGAAATCCCCCGCAAAAACGCTTCCCGAATCAAAAGCGAAACTTCTTCGGCTCGCCGCTGAAACCGTCTCAGCCCAACCGGCAGAAAACTCTTTTTCCGGGTGCGCGCAATACGCAACCGAATCGTACCGAAGCGAGTCACAAAATCTCGCTCATAGTAGCCGTTGCGATATACTCGCCGCCGCCCCCGCCGCCGTTCATAGCGCCCCGCCCCGGAATATCGATCCCGTTCCCGCTCCGACTGCAGCTCGAAAAACCGCTGCCACGCCTGGCGCGTCTGCCCGTACAGATCTCCCCAGAAACTCTCCTTCAGTTCGCTCAGAAAATGTTGGAAATGCTCGTCAATCGGGATTATCTTCGCCATTGGGTGTAGGTCTCCTTTTAGGAAAGGCTTTTGCTTGCTAGGCAAAGCCAACTTACACCCTCTTGCTTTTTACACAATCAAAATTACGTCACCCGGGCCTGATGTTCTTCGTGATTGGCAAAACCAGGCGGATCGACCAAGCGCGAAGCCACGCCGAAGAAATTAAGGTTGCGAGTACCACTCCAGGAATTTGCGGAAGGCCTCGCCGCGATGACTGTAGTGTGCCTTTTCAACGGCGGTAAGCTCCGCGAACGTCTTGTTGATCTGGGGAAAGAAGAAAAGTGGATCGTAGCCAAAGCCGTTGGTCCCTTTGGGGATCTCACGGATTAGTCCTTCCGCCTTGCCTTCGAAAACTGCCAGAGTTTTTCCGTCGCGGGCCGCGGCAATCCAGCAGACAAAACGCCCGGTACGCTGGTCCGAAGGGACGCGCTTGATCTCGCGAATCAACTTGGCATTGTTCGCTTGGTCATCCGTATTGGCTTCCGCGAGATGCGGTTCATCGGCCGCATATCTGGCCGAGTGCACCCCCGGTGCTCCGCCCAGTGCGTCTACTTCCAATCCAGAGTCGTCTGCAATTACGACCTCGGCAGGAACGTAGCGGCTGTACTCCTCAGCCTTTTTGCACGCATTGGCGGCGAACGTCTGGCCGTCTTCTACGACTAGCGGCAGGGAATCGAAGTTGGGAATCTGAGCGACCTCAATTCCGTAATGCGAGGCAGCTCCCACGAGATCGCGGAGTTTACCTGAATTCGAAGTGGCTACTAGAATGTGTTTGCGAGCCATTCGCGATTGGTCCTCAGCCTTCATGAAGGACCATGCTACGTCTGCATCGGTTGTACCAGAGTCCAATCGCAGCGAGTGATAGGAGGGACATGATTGCGCCAGCGAGCCTGTCCCGGCCCTCAGTGAAAACGATTTCGACTTGGCTGTCACCTCCGGTAAGAGGAACAACGATTTCACCCTGGGGCCCTGTCTCTGGTCTTATCTCCCTGCCGTTTAGGCTCGCTCGCCACAAAGGATAGTTGAACGACCGCAGCACGAGTTTGCCTCCGGAACTCGTAGCTGCTGCAATGACACGGTGTTCGTCGTCCCAGCGCTTGATGGTGATTCTCCCCGATTCCGCGCCTTCCAATTTAGCTAACGGAGCCTTCTGATTCACTTCATAAGGGTCAGTTCCCGCGGGGGCGTATTCGTCCACGCCTTCGTCTCCGATTTGATTGCGATGGTTGTCTACCAGTTCCCGAATGTCGGCCGCGGTATCCCACCAAGGCATCAGCATCCAATGGGCGCCAATCGCGACTGGCGCCAGCGCAAGCACGAATACGAGGAGGCGCGGCCACCAACTCCGGATCGCGACCGCGATGGCCAGAGTGAGGACGAGGTTCAGAACCAGCAACCACCGCCAGGGAAACTGCACATAGCGTAGCTGGGGCAGATAACTCCATAGCAGGGCGGTGAAGGGCAACATAAGAAGTACGCAAGACCCCCCCAAAACCAGCAGTGGCCACCATAGTTTCGCCAGTTGCTTTCCTCGCCAAAGAACATGAACCAGAGCGAACAACGCGAATTCCCAGGCGGCAATCATCGACACCAAATGATTGAATCTGTCGTGGTCGGGATCCTTGCTGTGGGCGAACAGGAAGTTGTCTTGGGGGCGTACTCCGGGTGAGAGCACCTGATCGAGACTGACCCATGCCTTCTGATGCAGCACAGGCCAGAGATACACGGCAGCCAGGGCGGCCGCAGCGAACACCGCAATTGCCCCATACGCGATAACGTCGCCCCTTCGACGAGAGATTGCTAACCAAGCGACCAGGATTGCCAAGGAGTAGTGCATCATGATTGCTCCTGGAATGTTCGTCAGCCACCCGGCCGCAAGCAACAGAGCAATTGGCGCGATCATCTTCTTTCCGTGCTCCTCCAGACGAAGAAGGCAGAGCACAAGCAGGGGTAGATAGGCTGCGGTAAGAAGTTCGGCGAAGGCACTGCGCCAGTAAACAACCAGTAGGTGATAGGGATTCAGCGCGTACAAGATGGCTGCGAAAAGAGCACTGGGTAGCGAAAGCCAGTTCCTTGCCAACACGAACATCGAAAGTCCAGCCAGCGTCAGCGCCAGCCAGACGAATGCGCCCGGAACCAGTTTCCAGGGAAGAATCGCGCCCAGAATGCCACCGAGTGTCCAGGAGACGGGCGGATAGAAAATGAAGCGGGCTTCGCCATAACCGTAGTGTGCCCATGCCGCCCAGTGCGGGTAGGCCACGCCTTGCTGCCAATGGTCGAGAACTTCAATCCATGAGTTGAGGTGAAATTCGAAGTCGTGGCCGGAGGGAATCCCGTAATGGAACCAAGGCAGAAGGGTGGTCGCGGCCGCTGCTCCAATTAGGAGCACACCAGCCACCGGGACGTGTTTGGGTGTCTGTTTCGCCTGCACCGTACTCGAGAATACAAGAGTTGCGCTGCGATTTGGCGTGTACGGACTTCGAGATCGCGGGTCTGATCGCTGGGAAAGTGCAGGCCGGCTTTGCACCGAACCACAGCGCCTTGCCGAGGGCTCTGCTTGGCCCTCCGTGGGTGAAAACGGGCAGCGCGGGGGAGGCTTTCCAGGGTGGTAAGAATTTGGGGTCTGGGGGCCTAGAGTTCAGCGGCCACTTCGCTGTGATTTGGACGCATCTCCGCTTCGGGGAGGAACTCGATTCCGTAAAGATAAAGAGCGCGGTGACGAACGGCTCCGGGGATGCGCGTCCGGCAGCCCGACTCAGGCGAGCGGAACTCTACTTCGATCTGCGAACCGACTGGCAGGTTGGCGACGGCAAACAAGCCCATGCCTCCTCCACTAATGTTCATGCCGATGGCTTTGACGTGTGCGGAAGCTGTGAACACATCGACTGAGCTGTTCCACCACTGGCGGGGGGACTTTCTCGGCGGAGAAAACTGGTTTCGAAAAAGCATCCACGCCAGAGTAGCTGGATTCAGAGTTGACGCGAAGGTCACAGAGGGCCATAACTAAAGTTCATCGGACGAAAGGCATGGTAGCAGCGAAGGCCCGGCAGATTCCAAGAAGCACGAAAATTCGCTTCCGGCTACAATCATTTCCGAACGGCACCGCGAGTTCGGAGGCAACATGATAAAGGCCGCTATGGCTTGGCTCGTCCTTGCTCTTGTGACTTACGCTTCGGCACAGAATTCCTCTAAGCGCCCCAAGATCACCGGCATTGACCACGTTAGTTTCTACACGACGGATCAGGGCAAGAACCAGAAGCTCTATATGTCGGTGCTTGGGTTGCAATCCGCGACGGAGGCTTCGCCCGCGGAGCCAGGCCAGGTGCAGCGTTTCATCATCGGCAAACAATGGGTTGGATACAGTCCCGCGCCGGATGGGGGGTCCATCAACCGGATGGATCATGTAGCCTTTACCACGGAAAACGCCGAAGAAATGCGGTCCTATCTCGCGTCGAAGGGCGTTTCGGTTCCGAATGCCATCACTTCATCGAGCGGGATCAAGAGTTTCACCACGAAGGATCCGGAGGGGAACCGCATTGAGTTTGTGGAGCGCACCAGTGCCTTTGCGAACCCGCAAGGCGCGGAAAGCGATCCTGTGTCTCGCCGTATGATTCACGCGGGCTTCATCGTGCGCGACCGCGCCAGAGAAGACCGCTTCTACAAGGACATCCTGGGGTTCCGCTCCTACTGGTTTGGGGGGATGCATCCGGAACGTACTGATTGGGTTGCCCTTCAGGTTCCCGATGGCACCGATTGGCTGGAGTACATGCTGAACATCAAACCTGATGCCGACCAGCACACCACGGGTGTGATGAACCACATTTCACTAGGCGTGAACGATATGAATGCGGCACAATCAAAGCTGGAGTCGCACGGCTGGCAGGCAAGCGCGAATGAACACTCCCAGATCGGCAAAGACGGCAAGCTGCAACTGAATGTCTATGATCCCGATCAAACTCGAATCGAGCTGATGGAGTTCAAGCCAGTAGACAAGCCTTGCTGCTCGGAGTTCACGGGCCCTCACCCGGGTGAGGACGAATAGGCGGCAGTCGTACATATGAATCGGCGCGAATTTGCACAATCCTTGGGGGCGGGGCTCGTCGCACCTCCCATCGTCAATTCGATTGGGGCGCAGCTTGCCACCCCTGAGATGTATCCCGACTCGGTTGACGCTCCCTATCAGCTTTCGGTGATGCTGTGGACCATCCTGCGCGACCTCCCATTTGAGCAACGGCTGGAAAAAGTCGCTCGCGCTGGGTACCGCAACGTGGAACTCGTAGGCGAATACTCGAAGTGGAAGGACGAAGACTTCTCGCGCGCAATCGCCAAGAGCAAGGAGCTCGGCATACGTTTCGACTGTACTGCGGGATTGAAGCACAGCCTCTCGAATCCCGCCGATCGCGAGGGTCTGATCGCGGAGTTCAGGGAGACATTGCCTACGATGGAACGGCTGCAGTGTCCAGCCATGATCGTCCTCTCGGGCAATACGGTGCCGGGGATGAGTTTTGAGGCACAGGCACAAAGCTGTGTCGAAGGGCTCAACGCGCTTGCCGCGGTGGTCAATGGAAAAAAGATTGCCGGCGAGCCGGTTCGCCTGCTGCTCGAAAACATCGACCCGGAAGAGAATCCGAAGTACTTCCTGACCTCAGTGGCCCGTGGATTCGAGATCATCAAGGCCGTGAACCATCCGCAGGTGCAGTTCTGCTACGACCTGTTTCACGAGCAAATTGCGGAAGGCAACCTGATTGAGAAGCTCGAAAGAAACATGCCGCTTGTCGGGTTGATTCATGTGGCAGACGTTCCCGGGCGTCACAAGCCGGGCACGGGTGAGATCAACTACGCGAGCATTTTTCGCAAGCTCGTCGAATTGAAGTACAACCGCGTGGTTGCGATGGAGTTCCTGCCGTTAGCCGATCCCGTTGAGGAATTGCGGGCGGCAAGGAAGATGGCCCTCGGCGTCTAGTTCATCCGCCTTTTTCCGGCGAACCATGCCTCGGGCGTATTGCCGCCAATTGCCCCGAGCCGGCTTGAGCTTCGCTTCCTACTTGCACATCGACTCAGGTTCCACACTCAGCTGCGGCTGAGGCGGAAATTGGATATGACGCTCCGCCGCGAGTCCTTCCAGCATGTCGGGTGCCGCCGGCAGCCGCAGATTTGTGCTCACGCGATAAAACTCATCCCGCTCGGCCTGCTCCAGGGTGATGAACTGAAATCCGCGCGAACGGTACAGTTCGAGCAATTGCGGCAGCATCTCAGCGTCCAACGCGCCTATGTGCATGAGCAGTACGTAAGGGACATCGCGTCCCAAGACCTTATGCGAGAGCTCGCGGTAGAAGTCAATGTTCTTGTCGGCAGCCTCGAGATAAGTCTCCTTCAAAGTTGCAACTGCCGCGTTGTCGCCCTTCGCCTTGCAGCGCGCATAGGGTTCGGTCCAACGGTAATCGCCGAAGCTCATCGTCACAGCAGCAATTCGATATCCGTGCGAGCCTAAAAACGTGCGTATGGCCTGCCGCTTTTCTGGTGTCTCGCCCTCGGCCAGAAACGGGTATCGGAACCAGTGCCAGTCCGCCTCATCCATTATGGACTCGAGCAAAGGCTCATTTCGCAGCACGTCGGTTTCGAACTCCTCGGCTGCCTTCTGGTTGGGATTCATGTGCGACCAACTGTGATTGCCGAGCGGATTTCCAGCCGCATGCCACGCGTTGAGAACGTTGATATCGCCAGGGAATTTCTCGGTATCTGCGCCATTTACAAAACCATAAACCGGCGGCATATGCGCGTTACGCATCGCAGTGATGATTTTGGATGCCACTTCCATTCGTGTCTCGCCCGGCGGTAACGTCCCATGGGCGGGTAGATCGTCAAAGGTGAAAGCGATCTGCGGGGAAGAGGCCGACACAAACAGCGACAGGGGGATCGCCTCGGCCATTGCCGCGTACCCCTCAGGGGAGGGATGTAAATGATCACCGGAGTCGTATTTCGGCAACAAGCGATCAGGATGCGCGGGGTCGCGAACCAGCTGGTCAAAATCAATCACAGCGTCGAAATGCCCAGGCGTTCGGATCCATTCATTGACCTCCTGGCGGTCAGCTTCGGTGTCGGGGCCGGGATGATAGAAGGCAGAGCCGACGAAAGGCGTGATGGTGGCTGCAAAAACACGGATGCCATGCGCGTGGGCCCGCGTGACAATTTGCGCGTACGCATCGGTTACTCGATGCACCTCTTGCTGCTGCTCGGCCCTAGAGACAGGGCCGTCCTTCGTCAACATTCCGAGATCGTTCACACCCTCGAGGACGATGGCATAGCGCACCCCGGCTTGAGCCAGAACGTCATGATCGAAGCGAGCAAGCGCGTTGGGCCCGAGTCCGTCTAGAAGCAAGCGATTCCCGCCAATGCCGTGGTTGAGGACTGCAACATTTCTCGTGTCCGCTTGGGCCTGCAGCCTCTTCGCCAGCACGTCCGGCCAGCGGTCGTTGCCGTTCGTGGTCGCGCCATGACCGTCGGTGATGGAATCGCCCAAGGTCACTACTGCCGAAGCCTGGGAAGTTGCCGACAGATCCACCCCGGCGATGAAATACCAGTGCTCGAACTTCTTCGCATCAGCGAGATCAAGAGCCGAGAGTCGATCCCCGTGAACGACGTAGGATGTAGCGCGTGAGCCAGGATGGCCGGTCTGCTGCGCGGGGGGCGCGTCTATGTGCAGCGTAATGGCCAGGTCGGAAAGCGGCGTAACCGGGAACGCGACTGGGTCTGAAATGTAGTCGGCGCCCGCGGGGACAATTACGTCCGGGACACCTGAAAACGAGAGTGCCTTGTCCGTTCCGGAAACAATCTTCGCCGAAACACTCGATTCCGGCCGAGCGATGTGCACGCCCGTAAAATGCAGCGGAGCCGCGCCGTAGCGATTAGAAATCTTCACTCTCAGCGTCGGCCCGCCGATCGATAGATGCACGATCTGGCGCAAGGTCGCGTCCCGGAGATCGTTTGCAGGCAACGAATTTTGAGGCTCAGCTAGTTGTTGTGAAGCCGCCCAGGAGCCGACCCAATGGGTTTGAGCATGGGCCTTGCCTGGTGCCACGGCAAAACAGAAAGCCATGATGTACGCCCGGTACTTGTGCATATAGCTCGCCATTTTGTTGAGTCTCGGCCGTTGAGATGGCCAGAGAGCGCTCCAGGCTCTCCAGAAGGCGGACAAAGTCCTCGACGGTTCAAATCGCGCGGTCTCTATCCCGTGATCCTCTTCCTTTCCCCGTCCCAGGTCGCCGGCACGCCCTTGAAGTAGGAATAATTCGCCAGATGGCATCCGATAGCCGCGTTGTTGCCGAACTCTTCGTTCTCGACGACCTTCTTGCGCGTGCGGACGGCGTTGAAGAAGTTGGCTTGGTGGTCTACAAGGTCGCTATAACCCTGCGGCACACCGAAGACTTCGGTTGCGTCGTTGATCGTCACCTTCGAAAGCGGATGTTCTTTTTCGAAATCTGCGAGGTACTGATCGCGCAGCTTCGCCGGCCAGCCATAGATCGAGTAGGCCTCCGCTTGCGGACGCGTATCCTGCGGGGTGAAGCTCAGGCTTGCGCCGCGAATGATCGCCGTTCCTTCACTTCCATAGAACCCAATGAATTCGCCTTGATCGTTGTTCAGATTGCAGCGCAAATAAACCCGGAAGTCGGGATAGTCGTAGAGAGTCTCAATCAGATCTGGGAAGTCGCGGCCATCCTTGAAGTGGAACAAACCGCCAGTGGACTGGGCGCGCTTGGATGGGCTTGTTGTGCCGGTAATGAAATGAATTCCTGAGATCAGATGGACGAACAAGTCGCCCGCTAGACCCTCGCCGTAGTCGGTGAAACAGCGCCACCGGAAGAAACGCTCTTTGCTGAAGGGCCGTTTCGGGGCGTCTCCAAGGAACGTGTTCCAGTCAATCGTCTGCTCGCTTGCATCCGGAGGAATGGGATAGACCCATGCTCCGCTCGGCGAGTTTCGATCCCAATAGGCTTCGATGCTGTTCACCTTGCCCAGCCTTCCTGAGTCGAGCATTTCTTTGGCTTGGGCATAAACAATCGAGGAAACCCGTTGGCTTCCGATCTGCACGATGCGGTTGTTCTTCTGCGCGGCGGCGATCATGGCGAAGCCGTCCTCGACGGTGTGGGACATCGGTTTCTCGCAGTACACATCTTTTCCAGCAGCACACGCGTCCTCGAAAATCTTCCGGTGCCAGTGATCCGGCACAGCGATAATGACGGCGTCGACATCCTTGCGATCGAGGATCTCCTGATACTTGCGCGTGGTCGGAAGGCTAGGGTTCTTCACCCATTCCTGGGCGGCGAGGTGCCGCGAATCATAAAGATCGCAAGCTGCGGCGCACTGGATGCCCGGCACTCGCAACGAGGCCTGCAGCAATTCGCAGCCCCGCACGCCAGTTCCGATGGATGCGAACCGGACCGTGTCGCTCGGAGCAACCGGGTTTGGCGAGGCCCACAAAGGTTTCGGTTCGAGCAGCGTGTACTTCCCAGCGATCCCAGCGGCGGTCGCCCCAGTTCCAACACGAATAAAGTCTCGTCGAGTCCAGGCAGGATGTTTCATCAACGTCTCCAAAAAGAAATGCGTGCGCAACAGCAGAAAATCGTTGCGGCGAGATTATCGCATAAACCAGCGATTGGATAGGCAATGTGGTGGCAAAAGCAACAAACGTGGCGATAGATTTATACTTGCGCGCGGTGTCTGTTGTTCCGTGGGGGGCTATGAAGGTCTTTTTATCTGCTTTTCTTGGCATGCTGCTTTTCGTTGCCGCTGGCGAGACCCAAACCATGTCACATGAAAAATCATCTTCACATGAAAAATCATCTTCAGGGAACGCGAAGTTTCTGAGTCTGTGCGATCAGTTTGTCAAGGAATCGCTTGCGCTTTCCCCCGTGGGCGCCTCGCAGGCGGGCTATCACAAGCATCTTGATCCTAAAACCAAGAAGACGATTGAGCTTGATGCGGAACTGGACGATATGAGCAACCAGGCCTTTCGAGATCAGTCGCGCTTTTACCACGAGTGGCGCCAGCGCTTCCAAAGGGAAACCCCGATTGCAGCGCTCAATGCCGAAGACGCTGCCGACTACCGCCTGATTGACGACCAGATCTCGCTTGGCCTTCTTGAACTCGAAAAGATACAGAACTATAGACACAACCCAACCGTCTTTGTCGAACTCCTCGGCAGCGGGCTGTTTCTTCCCCTTACCCAGGACTATGCGCCCAAAGAGGTCCGCGTAGGCCACGTGATTTCCCGCATCGGCCAGATCCCGCGCTTTCTCGACCAGGCGAAAATCCAACTCATCGACGCCGACCCGATCTTTATTTCAACTGCGGTCGAGGAAAATGAAGGAAATATCGGCCAAGTCGACTCCCTTGCTGCCGAAGTTCCTGCCGGTTCGCCACTGAAAGCCCACTACGATCGGGTCGCTCCCGCGGCCAAGAAAGCCCTCGCCGATTTCAACGCCTGGATGAAGGACGAGCTCGCCAAGCGACCGACCAACGGGCGCACGTGGCGGCTCGGTTCTGAGTGGTATGCACAGAAATTTCGCTATGTAATGGAGAGCTCCGTCGATACGGCGGAGCTTCTCAAGGAGGCAGAAGCGGAACTTGCCCGTAATCGGGCCGAAATGCTCCAGTTGGCCCTGCCGCTCTACCAGGAGATGTTCCCCGGCCAGGATGACTACGCGAGCCTCTCTCCCCACGACCGAGAAAACAAAGTGATCAAAGCCGTCCTCGATAAGATCAGCGACGAGCATCCCCAGCGCGATGATCTGATGAACGTAGTGAAGGGCGACCTGGAGAACATCAAGCAGTTTATCCGCGACAAGCAGATTGTGGCGTTGAGCTCTCGGGAAAACCTGAAAGTGATTCCTACGCCCCAGTTCATGCGTGGCATCTATTCAGTTGCTGGGTTCCATAACGCGCCGCCGCTCGAACCCACGGCCGAGGCCGAATACTGGGTGACGCCTATCGACCCCAAAACTCCGGAAACCACGGCCGAGAGCAAGCTCCGTGAGTACAACAACTACACGCTGAAGTGGCTCACAATTCATGAAGCCCTTCCCGGACACTACATACAGTTTGAACACGCCAATGATGTTGAGCCGGTCGCGCGCCGGCTGGTACGCAACCTGTTTGGCAATGGAGCTTACGTCGAGGGCTGGGCGGAGTACATCGCTGACGTGATGACGCAAGCGGGATTTCTTGACTCCAGCCCAAGGTTCCGCCTGATGCGGATGAAGGTCTGGCTACGCGCGACAGCGAACACCATCCTCGACATCCGTCTGCAGACCATGAACATGACCGACCAGCAGGCGCTCGATCTGATGTTGCAAGACTGTTTCCAGACCCAGGCCGAGGCTGATGGCAAGCTGGTGCGAGCGAAGTTGAGCTCAACGCAACTGCCGACATATTTTTTTGGAAACCGGCAGTGGTGGGACCTTCGCAAGAAGTATGAGGCGGCCAAGGGCAGCGCTTTTAACCTGGAAGAATTTCACAATCGCGCGCTCGATCAGGGGCCACTCCCGATTGAGTACTTGGAGAAGATCGTTTTGCCGCAGCCCTGAGGAGGGGGTTACGCCCAAAGTATATCCATACCTCGTCCGTAAGGAGTATCTGGTATACCAGGAACATGCGGAGCTGTTTACCCACTCCTTAGGGCATGACGTGTACTGGGCTCTGGTCGAAGAGTTTATCGGGTCGGTAAAAAGCATGACGGTGGAGAATCTCGAGAAGATGCACCTGACAGCCGAACAGTTACATGCACAGGCTTTTCAAAATCCGGAACATGCATTGACCTCTGGCAGGATCGGGTCCACCGAATTTCCGAAGGGCCCCAGAAATAACCCCTTCCTCTTGATGGGCGGTCGTTGGGCAGCCTCCGCCTGCTGCATCCTGCCCCTGATGCCCGGGCTTGCGAGAGAGAAGCTTCGATCGCAGGAAATTTGTTTCAGTGTTCCCCACACCGAGACACTTCTGCTTTTTCCCAAAGGCGACCGGGCATATCGCGATGAAATGCGAGCCATGATCCGGGAACAAGAGCCCGATGGGCGGAAGCGACTCACTTGGGAATTGTTTGAATACAAAGGTAATTCTGTCGTGCCTTTTGATGAGGAGCACGGTGTCTGATTTCAAGAAAGGCTAAAGGACAAATTCATGCTGAAGCAAACAATTTACGCGGTCGGCCTTATGCTCGCGATTGGTAGCTTGGACGGAGTGGGTCAGGAAATTCAACGACTCGACCCTTCGGCAAATCAACTGGTACCGGCTAATGCAAAACTCGAGCGCGTCGAAACTGGCTTCAACAAGTGGACTGAAGGTCCAGTATGGACGCACGCGGGTAGCCTGCTGTTTGCCGAGATTCCGTCGAATCGCATTCGGCTCTGGAAGCCGGGAGCCAAAGAGGCTGAGGTTTTCATGGAGCCCAGCGGCTATGCCGGTGCTGCTCCCTACGGCGGCCCGGAACCGGGCTCAAACGGAATGACGCTCGATAAGCAAGGGCGAGTTACCGTTGCCGGGCACGCGCGTCGTAACGTTTGGCGCCTGGAGACTCTCGACCCACACGGCACGATCACGGTGCTGGCGGATTCGTATCAGGGGAAAAAGTTGAGCAGTCCGAACGATCTTGTTTATCGCTCCGACGGATCGCTTTACTTCACCGATCCTCCCTACGGTTTGCCGACGCAGCAAGACACCGACCCGCTCAAGGAACTCAAAGCCAATGGCGTGTACCGAGTTCCGAATGCACGGCAGCATAAGGCTGGTGCGCCCCCAGACCGAGACAAGCTGCAATTGATCATCAGCGATCTGCCACGGCCGAACGGGATCGCGTTTTCTCCCGATGAAAAGGTTCTTTACATTGCCGACTCCGGCGACAAAGTCTGGATGCGCTACAACGTGCATCCTGACGGCTCGGTGAGCGACGGCAAGCTTCTGCTCGATGCCAAGAGCGACAAGGCTCCCGGCGGGCCGGATGGAATTCGCGTGGACACGAAAGGCAATGTCTACGGCTCGGGGCCGGGTGGGGTATGGATCATCTCGCCCGAAGGCAAGCACCTCGCGACGATCAAAGTCCCCGAGGTGGTCAGCAATGTTGCCTGGGGGGACGCGGACGGGAAAACTCTCTACATCACAGCCAGCACCAGCCTGTACCGGATCAAGTTGTCGGTGCAGGGGGTGAGAAACTAGAGTTTCCCAGCTGCTTCGGCTTACGAATCGCTCGCGTCCACACTCGACGATTCTTAGGTAGGCGCTCTTGTGTGTGCCAGCGCGCAACCGTTGTGCAAGTTCCTTGAAGTTTCTCGTTCGTAAATAGGTAGACTCCGAGGGACTGCTGGGAGATACTTGTCGGACCCTATCTGGTCAGCTGCTCCAACTCACACGGACTGCGATGATCTCTGCGACGGAAGAAACGCTGCTTTTGAAAACGAGAAGATCTCCGGCGTTTCTTGTCGGGGCAATCTGCGCACTGGCGGCTTTCACCGTGTTCATTACGTGGAGGGCCGCTCGTTTGGAAATAACGCTCCAAGAAGAGAGCGAACAGCCGGCCTTGGTAAGCCGGATGGCTCCAGACTTTTCGGGATCAACGCTGGACGGGCGGACTGTAAGTCTCTCCGATTTTCGCGGCCAAAAGGAAATCGTCGTGGCATTCTGGGCGAGTTGGTGCGGACCGTGCCGCCTGGAAATGCCCGAGTTAAAGAAGTTCTACCGGCGTTATCACAAGCAGTCGAGCGATTTTGAGGTCCTCGCGGTCAGCATCGACAGCGATGCGAAGGATACCGAAGCTTTCGTGAACGCGGAAAAGTTGGAGTTTCCGGTGGTGCTTGATAACCGACAAAGAATGGCCGACTCCTACGGAGTGGAGATGATTCCTACGATGTTCATCATCGACAAGAGCGGCAAGGTCGTTTTTGGGCACTCCGGTTATAACGGTGGCATGAGATATTGGCTGGCCGCGAGGCTCGGTGTGACGGATGACAATCGTGCAGGAGGAAGCGATGACTCCGGTGATTGAGTTCTCCGGCATCACCAAGTCGTATCGCCGCCGTTTTCGCAGAACGGAGGTGGATGCTCTTTCGTCGGTCTCGTTTGAAGTCAAGCGCGGAGAAGTTTGTGCCTTTTTGGGGCCGAATGGCGCCGGCAAGACGACGAGCATGAACATCCTCATGGGATTCATTTTCCCAAGCTCCGGAACGAGCCGAGTCTTCGGTTTTGAACCCGGCGATGTTCGTGCGAAAGCCCAAATCGGCTTCTTGCCAGAGAATTTCGCGTTCTACCGATACTTAAATGCTGAGAGATTGTTGCAGTTTCATCTACGGCTGACTGGACGGGCGACGGCGGATCCGGAAGGGTTGATCGCGGCCTTGTTGCGCCAGGTGAAACTCGATTCTTACCGAGGGCTGAAAATTGGCAAGTTCTCGCGCGGCATGGTGCAGCGTTTAGGACTTGCCCAGGCACTGCTTGGAGATCCTGAATTGCTGGTGCTGGACGAGCCAACCTCAGGACTCGATCCCGCGGGGCGCAAGGAAGTTCGCGATCTCATCCTCGAACTCAAAGCGCAAGGGAAAACCGTGTTCTTGAGTTCGCATCTGCTTTCCGAAGTGGAACAGGTTTGTGATCGCGTAATCGTCATCGATCACGGGCGCGTGGTCGGAACCGGAACCATGCAGCAAATGCTCGAGCAGAACAATCGGGTGGAGATCATCGTAGACCGTCTATCCCCCGAGCTGGAACATGCGATCCAAGAGCATGGGGCTTCGATTTCCCGGGAAGAAAATCGGGTCCGGATTCATGTTGAGCCGGAACACAAGCGGCAGGTTGCTGAGGCAGTTTGGGCTGCGGGCGGAGATGTAATCAGCCTGAGTCCGTTGAGAGCATCTCTGGAAGAGGTGTTTCTCAAGCTGGTGGACACAGGGGGGGCGGCTTGAACATCCGGACCATTGCCTTAGCCACGCTAAGAGGCTTCCTGCGAAACAAAGTAATTCTGCTATTCGGCAGCCTATTCGTGTGTGTGGTGCTGCTTATGATGAGTCCGCTGATCGCCTATAAGGCGATGACAACGGCTGCGAACGCGGAACAGATGCACGGCTTTGTGCTGAATGAAATCGCGGGAGTAATGGCTCTGGTGAGCGGATTTGGCAGTTTGCTGGCGGCCTGGGCTGCGGCTGACTCGGTGGCCGGAGAAATGCGAAGCGGCACAATCCTTGCGGTCATGGCTCGTCCTCTGAAGCGATGGGAGTTTCTGGCGGGGAAGTTTCTTGGAGTACTCGGGTTGATGGCGGGATACGTTCTTGCCATGCTCGGAGTCACACTGCTGCTCGCGTGGCTGGGCGGGCAGAGCTTTCAGTTTTCAGTTTGGACTTTGCTGGTATATCCGTTGACCCGGTACGCGCTATGGGCATCGATTTCGCTTTTGCTGGTCACCTTGGTTCATCCAATCGTTGTGATGGCTGGCGTCTTGATTCTGATGTCGCTCATAAAAGTCTTTGAATCAAGCTCCAGTTCAATGGCTGCATGGATCCGATTGCCGGTGCACTACATTCTTCCATTGACCAACCTGATATCGGAAGAACGTTTCACGGTTATCACAAAAGCGGCGCGCCATCCATTCCCCTGGACTGGCCATGTGACCGCGTTGGTGTACGGCCTCAACTATGCGTTGGTATGCTTTCTTTTGGCCACGCTGATCTTTCGACGGCGGGGATTGTCTCGCGATTAACGGCCGGGAGTTGGAAGTCAGGAAAAACGGGGGCCCCGTGGGGCCCCCGTTAGCTTACGCGACGTCGGTAATCCCTTATCCTTGCGTCGGATGCAGGACACGATAGGAGTTGCCGCCGTTCGACCACACAAGTACCAGAGCGTCCTGGCCGTTCGGGATGCTCTTCAGGGCTTGCTGCACGTCCTGTGAGGATTGCACCGGCTTGCGGTTCACTTCGAGGATCACATCCCCGCGCTGAAGGCCGGCATTCTCGGCTGAGCTGCCGGGTTCAACGTTCGCGATCACCGCACCGCGCACGTCCGCGGGAGCCTGCATTTCCTGCCGAAGATCAGGAGTGAGGTCCTGCAGCCCCAATCCCCAGCGCGGCTTTTCGTGATTGGTGTCGGTGCTCGCGATTTTGTCGCGGCTGCCCATGGCCTCAAGCGCCACTGGGATGGTTATGTTCTTGCCATCGCGGATAACTTCCAGCTTGATGGTCGTGCCCGGCTGGCGCTGTCCGACCTCTACCTGCAGTTCGCCGGCGTCGTTGACCGACTTTCCATCCAGGCCAATGATCACATCGCCAGTTTTCAGGCCAGCCTTCGCGGCAGGGGAATCGTCCTCAACCTGCGCAACCAGCGCTCCGGCGCTCTTCGTCAGGTTGAAGAACTTCGAATTCTCCGGCGTCACATCGCTGATGCCGATGCCCATATAGCCGTGAACGACCTTGCCGTGCGCGATCAGAGAATCGATCGTCGGCTTCACGATCTGAGCGGGAATGGCGAAGCCCATCCCGGAGAACGAACCACTGTCAGACACGAGGAAGGTGTTGATTCCAACAACTTCTCCACGTGCATCGACGAGAGGGCCCCCGGAGTTGCCAGGATTGATCGCGGCGTCGGTCTGGATGAACTGACCGGGCTTCCGGCGGTTGGACGGATCGGGATTGGGACGGTTCAGTGCGCTGACAATTCCGCGCGTGACGGTAAAGCGGAATCCGTAGGGATTACCGAACGCGAGAACGCTTTGCCCCGGGTGCAGCTTGGTGGAATCCCCAAGAGGAACGCTGGGGAAATCTGAGCCGTTGATTTTGACCACGGCCAGATCGGTCAGCGGGTCGGTTCCGATCAGCTTGGCGGAGAAGGTGCGCTTGTCGCTCATGGTGACGCGAATATCTACCGCCCCCTCGACCACGTGGTTGTTGGTGACGATATAGCCGTCGGGCGAAATAATGACGCCGCTGCCGAGGCCATGCTCAATCTGCGGACGGCCGGGCTGCCCGAAATGGAACGGGGAGCCAGGACCGCCGAACGGCCCGAATTGCTGCATGGGATCTTGATCAGGGCCTTGATCGTCGTTGTCGCTCTGGTTCCGTTGCTGCAACTGCATCTGCGGCTTGTGTTTCGACGCGACCGTGATGTTGACGACCGCTGGCGTAACATGCGACGCCAGATGCTCCATTGCCTGATCGAGCGAGAGCAGAGCGCCGACACTGCTGTCGTCAAGGGGCGCAGCCGCGGGCGCGGGTGCCGGTGAGGCAGCGCGTACGGGGCTGGCAAACTCGTAAACGCCAAGCGAGAGCGCCATTGCGCCCGCCATGGCAGGCACGAGGAAGCGCTTCGATAATTTTTGTCTAACGATGTCTTTCAATTTATTCATTGGGTTCTCCTTTACAACTAAAACATTAGTTACAACTAAAACATTAGTTGATCTCGGCAAAAAAATTTGCCCTACGTCTGGTGCGGAAACACTGGGGCTTGGACCTTGTTTGGCGCAGGTTTCGTCACTCGAACCCGCCAGACCGAGGTCATAACGGTCACGTTGCCGAAGCCGTCGTATTGCTCGGTCTGCGTGACTAGATAAACGAATCGCGGCGTTTGATCGGCGCTCATTGCGGCATTCACCACCACCGGGCTCTGCTCCCTAGTCCGATTGGCTGCTTCTTGTGTGGGCGCCGACTCGAGCGGAACACTCCTTGGCCGTGGACGCGCTTGAATTGCCGCGTCGTGTGGCTCTGCCGCCCTCTGTGCTTTGGTCCTGGTTAGGATCGGAGTGCTCGAGGGGTGCAGGGAAGCCGGGAGGGCCTTCACCGCAACCGGATTCACGTTCGCGACATAGTCGAATTTGTCAGCAGAAGAGGCATGGGAGGAGGCCTCGCGGTCACTCCCGAACCCGACCAGTTGCGGAGTGTGTTGAACGGCAACAAAGCTGAACCCTGCAAAGACAGCCAGGGCAGCCATTGCGGGTTTCAGCAGCGGTTTGACCGTTCTCTGATTTCCATCCAGGATCTTCGAGATCCGCTGCCCTGTCTGTTTGAGGCGGCTTACGGCTGCCTGTGCAAGAACCAGGGAGCGATGGGCACGGGTCTTCTCGGCCAGCGAGATCAGGCAGGCGGCGTACTGACGCGCGCTGCGGGAACGAGCGAGCACCATGTCGTCACAAGATATTTCGCGTTCGATCGCAAGGCGGCTGTCGATCCACCACACGGCCGGGTGGAAGAACAGCACTGCGCGAATGATTTTTTGGAGCAAGTTCGTCCAGTCGTCCCAACGCTCAAGATGAGCCGACTCGTGTAGAACTACGGTGCTCAGTTCCTCGGGCTGCAGTTCGCGGACGGCCCAAACCGGCAACACGATCATCGGGCGAAGAAATCCGAGCGCGGCGGGAACCCGCACTTGTTCTGACGTACAAACCTCGAAGCGGCGTGACACTCGCGGAAGAGCTTGCTGAATAGAAGCCAACACAGAACTTTCGAGCGGCGCGGATGTTTTCTTCAAAGATCGAACCCGCCAAAGTCCGCGAACGATTCGCCCTATGGCGACAGAGGCGAACAAGGCCCATGCCCCGAAGATATAGAAAGCCCATTGCGGACGAAGCGTGAATTGGGGAGCACTCAGATGCACCGACAGGGAAGTGCCGGTCAACGGCCGGCCGAGTACGAATAAAGATGCAATCGCAAGCAGTCCGGCAAACCAGATCGCAAAGCGAACTCCGGAATTTTTCCGCCCGACAGCGGCTGAAGTTGCTCCGGCGAGTGCTGCGACGGCGATCCCAACCACGAAGCAATTCACAATCTGGGAACTGATCAGCTGAGCGAGGTTCGCGAAGGCGTTCATTTCGACTCGCTCCTTTGCAGAATCTTCTTCAGTTGTTCGAGTTCCCCGGAATCCAGTCCGCGATCTTCAAGAATGTTCAACACGAGGTCGTCGTGGGAGTCACGGAAAAAGCGGCTGATCAGGTGCCGGATTTCTGAGCGGCTAGCGTCCTTTCGCTCAAGAATTGGCTTATAGACGTGCGCCCGGCCGTCTTTGACGTGCTCGACATACCCCTTACGTTCCAGGATTCGGATGGTGGTCAGGACGGAGTTGTAGGCCAGCGTGGGCTTTGGAGGCATCCAGTCAAGTACTTGCTGCACCGTGCCAGCCCCTTGAGCCCAAAGCACTTCCATGATCCTCAGTTCAGCTTCGGTCAGGGTTGTCGACGGGCGCGGTGGCAATCCTTTGGCTCCTCTTCATTATTAGACGCGGCGACCTTTAAAAGGTAACTAATTATTTAGTTGCGAGCTGGGGAAGGGATGGTTGCATGGCCAGGCCTGGAACCCCCCGAGACCTGCCGTTCAGGATAAACTCGCCGATTCGGGACCGACAGCTATACTGCTTGCGCCCGGTCTGTGGGCAAGGAGATTGGACGTGGTTTTCAGCTTTCGAAGCCTGCTGGCCGTGGCTGCGCAGTGGCTCGCAATCGGGGTTGTGTTTGTGTCTGCCAGTGCTCGAGGGAAAGACCGGCATTTGCTCTACGTCGCCGTCCCCGGTGTTTTTAACCATCATCCCGACGCCAATTACAACCTGCGTTACGGCGGCATCGGGATCCTCGTCTTTGATATGGACCAATCGTTTAAGTTCGTGAAGCGCATTCCTACCTGGAAGCTCGCGCCGGGGCAGACGGTCGAGATGATCAAAGGCATTGCCTCGGACGCAGCCAGTGGACGCTTGTACGTAACCACAACCGTCCGGATCGCCGCATTCGATCTCGCGACTGACAAGATTGTCTGGGAAAAACAGTACGAGGGCGGTTTCGATCGTCTGGCCATCTCTCCGGATGGAAGGACGTTGTATGTGCCTAGCTTCGAAGGCGCCTATTGGGATGTGATCAACGCGTCGAACGGTGATCTCACGACCCGTCTGGACACCGGTACGGGTGCTCACAATACGATCTGGTCGCCTGATGGCACCCGGGTTTATCTCGCTGGACTGCACAATAACTACCTGCTTGTCGCCGATCCCAAAACGAATCAGGTCATCGAGAAAATCGGACCGTTCTCCAGCAATATTCGTCCTTTCACTTTGGATGGAACGAATTCACTTGTTTTCGTGAACACCAACAACATCTTGGGGTTCGAGGTTGGAGATGTGAAAACCGGCAAGAAACTCTATGATGTGGCGGTACAAGGATTTCCGACCGGCAAGCCGGCGCGGCACAATCCATGCCAAAGCCACGGAATCGCCATGACCCCCGATGAGAAAGAAATCTGGCTGGCGGATGGTGTCAACAACTATGTTCACGTCTTCGATGCGACCCGGACTCCGCCCAAACAAACTGCCGACGTGAAGCTTTCCGACAGCCCGGGGTGGGTGTCCCTCAGCATTGACGCGAAATACGTGTTTCCTTCAACCGGCGATGTGATCGACCGCAACACGAGAAAGATTGTGCATACCCTGCGGGATGAGACTGGAACGCAAGTCGAGAGCGAGAAGTTGCTGGAGATCGATTTCAATGGCACGAAGCCTGTGCGCAATGGGAACCAATTTGGCGTAGGCCAACCCCACTAACTCCCGTAGCGGTTCATTTGCGCTTCAGAGCTTCCAATTCTTCTAGGGTCCGCGGCCAGTCCTTTCCGAGCAGACGGGAGAGACTGCGGTCGGCCAGCACCTTGCCGCCGGTCTGACAGCGAGCGCAATAGTTGGTTTCATTGCCGGCGTAACGGATGCGCTGGATCTTCTCGCCGCAACGGGAACAAGGCTTGCCGTACTTGCCGTGTACGGCCATCTCCTCGCGAAAGGCTGTCACCTTTTCCGGGAATTTCTTCTTCGCCTCTGCCCTCAGTTGGTCGACCCACCGTCGAAGCGTCGAGCGGGTTGCGGTGAACAAGCGTTCCCATTCGCCGGGCTGGAGCTTGTGCGTGTGCGCGATAGGTGAAAGCTCGGCTGCGTGCAGAATCTCATCCGAATACGCATTTCCGATGCCGCTCAGAATCCGAGGATCTGTAAGCGCCCGCTTGAGCGTGCGGTTTTCCGCCATCAGAGCAGCGCGGAAAGTAGCCAGATCACTCGCTTGCACGTCGAGTCCACCGGGATCGATCGCGCGCAGGTTCTCCTCGCCTTGAATGACATGAAGGGAAGCTCTGCGTTGTGCCCCCGCTTCTGTGAGTACCAACGAGCCCTTCGGAAAGTCAAAGGCGCCAAGTTGATTGCGTCCCGCAAGGCCCGCCCCCGCCATGCGCCAATGCAGGCGCCCGGCAATCATCAGATGCAGCACCAACCACAGATGGTCTTCAAGGCCGAAAGCCACGCGTTTGCCGAGACGCCGCAGCTCGCGCACGCGTTTCCCATCGACGGCCGAAACAGGAGGATCTACGGTACGAAGCAGAAATGGACTTGCAATGCGAACTTGCTGAATCGGTTCCCCGAGGACCCGAGGTTCGAGGGCGGTAATGTAGGCCGCGATATCCGGCAATTCGGGCATGAGTATCGATTGTATCGAGGGGCGGCGCGCGGGTCAGAGCCCTCTAGTCTCCCGGAGACCCCACCAACTCCGGCGAGTTGGCCTTTCCCCTTTCGATGACCGAAAGCATCTGGTCATCATCGGAGAACTTGAACCAGGAAAGCCCGCGCGCTTTCATCTCGTTGTCCTCGGCCGTGTACAAGTAGGGGAGATCGGATTTCAGCACGAACTTAACGTGATTGCCCCTGAGGAACTCCCCGATTTCTTCTACCGGCGCTGACCGCTCTGCTGATTTCCGACTGAGATAGTCGAGCACGTGGCCTGCTCCGACCTCGCCATCGTGGCGCGCGATTCCGACCAGGCCTTCGCTAGCGTTGCGCGCCCATCCTACGACGAATACGCCTTCCCAGGGCATCCCCGTTTCTGGGTCAAACACTTCATAGGGCGCACCGGGGCGAGTTGATTCGGGGTTCGTCAGGTATCCCGAAGACCCACACGGCAATCCTAGGGAGGGATCATGCTTGTCTCCGATCGCGAAGATCAGGGTATCCACATCGAGGTCTTCGCTTGTTCCCATCGCCTTGCATCCGATCTTGCCGTCTCTGCTGGTCAGCTCATTGTCGGCCACCGTGAGCTTGGCGATGCGCCCATCGGGACCTGGATGAATTGCGGTGGGCGTGCTCAGGAATCGGAACCTCAGGAGGGGTGAGGTGGGAGGATGGTCTGGATATTTCGCCAAGGCAGGGAAAGTTTCCTCGGCAACCTTTGAGATGTCCTGCCCAACAGCCGCAATCCGGTCCTTTACCCGCTCGAGCTCGTGCGCGAAGGCCTTGCGATCGAGATGCTCGTGAATGTGAGCAAATTCCTTTTCGTCGAACTTGGCCTCGAAGGGACCTCGGCGAGCCACGACCACGATTTCCTCGGGCTTGGCGTGAGCGCAATCAAGCATCAGCCAGCGCGCTATATCGACCATCACATTGCCCATGCCAATGATCGCTACTCGCTTGCCAATCGAGAAATTTTGGGTGGCAAAAGGAGGCAACAGGTTGTAGTGGTACACGTAGTCTTTCGCCGAATAGACGCCCCCGGCATCTTCCCCCGGCATGCCCAGCTTCTTCGTGCCCTGCGCCCCCACGGAAAAAACCATGGCGGCAGGGCGGAAGTGCCGCAAGGCTTCGAGAGTCAGAGGTGAATTCCCGCCGATGGGCACGTGTCCGAAGTAGTGTACGTTCGGAAGCGAAAGCACCTTCGCGAATTGCTTTCGCAACCCGATCTTCATTTTGTCTTTGACGGGATAGATGCCATACTCCGCCAGACCACCCGGTTTGATGTCGCGGTTGAAGATCACTACTTCGTGACCCGCCTGGGCGATTTTCTGTGCCGCAAACAGACCCGCCGGTCCAGCGCCGATTACAAAAACAGTAGCCATAAAGGATTGGATGAATCGTCGTGGATTCAGGGTACGAAGCCGCTTTTCCGCTTGCGACTGGATTCTATATCAGCGGCTTAGCGGCGATGCCAGCAACGGAGCCCCAAACCTCACGATTGAGTGACACCAGAATGTGATTGTAATCACTTCCGGGGATCCGGGTGGATGCGTACTTAGATTCGATTGCGTTAGAAAGCCGATGGCTTTGCCGACGCGGTTGTGCTGGCGTTTTCCGGAGCCAGGGGTAACGCCACCTCAAGCGCCCCGACCCTGTCGGTCGCAAGGTCGCGAACCGCCACTCGGATCGAAGTCGCTGTGAGCGGCACAACCAGTTCCTGCATGGCGCGGTAGACTCTGCCCGTGGCGGCTTCTCCCGGCGACAGGGGAATTCCGTCGCCGGCAACAGGGGGTGCGCTCGCGTCCTGGGTCTTCTGAATGATGGAATTGACCACCCAGCCTTCCGAATCATAGGCCGCGGCTGCAAACTCCAAGGGGATGGTTCCGTCTTCCGAAGACTTTACCTGATTGCCCACCAATGCGTAGTAAACCGCGTAGGTTTGCACGAGTGCCGGCTTAACGCTTTCCGTCTTTTTCTTTTTCCCGTGCGCGAAACCAGGTTGCGCAGATAAGACCGCCATCTGTTCTGGTGTCGCCGCCGCCGGCGTACCTAGGGGATGAATACGCGTCTTGAAGATCAACTGATGAACCATCGGCGCACCGTGCCGCAGGTTTGCCAGTAGAAGCTTGGATTCTTCATCGGGCATCTCAGAACTGTCGTCATCCGCCTTTTTACCGATCGAAGAGAGCGCTTCGAGCTCGGGATCATCCGCATAGTAAGAGCGGCGGTACTCAAGTTTATATTTGTGTCCCTCGATCAGGACCCGGATCTTGCGCAGGCTTCCGTCGTAGCTCGGATTGGACGGGGAGTAGGTCAGGGTGTAATAGTTGGAACCGTCTTCGACGATTTCATCGAGCGCACCAGCGAGATCGTTGGTGCTATAGAAGGCCCTTCCACCGGTGGAACTGGCGATGTCGTCTGACATCATGTCGTCCAGGTATGCAGATTCGTAAGTACTGTTGACCGCTTCTTGATTCGAACTGTCTCCGGCGGATCCGGTGCCGGCTACGGCTCCCGCGGGAGCACCTGCGGAAACGGCGCCCGCAGCCGGTGAAGTCGGGGCGGCGCCTCCTACTCCTGTATGCGGCCCCCCACCGGTGAGGCGGCCCTCGGGGTTCAGGATCACACCCCGCACGTTCAAGGGATACACGGCAATCTGAGCGCGGGTCAGCTCGTTGAACTGCTTGCGCACATCAACTTGTCGGTCCATGGGATCGCCCACTTTCGCGTAAATGGAAACTGGGAACTTCGCCGACATCCAGATGATGTTCTTGCGCCCCGGAATTCCGTTCAGAAACTGTGCCAAATGGGTGATCGCGCTCACCGTCGCTATCGTCGCATCGGAACCCTGGTGGAAGTTCGTCGCCAGCAGAAACGCTTTGGGTAATCCGCTTTTTGAATTCTTCGGATCCAGCGCCGCATAAAGGACGCTTTTGTCCGCGGTGAATCCCTGGATTAGCTTCAGCCCATCGTAATGCAGGAATACCGCGAAGCGCGTGCCCTCAGGTTTGTTGGAGATAAACTTCACGGCCTGCTGACGAGCGATGATCTGATCGGTGACGTCCTCGGTGTTTGCCATGTCCAGAAGAAGAACGAAGAGTGGGCCTTTTTCTGGTTGCCTTGGAACGTTCACAAAGACGTTCGCCGGCAGAGCAGGAGCGTTCGCGGGAATGGATAAAGATCCGCGATCGAACTCGTGTACGTCGAAGGAAAGCACGGGTTGCTTTTGGCCGTCTTCAATGACGGAGAAATCTTCGGCCCTCAGGCCTCGAACCGGCTTTCCATCCGCACCTCGTACGACGACATCGACCACCACGCGGCGCACTGTCTTCTTAAGCACCAGTACATTGCCGGTGGTCGTCGGAAGATACTTGGTGGGATTTCCGTTGTCGTCCGCCCCTAGGAGCCACGGTGACAAGAAAATCCAAAATAGAACAATCAGACCGGCCTCTACCGGGCACCGACTGCGAGTCATCATCTGTCGTCCCTTCCTCGAACAGCTGCCCCCAGAGCCGTTGCCGACGATCGTTTACGGAGTGGTCACAATTTTCGTCTGGGATGCGTATCGGCGATACCCGCGAAACGCCATTTCATTCAAATCGATCTGTCTCTTGCCCCGTCGAAGAGTCATCACCGCCCGCATGGGCATTAGGTACTCATGCCCGCCGATGGTCACGAAGTCATAATCGACATTCATGGAAGCTGCATGAATAGAAAACTCCCGAGGAATGTTGTCGCCTTCAAGCGTGATCCGCCGGATTCCACCGGTGGCGCTGTCGACGTAGACGAGTCCGTGGAACCCTACCCCGACTCGGCGCGAGCTATCGCTCAGGGACATTGTCGCGTTCTTGGCATCCACGTGATAGTTGAGGACTTGCACGGTCTCCCCGCCGGCTCTCGCAGCTTCTTTCCACTGAAAATCGGTTTTCGATTCCGGCTTGAATACCAGATTCAACAGGCCGCCGAATTCCCCCACCGAGATTGGCCAGGTCGATTCTAGGTCGGAGCGCTGCATCGACGTGCGTTCGCCGTTGCGTTCGACCATGGTGCGAGTCTCTTCGCCATTTACATAGCGCAAAAGTTCGGCGATGTTGTCGCGTCGTTTCCAGTCGCCCGTGCTCGAGGCGTCCACCGACCGGTTGGTGGTTTCGAGGCAGACGAAATTGGGAAGAGTCTTGGAGTAGCTCAGAGCATGCTTCCTCGCCCCTTCCACGATGAGGGTCAATTCTTCTGGGGATGGAGGCGGCATTGAACCTTCAGGCAGTGTTGTGATCACCAGTTGGTGGGCGCCTTCTGGCAATTTCGCCTCCGACATCATGCCCAGCTCGTCCCTGGTAGGCGCGCTGTTCACGATGGCGGAGGATGGGACCGTGGCGCTCGCAATTTGAGGTCCTTCAATGCGGAACGAGACGCTCTTCTCGACCGTCTTCTCTCCCAGCGTGAGACTTTCGATGACCTGGTAATCGCCGGGCTGTAGCGATGCTGCCTGCAGGGAAGCTACATAAGGCAAGGAGGCCGATGCGGTCAGGGTCCGCATTTGCAAAGGCGCTTGCGCGATGAGTTCCTTGTTCCGGAGTACCGTGATCTCGAGCCGCGGCTGCTGATTCGGCTGAGGAGTAGCATGCACAACGGAGAACAAATCGATCTGCTTGACCCCTTTTTGCATGCTCCCTATGAGACCTGGGACCACGCGGCGGTCGCCATACCTCATCGGATCATTGGCGTCCATGTCATCGGGTAGAGGTTCCATTCGCTGTACGAGCGCCAGATCGCTGAGAGAGGCATCGGACGAGGCGCCGGCAATCGTAAACGATGTGCGGGTTGCACCTAGCTTTCCCGTATTGCGATCCGCCACCACGGCTTCGAGTACATAGTCGCCGGGTTCTGCCACGAAATGTCGCTGCATGACTACCGAGGAATTCTTGGTTGTGTCCTTGGCATCGAGCGCGCCATGGCGAGGCATGTCTTCGCTGAAATGTTCGATGACCTCCCCTTTGCTGTTCCTGATCTGGGCGACCACGGAAGCATGGAAAGAATACAAATTGGTATTGGGATCATCGTGGGTATCGAGTTCCGAAATAGGTACCTCGACGGCAAAAGCGTTCGAGTCCGCGGCGCCAACATCGCCTAAATGAAATACCCGGGCATAGAATTTCACGTCGCTGGGCAACTGGGGCTCAGCAAAAACCTTCAGCAAAGGGGTTTCAAATAACTTGAAGGATGCGCTGTTCTGTGGAGCCACGGCGAAGTATCCGGACCGGGTACGCAGGTGAACGTCTTTACGCGTAGCCTTGATCGCGATCACGCGGAATTTGCCGTCGTACTCCTTGAAGGGCGGCACGTACGATACCTGGTAATACGAGCTGAGGTCATGCACCAGTCCCTGAGCGATTTTGCGCGGGTTGGCGCCGGCAGGGATGAACGCTCCGTCGGTTCCGCGCGCCAGATCCGCCAGCGGGCCTTGTCCGCTTGATCCGCGCACCTCAAACCGTTCCGTCTGGCTGCTGATCATGGTGTGCATGCCGGGGGTGCTGACATCTCCAGCTGGCGTTGGCGGGGGCCCGGTGAGAGGTTGAGGGGCAGAGGCGCGATTCACGCCCATATTGACCGAATTACCCAGTGCCATCGATGCGATCAGGGCCTGAGATGTCGGATCGTTGAAAATATTGGCATCCACGGTATAAATGCTGACTCCCGAGCGGTTCGCGGTGCCCAAAATCGTGTTGAGCGTGTCCTCTTCGGTTCCGTCCTCGCGCGTTTGCTGGGAAAAGTAAATTACGGCTTTTCGTCCAGGCACTTTGCCCTGTGCACGCGCCACGGCAAGCAACCCCGCTAGCGCCGCGCGCGTGTGTTGTTCCTGAATGATTTTTTGCGAATCCTGCAGCGCAAAGAGCACCGATTGCGCGATCACCCGCTGTTGCGAGTTGATGTGGACCCCGGAGTTATCCATGCCGGTGCGAGCCACCTCGAGCAGGTTCTTCTCTGCGGCTTCCGTTGCGCTTGTCGCTTCCTCACGCGAAGCTTCCGTTGCCGTGCGAATCTTGTCGGCTAGCAACTTGCGATCTGGGGTAAAGTCCTGATACAGCCTGAGCCGCCCCGCAATTCCCAAAACTGAGTACGAGAACCCTTCCGCAGGAAACTCCTTCATGATTTTGGCGGCAATCGTGCGGGCGTTGTTCGCCGCAGCAGAGTCAAGCCGGTCAAAGATCAGAGTGACCAAACGGTTTTCGCTGCTAGTGCCTGTTACCACATGAAGGTCCGAGATGTTGACTCGAGTCCCGTTATCGGTGATGACCAAGTCTTCTGGTTTCAAATCGGTTACGAATTTGTTCTTCTTGCCGCGTACCGCCACGTCGAGGGAGACTTCATCCACGTTGCTTTGGATCGTGTGGTCGGCGATCGCAGGAGCCGGTGCCGTTGCAACGGACTGAGCTCGAAGCCGAAGGCCAGGAAAACTAACAATTCCGAGCGAGAAAGCACATAGGAACATCAGAGAAGGGCGGGTGGACATTAACGTTTTTCTGCTGGACACGAAGACCTCAGGAGCGCATAGAAGAGCGGCACCAATGATTCTCTGCCCCAAAAGGTAAGTTGTAAAGAGTGCGTTCAGGGCGAGCGATGTTCTTTGAACAGGATAAGGGAAACCGCGCCAATCCTGGGCCACGGCGCTGTTCCCGATGATTTTCTGGCGTGAATTGTAACTGACTGGCTGGCAGTGGCTTAATGTACCTAGGCCACACTCACCGTCTGACTCCGATCGGTTTCTGAGCGCGCAAGTTCTCCCGGGGCCGGACTGCAAGCGCGGACCATTTCGAGCCGAACGTGCGGAGAACGCGTGAGCGCATGCCTTACCCGCCGCCCAGGGATTGCGCTATGCTGCCTGTTGTATGGTGATTCTCCCTTTAATCCTGCTGCTGTCGACCGCTTCCGAAGCGCAGGGCTCGGTCGCGCAGTTGTTTGACACTGCTGTGCAGGAACAGAAGGAAGGCAAGCCCGCTGAAGCAATCCGTGATTATCGTGAAATCCTTCGCCGTCAACCTGGCATGTTTGAAGCGAGGGTCAATCTGGGCGCTATGCTCGCGGATTCAGGAAAATACGATGAGGCCATAGCCATGTACCAAAGCGCCCTTCCGTTAACCTCTTCGCCCAAAGCTGTCCAAATGAATATCGCGCGCGCTTACTACATGAAAGGCGATCTTGCGGGAGCGCGATCGGAACTTGAGCAGGTTCATCATTTAGATCCCGCGGACCAGGCAGTGGCACTCCGGTTGGCGAATGTTTGCCTGGAAGCGAAATTGCCTGCCGAAGCCGTCGCCTTATTGGAGCCGCTCGATTCAGCTAACTCGACCAACATGGATTTCCAGATTCTGTACGGCTCGGCGCTGATTACTGACGGCCGCCCGGAAGAGGGAGTTCGCCGAGTGGAAGCCGCTGCCACTGCCACCCATCGCCCGGAGGCCTACCTGCTTGCCGGGAAAACTCACCTCCAGTACGCGCATCCCTATGAAGCCCGCGATGATCTTGAAGCGGCTTTCCGTTTGAATCCGCAACTCCCGAATATCCAGATTCTGGTGGGCATGGCTCGGGAGAACACCGGAGATGATCGAGGTGCGGAAGAAGTATTCAAGCAAATCTTGCAAAACGCTCCTGACGATTTTCAGGCGAATCTTCACCTGGGAACGATCTACTATCGAAGACGGCTCCTCGACCAGGCGACAAAGTATCTGGAACGATCCTTGCAGTTGCAGCCTCAGGAACCGAACGCCATTTATATGATGGGCATGCTGAAAAGCGTAGGGGGCGATTATCCCGCTGCGGTGGCTTACCTCGAGCAGGTGGCCAAGCAACTGCCCGATTGGGCAGCTCCGCATCTTGAGCTTGCAAAGTTGTATTATCGGCTTCATCGCGCTGAGGACGGTCTCCGCCAACGACGGCTGGCGGATGAACTAGCGTCGCAACCACGGCCACAACCATTGGACGCTCACCCCACTCCTTGAGGCGGTTGCTTCTCGCGGAACTCCAGCGCTTGAAACTCCTTTTTGCCGAGATTTTGACCTAGCCCTGATTACAATCAGATCGTCGATGTTCGTTGCTTCCATGCGCAAACGGGCCCTTCTCGCAGCTTTCGTTCTGCTTGCCGCTTTCATGCCCACCTTGCACGGCGGGGAAGCGGGTAGTTCGATTCGGTTCGAACTGCACTCAATTCCCTTCATTCTTGAGAATGATGAGACAACGGCCAGGAACATTCCCGAGACTATGGCGGGCGGAGTCGCGGTTTTTGACTACGACGGCGATGGTCGCCCGGATATTTTCTTTACCAACGGTGGCAATCTCGCCACTCTGAAGAAGGATGACTCCAAATACCGGAATCGCTTGTTTCGGAACGAGGGGAATGATGTCTTCACTGACGTCACCGAGCAAGCGCATCTCGCCGGTACTGGTTTTGACACCGGTGTAGCGGTTGCAGACTATGACAACGACGGGCATCCTGACCTGTTCGTTGCCGGCGTTCATCACAGCGCGTTGTATCACAACAACGGAGACGGAACGTTTACCGACGCAACCTTGAAGTCGGGACTTGACGGAGCTCTGAATCATCCAGATCCGGAATTTGGCCCTCTGTGGGCGATCGGAGCTGCATGGGTCGACATAAATAATGACGGATTCCTGGACCTTTTCGTCGTGAACTACTTGCGGTGGCAATACGCAACCGTGAGTCAGTGTGGGTTTGAGGGCCAAAGCGACTACTGTCCCCCGGGCAGGTTCCAGGGCGCACCAAATCAATTATTCCTGAATAACGGCGATGGCACTTTTCGCGACGTTTCCAAGGAGTGGGGGATTCGCTCAAAGCTCGGCAAAGGAATGAGTGCCGCCGTAGCAGACTTTGATAAGGATGGGAAAAGCGATATTTATGTGACGAACGATGGTCTTGCGAGCTTCCTTTTTCACAATCAGGGAAACAAGTTTCGTGAAGTGGCGTTTGAGACAGGAGTTGCTCTGCCAGAAGACGGCAGTTTTGTTTCCGGAATGGGACTCGACTTTCGAGACTACAACAACGACTCTTATCCCGATATTGCTTTTGTTGCCGTGGCAAACCAGACGTTCCCCATTTTTCAGAATGTGCGCGGTCAGGAGTTCGATGAGGAGACCACGGCGAGCGGCATGCGGCAACTGAGTTGGGCGATGAACGGGTTCGGTTTGGCGATGTACGACTTTGACAACGATGGCTGGAAAGACCTTTTCGTCACCCGGGGGGATGTGGACGCGGTGAGAACCCGCGGCCGCCAGGTGGACGAAAACAACACGGTTTTTCGCAATTTGGGGGCAACGGCGAAATGGCAGTCCCTTACCGCGGAGGCGGGCTTTGCAGCCAATCCCCCAGCCCGCCATCGGGGATGTGCTTTTGGCGACCTCGACGGCGACGGAAGGATCGACGCGGTCGTCACAGCGCTTGGAAAGCCGGCAGAAATCTGGATGAACCGTAGCTCCGGAGCTGGCCACTGGTTGGAGATTGCGCTCCGGGGCACAAAGAGCAACCGCGATGGAATTGGCGCAAGGATTATGGTTGTGAGCCCGACCATCGGCGCACAGTTTAACCATATGACTTCAGCTGTGTGTTATGCCTCATCCAGTTACGGTCCGGTGCACTTTGGATTGGGCCCGGACACACGTGCCGAGCGCATTGAAATAACTTGGCCTTCGGGCAAGACGCAAGTGCTCAGGAACGTCTCCGCCGACCAAGCAATCAAAGTTACAGAGCCATCCCAGTGATCGGACGACCATCGGTCGGGCGTGACGCCCAGGGCTTGAGACCTATTGAACGTTTACCGACAGGGCGGACTGAGCAACCAGCTTGTCCTGTTGCGCGGTAACGAGAATGTCGCAGTGGCCGGGCGCAGGAACAAGCTGGAGCATGACCGGCACAGCGCCATCAAGATCCGGTGAGCGCAGGACGAGTGGTTTCCGCAGAACCTCTTTCCCGTTTTGAAGTATTTGGAGAACGACGCTCGGTTCGGATTGTTGCTTGGCTGGATAGACGACGAAATACAAGTTTACCGGCTTGCCGGAACGGACAGAATTGCTGAGAACTGGAACCATGGCCGCTGGATCGATAGGGAAGTTGCCGGGATCCGCCGCCAGGGAACGTGACTGGCCTGAGCCCTGCGGTCGAACGAGCTCCAACGAACTCAAGCCGAAATCTTTTCCCGAGTCCACGAATAAAGCAATCCTTTTTACCGAGGTGCGACCTGAGGCCTCGTCACGCACTGCCGAGTCCACCTGGTAGTGGCCACCAGCCAGTCGAAGTGGTTCAGCGTAAAGGATCGTGTCCTTGTTTCGGGAGGCTAGGTCCACGCTCGAAAGCTCGCGCACGAGTTGCCGGCTGATTTTGCCCACCACCTCACCGGCAGAATCACGAATCAGCGCCACAATCGAGGCTCTGACGGCGAGCTTGCCGGTCGTGCGATTCTCGACCTCCTTCAAACTGGAAAGCGGGACCTCAAACGCGACTTGGTGTTCCACGGCATCTTGCCGGGGACGAAACTTGAGGATGGCAACTTGATAAGGAAAGGAATCGCCGGGGACAGGAGCGCTGATTGCGCTCAGGGCTGCAGCCTCAAACGCTTGTAGGGGCTGCCCCCGCAGTTCGGGCAGCGCAAAGTATCCTTTGCGGGTGCGAACCTCCACTTTGGAACGGTGGATTTTGACGTCGATCTTTCGAAAGCGGCCATCAAAAGCGGTAGCGGTAGGGGTGTATGCAATTTCGTAATGAGAGCGGATCTCTTCCATGACCCGCTTCATGGGAGCCGCGATCTCGTTGGTGTCGGTGACGACGAATCCGCCTGTCGATTCCGCAAGTTCGCGCAGAGCCAATTGCTTATTGGACACGGCAGTAAGTTCGATATTGTCTTCTTCTTTCACTCCGTTGTGCGGGTCCACCTTCTGTGCGGAGCTGATGGCTTCGGTACGCTCCAACTCTGCAAGCGACCGCATCATGGGGTCTTCGACGCTGAGGCCTCGGGTGTCGACGGCATAGAAGGAAACCCCGGAACGGTTCGCATAGCTGATCAAACTTTCAACCGCGTCATGCCGGCTCATCGGAAAATCAAGACCATCCGACAAATACAAGACGACTTTGCGCCCCGGCAACGATTCCTGACTGCGTACGATTTCACGCAACGCATCGAGGGCATCCATGCCATTCGAGAGGTTCTGGGCGAATCGCAGTCCAGTCTCAATCCGGGCCTGCGCGAGGATGGCGTTGCCGAGCGCAAGCGAGGCATCTTGCGACGCCGAATCACGTGCGAACAACGGGTCTTTGGTGATGATCGGAAGCGGACTCAAAATGGCATTGCGAACTGCGAGAGCCGTGGCTTGGTCTAAGCCCGGAGAACTGAGTATATTTTCCGCGCTGGCCTGAAGGGTGGAAGACGCGGCGCTTGCCACCTCCGCGTGCACGGGTAGGGAACTAACGCCACCCGTTCCCTGTACTGCGGAATTCACCATTCGGGAAAGAAGGTCCTTATCCGCGGTGTAATACTGCACAATTTTGAGGGTATGGTTCAGCTGGTAAACGGAGAAGTAAGTGTTCGGAAAGTTCCCGCCTCCGAGGAAGGCCTGCACGGCTTCACGGGCGAAATTCCGGTTGAGGGGCGCGATATCAGCGAAAACCACGGCGACAAAGTTCAGTTGCCGCAGAGATTCAACTCCGGCGGAGGGCGCTTGTTCCTTGGCTCCCTTTGTATCCGACGCCGGCGCCGACGATGCAGCTTCTTGTTCGACGGCTAATTGCTCGCCTCCTTCAATCTTGCGGAAGGCATTGACCTTCTGCCGAACACCGTCTTCGAACACCTCGACTTCGTCCGGGCGCAGATTCGTTACCAGGCGGCGATGCTTGTCCCGCACCACTAAGTCGACTAACACTTCTCGACGCGTCGTCCGCAGAACAGTCGATTGCGAGCTCTCTGCTTCCGCTGGATCGCTCGTCAAGATGGCTCGCCCGATTTGAGTCTCTGGCGCTGCAGGAGTTTGGGCGTTAAGCGCGGGTAAGAGGAATAGGAGGAGGACACAATTGGACAATACCCGCGTATACATCGGCTCATTTCCTCCGGCCGCCAATCTTCGCCGTATCAGAAGTCAGCCAACTTCTGGCGGAATTCCCACGCTTCCGGACGCAGGCATTGTATACTACGTCGGAAGACCGTATTGTCATTAGAATGTCTTCAGGTGCGGTAGAACACGTTCTTGCAGTTACCTGAAGTGAGAGAACGCTGAACGCCGCCGGTGAGGTCGGTATGCGCTCTTCCCTCTGGCTTTCCCTTCTCCTCCCTTTTCTCTATTCTTCATCTGCGGTCGCCCAGCGTGGTGCCGGTGGTCCACCTCCCAACGTGAATACGGGACCGCGCCCGGTAGAAAGTCCAACCCGACCCGACTCCGTACAAGATTCAGGTCTCTACGGATACTGGAATAACATGACCGCCCAAGGCCGGGCAGGCGGTGCCTTACTCGGTAAGGTTGCGATCGAGGGAGAGGTCCTCCCTTGGGATCCGATTCTGGTCACGCTCAGCTGCAATGGGACAACATCTGCCACAACCCAAACTGACCCTAAGGGCGAATTTCTGATCATGCCGACAAGGGTTGCAGGTGAGCTCAGCCAACTTGGCGACCGGGAGCGCCAGATGGAGGTTCACTACGAGGGATGCGTCGCTGAGGCTTTTCTGACAGGTTTTCGCTCAACCAAGACGACGATCTCGGTTCGCAATCTGCGTGACGACCCCAACATCGGAACGATCACTCTCTCCCGCGACTCCAAGGCGCGAGCCACGGCGATGAGCACAACCAGTCAGGCAGCTCCAGACGAGGCTTCGAAGCTCTGGAGCAAGGCAGGCGGGGAACTGCGCGGGGACAAGCCCGACCGAGCGCGCAAAGATCTGGAAAAAGCAGTGCAAATTTACCCGCAATTCGCAGATGCATGGTATCAGCTTGGCCGCATGCAAATGCTCTCCAGTCCCCATGATGCGAAAATGTGTTTTCAGAAGGCGCTAGGGGCTGACCCCAAATTCAGCTTGCCGCTCGAACAACTCGCGGCTCTCTCCGTGCAGCAGGAAGATTGGCAAGGCTCGACGGAGAATACCTTGCGTTACCTGCAACTCGATCCGGCAGGAACTCCTAAAATCTGGTATTACAGTGCACTTTCTAACTTCCAACTGGGAAGGCTCAATGCCGCCGAGTACAGCGCGCAGAAGCTCATGGCGGCGGATCCTTTGCACAACATCCGCAGTGGCGAGCAATTGTTTGCCGCCATTTTGGCTCGAAAAGCAGACTACGCTGGAGCCCTGGAACATCTGCGCAACTGCCTCACCTATACCCCCGATGGTCCGGACGCCAAAATGTTGAAGGAGCAGATTGCTCAGCTCGAACGGCGCGCGTCGGCCGCCAAGAATTAATTCCCACGGGGTCCGTGGCCGCAATGGCAGCGGCTGCCGCAGGTGCGGGACTCCAGCTTCATGCCATCAGTCCAGCGAGCCCGCGCCTTTTCTAGCTTAGAGCGTCGCGAGTGTCTGACGGTTCTTTACGATGCCGACGCCTTCGCGAATGGTGATGAGCTGATTGGATTGCTGTTTGGGGAACTTCTCTGAGATGCCCGTGGGCCAGACGATTTCAAGATCAGCCGTCGTGGCTGACCCGAGGCCAAAGTGCAGCCGGGGATCGTTGGCGGATAGATAGCTGGTCTGACTGGTTACGCACTGGGTCTGCACTTTGCCCGCGAAACGAACCAGAACGCGTGAACCGATCGCACTCCGATTGCTCTTGGTGCCTTCGAGGCGGACTTTGATCCAGTGATTTTCTTTGGGGGCGTCGTTGCGTAGCAGGGAAGGAGGTGCGTTCCGGTTCATGATCAGCACATCAATATCTCCGTCGTTATCGAAGTCCCCGAATGCACAGCCGCGGCTCACGAAACGCTCCTCGATCCCTGGTCCAACTTCACTGCGGTGCATGTGGACAAAGATCCCGTTGCCCTGATTGCGGTAGATCAGGCGCGGATTCTTGGTCTCAAATTTCTTGTAGACATGCTCAAGTTCCGGATAGACAGCGCCATTGACGACCAGGATGTCGGGATTTCCGTCATTGTCAAAGTCCGCCAGACCTGTTCCCCAGCTGACAAAGGTCCGCTCTGAAGAAAAGCCTGCAGGGCCAGTCCTGTCCTCAAACTCGCCCTTTCCATTGTTGTGGTAAATGCCAGTGGCTTCATTCATGAAATGCGTCTTGATGATGTCTAGGTGGCCATCGGACTCGTAGTCGCCGACGCCGACACCCATGCCGCCGAGTTGCAAGCCCTCGCCACTGAGAGCGACGCCGCGCTGGAGTCCCTCTTCGCGGAAGGTGCCGTCGTGGTTGTTCATCAATAAGAAACTTGGAGAGGAGTCGCAGGCGACAAAAATGTCCTGCCAGCCGTCTTCATCTACATCGAAGGCTACGGCGGTGAGTCCGTAAGAGTTCTGCAGCTTGGATACTCCGGATTCCTTGGATACATCGGTAAACGTACCGTCGCCATTGTTGCGGTAAAGAAACTGGCGCGAAGAGGGTAACCCTTTTGGGCCACAATTCACGGCCACGCTTTCATAATTGCAGAAAGGCAGGCTGAGGGAAGGCTTGGGAGCGGTAGCCAGGTCGAACTCGAGGTAGTTGGAGACAAACAGATCAAGTAAGCCATCGCGATTGTAATCGACGAAAGTACATCCGGTGCTGAACCGGGTTGTGGGATGCGACAGCCCGGCTTTCGCAGTTACATCGGTAAATGTGCCATCCCCGTTATTGCGAAACAACTGGTTCTGGCCGTAGTAGGTGATGAACAGATCTTCAAAACCGTCGTTGTTGTAATCCCCGACACAAACCCCGTTCGCCCAGCCGGTAAAGGTGAGGCCTGCCTTGGCGGTAACATCGGTGAAGGTGCCGTCCCGATTATTCCGGTAAAGCCGGTTGCTAGCAGATGCGGGCGTGTCCTCGAGCCGGCGGCCACCCAGCACAAAAACATCGATCCAGCCGTCGTTGTCGTAATCCATGAAGGCGCATCCGGCGCCCATGACTTCGATGATGTAAGTGGCTTTGTCGAAATCGCCGTAGACCATGGTCTCGGTCAACCCGGCGCTTTGAGCCACCTCGACGAAGTGGGAGAAGGGTGAGACCAGGACCTGCGGAGCCCGGGCTGCGAAGACACCTTTCGGCAGACACGCGTTTGCAGACAACAATGCCAATGAGCGCAACAGCCCCCGCCGTGTGTAGTGGTCCCCCGCCAACTGTTCCCCCTCCGTCAGCGCACGCTTCTGAGGAATAGAGTCTGCTTAAGGCTGTTGCTTCCGCAGTTCCTGCTGTAGTTCTAACGCAGCCGAGTTGTGCGGGTCCGCCTGCAACGCGCTTGCGATTGCTTCCTGTGCCTCGGCAATCTTTGACTCCATCCCCAGGGTTGCGGCTAGATTCACCCAGGCCTCGGCAAAGGCAGGGGCCGCTTCGACGGCGTGCCGAAAGTACTTTTCCGCGGACGCTACGTCGCCGCTCCGCGAGGCCAAGTAGCCGAGCTGATTCTGTGCAACCGCCATGTCAGGGTCAAGCTGGGCGGCTTTCTCGAGCGCAGCTTTCTCGGAGATGGTATCGCCCGTTTTGTCGAACGCCATGGCTAGTTTGAAATTCAGCATGGGGTCATCGGCACTGGCGTCGATGGCCTGGCGATAGAGATCGATGGCGTTCCTGATGTGACCTTGCGAGAGCTCATCGTCGGCTTGCCCTTCCTTGAGCTTCGCCACCCGCTTCTTCGAGGTTCTGTCCAGCTGCTCGTTATATAGCTTGAACTGTTGGGCGGCCTCATCCGCGTTTCCCAGGGTGCGCAGGACTTTCGCCAATTGAAAGTGCACTTCTGGTTCGGCGTTGCCTAGCGACATCGATTTCTCGAACTCGCGTTTTGCAAGAGCAGCCTCATTCAGGGCGGCGAGGACGAGGCCGAGTTCATAATGCGCATGGTCCGAGGACGAATCGATCGCGATGGATTTTTCCAGATGAAGCCTGGCGTTCTTGTAGTCGCCTGCTTGGCGTTCCAACATGCCGTTGACGTAAAGAAAATAGGAATCCTCTGGGCGGGCCGCAAGCAGTTTGCGTGCGAGCGGGGTGGCGCGCGCGACGTCCCCGGATTGAGCCCCTTGCGGTATCCAGGCGACGAGCAGTGCGAGATGGAGTCGCTGTGCGTCGATATTGTGGGGATGCGCGGCGGCAAATTTCTCCGCAATCTGTGCCGGTTCCTGGAAGGTGCGCTCGAAACTATGTTCATCGACCAGTACGCCAACCAGGGCCTTGGTTAAAGGGAATGAGGAGGGATTTGCGGCGGCCGCTTTTCGCAAAACACCCTCGGCTCGCGGAAGCGATCCTGCGCGCGCATAAGCCTGGGCCAAATCAAGCGTCAAGGCTTCGTCCGGCGGAGCCGACTGGAGCAATTCGATAGCAGCGGGATAATTGCCTTCTTCAAGGAGATGCTTGCCCATACCGTCAAGCGCGAAAATGGCAAGAGGATTGATCTTCAGCGCAGCCGACCATTCGGCCTTGGCTTCCTCTCTGCGGTGAAGCCGCTCGAGAACAAGGGCGAGTTTCCCGTGTGCCTCGGCGGCACCGGGGGAGAGTGAAATCGATTGCCGGAATGCGGCTTCGGCTCCCCCTAACTCACCCGCTGACAGTAGGCTGTTGCCGAGACGCAGCAGGATGCTGGCGGAGTGCGAGTCGAGCTTTGCCGCTAACGCGAAGTCTCGTGCAGCGCATTCGAATTTGTGTTGCGCTTCGAACCAGGTGCCCGACTCTACATATGCAGCGGAAGTAGCGTGCGTACGTAGCTTGGCTTCTAGCCCGGCCTGACGAGTGCAAGTGGTCGCGGCGGACCCGCCGTGCGCTGCCAGCGCACACAGCAAGACAAAGGCTACGCTCCGCAAAAACGTGGGAATGGACATACTTCGGAAACGGACGGTTCAGGTCCGAGCGTTGCAATGTAGATTACTGTAAAGATAATCGAGGCCCAGCTCAGGTCGCAAGCGCATTCCCGATCCAGGCTAGAAAGCCCGGCCGTTCACGATGCCGGCGCCTTCGCGAATCGTAACCAGTTGGTCGGCGGCCACTTTCGTGAATGTTTCTTTTGCCCCCGTTGGCCAGACCAGGTCGATGTCGACCGTAGTTTCCTTACCCAGCCCAAAGTGCAGGCGGGGATCGTTTGATGAAAGAAAGCTAGCCTGGCTGGTCACGCATTGCGCTTGCACCTTGCCCCCATAGCGAACCAGAACGCGGGACCCAATTGCACTCCGGTTGCTTTTCGTGCCCTCGAGCCGAACCTTAATCCAGTGATTCCCTTTAGGAGCGTCGTTGCGCAGCAAGGAGGGAGGGTCATTGCGGTTCATCACGAGCACGTCGATGTCACCGTCATTGTCGAAATCTCCAAAAGCGGCCCCTCGGCTCACATGCCTCGCCGCGATGCCGGGGCCGGTTTCCTCGCCCAGCTGAACGAAGGTGCCATTCCCCTGATTGCGCCAGATAAGCCGCGGATTACGGGCTGGATATTTCGCATACACCTTTTCTAGTTCCGGCGCTACCGTCCCTGAGGCGATGAAAATGTCTGGGTAACCATCATTATCGAGATCCACCAGGTTGGTCCCCCAACTGGTGAAACGTCGTTCCGCACCGAGCCCCGCCCGCAACGTGACGTCATCGAATTCCCCTTTGCCGTTGTTGTGGTAGAGACCCGTAGATTGGTTCACAAAGTGGGTCTTCAGGATATCCACGTGCCCGTCGAGATCGTAGTCTCCGACTCCCACTCCCATTCCCCCCATGAGATTTCCGTCGCGATTCACCGCCACGCCCCGCAGCATGGCTTCCTCGCTGAAGGTCCCGTTGTGATTGTTCATTAGGAGGAGGCTTGGAGTCGCATCGCAAGCCACCAGTAGATCCTGCCATCCATCCTCATCGACATCGAGACCCACTACGGTGAAGCCATAGGAAGTTCGAATGTCCGCAATTCCAGATTCCTTCGAGACATCGGTGAAGGTTCCATCCCCGTTATTCCGATACAGGAAGTGACGGGGAACCCCAAGTCCTCCCGGGCCGCAGTTGGTCGGCACCCCTTCAAAATTGCAATTGGGAACAGACAGGGAAGGTTTGGGTGCATTCTCCAGATCGATGACCACATAGTTGGAGACAAAAAGGTCCAGCAAGCCGTCTCGGTTGTAGTCGATAAAAGAACAGCCCGAACCGAAACGTGCCTCGGGAGTATCCATGTGCAACAGCCCGGCTTTCTCCGTTACCTCCGTAAACGTGCCATCGCCATTGTTGCGAAATAGCTTGTTCTGCCCGTAGTAGGTAATGAAGAGATCCTCAAGTCCATCATTGTTGTAATCGCCAACACAAACCCCACATGCCCACCCGGGAGAAGCCAGGCCGGACTTCTCGGTTACGTCGGTGAACGTGCCATCCCGATTGTTGTGATAGAGACGGTTGCCGCTGCCCCGGGGAATCCCTTCGAGTGTTCGTCCTCCGAGGATCAGCGCGTCCATCCACCCATCGTTGTCATAGTCGAAAAACGCGCACCCTGCACCGTTCACCTCGACGATGTAGGTATTGCGATCCGGGTTCCCGTAGATCATGGGGTGGGTGAGTCCGGCGGTTGCCGCGACATCAACAAAGGTTGAAAACGGTGGTAGGGGTTGTTCGCCCCTTGCGGCAGCGGTGATCTTTGCTGGAATTAGAAGAGACGCGAGCACCCCGGGGGAAGTTTGCAGCAGGCGCCGACGTGTCCACTTTAGGACATGGGAGTTACTCATGCGAGCAGATGGCCTTTGAACCCATAATCAGCGCTGTGCTTGCGCTTTGGCAAGGGTGTCCCGCAAGAGAAGGGCACCTGCATTTTGCGGTTCCAACCGCAGGGCGGTGCTCACGGCTTCGTCCGCTTCCTTAAATCGTGACTGGAGCCCCAAGATAGCCGCCAAATTCACCCAGGCTTCGGTAAAGTCTGGCATTGCGCGCAGCGCTTGCCGGAAGTGTTGTTCGGCAGCGGTAGCATCGCCGGCTTGCGATGAAAGCAATCCCAGCTGGTTTTGGGCAACCGCCAGATTCGGATCGATGGCGACAGCTTTCTCCAGGGCAGCGCGCTCCCCCGCAGTGTCGCCCGTCTTACTCAGGGCGACGGCCAGTTTGAACTGGAGTTGGGGATCGTCGGGGGTTGCTGCCAGGGCCTCGCGATAGAACTCAACCGCCCGCCGCGGATCCCCGCCCCCAGCCATTTCCTTGTCACCCTGGCCCGTCTTGCTTGCTGCCAAGGCGCGGTTGTGCTGGTCTTCCAGCCCAGCCTGATAGAGCTTCAATTGTGCCTTCGCATTTTCTTTTTCGCCCAGGGAATTCAGTACCTTCCCTAGCTGCAGATGTACTTCTGGTTCGGAGGCACCCAGGTCGAGGGCTTTTTGAAGCTGAATTTTGGCACCGGCAGGATCGTTGAGTTGGGACAGTGCTAGCCCGAAATTGAAGCGAGCTGGGGCCGAAGCCGGATTTATCTCGACGGCTTTCGCCAAGTGTCCGCGTGCTGCTTCGAATTCGCCAGCATCGTGTTCCATCACTCCTAATAGGTACAGGTAATCGAAGTCGTTCGGAGATTTGGCAAGGAGTTTTTGTGCAAGCGGCCGTGCCACCGCGGTGTTGCCGGCGAGCACCAACGATTGAAGATAGAGCCGTTCGGCAGGTTCAGATTCCGGATGTCGGCGAACTGTTTCTTCGGCGAGCCTAGCGGCATCCTGATAATGAAACTGCTGAATGGAAACCGAGGTGAGCAGCATCGCAAGCCGCAGCGAGGCGGGGTCGGTTTTTAGCGCGTTGGCAAGTATCTCCTCCGCTTTTTCCCGGCTTTTCATCCCCAGATAGGCTTCCGCAAGATTGGCACTGAGCTCGCTATTGAGCTTGTTTGCCTCGAGCAAGTCAATGACTTCGCGGTATTTCCCGCCTGCTAGGAGTGATTTGCTCATGCCATTCAGAGCGTCCGCAGAATGAGGATTGATCTTGAGCGCGGTTTCCCACTCTGCCCTGGCTTCCCGTCCTCGCCCCAGGGATTCGAGCGCCTCGGCGAGAGCAATGTGGGCTTTGAGAAAGGAAGGCGATAGCCGGATAGAGGTGGCGAGAGGATTCAGTGCCGCGGCGCTATTGCCTGCCGAGTAAAGATTCAGCCCGAATAGATATGCAAGGGTCGATGAGTTCGGCTTGAGTTCAAGGGCAGATCGATAGGCTTCGGCGGCGCAGGCGTAGTGTCGATGGCTTGCATACCAATTTCCGAGTTGGGAGTAGGAATTTGTGTCGGGGTGCCCACGAAGAGCGCTCTCGATTGAGGCAGGGGGGGTACAGCTTTCCGCCCTTCCAAGCACTACACCCAGTGTGATGACCAGGAATAAACCGGTGATGAATCGCGCCGAGTTGGTGAATATCATGAAGGCGGACAGGGTTCCCGAAAATATGTTTCCAGCATAGTCTGCCCGTCAGGGGGGCCGCAACCGGCCGCTAGTTGGGGTACGGTTCACCGGGTTTCACGATCCGGATCTGATGGTCTGTGAAGGTGACGAACCCTCCGGGCATTTTGATCTTGGGCATGTGGCAGCTGACGCAATCTTTCGACGCTACCGGACAAGGCTTTGCACGAGGCCCGAGTGTCGGGGGTAAATCTGCCTTCACGAGCGCCGGTGCCTTTGCCGTTCCCTTTGTCTGATGGCACGCCTGGCATTTGCCATCGTAGGCCGTGGCATCTCTTACGACGTCCTGATGTGGATCGTGACATGCAGTGCATGCAATGCGCGGATCTGTCCCACTGAAGCAGCGGCTGTTGGCCAGACGGTAGGGCTGAAATCGCACGTTCACCACACCCAGAGTGTGATTTCGAACCACCGATTCCCAGGAGCGATGGCACTGACCACAGAAGTTGGAGATATCCTCGGTGGGCATTTTCTTTAAGCTCGGCGGTGCAGTATTGAAAATGCCCTGCAGAGCGTCAAACAGATGCGTGCTCGATCCGGAATGACAGTGCTCGCAGGTTACGCCTTCCTGCAACGAACCGAGTGTCAATTTCCCGCCGGTAACCGAATTCGTTGAGTGGCACGCAAAGCAGTCCTTGGTATCACCCAGGGTGAGTTTTCGCCCGGCGGCTTCCTCGAGCGTATGAGGGGTTAATGATTCGTCGCCCACGGTAGTTTCCAAGCCCTGAATCGACGGGTAGTAGCTCACCAGGCTCTCATAGTAGGATCCGTTGCGCTCGTAAACCCAGGTCTGCATTCCTTGCCCGATCGTCCAGCGAATTGGAATTGAGATTGTGCCCACTCCGTCGGTTACGCTGTAAGTGCTCTCGTCGCCCTGGGTGTCGACGCGATAGGTGTATGCGCCCTTTCTTACTGTGAGTCTCGGGTGAAGTCGCAGGGTCGGATTGCTGGAGGGCAAAAACAGGGCCTCACCCATCGGGGTGGAAGGCTGGTGTTGAGCTTGTGCCGGGTGGCAGCTGGCACAAGCCGCCGCCGCCTTTTCGGCAGGTTGGGCCTGCGAACGAACGCCCGCCAGCAAACACAAAATTCCCACCCATGCCTTACGGTTGCGCAACGCGAGTAGCCCCACCTTTCGTAAGTTCGAGGCAGGACACGCGTTCGCGCCGCGCATCGCTATCTCTTCCAGCGCGTGAGTACGCCTTTGCCAAAGCAATGTGAATTTCGAGATTCGTAGGCTCCATTTTCAAGGCCGATTCCAGGCGGCCTATTCCTTCGGGCAAGGTTCCAGTTTCCGCCAATGCGCGTCCTAACACGAGTTGTGCTGCGGCGACCTGAGGCTGCTTCTCGGCGACCATTCGCGCGTAGGAGAGCGCCTCAGCCGGCCTGTTTCTCATCAGCATTGCCCAGGGCAGCATCACTTGAGCGGCCTGGTTTTCTGGCGAGACCTCTAACTCCTTCTTGAACTGATCGATCGCAGAATCTGGATCGGTTGTATAGAGCAGCGTCCCATACAAGTAATGCAGATTTGCGGCAGCCGGGAAGCGCTCGAACAGAGCGCTGAATGCCTCTGCGGCGTCGTGATCCTGCCCCGACAAGAACTGGAAGGTTGCCTTGCCCGCTGAGGTAACCAGTTCCTGTTGATCTGGCGCAGCTTCTTTCGGAAGAAGTGGAACATGAAGCCCTGCCAGGCCAATCGCCAAAAACAATTCCGGACTAGAAATCTGCTTCTCCGCGAAGAAGGAATACGCCTTCAGAGCAGCGTCAAATCGCCCCAATCGGGCCAGCAGTTGCGCCTCGTGATAACGAAGAATTTGTTCGTTGCGCGGCTGATTGGCTGCTCCCCCGGCGATTCCTTTTTCGATGTCCTCAAGTGCCGCGGGATATTCGCCGGTTTCAAATTCACACAGTCCGCGTAAGGCAAGGGCAGGGGGAGCGTTCGGTGTTAGCTCAAGATAACGCGAGAGAGCGTCCCGCGCGGGCGCGAAGGATTCCGAGCCATATTGCAAAGAACCTAAAAACCACCATCCTTCTGCCCATTTGGAATTCAGCTCCAGGGCCTGGTTGTAGAACTGAATGGCAAGAGGTAGATTTCCCTGCTCTCTCGCGGTAGTCGCGCGGGCGCTGATCTCCTCGAAGTTGGCAGGTGGCTGTGCTGCCACCAGGGAAGCGGTGACCACACAAACGATTGCCACTTGTCCCGACCACGAAAATGGAACTTGCGCCATCTTTAGATTTTGGGGCACTTTGGCGCGGTGGATTCCAGGGCTTTCCATCCGCTGGCGTCTAGGTACAATCCACTGTGACTGAATTCACAGCCCTCGGCCTTCTTCCCTCAATCATATCGCGTCTATGCTCATTGTAAGAACCTCAGACCTGCGAAGTCTGGTTTTGTTTTGCGCCGAGGCGTACCCAAAACTATGGACGGCGAGTTCTCTCTCGCCGCTCAGAAGAATTCCATGAGGATCATTGCTGGGGTTTGACGAAGGCTTCTTTGCCGATCGGGGCATTGGGAATCACTTCCGTGATTCGAACCGTAAACTGCCCGGCGGGTCGGGCCACCGTCCAGCCAAAAGGGAACTGTATCCCCTCGACCGGCCGGTAATCGAAGTAATCCGTTCGGGTGGGATTCAGTCCGAGGGGGGTTGCTGCGTATTGCACCATCCTGACCAGCAGGCCGGATTGCTGATCGAAATAGAAACGGGCACGAGGTTGACCGGAGGCTTCCCCTACTAATACGTAGGTGTCATGGTCAGCTATTTTTTCCGGTAGACCTGCGTGCAATTCTGGGAATGTCTTCTTCAAGTGTAAGGGCCACTGCAAATCTGCCGGAAGTTTTGTGCTTTCTAATTCCGCACCCGTCATGATTTGCAGGGGGCGCCGCGGCGCCGCCAGCCACCCTTCTTTCCCGTTGATTGCCGTGATGCTGTCGCCGCCCGGTAGATGTATCGTGAATATTCTTTTGTCCGGCGATTCGGTCATGACATCCGCCGGTACCTGGCCTCCGCCGAATTCCGCTGTCCCCTTCACAACCAGCGTTTTTAAGGTCTCAATTGCTTTCGCGCCTCCCAGGGCATCAACGAACTTTGCGATCACCTGCTCGGGACTCGGAAGGTTCGCAGGCAACTGGTCCCCGGACGCTGCCGGTGGCCGCATTCGCACTGGCCCTTCCGCCACTGACGGGATTGAAACCGGGCTTTTCAACCCGTGATGACAAGTGTTGCAGGTCACCACCTGATGGTTATCGAAGTGGCTCCGGTTGATCGCCATCATCATCTCTATCATCTTGCGAGCCGTCTGCTTCGGTTTCCTGTCGTCGCTATCGAAATGATTTTCGACGTGGCAGAACCCGCATTCCACTCCGAGCGAAGCGGAAATGAACTGCATGGAGGGGATCAACTGCTCGAATGGCACTCCTTTAAAAACCTGAATGTTCTTGTAAACCTGTTCCGCCGGTTTTCCAGACCCGACGCTTGTTCCCGAGGGCAGGCTTTGAGGCCAAAGGGCGAAAGTGCAGGTCAACGACAAAGCAGCGCTCACAAGCGCAAGTCCCAGGGCCTTCAGCATCGATCGATTTCCAGGTTCCGAGGAAGTCTAACAGACCAATCTTTGTGCCCCGTCCGGCGGGCCAAGCACGCGGTGTCAGGGCTTCCCAAAAGTGGACCGGGAGCCTTCTTCCGCCTAAATCGAAGTAGTAACTGAAAGTTTTACAAGAATAACGTTTTTTTGTCTTGACAGTGTGCAGCAACACACGTTAAAAGTGCTCCCCAGCTGGAAAGTAGTGTTTTTGTACTACCCGGAGGCTTGTTGAAATTTAGCTTCGGCTCTGCAAGATGGCGAGGGGAGGGCGTTTCGGTTCATCTTCCCATCCATCCGCGTTATTAATCGGCGGGGCATCCCAAGTCCCCGCAAATAGCTTAACTGGAGGCAGTTAATGACTTCGAAGTCAAACTTTGCGGTCTGGACCAAGGCGGGCCTGGTGGGCTGTCTGGCCGTATTAGTTTCCCTGGCGTCCTTGAGTTTCGGTCAGCAGTTGACCGGAACCCTCTCGGGCACGACCATGGATTCGACCGGAGCCGTAGTCGCTAACGCGAAAGTTACCATGAAGAATGAACTTTCAAGCGACACGCGCACAACCGTTTCGAACGGATCTGGCTATTTTTCCATTACCGCGGTTCAGCCTGGCACTTACACAGTGATCATTGCCGCGCCCGGATTCAAGACCTGGACGCAGAGTGGCATCACGTTCTCCCAGGGCGATAACAAAAACATGTCGCAGATCAGCCTTCAGGTTGGCGCGACCAATGAAACAGTTGAAATCTCTGCCGGCGCATTGGCGGTTCCGACCGATAACGCGGAAGTCAGCACAACGCTCAACCAGACCCTGGTGGCGGATGTGCCGATCCTCGGCCGCGACGCTGGCGAATTGTTGAAGCTCATGCCTGGAATGGTGGCCGCGAACGGTGCCAACCAGGGCAGCAGCTTTTCCGATAAGACTGTGGGCACGAACACCGGCCCGGTAGGTTCTTATTCTGCAAACGGCACGCAACCGAACGGTGCAATGGCGTTCATGCTGGACGGAGCCAACCTCGTTGACCCCGGCAATGCCGGCACTCAAATCGCCAACATCAATCAGGACATGGTCTCGGAAGTGAAGGTTCTGATGTCCTCCTATAGCGCCGAGTATGCCAAGGGCCCGGTGGTCTTCCAGGCCTTCAGCAAGAGCGGCGGGACACAGTATCACGGAGTGGGCTATCTTTATGCGCGCAACCAGTTGTTCAATAGCTGGGACGCATACAACCACAGCCAATTCGTAAACGACCTGGCTAACCCGGCTTTGGGCACCCCTAAGGACCAGCTCATCAGCCAACTGAACCCTGACCAAAGCTACTACTACATGGGCGGCAACATCGGCGGACCGGTGATTCCGCATCACAACAAGTTGTTCTTCTGGGGCGGCTACGAATATATGCGCCAGCACCCCGCCGGCTCGATCAACAATTACAACATGCCGACGACGGAACAGAGGAACGGCGACTTCAGCGAAACCACAATTGATGGCGTCGCTGCGAACTCGGCGGTGGTCGGTTGCGGTGGTAACACGACGCTGTTCAGCTGCCTCAATAGCGGCGGCTTGTGGCAATACGCCTATAACGTTCCTTGGGGCATCCCAGGCGGCGGTACGCAACTGCCGCAAAGCAAGTGGGATCCCAACATGGCTGGAGTCTTCCTCGGTACGAACTATCTTGGCCAGACGAATTATCCAGCACCGAACATCAGCCCGAACGCGGGCAATGGCTGGAACAACTACACGTTCGTCAACACCGCTCCTCAGAATCGCTGGGAAGCTACCGCTAAGCTGGACTATGCGATCAACGAAAATACAAAGCTGACCGGTTCTTACACCCGTCAGATTGAAACCGACTACCACCCAACCGCGATTTGGTGGGAGCCAGCGTGGAACCTGCCCTATCCCTCGCAAATCGTTGCCGCAACCACGTCGCAAGCGATCATGAGCAACTTTACCCACGTATTCAATCCGACTACGACGAATGAATTCGTGTTCACGTATGCTCGCTACATCAATCCGTCGCACCTGCAAAATCCGAAGCTGGCTGATCGCGCAGCTCTCGGCTTCAATGTTCAGGGTCTCTTCGGTCACACGACCTCTCAGATCCCGAGCTTCTTAGGACCGTGGGGCGGAGCCCTGGCGAACCTCAGCACGGTTTCGTTCTCGGCTGGTTTCGGCTACGGCCCCAACTTCGGTGCTTTGAAGAGCGACCCATCGATGTATGACAACTTCACGAAGGTCTTGGGCGCGCACACGCTGAAGTTCGGCGCGTATTGGGACACGAACGGCAACGTTCAGTCGCAGGGTGATCAGCAGCACAGCGACAACGGAGCCTATAACTTCGGTTGGGGTGCATCGAGCACTGGCAACGTCGTTGCAGACATGTTGCTCGGTGCCGCCGCCAATTACGTTCAGCCAAACAAGGCGCCTCAGAGCACGGTCAAAAACCACCAGTACTCGATCTATGCTCAGGACTCCTTCAAAGCAAACAAA
>Ga0207707_10000192_pt1 | contig 64424 bp, 42 predicted proteins | sample KBSC83BmetaG_FD_184336 | JGI IMG/M metagenome (GOLD analysis project Ga0207707, IMG submission 184336) | Corn rhizosphere microbial communities from Kellogg Biological Station, Michigan, USA - KBS C8-3B metaG (SPAdes) (version 2) | ecosystem: Host-associated > Plants > Roots > Rhizosphere ... | reverse complement strand
GCGCATTTTCCACTTCATGTAAATATCCGGTTAACCGGTCTTTTAGTCCGCCAAACTGGGGCCAGTATGCCGCGAGCCCAACCCCGAAGAGGCCGATGCGGAGATCGCGGAACCGGGTATTTTCATTTGCGGTCATTCGTCCTTCATTTTTCTTTTCACAAAGCGCTGGCTACGCTGATTGATTATTAAATATACTTTACTGCTGAACCGCAGCAAAAACAATATTCTTCATTTGCCTTCGGGTTGGCATCTTTTGTCATTGTCAATTGTCCATTGTCCATTGTCAATTAAAATCATATTTAATACTCCACCGGAATGTCTCCCCCGGAAGCACTTTCACCCGGATATAAGGTTCCGGGCAAAGGATCGTGGAAGAACCCCAGAAAACGAGCCTGGACAAAGGGCGGTCGCAGCGGATGCGGACGCCCGTTCCCGTGATCCGGTTCTGAAGACGGATATCATAATCCTTTTCCGTTCCGCCATAGCCGTGTAATTCTGCATATACCGATTCGCGTGCAGCAGGCTGCCGCAATACGGTAATGGAGTCTCCGCGCACGTCCGCGATATCGCCGAGACCTCTGGCCTGCTCTGCTGAAAGATCAAAAGGGAAATGCAATACGAGGCCCGGACCCATCGGGCGCTTATTCAGCAGGAAAAAATTATGGTCAAAAACATCCGTTTCAATCGTCTTCTTCCCCGTATTTTTCAGGCTGTGGATCAGGAGGAGTTCCGGCTTCCCTTTTACAAGCTGCAATTCTTTTTCATACAGATAGGCATAGGTCTCATCCTGCAGCCTGTGTACAAAGCGGATGCCGGCAGCCGATCTTTTTATTTCCCATTTGCCGGCATTCAGGATCGGATAATATTTGAAGGGTGAATAAGGCGATGCATCGGGTTTGGATAAAACACCGATACCGATCTTTACAAAAGATCCGCCCGCTACCGCATCATCATATCCCAGCGGGTCGAAAGCCTCCACGGGTCCCATGATGGCGTCGTTTTTTACCGGGCTGTAGTTTTCGAACCATTGTCCGCTATAACTATTTCCATTATAATTAAGCTCCGGTATAACGCCCGACCAGTCGAAACGCGTTCCGCGGTAATATCCGTCTTTGGCATCCGGCAGGTATATGCGCGCATGAACGAGGCCGTTAGTAATTTCCGCTGAAGGGTATTCGGCGGCCGGCAGCGCGTCCAGGAAGAGGCCTGACAGAACAATTGCCAGCAGGCAGGCTATTTTTTTCATAATTGCTCAGCGGGATTTGGAATGATGAATGGTCCGGAGTGCTTAACCCGGATCGGACTCCTTAACGGGGAATACTATTACGGCCGGATGATTGTCCCGTCCCTTTTCCGGATCGTCCATTTACCTGCGTGATTGTTGATCGGGTATTTGGCCGCCAGCTTTTCATCAATATCCACCCCGAGTCCCGGCGCTTCGTTCACATAGAAATAGCCTTTCTTCAATTCCGGCGTTCCGGGAAAAACCTCGCGGATCTTATCGGAGAAGAAAATGGATTCCTGCACACCGAAATTCCAGATCGCGAGATCAATATGACAATTTGCAGCATGGCCTACCGGCGACACATCGCCGGGTCCGTGCCAGGCAGTTTTTACATTGAAAAATTCGCCCAGGCGCGCCACTTTCATAGCCGGCGTGATGCCGCCAATCTGAGAAATATGGCAACGGATATAATCCATATAATGATTGGAAATGGCGCCCACAAATTCATTGGGATTATTAAAGAGTTCGCCCATCGCAAAAGGAACAGTGGTGCTTGCCCGGAGCTGTTTGAACCATTCCATGTTTTCCGGCGAAACCGGATCTTCTATAAAATAAGGACTGTACTCCTCGAGCCGTTTGCACATATTGATCATATCTATGGGCTGCACGCGTTCGTGTGTATCGTGCAACAGATCAATTTCTTCACCACAGCGTTTCCGCACTTCCCGGAAGAGTTTAGGTACTGCCTGCACATAAGCAACGGAATCCATGAACTCGTCGCTGTCTTTTCCAAAACCCGCCTCTTTGAAATCCGGCTGCTGCGCCAGGTAGAGGGAGCCATAACCGCCCTGCTGGATCCGTACATACCGGAATCCCTGTTCGATGTATTTCTGCGCGTTGTCGGCCACCTGCTCCGGTGTCCGCCCATCGGCATGCGCATAAGTATCCACGGCAAAACGCGCCTTCCCTCCCAGCAATTGATAAACCGGCATATTGGCGCGCTTTCCTTTGATGTCCCATAGTGCCTGATCCAGTCCGCTGATCGCATTGTTCAGCACCGGTCCGTTGCGCCAATAGGAGCTGACGAAAAAAGCCTGCCACATATCCTCGATATTATCCGCATCCCTTCCCACGCAGAAATCGCTCATATAACTGTTGATAGCAGCAACAACCGCTTCCGCACGCTGCGTGAATGTGGCGCAGCCGATGCCATAAAGCCCGGGCTCGCTGGTCTCCACTTTTACCAGCACCAGGTTAGAGCCTTCGGGCGCGGTGCCGATAGCTTTCACACTTCTGATTTTTAGAGGTGGAAGACTTTTGTTGAAATTTGCCGAAGGGGTTTCCGGTGCCCGTTCGCGTTTGCGCTCTGACAGACCGGCCGCACGCAGCGGGCTGCTGGCGAGTAATCCGAAGAGGCCCATGGTTGAGCCCATTCCCAATAGCCGCATGGCATCCCGGCGGTTCACGGCATGGGGGCCGGCAGAATAATTCTGGTTATCCATTTGCAATCGTTTAAAAGTGAATATTAATTTTTGTAGTTAAGTCGCAACACATTAATTAACCCAATAATATTTCATAATTTAATAACTAAGGCGTAAATAAAAAAGTCAGCGGTTGTCCATTACAATCTTTAGCAGCCCGCCCCGCACGATATCCTCGTGCCGGATAAATGTTTTGTCATATTTTTTCCCATTCAGTTCCATGGACCGGATGTAAATGTTCTCCGGTCCGTTGTTGACTGTCTGAATGACAAAATCTTTTTTACCGGGAAGATGAATCGTAACCCTGTCAAAAAGCGGACTGCCCAGCACATATTCTCCACTCGCAGGAAACAGCGGATAAAATCCAAATGCGGAAAATACATACCAGGCCGACATCTGACCGCAATCTTCATTTCCAATGACCCCGTCCGGGTTGTCCAGGTACATATTTTTCATAATGAAGCGGGCCTTCTCTGCCGTCCTGCGCGGTTCGCCGGCGCTCGCGTATAAATAAATAATGTGATGGCCCGGCTCATTGCCATGTGCATACTGCCCAATGGTTCCTGTGATGTCGCTGAGTACGGCTGTGTCTTTCACGGCCGGTTCCGCGACAAAAAAAGAATCCAGCCGGGACAGAAATTTTTTTTCTCCCCCCAGGGTTGCTATCAGTCCCTTCATATCCTGTGGCGCCAGCCAGAGGTATTGCCAGGCATTTCCTTCAGAATAAGCCCGCGCAGCGGCGCCGGTTGTTTTGAACGGATCGAAAGGTAATGTCCAGCTGCCGTCTGCATTCCGGCCACGGAAGAACTGTGTGCCGGCATCGAAATTTAACTTATAGCTCTCCGCTCTTTTTTGAAAATAATGATAGTCATCAATCCGTCCCATTTTTTTTGCCATTAGGGCGATACTTCCGGCACTGACAGCATATTCCATGGCTTTGGCTACGGAACTGCGCTGCTCATTGGCGGGTATCCATTTGAGATCCCGGGCATATTTTAGTCCGAGGGCATCAGACATCGCCGTCGCTTTTATATCGCTGAAAGCCGAATCGGCGTTGAATCCTGTAAAGCCTTTCAGATACGCTTCGGCGATTACCTGGAGACTGCTGATCCCCGGCATGGTTCCGGTTTCGTTGCCCATCAGGTGCCAGATGGGCAGCCTTCCCTGCTGCCGATAGATGGCAAGCATTGAATTGACCATGTCGTTCACTCTTTCCGGCTGCAGGATCGTAAAAAGCGGATTTTCTGCGCGATAAGTATCCCAAAGTGAAAAAACGGAATAGTTATTGAACGGCGCCTTTTCATATATTTTTTTATCCTCACCGCGATAGTCACCGTTGTGATCGTTAAACAAAGCCGGATCAATCATGGTATGAAACAGGGCGGTATAGAAAATGCGTTTGTCCTTTTCACTTTTTGTTTCAATTTCCACTTTCGATAATTCCCTGTTCCATTTTTCATCTGCTCCCCGAACTGTTTCCTCAAAATCCCAGCCGGGAATCTCGGCATCAATATTCGCCAGCGCATTGGCGGAGCTTACCGGAGAAATCCCCACTTTCAGTTTCAGTACTTTTGGCGCGCTCGCAAAACTGATCAGTCCTTTTATCGCGGTGCTCCGTCCACTGTCTGTCCCCAGCAGTTTGTCATGATCATATACACTGAATTGTTCCAGCGGAAGAGAGGAACGGATGGCAAAGAACAGCCACTGATTTTTTGCCCATCCTTTGGAAAAGCGGTATCCTTCTAATGTGTATTGGTCAACGCGTCTGATATAAGTATCGGTTGCCCGGTCATTAATCCCCTCTTTGAGATCGATGATTACATGGGCTTCTTTACCGGCAGGAAAATGATACTGATGAAATGCAACCCTTTCGGAAGCCGTCAGTTCTGCGTCCACATCATAGTCCAGCAGCTTAACGGAATAATATCCGGGTCTAGCCTGCTCCTGCTTGTGCGAATAGCGGGAAGCATATCCGCTGCCCTGTATCGCTTCCGTTCCCTTATCCGTCTTCACCGGGCCGGTATACGGCATGATGAGCACATCACCCAGATCGCCAATGCCGGTACCGCTTAAATGAGTTTGCGCGAAACCAATCAGCACGCTGTCACCGTAGTGGTATCCGGAACACCAGTCCCAGCCTTTGTAAAAGTTATCCGGCCCCACCTGTACCGCGCCGAAAGGAACACCGGCACCTACGAATACATGACCATGCCCGCCTGAGCCGATAAAGGGATCCACGTAAGCGGTTAGTCTTTGCCCATCTGCGATGTAAGAATCAGCAAAAAAACCAAATACCAGCAATAATGGAAATAGAAATCTTTTCATTCGGGCTATTTATTGGAAAATCCTTCGGGTCAGGCAAAAAAAATTAACATCCGGAGGCAGGCCAAATAAAGGATAAAGTGGTTAACGAAAACCCTAATAACAGATTAATTCGCGGATTAAATATACAAATAACGGGAATGGTGACTGATATTCAGTCGTTAATCCGGCGGCTGCAGGGGAGCGGAATTAGTTTTGTACAGATCCAAATGCTTTTCCGGTAATAATGGTGATTTGCCTGCGGTCAGAAATTTGTCCCTGTATTCTTTTGGCGTGCAGCCCTTCTGCCTTTTAAAAAACCGGTGAAAATAAGCTACGTTATTATATCCCATCTTATAGGCAATCTCGGAAATATTGTCCGAAGTGCATAACAGCAGCCGGCAGATATGGGCAATCCGGATTTCATTCAGGCTTTCCAGATAAGTCTTTCCTGTTCTCTTCCGGATAAACCGGCAGAAGGAGCCCCGGGTCATATCGGCTTTTCTGGCAACTTCATCCAAAAATAGCGGTTTTGAATAATTGGCATTCATATAGGCAATAATCGAATCGATCCGCAGGTTGCCTTTGGCAACGGGTGCTGTATACGCACGGGTCATCAGCTTTTTCCTTCCCGGAGAAAAGGATAATTCATGGAGGAGAGACAAAAGGCCGATAAATGATTCCCATCCCCTTTTTTCCGACAGCGAAAGAATCCGGGATTGCAACCCTTCCGCAGTTTCCCTGCTGAACAATACGGCTTCCGAGGCCTCCTGAAATAAATCTTTAATTTCCCGGAGCTGGTTTTTGTTTAAGAAACTATCTCCCAAAAGATCGCCCGGAAAACGGATCCTGATCCCGGTGATCGCTTTCTCCGGCATTCCTCTTTTTTCCAGTGCATGGGGAAGGCCGGGGGCGGTCAGCAGCAGGTTCGTCCCGTTTAAACAATATTCCTCGTTTCCAACGGATAATTTTACCCGGTCCGCGTTGCAAATCAGGCTTAATTCATATTCATCATGGTAGTGAAACAGATTGGGAAGTTTCTTTTTTCCAAGCAGGGAAACCGAAAGACAATCTCTGGCGTTAGTGGAATCCTCAGGATCTAACGTATTGTATTTCATTTGGGTAAGCTTATCCCTGTAAAAATAATTTACTTAAACCTACCTTGCATTTTTTGGCACATACTGATAGTATATTGCATGATATGATATGATTAAGGAGTTGAAGCTGTTTTATCCGGCCACCTGTTTAATCCTGCTCTTTGCTTTCCCGCCGGAGACTGCCTTTGGCCAGGCAGGAGATCCGGTAAAGTTTAGCCAGATAAGTACTATGGAGGGATTGAGTCAGGGCAGCGTGAACTGCATCCTGAAGGACCGGTATGGATTCATGTGGTTTGGCACCCAGGACGGATTAAACAGATTCGATGGATATAATTTCACCGTATACCGGAATAAACCCGGGAATTCCGGATCCATTCCGGATAACCAGGTCAGGTGTATTTACGAAGATGATCAGGCCAATCTCTGGATTGGCACCCTGGGAGGCGGCCTCTGTTATTATGACCGGAACAGGGATGTTTTTATCCGCCTGAAAGATCTGGGCTTCCGTGCTGATAATCCGGTTAACCCGGCTATTTTAAGCATTTACGCAGATCATTCGGGCAATCTTTGGGTAGGCACTTTTCATAACCTTTTGCTGATTGACCGGAAACATAAAAAGATCCGGCAATTCCGCGCAGGTGCTGCGGACTCCCAAAGTCTGAGCAACCCGGTAGTTCAGGCAATCTTCGAAGATTCCCAAAACAACCTTTGGGTCGGCACAAACAAAGGGCTTAACCTGCTGAACCGCGAAAAGGGAATCTTCACACATTTTTTTCATGATGACCGGAATCCACACAGCATCAGCAGCGACCGGATAACCAGCATTTCGGAAGATCCCGGGGGTCATTTGTGGATCGGCACCGATGGCGGTGGACTTAATGTTATGGACAGCCGCAGGAATGAGTTCATAAGCTACCGGAATGACCGGCTCAATAAAAACAGCATCAGCGATAATGTAGTGAGAAGCCTGTGTGCCACAACACATGATGGTATTTGGGTCGGAACGGAAAACGGGCTGAACCTGCTGAATGTGCTCACGGGAAATTTTATTCACTACAATAAAAAACCGTTCGGAGAAGGGGGGCTAAGCGACAAAACCATTCTTTCGTTGAACCAGGACAATAACGGAATTCTATGGGTAGGCACTTCCGAAGGAGGTATAAATAAGTACGACCGGAACCTGACCTATTTTGAATTGCACAGAAGAACGGCCGATCCCAACAGTACAAGCGCTGAGATGATCACCTCTTTCGCGGAAGATAAGAATGGGAACATCTGGATCGGAACAGATGGCGGCGGCCTGGACCAGTGGCGGGCATCAGACGGAAGGTTCATTCATTATTTACCGGACCCGGGGAATAAAGATGCGCTGGAAGGTTCCACCGTTTTATCCCTGTTCATGAGCAGAAAAAATAACTGCCTCTGGATCGGCACCTATGGCAATGGTTTGCAGCGGCTGGATCTGGGAACCGGGACGTTCAGCCATTTTCATTCCGGGACGGGCATGCATGATTTAAACAATGCATCCATCTACGCGCTGCTGGAAGACCATGAAGGCAATATCTGGATGGGTACGAACGGAGGCGGCGTGAATGTGCTGGATCCGCGGAGCGGAATCATTATCAAGCACCGGCATACGGATGACGCAGACAGCGTCAGTAATGATTATATAAGATCAATACTCGAAGACCGGCAGGGAAAGATCTGGATCGGAACGTATTCCGGCGGCATTAGTGTCTATGATCCCGTTACTAAAAAATTCTCTGTATATAACCAGGTGATAAACAACCTGAGCAACCAGGTGGTATACTCCTTATGGGAGGATTCAGAGGGTAATATGTGGGCCGGAACCATGGGGGGCGGCCTGGATTTATTCGACCGGCGAACCCGGCGCTTTACTTCCTTTAATGAGGAAAATGGTTTAAGCAATAATATCATCAACAGCATCATCGGAGATAATAAAGGCTATCTGTGGCTAAGCACCAACAAAGGGATCAGCCGCTTCAATCTTCAAACAAGGGAATTCAAAAATTATGGCATTTTCAATGGACTGCAAAGCCGGGAATTCATTGTGGGGGCCGGATTCAGAACAAGGGACGGCAGCATTTTATTCGGTGGTGTAAACGGATTCAATGTCATCAACCCGTCTGAAGTGCGGGAAAATAAAATTCCGCCCTACTGCCGGTTTACCGGTTTTTACCTGTTCAATAAACCTGCCGGGCCCGGAAATTCCAATTCTCCGTTAAGAGCGGACCTGAATGCGGTAAGCGAAATCACTTTATCACACGATCAGTCCGATTTCACTTTTACGTATTCGGCACTGAACTATACCATTCCTTCGGATAACCAATACCGTTATATACTCGAGGGGTTTGACAAATCCTGGACGGATGCGGGACATGACACAAGAGCCACGTACACCAATCTTCCCCCGGGAGACTATCGTTTTCTTGTGAAAGCAACAAATAACGACGGCCTGGGGAGTGAAAAGGCTACTTCGCTGATCATCCACATTCTCCCTCCATTCTGGAAAACCTGGTGGGCGTACAGCTTATATCTGATAATTCTTTTTACGATCCTTTATATCATATACCGGGATATAACCAATAAAGCAAGACTGAAAGCGCAGATCCGTGTGGAACGGCTTACTGCGGATAAGATGAAAGAACTTAACCGCATCAAGCTCAATTTCTTCACCCATGTCTCCCATGAACTGCGAACCCCCCTTTCCCTGATCATGGATCCCCTGCGAAAAATGATCCGGGAGGATCTGACCGCGGAACAAACAAAAAAGTACAGCGGCCTGATGTATAAAAATGCACAAAGACTGATGCAACTGATCGATCAGATGCTGGATCTGAGGAAAATTGAAGAAGGCCATTTAAAATTGCAGGCGCGTCCGGCAAATATTATTCTGCTGACAAAGAATATCGCCGGATTATTCAATATGCATGCCATTGAGCGGAACATACATTACAGCATCAGTACCACAACGGAGGATTTGCAAGTATGGATCGATCAGGATAAATTCGAGAAGATCATTTTTAATCTCATTTCAAATGCCTTCAAATATACGGCAGACAACGGCTCCATCATGATCCGGATCACCTCCGAAAAAGCGGAACAGGAATTTGCCGTTATCCATGTGCGGGATACGGGGGTTGGAATTCCCCCGCACCTGAAGAGCAGGCTGTTTGAAATGTTTTACCAGGTGGAAGACAGCAATCGCTATGAAAATGGTTCCACCGGCATCGGATTAACGCTTACCCGGGAACTGATTGAATTGCATAAAGGGCACATTGAGGTAGAAAGTGAGCCCGGGAAAGGATCAGATTTTATCATTTACCTGCCGATGGGCGATCCGCATACCGGCGAACAACCCACGCTTTCATCCGCTGATTCCGGAGCAGCCGGAAAGCTGAATGAAAATATTTATCCTGTCCCCTTCAATAAATCTATAAATGACAGAGATCCGGCAGGCAGCCAGGAGTCCGGACCTTTATTACTACTCGTAGAAGATAATAAGGACCTTCGGGGATATTTAAAAGAAGAACTGAGCCGGTATTATTCCGTTGAAGATGCGGCAGACGGATCTGCGGGATATGAAAAGGCTTTACATCTGGTTCCGGATCTGCTGATCAGCGATATCATGATGCCGGAAATAAATGGCATTGAACTTTGCCGGAAAATCAAAACGGATGAACGCACGAGCCATATTCCGGTAATTCTGCTCACCGCCAAACAGGCCGGGACGCATCAGATTGAAGGCTACTCAGCAGGTGCGGACGCCTACGTCCCCAAACCCTTTAACCTGGAAGTCTTGCTGGCCCGGATCAAAAATCTGCTGGACTCCCGGAAAAAACTGCGGGAGTTATACGGTAAGGAACCGGAACAAGCCCCTGCTGCACCGGACGCACAACCGCAGATGAATCTGATTGACCGGGAATTCCTGAACAAAACCATTCTCTTCATTGCAGAAAATCTTTCGGATGTCCGTTTCGATATAGACCGGCTTTCCGGTCTTCTGAAAGTGAGCAGAAGGCAGTTATACCGTAAAATAAAAGCGCTGACCAATCAGACCGTACATGATTTTGTTACCGGAATCCGTTTGAAAAAAGCCGCCTCCCTTTTACTGACCGGAGAATTTACCATTTCCGAAATTGCCTACAAAGTGGGTTTTTCAGAGCCTGCCAACTTCAGCCGTTCTTTTACCAGGCAGTATGGGAAGAGCCCGAGGAGGTTTGTTGCTGAGTACAGTGGGAAGAATGGTTGACGGTTGACAGTTGACAGTTGACAGACTTTGTGTGGATCATAAAGACTAAAAACTTTTACGTTGTATCACAGGAGTCCGTCAACTGTCAACCGTCAACCCTTTTCATCTCCCAAACTCCGCCTTCCCTGTAAAAGATTCGATGATCCTCCACATGGCTTTGTCACTATCAAATACTGCGTTTAATCCCTGTTCTTCCATAGGCGGATCCCCCAGGTAGCCATCGCCTGGTTTCCAGAACGGTTGTCCTTTTACCGGTCTTCCTTCCCCGCCAAATGCCCAAAAATTACAACCCGCAATGGCTCCGTGCTGCCGGATATTTTCCTGCAGTATACTGAAGATGGCCCGGTAATATCGCTGACGCAGGGTTGCAGGAGATGCCGCATCAAATTGCTGAAGATCTCTCGGCAACCCAAATTCCTCTATTACCAGCGGCTTGTCCAGACTGCGTGCAATGGCCTCGTGTTTTTTAATATAATCCCTGCTCCTGCCGAGAATGGCAGGCATACCGGAAGCAATAGCTGTATCGGCATAGTAACCCCAGTTCTTGGGCCAGACATGGATTGTCAGGTAGTCAATATTTTTATCATTATGAATATCCCTGTATACCTGGATATCATCGTCGGTACTGGCCTGCCCTTCGGTGCCGATTGTAACCAGGTGATGCGGATCCATCGACTTGATCAGGGAAGCCGTTTCCCTGATCCATTGTTTATACGCCGCATTGGCTGCAGGCCGCATAGGCCTCGGCTCATTTCCCATTTCCCAGGCCATGATGACAGGATCTGCTGCATAAGCGATATGGCTGTAACTGTTTGTTCTGCCAACAATCTCTTTCACCTGCCGGAAATAATCTGCTTTACAGGCATCGCAGCTGTAGAACCGGCTGGTATAATCCCTGGCTTCATCCCAGCTCATCTTTCTGCGTAATACCGAGTCCGGGAGCAGCCCGTTCCAGTTAAGGTATTGAAGAAAGCCTCCGCTCCATCCCCAGTTATTACTGAGGTAAAGCACAACCTTCATATTGCGCTTACCCATCTCGGTTAGCAGGTAGTCGAGGCCTTCCAGCGCGTCCGGGTTGAACCTGCCTTTCTCCGGCTGCAGGGGAGGCTCTACGCGATAGGATCCATCGATGGCTCCATCTCCTTCCGTCCCCACCATAATGCGCAGATTGGTTACGTTGTGTTGAACCAGGAAATCCAGTTCCCTTTTCAACCTTTGCCTCCCGTTTTTATCAGGCTCCTGATTCGAAAGCAAAAGTCCCTGCCAGTAATTGGCGCCGATATAATAATACGCCTTCCCTTTCAGCAGAAAGCGGGTTCCGGATCTTTTTACAAAATTGTTCTCCGTGATTTTCTTATCGGCACCCCGCTGGCCAAAACCAAAAGACAGGTATCCCGACAAACACAGGAGCAGACAGCATTTTCTTATCATTCGTGTATCGTTGATTTATTATTGACCGGCTGTTGTTCCCCGGTTCCCGTACATATCCTTCTTATTTCTTCTCCGAAACGGGCGGATAAAATTTCAGATCCTTTATATTTTTTTGGGAAAGCCAGCGGGTTGTTTTTTTGATCTTTCCCGTTTCCGCAACCCTTTGAAATCCGGACTCTCCGAGAAGATTCCTGATCAGTGCATCTCTGCCTTCGCTTATTGCAATCACCGCTCCGGCAGATCCCGCATGAGGTCCGGCTGAACCGCGGAATCCATCAATGGTCAATTGTTGGAAATGATCGCAGGAAACGGCATTGGTGAAATAATCCGGCAATGAAGGATCCCAGCGCACATCGATGTCTTCGAGCGTAAGTCCGTTCACATACCTGGCGTATATCGCCGGAATATCATGTTTAAAAATAGCCAGCTTCGGGTCATTCGTCGCCCGGAGATCAAAATTTCCGGCATAGTAATCTGTAAGGGTTCCCCTCTTCAGGTGCAGTTGTACGTGATCGAACCGGATATCCCGGAGCGCACTTTCTTCCGAGCCGTAGAGCAGGATCCCTTCTTCGCCGCTGGCAATAATATTGGAGAACCTGATATTACTGATGGTTCCCACTTCCTTACTGCCAAGGCCCGGAAGCGCAGAAATATGGATGGGTTCTCCATGCCCCCACCACTGGCCGGGATAAAGCCGGGTATCGATGATCATGTTGGAGAACAGCATGTTTTCCATATTTCCTTTGCGGCGCTGAAAGATGCCTATTCCCCGGTTGGATCCGTAAATGCGGATATTATCAAACAGCAGGTTTCCGGAATTGTTATCGTTGAAACCATTATAGCCGATACGGATACCGCAGGACCTCGACCAGAGATTGCAATTACTCACCTTCAGGTTACTGGTGCTCACCACGGCAATGGCATCGTCGCCTGCGCGAATATCACAATCCGCAATGATCACGTTGCGGGAATCATACATATCAATTCCATCGCTATTGGGCACGCTCATATTGTTGTCGATGGAAATCCCAAGTACCTTGGCATCATCGCAGGCATTCAGGTCAATGGTCCAGTCATTGGCATTGCGGATGGTAATATCACGGAGCAATACCTTTTTGCAGGAATGAAAAATGATCTGCGTGCCCGGCCTTTTGATCCATTCTCCTTTCCACATGACCGGTGCATCCTTTTTACCCTCGGGCTGGTTCATATAATTAATTCCCTGACGGGTATATTTGCCGTCTTCAGCACTGCTTACCTGCACGCTGTCCAGATACATGAATGCTTCGGCACGACCATCGATGGTTCCCGTTCCGGTGATGGACACATTCACTGCATTCACGGCAAATATGATCCCCAGCCTTTTCCCTCCGGCGCCGGAACCGCTGAAGCCGTAGTCTGCCTGTAATAAATAGTCATCCTCATTTTCGGAAGCGAGAATGACCGCACCTGCACTAAGCTGCAGATTGATATTACTGAACAATTGAAAGCTGCCGGTCACAAAGGTTCCGGCCGGAACCAGTACGGTTCCGCCGCCGGCCTTTACGCAGGCTGCGATGGCATCACTAAAGCTTTTGGTGTCCGGCGTATGACCATTACCGGTAGCGCCGTATTGTTTTACGTTGAAAACGCCGTCAGTTGTACCCTGTCCATAGGATCGGAATAAACCCATTCCGGTCAGGCAAAGCAGGAAAAAAATCCTTCTGATCAATTGCATCAGGGCTCAGTTTTTAAGAAATCAATTAATGGGCACCATGCGGAAATTACAAATAGAAAAATTACTCTGACTGGGATTTGCATCTTTCAGCATAAACTCCATAATGATCGGATTGGAAAAAGCCAATCCGTCCAGGTTGCCCCAGCTCTTTAAAGGCACGGTAAAAGTCTCCCATTTCCCATTGGTCGAAAAAGGATAAGCTCCGGCACCGGCATCGTAAAAATATTCTTTAAAATTTCCGCTGTTGAAACACATATATAACTTCAAAGGCAGTGAAGGAGGTCCTGCCGGAATATTCATTTCAAATTTCAGGGCATAGTTCACGTATTGGGCAGGATCGTTCACGAGTTCGGCAGGCATTGCACAGTTATTGCTGCAGAACGGGTCCCAGTTCCAGCCTCCCTGCCAGGCTTTGGCCACTTTGAAATAAGGCCCGTTGATGGGAGCCGGAGACGGCCCGGATGAAAGATATGCGCTTCCGTTCCAGCCCGTGAAATTCGACATGTCAAATAGAAAATTCCGGTTGTCGCGGTACCAGGCTTTGGTGCTGATGGAAATATTCAGCGGAGCTGTGCCATTGACCACAACCGGCCCCGGCTGCGCATCGGAAGGAACAATTACCTTCAGGGTAGTTGCTGCACCGGCCACTACATTAACCTTGGCACCACCAGTAAAAGTTACCGTGGTGGTGGAAGTATCCAGACCGTAAAGATCAAAATTTTGCCCGATCAAGGTAAGGGTATCCCCGATGGCCGCATACTCATTGAACATGCCGTTCAGCTGGAGAGCAGGGATCACGGTAGTGAAATTGTAGGTTGCCGTTCCGCCTTTTGTCGTAAGCGAAATGGTATTGCTGATATCCTGCGGAATGGCCCGGGGAATCTGCACCGTTACGGAAGTATCCGAAGCATAGAGCGTTTTATAAACCACGGTCTGATCATTAAAGGAAACCGATTGCGTGGAAGCAAGATTAGTTCCGTAAATAATTACCCACTGCGTGAAACTGCCCGAATCAATGCCATTGTTATCGAGAGGCTGGGCCACACGGGAAATGGTCGGAACGCCGTAAACGGGTGCCGAATCCTTTTTGCAGGAAGTCACACAGAGGCCGGCCAGAAAAAGGAAGCCGGACAGCAGTATATTTTTTAACTTATTCATATAAACAGCTTAAATAAATTGTAATAGATTGAAAGTGATTTTTCATTTACCAGCCGGGGTTATTGCCTCCCAGTGCTGAATTCGTATTGATCTCGTCGGTCGAAATGGGAAACAATAAATTCCTTGCCGATCTCACTTTGGTAAGCCGGTCATTTCCCTGGATCACTACCCCAAGTTTATTCATCACCTGCAAATACACACCCCAGCGCAGCAGGTCGTACCTTCTTTGCGTTTCAAAAACAAACTCACGACCTCTTTCTTCAAATACAAAGGACCGGAACTGATCCTGGCTCATCCCCGGAGGCGCTTCACTGGCATGGCTGCGCAGGCGGACTGCATTGAGGTATTTGTAGGCATCCCCCGTGGGACCATTCACTTCATTTTCCGCTTCCGCATACATCAGCAATACGTCGGCATACCGCAGCATCGGGACAAAATTATCTGAATTGGCCGTGCCGGGATTGGATACATAACTGTATTTATTGGAATACGCACGATCATAATAAGTGCCATTCCACGCATAGGTATTGCCGGCGCCATCGGTTTTATACATTGCCGTATCCGCCTGGGGATATAAAATATAATTGGTATACTGCGGTTGCCCATAGTCCACAATATACTGATGGGCCACCCCGTGCAGTATCCTGTCATCGCTATGTTCGTAATCATTATAGTGATTATCGGTCATCCACACCGCAGACACGCCGCTTCTGTCGGGCTGTGCTGCATTGAAATAATAATACAGGTTGGTCTCCAGGTTGTCATTACCTGCCTGCGCCTGTATCTCCCACATATTCTCCTGCTGATTTCGCCCGGACATCTGCCAGATGTCCATGAAATTCGGAAAGAGTGCATACTCCCCACTCTGAATAATTTCCAGCGATTTGGCCCGGGCAGAATCGAAATAAGCCCGGCTGTCGAAATTTTCATACCCGGCTACCACATCCTTGGTATAGGTATATTGCGCATTATCCTGCCCTCCTCTTACGGTCAGCGAAGCGCCTTTCAGTGATCCCGAAGCCATCGTAAGATAAGCCTTGGCCAGGAAGGCGGAAGCCACACCACGGGTTACCCGTCCCTTTTCACCTGATCTGGGATCGCTGGCGGGAAATAATAATTTCTCTGCCGTTTTAAAATCGTTGATGGCCACATTGAAAACATCGGCAACCGAAGACTTTGGCATATTGGGCTCATCACCGGATGCGATGGTTTTCAGATGAACCGGCACGGCGCCATAAATTCTAACGAGATCAAAATAAGACCAGCCTCTCAGGAAAGTGGCTTCCCCGATCAGGCGGTTCTTCGTATCGGGATCCATTTCTGTTTTTTGAATATTCTCCAATACACTGTTCGCCCGGCTGATGATCAGATAGTGATCGCTCCAGATATTATTGATTCCCCAGAAAGCGGAAGGATTGCCTGCTCCGATATTGCCCAGGAACCAGTCGGCTCCCATGGCATGATCACAGTCCAGCCCGGTGAGCCAGTAGGGTTGCTTCATTAAACCCCATCCCCAGAAAGTATTATAAATACCGTTAACCGCCGCGGTGGCGTCGGTTTCGTTCTGATAAAAATTAGCCGGCGAGAGAAAACTGTAAGGCTTTTCCTGCAGGGTTTTCTGACAGGATGAAGCAAGCAGCAGAAGTGCCGGCGCGATGATTAAAAATATCTTTCTCATAAAGAATAAATTAAAATGATTAGGTCTTAAAAAATGCACTGCACACCGAAATTGTAAACTTTGGAACTGGGATACCCACCCATGTCCACTCCCCTTCTGGATGGATCATCCCCATATCCGTTGATATCGGGATCGTATCCGCTGTATTTGGTGATGGTGACCAGGTTATTCGCATTTACAAACACCCTTAATGACTGGATCACATTCGTTTTGAGTTTTATATTATATCCAAGGCTGATATTTCTCAACCGGACATAGGAACCGTCTTCAATAAAACGGCGCGTGAATTTGAAGGCCCGCCAGTATTGCTGTTCAGGTTTGGGGCCTTTGGCGTTTTCCCAGTTATCGAAAGTCCACCGGTCGTTCCACATTTTTTCTGTCACATTATTGAAACCGCCGATATTGGAAAGATAGTACGTGTTCATGTTAATGATATCATTTCCGTATACGCCCTGGATCAGAATATTCATGTCAAATTTCCGGTACCTGAAATTGTTGGTAAATCCAAACGTGAATTTTGGGTTTACGTTGCCGATCAGTGTCTGATCATTCGGCGTGATGGCGCCATCGTGATCCAGGTCCTTGTACCTGATCTCACCTACCATACGCGCAATGATCGCGTCCGGCTGAGCTGCCATCACCGGATCGGCTCTTACCTCCGCTTCATTTTTGTAGATATCCTGTTCAACATATCCATAGAGCGCGCCGATCGGCTGGCCTACTTTCTGAATGAAGGGCTGGTCGCCATTGGTGCTGATGCGGGTGGCAAATTGTTGCTGCACGCCACCGCCAAGGCTGATGATCTTATTCCGGTTAAAGGAGATATTTCCGGAAAGATTCCAGTTAAAATCTTTATTGTTGACGGGAGTCGCGTTTAAGGAAAGCTCCAGTCCTTTATTTTCCACTTCTCCGCGATTCACGAGTTGGGTAGAAAATCCTGTGGATGGCGGAATGGTAATATTCTGCAGCAGATCGTGGGTTCTTTTATAATAAAGATCTGCATGAAAACTGATCCGGTTGTTAAGAAATGCCAGATCAAGCCCTGCATCATACTGATCGGTGGTTTCCCACCTAAGATTCACGTTTCCGGGCCCTGCATAGTAATCGTCTGCATAACCATTAGTGACCATCCCATTAAAGGTATATGGATAAGGCACCAGTTTGGACATCGTGGCATAGGCGCCGATGCCCTGATTTCCGGTACGGCCATAGCTCACACGGATTTTTGCATTATTTACCGTGTTCAGCATCCCCTTCATAAAAGGCTCATTGGAAATGATCCACGCGAATGCGCCCGAAGGGAACTGCGACCAGCGGTTTTTACGCGCAAACTTGCTGGTGCCATCATCGCGGAAAGAAAGCGTAAATAAATACCTGTCTTTCCAGTTATCCGTAATCCTGCCCAAAAAAGAAACCAGGTTCGATTTTGTTCTGTTATTCTGCAACTGGTAAGTACTTTGTGCTCCTCCGGCCAGGTTATTATCCTGAAGCTGGTCGTTTACAAAATTACTTGCCCGCTGGCTCTTCGTCGTGCTTTCATCATCTTCATAGGTTGCCCCGCCTGTAAAAGTGAACACGTGCTGCCCGAAAGTTTTCGAATAATTCAATATGCTCTCCGTAGTAAGGGAATTGTACCAGCCCTGGGACTGATAAGCCAGACCGAAGTAAGACAACCCTTCATACACCGAGCGGGGATAATATTGCTCGCGCTGATTGTTGTAATAACTAATCCCCACGTTTTGCCGGAATGTCAGTCCTTTCGCCAGGGTGGCTTCCAGGTAATTGGAAGAGAAGATCTGGGTAACTCCTACTTCATTCTTGACGCTCATCGCATATACATAGGGGTTAGAGATGAGGGTAGCTGCGGTAAACTGATTGGTTCCCGAATCATACAGGGGAGCTGTGGGTGCAAAAGCCAGGGAGGCTTTCACCACGCCAACCCCACCACTGAGGTCTTCGTTATTGGTTTTTACCAGCTGGTTGAGGGATTTGTTAAAATTGGTATTGGAACCAAAGGTCAGCCACTTACTAATGTGGCGGGTGATATTGGCCCGGATTCCATACTGACTGAACCGGGAGTCCATAATAACTCCTTTCTGATTCAGGTAGTTTCCGGAAATTAAATAGCTTCCTTTGTCGTCTGCACCGGAAAAATTCAGGGAATAATTATTGGTTACACCGGTTTGAAAAATCTCATCCTGCCAGTTGGTGCTGTGTCCGATAAAATCTGCCGGTCCTTTGAAATAAACGGTGGAATCCGGATTCGTGGCCGATTGTTGAAACTCACCGGGATAAGGCAGCCCCCGTGGCGTAGGTCCGGGTTCGAAATAATTTGAATTGCTGTATGCTTCGTTCTGCATGGTAGCGTAATCATGAGCATTCAGCATATTAATTTCCTTAATCACTTTGGATATGCTGGTATTGGCATTCAGTTCAAGTTTATCCGCGCCTTTTTTCCCCTGCTTCGTGGTAATGATCACCACGCCGTTGGCGCCGCGTGATCCGTAGATTGCAGTAGCCGAGGCATCTTTGAGTATTGAAATAGATTCAATGTCCGCGGGATTGATAAAAGACAGTGCGTTGGAAGAAGCGAGTTCGCCTCCTGAAACGGAAGGAGGGGTAGCATCATTGTTTCCCATCACATAGGGAATTCCGTCAATGACATATAAGGGCTGTGTGCCCAAAAATGAATTGGAGCCCCTGATAGTAATATTGATGCCCGCACCTGGTGCGCCATCACTCTGACTGATTACGGCGCCCGCAATTTTACCCTGCATGGCAGAAACGATATTCGTGGGGCTTCCCTTTACCAGGTCGGCGCCCTTAATCACTTCCACCGAGCCCGTCAGATCTTTCTTTTTAACCGTACCATAAGCAATCACTACCACGTCACTAAGGCTGGAAGCGGATTGTTTCAATACTGCATTCAGCAATCCTGAAGCAGGGATACCGAATTCTTCCGTTTGCATACCCACGAAAGAAACCACAATTCTTTTTGCATTCCCGGGAAGGGTAAGCTTAAAATTCCCATCGGGACCGGTTACGGTTGAAACCTTACTGTTTTTAACAGAAACAGTGGCAGCGGAGAGCGCATTGCCATTTTCATCCTTCACCGTGCCGTTCAGGTAGCGGGTTTGGGCAATGGCACCCTGGGTCAGGATGGTTGCGGTCAGCAGAGTAATAGTAAGATAAAAAATCAATTTACGCATGGTCAGTCAATTTTGCGTCAAACCTAAGTTGTTTAGGAACCGGATTTTGATGATTTTTTATCCTGCTATTGCCCTTAATTCCCCCAAATGAAAGCTGAACGGGAAACCCGGCATTCCTGTTGCCGGAAAATATTATTGCAGCTTCAAAGAAATAAAAGAAAGCAATAACCCGGGTATAAACCGGCAATGAAAGTTCAATTTCTCCGGTTGCCAATACCACTACATTTTCGTAAACTATATAGCCCAACCCCGGGAATTTTATCATTTTCACCCGGCTAATAGCGGATTTTCACCTTATTTTTATATTTCATTGGAACTATTTTCCAAACCATTAAACTATCGCCGATGTGCATCCTGAAATACCTGCTGTACTTCATTCCCGTTATAATGCTGGCTTCCTGCGGTGTGGCTCCCGATCATTATGTTTATTCCGGGCCCGTGTATGTTGTTCCGGGCGTTGGCCTCGGCACTATCATTGCCGTTGTGGTTTCCTGGAGCCGGAACAAATCCATTTTATGGGCCATCATTCATGGCATACTGGGGTGGCTGTATGTGATTTATGCTTTGCTTGTTCCCAAAAAATAATCCAGATAAAGTACAAATTAAGACAACATAGTATCACTTACGGGAATATCGGAGATAAGCTGATTATATTTAGAGTGACCAGCAGAAAGTTTCTGCATAAACATCCTGTTGTGGCTGAAATTTCAATATGATGAATTATAATCGTGGCATCTTCATTTTTTCCGCCATTGGTTTGTGGATTGCACTGTGCTCCTGTAAAAAAAATAAGTCGGATGCAGCGCCGCCGGATCCCGGCAGCACCGACACTACAACTATTACGCCACCGATAGAACCACCGCTTTCAAAAACCATTGGATTTTTTCTGGATGACTGGACAGCTAAAACCTTTACGCCGCCGCCTTATAAAGATGTTTCTGTTTCCGGGGCAGCAACGAATACCGTTACCGTGGATGCATCCGCGATCATTACCAAAATTCCGGAATCGGTGTTCGGGCAAAATGCTGTTTTCTGGCTTGGTCCGGCCGACACCGAACCCCTGTTTATGAATCCGCTCAAAAACCTGCAGCCACATATTCTTCGTTTTCCCGGTGGCAGTGCCAGCGACGCCTATTTCTGGAACGCACAGCAGGGTGTGAATCCCGCTGATGCTCCCACACTAATCATGGACAAAGACGGCAATCTGACTGCCCCCGGTTATAATTATGGAATGACCGATCAGAACTGGCAATGCGCATTGAACAACTATTACAATATTCTACAGCAAACCAATAACCAGGGCCTCATTACTGTAAATTATGGTTATGCGCGTTACGGAACCGGCACCAATCCCGTAGCCAACGCAGCACACCTGGCTGCAGACTGGGTCCGCTATGATAATGGCCGCACGTTATACTGGGAAATCGGGAATGAAAATTTCGGGGATTGGGAATGGGGTTACCGCATCGATCTTTCGAAAAATAAGGACGGACAGCCGGAATATTTAACCGGCGCTTTATATGCGCAGCACTTCAAGGTGTTTGCAGATTCCATGCGGCAGGCGGCATCCGAGACAGGCAAAAAAATACTGATCGGCGCCGTAACATCGGAATCAGCGCCGCAATCCTGGCAAACAAATACGCTGAAGACCTGGAATTCGGGCATGATGTCGGGGATTAACAACAAAGCCGATTTTTATGTGGTCCACAATTATTTCACTCCTTATAATACCAATTCAAATGCAACGGATATTCTGAGCAGTGCAACCACCGTGCCTTCGCAGATGATCAGTTATGTGACACAAACCCTCCAGGCAAACGGAGCTACCATAAAACCTATTGCACTGGATGAATGGAATATGTTTGCCGTAGGTTCAAAACAAATGGTTTCAAATACCAGTGGTCTATTCTCTGTGCTGGTTTTGGCAGAAGCATTGAAAAATAAATTCGGTATGGCCGCGCGCTGGGATCTGCTGAACGGCTGGAGCAGCGGGGACGATATGGGATTGTTCAGCGCCGGCGATGAACCCGGAATTGATAAATGGAGCCTGCGTCCTTCTTTCTATTACATGTATTTCTTCAAAAAATTCCTGGGCGACAGACTCGTGACAGCCACCGCGCAAAACAGCGCGGGTTTGAAAGCGTATGCGTCCACCTTCACTTCTGGCGAAGTCAGTATTACGCTGGTAAATACCGGCGCAACCGATCAGTCGGTTGAAATAAAAATAAAAAATTTTCATGCCGGCAGCCGCTACTACTGGTATAGTCTGGCAGGTGGAAGCGACAACGGCGAATTCTCCGCAAAAGTTTTTGTGAATGGCGACGGCCCTTCGCAGGCTGCGGGCGGCCCTGCGGCTTATACCACGATCAAGGCAAATGCAGCGCTTACGGCCGGCGGAATCCGGGTGAATGTTCCGGCAAGAGCAGCAGTTTACATTGCAGTTGATAAAAAATAAACCTCCCGGCAATAACAATAACGAGAATGGTCAGTATAGAAATCGCAGGAAATCTCATTGTATCCTGAAGATATCTTTGAGTGCCCTGGTAGCTGCATGATAACCGCCCATGCCATGCGCGCCACCCCCGGGCGGAGTGGAAGCAGAACAGATATAGATGCCTTTGGCGGAAGTACGGTAGGGAGAAAACCGTAAGGCAGGGCGGGTGAAGATTTGCCCTGGCATCATAACCCCGCCATTGATATCGCCTCCGATATTATTCGGATTCAGTTCTTCCATTTCCATGGCATTCATCGTATGGCGGGCCAGAATGCGCTCGCGGAATCCGGGTGCGTAACGCTCTACCTGTTGTTCAATAGCTTCGGTCATATCCATTTTGGAACCGTTTGGTACATGGCAATATGCCCAGCCGGTATGTTTGCCTGCAGGTGCACGGGAAGAATCAAACAGACTCTGTTGCGCCAGCAGAACAAAGGGCTGGCGCGGATACCCGCCATTCCAGACTTCCTTTTCTGCCGCTGCAATTTCTTCCAGGCTGTCTCCCAGATGTACCGTACCCGCCTGACTACAGGCCGGATCTGTAAAAGGAATTTGTCCGTCAAGCGCCCAATCCACCTTGAAAACACCCATTCCATAACGATAGCTTTCCAGCTGCCATTTGTAAATGGCCGAAAAACTGTGCCCGGCAATCTGCAATAGCTGCTTTGGCGTAACATCAAATAAAACTGCTTTTGCTGCGGGGAGCTGGTCAAGCGACTGAATATATGTCCCCGTTTCGATTTCTCCACCTAATGAAGTAAAGTAATCAGCCAGGGCGCTGGCAATGGAATAAGATCCGCCGGCCGGAATGGGCCAGCCTGTTGAATGCCCCGACAGCATCAGCACCAGCCCGATGGCAGCGGTGGTACAACGGGAAAGTGGCTGCATACCATGAGCTGCCATGCCCGCCCACAGGCCCCGCGCGCGCGGAGTAGAGAAACGCCTGGCCAGATATTGCGCCGAACTAAGCGCCGACAATCCAAACCTCGCCATATCGATTGGGTGTTCCGGAAAACGCAATGGGCCAAGAACATCGCTGATGATACCCGGCCAGCTTTTCAAAAGCGGTTGAATCAGTTCCGAATAAGCTTTATCTTCCAGTATCGCTGCTGTCTCCGCCACGGAACGTTTTAATACCGCCGCTGTATCATGATCAAAGGGATGCGCAGCATCCAGTGGCGGAAAAATAAATTGCAGTCCAAATTTCTCCAGTGGAAGAGTTTGAAAAAAAGGCGATCCGGCGGCCATCGGATGAATGGCAGAACAGGTATCGTGCAGAAAACCGGGTAATGTTAATTCTTCTGTGCACAATCCACCGCCGATTTTCTTTTTCCCTTCAATCAATAAAACAGTAAGGCCTTTTTGTCGTAATACAATCGCAGCAGCCAGTCCGTTCGGACCGGATCCTACAACCACCGCATCATAGTCTGTTTTATGCATTGATTGCTCAAATTAATTCTGCTCCGGCCAAATGCTTCCGGCAATAAGAAGTCCGCCGTAACGCCGGCGAATGAAATTGCCGGTAAATTCAATTACTGAAGGTATGGAACTAAACGAATTGCGGAGATATGGAAATAAAACAAGCCATTAAGGCGACAAAAGCCACCAGTCTGTATGCGAAGGTAAATCGGCAGAAAAAACTTTCAGGTCAGAATAGCCATTTTCATAAATGGCATAGATGATTCCGTCGTGAATATTCGTTACCGTATATTTCCTTGCATTTGAAATTTCGGCGTCATCAATGAGTGTATCACCAATAACCAGCTGGCGGATGTCTTTGGCGGAGTTGATCTTCCTGAGCATAACCGGATCTTTAACATGAAAAATGCAGCGACTTAGCCTCCAGTCTACCCCTCACCCCATAATGATAAAAAGTATGCCAAAAAACAGGAAAGAAAAATAACCGGGTATGCAATAGCCATTCATAAGGGGAAATACCTACCCGTTTCAATGCGTTAACGGCCGCTTTTTTAACATACCTCCCTTGGTATCCTTTACGCTGCTCATAACAACAAACGCATTGGAATCAATCTTTTCAATTTCGGAATTTAACTTATTTAATTCCAGGCGCGTTACAACAGTATAAACAATATCAATTTCCTTTGCCTCTCCCCTTTTTCCATATCCGCGTCGGCCACTGTATACGGTCAGGCCCCTGCCAAGCTGGTCCATAATCATATGCCGGATTTTTTCACTGTGAGCGGAAATAATGGTAACTCCGATATACTCTTCTATTCCTTCCACGATGAAATCCAGGGTCCTGGACGCCGCCACATAAGTGATCATGGAATACAGCGCTATTTCAATAGAAAGAAAATAGGCCGCAGCCGAAAAAATGACAACGTTGATTACGATAATGATATCCCCGATCGTTGTACCCAGCTTACGGCTTAAAAAAATCGCCAGTACTTCGGTTCCGTCAATAACCGCACCCCCTCTTACCGCAAGGCCGATGCCCGCGCCAAGGAAAAACCCTCCGAATACCGCCACCAGCAATTTATCCTGCGTAACATCCGGAAAATGCACCGTAGCCAATACCAGCGCGAGTCCGGAAATTGCCAGTGCTGTTTTGATTGCGAAAATTTTTCCCATTACGCGGTAGGCCAGTACAATGAAGGGGAGGTTTACACAAATAATGAGCTGATAGAGCGGAATGGAAGTTAGCGCCGATATCAGGAGGGAGATCCCGGTGGCGCCTCCATCAATAAAATGGTTGGTTAGCAAAAATCCTTTAAAACCAAATGCCGCGGAAAAGATACCGGCCGAAAGTAAGAGTGCATCCTTGATGAGCCGGATAGCCGTTATCCTTAATTCACGCAATCCCCTGGCCAGCTCATAATCCGAATATGCCTTTCCCGCTTCCTCCCTCTTTTTGTTTCGCAGGGTCGTTCGGAGGACGATCTGGGTTAGTATGGGGTTCATGGTATTTTATTGAACTGGCTATGCAGGTTGTGTTACCGGGAACCGGCCGGTTCAAATATAATGTAATAAAAATAATTTTCCGCAGGAACCGCGGAGAGGAAAGGGAACCTTCTGCATGATCCGGTACGCGGAATGCCGCACGGATAACGTCGGATTAAAAATGAATCCCGGAGGACAAATGAATCAGGAATAAATAAGAAAACGAAAGTTCAGGATTCGCTTCCCCCGACAGGAAGAAACGGCGCGTATAAAAAAACAAAATAATCAGGGAGCGGTTGTTCCCAGTTATGAAAACAACCGCTTCGCCTGAATATTTCAAACCAAATTTATCCGCCGGACTATCTTACAAAAGCTACGAGCTTTGATGTGTCCGGTTTAGTGGTATCCTTCGGAAGCGTATCTGTCAGATTTGAACCATACCGTACATAAGCCAGTCTGGATGTGTCCGGTTTAGTTGTATCCTTCGGAAGCGTGTCTGTTACATTTGCATTGTACCGTACATAGGCCAGCGCAGATGTATCCGGCTTTGTCGTATCCTTCGGCACTGTATCTGTTAAATTTGCGTTTAACGGTACATAGGCCAGCTTCGGAGCTGTCGTATCCGGAGCAGGATATTTTGATGTGTCTTTTGGAATGGTGTCGGTTGAAACCTGTCTGGAAGCTATACGGATTCCTGTTCTATTGGATGAGGCGACCGTAGCGCCGATGATGCAAATACCCGCCAATGCGGACAGTAGGACTTTTTTCATAACTGATCAATTTTTAATGTTTAAAAAGAATCCTACGATTTAGGAAAAGGTTTATACTTTCCCGCTGTCCTGGCATTGCTGCAGGAACAACGGTTCGGTTATACAGAAAGTAAAAACCATGCCAATTAATTTTTGCCTTGATTTCTTAACGATTAGGATATACCCATTTCCAGTCCGCGTAATTCTGCCAGTCCCTTCAAACGCCCGATAGCACTGTATCCGGGATAGGTATGCTTATTTAAGTCGTCCAGCATCTGGCGCCCGTGGTCGGGTCGCAGGGGTATGGATCTGCTTTCGCGTTTCATTAACATTTTTACTTCTTTCATTACGGAATACATGTCCACATCGCCGGACAAATGGTCCGCTTCATAGAAATCACCTTCCGGACTCCGCCGGATATTCCTTAAATGCAGAAAGTAAATCCTGTTGCCCATCCTTTGCAGGATACCGGTTAAATCATTTTCCGGCCGGACGCCCAGCGAACCAGTACAAAAACATAAGCCGTTGGCAGGAGAAGGAACGGCCGTTAATATTTCCCTGAGATCATTTTCCGTACTTACGATACGGGGCAGGCCCAGCACCGGGAAGGGCGGATCGTCGGGATGAATGGCCAGCTTCAGTCCCTGCTTTTCCGCCTCCGGTACGATCTGCCCTAAAAAATAAAAAAGATTTTCTTTCAGTTCTTTTGTGTCGATTCCTGCATACTCCTTAATGGCCTTCAGCACCCGGGATGCGGTAAATGCTTCGTTGCTTCCCGGCAAACCCAGCAGGGCGGACCGGTATAAATCCTCCTGCTCTTTCACGGACATGCTTTCAAAATGCAGACGCGCCCCGGCAATTTCTCCGGAGCTGTATTCTTTTTCTGCCCCGGGTCTCTTCAGTAAAAAGAGATCAAAGGCAATAAATGCAGTTCTCTGAAAATACAAAGCAAGGCTTCCGTCGGGCATTCGATAATGAATATCCGTACGAAGCCAGTCCAGTACAGGCATGAAATTATACGTAACAACCGTTATGCCGGCGGCAGCGAGGTGCCGGAGACTTTCCTGATAATTTTGAATATAGCGCTTATAGTTCCCCGTTTGTTTTTTTATATCTTCATGAACCGGCAGACTTTCAACCACGGTCCATTCCATACCGGCTGCCGTGATCAGACCTTTTCTCTTGCTGATTTCTTCCTTTGACCAGACGTCCCCGACGGGAATATGGTGCAGCGCAGTTACCACCCCCGTGCAGCCGGCCTGGCGGATATCGGAGAGTTGGACCGTATCGCCGGGACCATACCAGCGCATAGTTTGTATCAGTTTCATGCTTTTCTATTTCGGTCTAATCAGCCTTCCCCACATTTACACATCCCCACATTTACACATCTCCACATTTGCACATCCCTATCCCACGCCCAGTGGTGAAAAATAAATGAATACAGAAACCACGATGATGAGCACAATTACGGAAAGCCAGACATCCAGCTGATTCCAGCTTGCGCGGGAAGTTGCCTTATCCGAAGCAACCGTTGTGGAAAAGGTTAACCCGTTCAACTGTTCGGCAGATGGTCGTTCCGTAAACAGGCTCACGACAACCATGATCGCGATGGACACCAGGAACAGCAGGATACAGAAATACAAAAAATTAAGGGTGGCGAACTGATAGAGGAATCCCTGCAGATGATCTCTTTCGAGTTCCAGCACGATCCGGATCAGGCCAAGTACAAAACCGGCCACCATGGCCGAGTAAGCGCCTTTCGCATTGATGCGTTTGGAGAAAACGCCAAAGAGAAACACAGCGGCGATCGGAGGAGCGAGATAAGACTGCACGCTCTGGAGGTACTGATAAAGTGTTCCGGAAATCCCTTTCATCACCGGTATCCAGATCATGCCCAGCAGAACCGCAACGCCGGTTGCGATGCGGCCTACTTTTACCAGTTCCTTATTCCCGGCAGCCGGCCGGTATTTCTGATAAATATCCATTGTGAATAAGGTGGAACAGGCATTGTATACGGAAGCCAGGGAACTCATCAGCGCGGCGAGCAGACCGCCGGCCAGTAAACCCCGCAGGCCGACCGGCATTAATTCTTTTACCAGGATGGGGAACGACTGATCGGAATTGGGTAATTGTATTTTACCCTGCTTTGCCAGCACGTAGGCAATCAGGCCCGGGATCATAAAAATAAAAAATGGAAATAATTTCAGGTAGGCAGCGAAAATGGTTCCTCTCCTCGCCTGTCTTTCATCTCTCCCCGCAAGACATCTTTGCACGATATGCTGATCGGTGCACCAATACCACAAACCCACAATCGGCGCCGCAAATAAAATACCGAGCCAGGGAAAATCCGGATCGGACAGCGGGGGAAACATATTGAGCTTTCCTTTCGGCAGATCGGCAAGCAGCGCATGCCATCCGCCTACTTTGTGCAGGCCTACAAGCATCAGAGTAAAAGAACCGACAATCAAAATGATCGCCTGGAGTGTTTCCGTATACATTACGGCATGCAATCCGCCGAGGATGGTATAGATGCCCGTTATAATCACCAGGACGAACGCGCCTGTCCAGAAATCCACACCCAGGAAAGAAGTAACCACCAGCGCACCCGCATAAATCGTCACAGATACTTTCGCGATTATATAACTCAGCAGCTGAATGATCGAAAGCAGCATCCTGGACTGGCTGTTATATCTTCTCTCCAGAAATTCCGGCATCGTATACACCATGCTTCGCATATAAAACGGAACAAATACCCAGCCCAGAGTCAGGATGATCCAGGAATGTAATTCGTAATGCCCCATCACCAGTCCCGATTTGGCGGCTGTGCCGGCCAGCCCGACAATATGTTCCGATCCTACATTGGAAGCCAGGATGGAAGCGCCGATCACAAACCAGCCGAGGTTCCGGTTGGCAAGGAAATAATCTTCGGGAGAATTTTTCTTGCGGCGAATGGACCAGACGGAAATGCCCGCGATAACGGCCAGGTACAATCCAACAAAGATCCAGTCAACAGCTCCGAGGAAATGCATAGAAAAGTTTTAGTTGTGAAAGAATGACCGGTTCCCCGGTTCCACCGGTTAGCCAGGGAATGCGGCATGTAAATGGCTTCCGTCTTTAAGATTAATCGTCCGTTCTGAAAGGCGATGCCGGCAATCCTTCCTTGTTGATCAGGTTTGGATCAACCGGTTCGTCTGCCCATGCATAGCGGACAAACTTCGGCGACGGTACGTCCCCGCTCCAGACAACTACCTGGTCATCCTGAATTTTTGCCTGCGCCCAAACAAATTTTTTATCTTCCCCGGCAATCGCAAATTCTGCCGGCGCTTGCTCATCGCTGGTTGCCAAACCGCTACCCGTATGGCTAAAAGTAATAATTATTTTGCTGCCTTTGATCGCGGATGACTGGTATTCCGGGCCTGCATAAACAATGTTTTCATTGTATGCCAGCTTTTCCGCCGCCAATGCAAGCCGGTCGCCAACTTCTTTTTTGCGATCCGGATGCAGATCATTCCATTCGCCCACATCAATAGCAACAGCCATCGCAGTGTTCGGAACTGCCAGGGATTTCGCCTGCGCTTCTCTGAATGCAGCCCACTGACTTTCGGCAGGAAGATAATTATAGTCCCCAAAACCCGGAAGCTGAACAAACAGGAAGGGAATATCCCCTTCTTTCCATTTACTGCGCCAGTCGCCGATCATAGCTGGTTGCAGTTTTGCATATTCATCAGGCCTGCCGGTATTGCTCTCCCCCTGATACCACACAAACCCCTTCATGGCATAACCGACTATAGGCGCAATCATCGAGTTATATAAAGCTGCCGGCTGATTCTGAAGTACAATAGCAGAACCGCCAAAACCGCGTTGCGGAATATTTACCTGTCCCACTCTGTATTCCCAATACCCGGTCAGATCAATCGTGTCATTACCCGCAATGAGTTCGTATGGTTTATCCGGCACAAATCCCCCTTTGCCGGAGTTGTTGCTGACCCGAATAACAAAAAGATTTTTACCCGGTTTTAAAGCACCATCAGGAAGAGGATACCTGCGTTGCGGATACAGATACCCGGTACTGCCCACTTTTTTCCCGTTCACATACAGCTCATCGGCATCTACAATGCGACCGAGAAAAACTTTGGCGGGAACATTTGTCATGGATGCGGGAATATCTATTTCTCTTCTGTACCAGACAACCCCATCCAGATCTTTCACACCCTGGTCCTCCCAATACCCCGGAATGGCAATGCGATGCCATTCCGAAGGTATGTAAGAGGGATCAAACCATTTCTCCTTCATACCCCTGTCTTCCGAAAGATGCCTTTGCCGGGCATCAGCAAACACGCTTCGGTTGATGCCGTTGACATAGGCCGAGTCCTTGTTTTTTTCGATTGTCTGCAGTATCTGCGGAAAATTCCGGAGGCTTTCTTCGCTCATCATCGATTCAATGGGCACTCCGCCCCAGCTCGCATTTATGATACCAATAGGTATATGGTGGTTTTCATAAAGCTTTTTTGCAAAAAAATATGCCACGGCTGAAAATTCTTTGACATCAGCAGGGTTCGCCCATTTCCAGTTTCCCGCTTTTAAGTCTTTCTGCGGACCCTGCAGATTGACCACATTGGGAACCCAGAATTGTCTTATTTCCGGGTAATTGGCGCCAGCGATTTCCCCGGCATACCGGACGCCGTGCAATTTCATTTGATGCACCATGTTGGACTGGCCTGCACACAACCATACATCGCCGACCAGTATATCGTGCAGGACGATTTTGTTTTTCCCCGATATAACCATAGTATATGGACCGCCCGCTTTCACAGGCATTAACTCCAGCTCCCACTCCCCACTTTTTCCGGTAACGGTTCTATAGGCTCTTCCATTAAATTGCACCTGTATCTTTTCGGCTTTCGACGCCCATCCCCAGAGCTTTACCTTTGTGTCCCGTTGCAGCACCATGCTATCTCGGATAATTTGCGGCAGCTTCACCTGCGCCGCTGCATGGCGTGTCGTGATCAGAAAAAAACAAAATACTATTACTCCTTTCATACCCGCTACGTAGTTTAACTTAATTGCAAATTCATTTAAGCTCAGGCGACCCCGGCCGCGGAAGGAAATGGAGCCCATCTCAGACAAGCGCCTGTCAATCACCATAAGGATTGACCGTTCTTATAAATCCTTCCTCATCATAATACAGCCTCGTAACCTTAATACTTCTCAGATGCGTAACACCCTTGCTCAGGCTGCTATCGTGATAAAATAAATACCATTTATTATTGAATTCAATGATTGAATGATGTGATGTCCAACCCACGACCGGATTTAAAATCCTTCCCGCATATCTGAAAGGACCATAAGGGTTGTCGGCAATTGCATAGCAAATAAAATGTGTGTCGCCTGTTGAATAAGAGAAATAATATCTGCCGTTATATTTATGCATCCATGACGCTTCAAAAAATCTTTTTCCATTGTCACTCTGCAAAAGAGGGTTTCCGTTTCCGTCTGATATGATTACATCTTTTGGCGCTTCAGCAACTTGCAATAAATCGTGGGTGAGCCTTGCGACTTTCGCGCACAAAGCAGGTTCGTCATCCTTCGGTAAATGTGCCAAAGGACCGTCACCTTCGGCGTTAAATTTTCCTGTTCTCCAGCGTTGTAACTGTCCGCCCCAAATGCCACCGAAATACAGGTAATAGCTATTATCATCATCTTTGAACACAGCCGGGTCTATCGAAAAGATTCCTTTAATGGCTTCGGGCTCTGCTTTGAATGGACCGGTTGGTGAAGCGCTTGTTGCAACCCCGATTCTAAAGATTCCATCATAATCTTTCGCAGGGAAGTACAGGTAATATGCGCCCTCTTTTTCAGCTGCATCCGGCGCCCACATTTGCTTTTCCGCCCAGGGCACATCTTTTACATGTAACGCAATGCCTTCGTCTTTTGCTTCAGCACCCGGGTTACTCATTGAAATTACGTGATAATCTTCCATCGCGAAATGGCTGCCCAAATCATCAAAAGCTTCTCCTGCGTCAACGTCATGCGACGGATAAATATAAATCTTTCCGCCAAATACGTGCGCAGAGGGATCCGCTGTGTAGATATGGGAGATCAACGGTTGTGATAAAGCTCTTTTGTTCAGTTCATCAAAGTCGATGTGTTCAATGCTTTCTTCAGGCATAGTCCGCTGTTTATTATATCTAATTATTATTCCGTTCTTTTAATTCCCGCTCAATTTTGTGTTCCATTGATTTATTGATGGGATAACCAAAAAGCAGCAGGGAACTGGCAATAAACAGCAGACCCGGTAAAACACTGATCAGCAGCTTTATTCCGGTTGTGGCGCTATCTGTCTGGACCGGCGCATCGGCAACGTATCCGAATATGCTCAGCAGCCATGCGGACAAAGCGCCGCCAACGCTCAGGCCTACTTTTAACCCAAAAATCATTGCAGAAAAGACTATGGCTGTAGCGCGACGCCTATTTTTCCATTCACTGTAATCCGCTACATCAGCGATCATTGCCCACAGTAACGGAATGGTAATCCCATACAAAAATCCGTGAACACACTGCGTAATGAATACAGCCATGACGGAGCTGTTGCTATAGAAGTATATCACAAAAAGGCAAAAAGCAGATAGCGAAAGAAATGTACCGAAGATATTCCGCTTACCAAACCTGTCGGCCAGTGATTTTGAAAAAAAGATACCCAAAATCATGGCGATAGTGCTAAATGCACTGGTAAAGCTTACCGCTGAATAAGGCGCGCTGCCCGGTCTGGAAAATTCCGCAAAGGAGGCCGGATTAAAAACATGGCTAAGGCCGCTGATGATCTTATCGAATCCGACTTTATTGAGAAAAGCCATTTCGCTTTGTTCGGTGAGAAAATATTTGTAATAAAATATATTCATGCCGCCTTTTAAAGCAAGTGTAATAAAAACAAGAATGGTTAATGCAAGCATGATAAGCCAGGGCCTGTTCCGGGCAAGATCGGCAAGATCCTGTTTAACAGGAGTTTTTTGTTGCTTCGGTGGCTGAATTCTTTCCCTGGTCGTGAAGAAGGTAATGATAAAACAAATAACCCCGGTGACAGCAAAAACAAGCATCACTTTTTCAAATCCCTTTGCTTTATCCCCTTCACCCAACGATAAGGCAAGGGGCAACAGCAAAACCTGGATGATAAACTGGGCTACCATCACGGCAACAAAACGATAGGAAGATAAACTGTTACGTTCTTTCATATCGCCGGTCAATACGCCACTTAAAGCGGAATAAGGCAGATTATTCGCTGAATAAACGATCACCAGGAGAAAATAGGTAACAAAAGCATAAATCACTTTCCCGCTTTCGTTGAAATCGGGTGTCGTGAAAGCGAGCAGTGATATCACACCGAAAGGAATTGCAGTCCATAAAACCCAGGGGCGAAATTTTCCCCACCTGGTGTTGGTGCGGTCTGCAATAGCACCCATAACAAGGTTAAAACAGGCGCCTATAACACCACCGACCAACATGACAACGCTTGCCTTGCCTGCCGGTATCTTATAAATATCCGTGTAAAAAAAAGCAAGGAAAGCCATTAAGGTCTGGAAGATAAGGTTAGCCGCCAGATCGCCTAAACTATAACCAATTTTTTCAAGCACGGAAAGCTTCTGCGAACCCACCCGCAAAATTGTTGCATCGGCGACACCTGTTTTTCCTTCGGGCAATGATAAGTCCTCGGTGCTCATATAAGTTGTTCTGTTTTAGTAATGATTTTATTCGCCAGAGGCTCCCGCAGTTGCAATAACACTAAAAAATGCAGGTTTGGGCTGAAAATTCCTGTCAAACAACAACGGGTAATTCGTCCGGCCCCGGATAGGCCAGCCATTTAACCAGGACTGTCCGTCGTTAACACCCCAGAATGTGATCCGGGTCACATTCTTTTTATATTTCAAAAAAAGCCGGAACAAATCCGCATAAACCCGGGCCTGCTTTTGCGCCACCGAATCAGGTAGACCTCCGGCATAGGGATTCATCTTCGCATTAGCTGCTGCCGTCTTACTTACTTCAGCCGTTGCATTATCCCATGGATTGGGCAATACACTCAAGTCCAGCTCGGTGAACATCACTTCGATACCCAGAGCGGAAAACGCTTTGATGCTCTCTTCAATATCTTTCATAGGAACATTATCAGCCCTCCAGTGTCCCTGGATCCCCACACCGTCGATGCGCACACCTGCAGCCTGGATTTTTTTGATCAGGGCAATTGCGCCGGCCCTCTTCCCGGGCTGTTCGATATTATAATCATTGTAGTAAAGCTTTGTATGCGGCGCCGCTTTCTGCGCCAGCCGGAATGCTTCGACCACATAATCAGAGCCCAGCTTCTGCAGGAAAACAGAGTTACGCAAAGTGCCATCTTCATTCAATGCCTCATTCACCACATCCCAGGAATAAACTTTGCCATCATAGCGCTTTGCAAGCGTAGTTATGTGATGCACAAAATACTGCCGGACGGAATCTGCATCTTTCATTTTTCGCATAAATGCCGGCAACTGGCTATGCCAGATAAGATTGTGGGCATTTATTTTCAGGTGGTTTTTTTTTGCATAGGCCACCAGCTTATCAGCGGGGCCGAAATTGAAATCATTCCAGGCAGGCTCCGTTATTTCAGCCTTCATAATATTTTCCGGCGTAACCGCATCAAACTGCTGTTTGATCACCCTGTCGGCAGCTGTATCTTTTCCCTCTATTTGCCGCGTGTTGATTGCCGTACCGATCAAAAAGTCATTCTTAAAAGCATCCTTCAATGAACCGGATGCCTGGGCCGCAGCTTGCTGAAATCCGGAACAAAATACAATCAATAGAAACCCGGCAAAGGCCGGAAGAACGAGACTGGATCTTTTGTTCATATTTTATTTTTTTGGGGTGCTAAAAATTGTCTCCTGCGGGCCAAGATAGCTTGGTTTTAGCCCGCCAAAATCCAGAACGATTTTCTGCAGGATAACAGCGGGGCTTATCCTCCAGTATTTAAGTGTGTGTTTTCCTGCTCGATGGACCAGATGGTCTGTTGTTTTGATGATAATATTATTTGCCACCCACTGGTTCCATTTCCGGCCATCGGTATCGTCTTTATTAATGGAAATGATCTGTGGTTTTTCATTATCTATTGAAACAGCATATTGCAATCCCGCAGAATCATTGTGGAAATTAAGGGTTGGCGAGAAATAAGCATTCAGCTTCACCGCGCCGGTATCATAGCAATAGAAATCATAATCAAGATGGGCTGTATTTGCGCTGAGGGATTGTGTGTGGGCAGTTACCGGAAATGTTGTAATCCCATCTCCCTCCCTGCCAATATCCGGAATTACCTTCCATTTGATATTACTTGCGTCCTTTTTACCGGTATAGTGCACGGCTTCAAGAGAAACATATCCATTTAATTCATAAAAAACATTCCCCTTGCTGCTTTCGGGTATTGCTGCCTGTACTTTCTTTTCAGGGGGCATTTTTGTACCGGCGGATCCCGCTACAGAATCCCGGGAAACATATTGCAGCTCCGGCATTTTTTGCCGGCGGGGCTCCTGCCAGTATGTATAACCAATGTGCGTCTGGTCCATCATGTGATTCCACTTTCCGCTATTTATACGGTTATATTCTGCAGAAATCAGGGAATCATTTGCATAAAACTGCCTGGCTTCTTCAGCATACCTGTTTGCACGGAAATCATGCTTCTTCGCGTAAAAATTATTCCAGGCGACCGCCGTATACATATTCTGAAGATTTGCACATGCCCTTACAGGATGCAGCACTAATTCAAAGAATGCATCCTTGTATTCATCGGGTAATTTATTATTTATGCTCTCTGCTTCTTTAAGCAGTTTATTCCAGTTATCCGTTACCCTGTTTGCTTCATTATAGTTTTCGATGCTGTATGTATTCGCATTGAGTAATTCCGGTTTCCTTCTTGCATTGTATTGGGAGTATTTCCGGATGATACTGCCGATTTCATCGGCATTTTCGGGGCCAAACTGAGTCGAAGCCCATTGGGTATAGTAATCATTCAGGCTGCTCCCGTTCCAGTTGTTCACATTCCATGCGTAGTCTAAAAAGAAAGAGACAGGAAATTCCATTGGCTTCAGATCGCCGACATTCACAACCCATATATCTTTTACGCCGTATGCATAGGCCAGGTGCATTTGCTCCCATACCCGCGCAATATTATTTGTGTTGAGCCATTTATAATTTCTTGGCCCGCCTACATAATCAAAATGGTAATAAATGCCGTACCCGCCCCTTCTTGGCTTGTCCCCGGCTTTAGGCAGCCTGCGGATATTGCCCCAGTTATCATCGCACAGCAAAAGGGTCACATCATCCGGCACCCGCATACCTTTGTCATAATAATCCTGCACCTCCTTATATAAGGCCCAGTCCTGGGGTGTTTCGTCAGCCGGCCTGCCGGTAACTTCCTGAATAATTTTGCGCTGATCCGCAACAATTTTTTCCAGCAAACCGATTGCGGTTCCTTCCGTCATCGGCTTGTCGCCGTCGCCACGCATGCCTACAGTCACAATGCTTTCATGGTGATCCATGTTCTCAATGCCTTTTCTCCAGAACGCCCGGAGAACAGAATCGTTGGACGTATAATCCCAGGAACCTTTGCCATAACGTTTCCATTCCTGCTGCGCCCGCAGCATTGGTTCATGATGGGAGGTACCCATTACGATACCCCATTGATTCGCAAGCACCGGGTTCAATGTATCATCATCATTAAATGCATTTCCCCACATGGCGGGCCAGAGATAGTTTGCTTTCAGGCGAAGCAATAATTCAAACATCTTTTCATACAGCCGATGATTTACACCGCCAAATTTTTCCTTTGCCCACCCGGAAAAAGCGGGCGCCTCATCATTTATAAATATGCCGCGATATTTCACCGAAGGCGAACCATAACGATAACTTCCCTGCTTTATATATATCTGGTTTTTCTTTTTTACCGGAACATCCGCCCACCAATACCAGGGTGAAACGCCGATTTGCTGTGACAATTCAAAAACGCCGTAAGCAGCACCGCGTTTATCACTTCCGGCAATCACCAGCGCTCTGTTTACACCCCTGACCGGATTCGTGACAGTTTGTATTTTAAAAGCCTCCCATTTCCCCCGGATACCCGCAATGTTTAGCTTTTTCTCTTTAATGAGCTGATGAATTATGCCGGAACCTGTAACAGTTCCGATGATGATCACATTGACCTGGGAGCCGGAAAGTGCAGAAACAATCTCAGGTTTTTTACTTGTGACCATTTCAATATCGTTCTGCAACAGGGCAGCGGATTTATGAACAAGCCAGTCATCATTTTTATCTACGTATAACAGGGTGGTCTGTGTTGCCGTGACCAGGGGAAAAGCTCCGCTTTCATTTTTTTCCGTAACAAAATATTGCGCTGCGGACCGGTTTAAGATGAATAGTACAAATACAAACACTCCCAAAAGCGTTTTTTTCATATAACAGGCATTCTTTTCAAAAAATCATTCTGTAATCAAGGCGTTATGCTCAAATAGCGCAGCATCTGGCTGGCAACGCATTTATATTCCAACTTTAAGGTAAGAATAAAAAAAATATTGCAACCGATTGCTTTCATCAGAATAACGGCAGGAGACACAAAGAAAGAAGGAAGGCAAAGGCCCTTCCTTCTTTCTAAACTGCCTGCTCACATAAACATTTTTCAATACCCCGGATTCTGATAAGCGGCCTTTTCATCTGCGGTCATTTCCATGCCATCGAGTTGACCCTGCGGAATCGGGCGCAGATAGAGATGGTCGTCGATAGTACGCGTTACCGTTACCGGCGTATGATCTCCATAATTGGTCCCACAAATCTGATAGCTGCCCGCAAGGTCCGCCCATTTTTGCGTGCGCACCAGATCGTACCAGCGGTAGCCTTCGGCGTAATACTCGCGCGACCGTTCCGCCAGGATATAGTCAATATCAATGGTAGCCGGTGTGGCGGCGATCATTTGGGCGCTGTGGTCTTCAATTTTTACAGTATTTCCATTGTTGTCAAAGCGCCACTGGCCGGCGCGCGCGCGTATAACATTTATCAGGTCTGCTGCACTTTTACCAGCTGTTGGAGTTGCGCCTTTCACAGCTGCTTCAGCAGCTATAAAGTACAGTTCCGAGAATTTAGCGATGTAGAAGGGACGTGTGCTTCCGGCATTCGGCTGCCCCAGCCCGGTACCACCATCGGTGCGGTAGGGCCCGAGTTTCCAAAGCCCCGGATATACGATCCTGCTGATAGCGCTGGGGGAGATTACAAAATCAGCTCTGCCAGGCAGAACGCCGGCGCCGATATTGGCATTCGCGGTAGCATACACAACAGCAGGATCATCATCGTTCAGGAAAGTGAGTATTGGATCTCCCGGTACAACTGACATGCCATTTGCGTTAATCAGGGAAGGAGAATTGTTGCCTCCTTTAGGCCAGTTGCCACGGTAAACCGTAGTAAAAGTGCCATCGTACCGGGAATCATCTGTTTTGTTGGCAAAAGTATTTTTAATAACCTCGATAGTGGGGCACATGCGCACCCACGGACGTCCCAGTTCCTGATCGGCTTCCCGCTGCACGGAACTTACGCCGGAACTTCTGATGTTCGTGTAATTCCAGGTCATCATCCAGCCTGCAAAGTTATCCGGGGCGCCGCCGCTGCCATAGGTTAGACTTCCCCCGTTATAGTATTCACTTGATTCGGTGTGATCGGCGTAAAGTAATATCTCGTTGTTGCGGTCATTTGTCGCCACGTTAACGTCATAGTAGGTCGGCTGCAGCCCGAAGGGACCCGGGTTGTCAATGGCGGCTGCTGCCACATCGTATGCCTGCTGAAAATACCAGGGGGCATCGTGTCCGTCGGGATCCGTCCGGTCACTTGCCGGATAAGTAGGGATATTGTTTGGATTTTCGAGCCACCAGGCATAGGTCAGGTATGCTTTTGCCAGGAATAAACGCGCGGCTGTTTTAGTTACGCCGCCCGTAACGCGTCCGGCATCCGGCAAATCGTTAACTGCAGTGAGTAAGTCAGGGAATATAGCCCTGGTATAAACCTCCGGCACGGTATTGCGAACGGAGGTTCTCACAGGAGCGGTATTGAATTTCAGTTCTCCCGCGCCCAGATCCAATGGCACTCCGCCGAAGGTTTGTACCAGCATAAAATAGTCGAATGCGCGGAAGAATCTGGCTTCTGCAATCAGCGATGCCGAAATCGTTCCTACCTGTTCGGCATTTTCAATCACTCCGCTGGCTGTGTTGATGTCAGGAAAGGATTCACTCCATAATATACTGCTGGGAAAGCTGGTGGAAGTAATCGATCCCACCCCGGAACAGTCCATATCCTTAAAATTTCCATCCGCACTCTGGCCCCAGGTTGCCTCATCGGTACCCGTGATGCAGGAGTTGTAGTAATAGGCCTGTCCAAAGATATTGCGCAGGTGACCATACAACGCTGTTAATCCTCCATTAACACCTTTTTCAGTCTGAAAATATTCCGGTGTAAAAATACTGCGCGGCGTTTCATCCAGAATTTTGGAGCATCCTGCCGAAAGCAGCGTGATAAGTATTGACCCGAGAAAAGTTTTTATGAGTATAGGTTTCATATTATTATGCTTTTAAAATGTCAAATTAACACCAACAACATAGTTCCGTGTCGCAGGTGTGTTTGTACCTATCGTGAGGAAACGTCTCTTGTAAGCAGTAGTTACTGCTGCATTTTCATCACCGTATGAGTTGGTTTCCGGATCCATGCCGGATTCTTTGTGATAGGGGGAGAACAATACAAATGGATTTTGCACGGTAACGTAAACCCGCATCTTAACATCGGAGTTTTTAATCAGGCTCCGGCTAAGGTCATAACCCAGGGAGATAGCACGAAATTTCAGATAGGACGCGTCGAAATAGCCGAGTGTGCTCGCGTACTTTGGATTGTCGCCACTGGCAATGCCGCCGGGCTTGGGATATTTTGCACCCGTGTTATCCGGTGTCCAGTAGTCTACCTTCACATTTCCCCGGCGCCCGCTCATAAGGTTCAGGTACCCGTTCGATCCGTACAGGGTGCTGACCAGGATGCCACCGCTTTTAAAGAAGCCCACGACACTGAGGTCAAATCCTTTATAGGAAACCCTGGTATTGAATCCGCCCTCAAACTTCGGATCTACATCCAGAATCTGGCGGTCATCGGGCCCGATGGCCCGTACCGGTGTGCCATCCGGATTAAAATCACCTGTATATTTTACCTTGATCATGCCGACATTTCCGCCCGGCTCGAGGGTGCTCAGGTTCGGATCTTTATCCTGCCACAATCCAATTTTCTGGTAATCGAAAATTGCATCGATGTTATGTCCTACAAACCACGAATTGCCTTCGTCCCGGGTCTGACCCGAAGCAAGGGCCACCAGCTTATTCCGGTTTGCATAGAAGTTGACTCCGGCATCCCATGTCCAGCCATTGTGGTTGTCCAGAATGACGCCATTGAGGCTAAGTTCCAATCCCTTATTCTGGGATTCCCCGACGTTTGCCGTATAGCTGGTCACTCCGGATGTGTTGGGCAGATTAACATTCAGCAGAATATCTTTTGTATTCGTTACATAATACTCGACGCTGCCCGAAAGGCGATTGTTCAGGAGGGCGAAGTCCAAACCATAGTTCCAGGTGACAGAATATTCCCACCCTAAACCCGCATTTGGGAGCTGTGTCACATAATAGCCCACGGCATAATTATCACTCCCAAAGTTGTAAGGCCTGGTGCTTAATTTTCCAAGCGTCGCATAAGGCGCGATAGACTGGTTAGAGGTTTCTCCATAACCTACACGCAGTTTCAATTTATTTATCGCAGTAACCCCCCTCATAAACGATTCGTTCCCGATATTCCATCCGGCCGATATTGCAGGATAGGTATGCCATTTATGGCCGGGAGCCAGCCTTGACGAGGCATCGGACCGCAGGGTGGCAGACAGCATATAGCGGTTGTCGTAGGAATACATCACGCGTCCCATCCACGACATCAGGCCGCTTAACTGGTAGCTCTGGTTGTTGGGATCAACGGTGATCTGGCCTGTAGCCTGACCCAGATTATAAAACTGGAAAGCGTCTGAGGGAATATCCTTCGCGGACATGGATGAACTGTTATATTTATTTTGCTCGGCAGAATAGAGCGCTACAACACTCAGATTATGTTTTTCGGCGAAAGTGCGATCGTATGTCAGCAGATTCTCCAGGGTCCAGTGATAAGTTTGCGCATTGCTGATTCCTGCCGTGGAAGGAGTGGTCGGAGTTGAACTGCCTATTCCCTCTCCGGTGTAGTTGCCATTATTACTCTGGATGAAATCCAGACCCAGGTTGGCGCGGTATTTTAAGCCGTCAACGCCGGGAATTTTCACTTCCCCGTACAATGCATTGTATGTTGCAAATCCCCTGGTTTCATTTAACCATTGATCCTTTAAATCATTTACCACGTCTTTTGTGTATACATACTGTTCGTCCAGAGGCATTTTCACTGTTCTTTTTAACGTGCCATCGGGGTTATACGGATTGGCAATGGGCGACATGCTCAGCACACCGTACAATCCTACCTGGTTGCCCTGACTAATATTATAGTTATTATTTGTTGTAAAACCGATGCGGAAATATTTACCAACCTGCTGATCAATAGAACCCCGCAAAGAATACCGCTTGTATTGCTGGGTAGGAATCACACTTTGATTCTGGTAGAAGCCGGCCCCGAAGTTGTAGCTGCCCGTTTCGGTACCGCCGGAAAGGTTTATGTCATGGCTTGTTACCGTTGCAGGCGTTCTGTAAAACAGATCCTGCCAATCTGTATTTACACTATCGGATTCATCTACTCCATTAGTGTACTGGCCGGCTGCCTTGCGGAGCGCAACAAATTCCGGCCCGTTCATCATCGGGTATCTGGCAAAGAGTGTTTGTGCACCATAATACCCATTATACGAGATTTTTGGTTTTCCTCCTCTTTGCCCCCTGTTCGTTGTTATTAAAATAACACCGTTAGCGCCGCGCGAGCCATAAATGGCAGTTGCCGAGGCGTCTTTCAGAATATCGACACTTCTGATATCGTTGGGGTTAATGTCGGCGATAGACCCCGGAAAAGGAATTCCGTCCAGCACTAACAACGGGTCGTTACTTGCATTCAGCGATCGCTGACCGCGAATGCGAATCTGCATGGTGGCGCCTGGTTTAGACGACGTTTGCGACATTTCCACCCCTGCTATACGCCCCTGCAGCGACTGCGAAATATTAGGCGCCGGAACTTCCCGTATCTGATCTCCGTTAATGGAGGCGACAGAACCGGTTACCGCTTCCTTCCGCTGGGTTCCATAACCTATAACTACAACATCTCCCAGCGATACGTTGGAATGCAATAAAATAACATTCACCGGACTGGTCCCGGTGACCTTAATCTCTTTAGGGAGAAAGTCCACAGCGCTTATTATCAGGGTAGCGCTTTTTCGAACGGTGAGGGAAAAATTTCCGGCTGCGTCAGTCGTAGTGCCCGTGCCGGCTCCTTTAACGGTAACAGAAGCACCGGACAAGGAAGCACCCCTTTCATCCGCTACATGCCCGTTTACCGGAAGATTTTGAGCAAAAGCCATCGTAACAAAGATTTGCATCAAAATCAGGCAGAGAGTTTTTGGTTTTATTTTTATCATAGTGAAGTAATTTTTCTGTCAAGCATATTGTTTGGTAAACTGTAAAATCAGTCAGGGAATGCCCGGGATCTGACACCGGCGCTTCAGGAGAATTGCCGAAAAACGGTGGCGCTCAATTTTACTTCTCGGATAGATAGCCAGGACACAAACATGGAGAGGAAATCTTATTGTGCCCACCAGTTTCACTGCACAGGGTGGCTTATTTACGAAAATTCCTGCAATATGGAAATTTATCGCTTCTAAAGGCTGTGAAACTTTATTCTTCATATAGCAATAGCAGTTATTCGATTCGCGGACCCAGGGCATGTAATGGATTGCATTAAAAAACGGAAAAACCACCCGAAATCCGGTCTGATGTCTTATCCTGTAGCAATACTACCAACCCTTTCCGGACCTGTTATCTCAATTTTCAATCGTTCCGTATTTGCCGTTTTGCAACGTATCAGCGGGAAATCCGCTTATTTTTTTAGCGGTTCCTCCCGAATGCTTTGCCAACAACATGCAAAATATAAAAAAAATCAGAAATTGTAACCGATTGCAAAGTTTTTCTCGAAATTTCTTTATTTTAGCCCTCGTTTGAGACGGGGCCCGGGAAGTAGGGGATTCTGCCCCGTCGAACGTTTTCAAAACAAATCACATTGCGGATTCTAAGGGAGATTTCACCGAAAAACGCCCGAAGAACCGGATTTTGATTCCTTTAGGCGGAAACATTTCCCCGGAAAGCCGGTGCGGTAGGTGCGATCGGATACTGTTAGTTAGCCGGCTATTACAGGGAAATAACTTAAGCGGCTTACAGGATGAAAAAATGCCATCGATTGCGCTGAGCTCTGTGCCTGAATGTGGAAATGTGCTGCGAAAGCCACTGGCGAAAATCCGCTCATTCGGTACCTGGTCATGGCCGGCCTTTCGGCCAGGGCGAGCGGATGGGTGCTGCGTGCAGGACTATCGCCTGTTCTCCGGCGGAAGTCCCACCGGCCATCGGATCATAACGCAGGGAGCTTCATTGAACGCCAATCTCTTAAAAAATAAAATATGCTGTATGAAAAAATTGTTTGAGGTTTTATTCCTGGCGCTTCCCCTTTTCCCTTTTGCGCAAACTGCAAAGATCAAAATTGATATTGACAGAACGATCGGGGCAATAGACCCAAAGATATATGGCGTGTTCATGGAGCCCATTCATTTTAACGGAAGGCGAATGGGCTTGCCCGACACCGTAAATTTTAATACACTCTATGGAAACCTGTACGACCCATCTTCGCATCTGGCAGATGAGAACGGATTCAGGAAAGATTATATTGATGCAATGAAAGAACTTAAAATATCCAACATGCGCTGGCCGGGAGGGAACTATGTGATGGGATATCATTGGCAGGATGGTATCGGCCCCGGGAATCAGCGGCCCTCCCGGATTAACCTCGCCTGGGGCGGGATGGATAATAATCAGGTGGGTACCGATGAATGGATTAAGTTAAATAAGGCAATCGGGAGTGAGAATATTGTTTGTGTAAATCTTGGGCTGGGCACTATAAATGACGCACTGCATTGGGTTGAATATTGTAATTATAAAAAAGGAACCTACTATGCTGACCTCCGTGCCAAATATGGCCATCCACAACCATACAATATAAAAATCTGGGATCTCGGAAATGAAGTAGATGGGGCACCATGGGAACTTGGACATAAAGATGCAGACGATTATGTAAAAACCGCAAGAGAAGCCGCCAAGGCTATGAAGGCAGTCGACAGCGACATACAGCTTGTTGCCTCGGGATCGTCTTATTATGAGTCTACCGGTAAATGGATTGACTGGAACCGGAAAGTACTGGAAGGCATTGGCGACAGGATACAGTATATTTCTATTCATCGCTATTGGGAAAACACGCCCGATTATTATTCCTATATGGGAGCCAGCGCGGAGGATTTTGAAGAAAAAATAAAACTTACTGCAGATGAAATCAGGCTGGCATCAGCAAAAATGGCCTTTAAGAATCCCATTTATATTTCCGTAGATGAATGGGGCGCTTTCGGCATGAATTTTATGCATGTCCTGCCGGTTGCGCAATGCCTCAATTCGTTTATACGCCATGCTGATGTTGTAAAAATGGCGAATTTTACCCTGCTCACCTCTTTGCTTTCCAGTGACCCGAAAAAAGGAACTTTTAAATCCCCTTTATTCTATACATTCAAATTATTCTCCAATAATTGCCTGGGTAACTCCGTGGATACTCACGTGACCTGTGATACCTTTAGCACCGAGCAATATAAAGGTATTCCGTATCTCGATGTCACGACTGTTTATTCCAAAGAAACAAATGCTGTTTATATCAACGTGATAAACAGACACCGGGATAAACCCATCTCTGCTGATATAATCGACAACTCCGGAGATTTTTCGGGTACAGCAGAAGCAAGCGTGTTATACAGCGAAGACCTGCAAGCGCCATTCACAATAGAAAAGGCGTCGCAATATGCACCTGACAGAAAAGAGGTGAAGGGTACCGGAAATAAGCTGTCCTTTAGTTTCCCTCCCCATTCATTCACGCAGATAAAGGCCGGCGTCAAAATCAAATAATACCCTCAAAATATCCAACGGAATGAAAATATTAATCTGCGAAATCTTCTTCCTCTTAGGCATATCCACACTTAATGCGCAGGATGGGCACGAACTTTGGCTCCGGACAAAAAAAGCCTTACCCGTTCATGTCATTTGCAAACAAAATTCGCCTACGCTCGCAATTGCCCGGCAGGAATTACAGGATGGCTGGCAGGGCCTGCCGGGCGCGACGATCGCATTGATCATTAAAAAAAACAAAGCCGTAAAAGCTGATGGATTTACATTGCGTGAGAACGCGATCCAGGCTAATAGCGACAAGGGAATTTTATATGGCGCTTACGACCTGTTGCGTAACCAGCAAACCGGCGGGAAAGCAAAGGGCGGAATTAACAACCCCTCGTACCAGTTCCGCATTTTAGATCACTGGGATAACCCGGATGGGTCCGTTGAACGTGGTTACGCAGGTAACTCTATCTTCTGGCGCAGGCAGGATCCTTTCACCGTTACGGAAAAGGAGAAAAGACGATGGCAGGAGTACGCCCGTGCAAATGCTTCCATTGGTATCAATGGCTCCGTTTTAAACAATGTGAATGCGTCACCGCTAATATTATCTCCCGATTATCTCAACCGGGTAAAGGCAATCGCAGACGTATTGCGCCCCTATGGAATCAAAACCTATCTCTCGGTAAAATTTTCCTCTCCATCCCAATTGGGCAAATTGAAGACGTCGGATCCTAAAGATGCCGGGGTAATCAATTGGTGGACCGCCAAAGTGCAGGAGATCTACCGCGTTATACCGGACTTCGGAGGCTTCCTCGTAAAAGCAAGCAGTGAAGGGCAACCAGGTCCGCAGGATTATGGAAGCACGCATGCGGACGGGGCGAATATGCTGGCCGATATCTTAAAACCTTACGGTGGTATTGTTATGTGGCGTGCGTTTGTGTACACTTCCAATGATAAAGACCGGGCAAAACAGGCATACAATGAATTCATGCCGCTCGACGGGCAGTTCCGGGATAACGTGATCATCCAGGTTAAAAACGGGCCGGTTGACTTCCAGCCGCGGGAGCCCTTCAGCCCTTTGTTCGGGGCCATGAAAAAAACATCCGTGATGCCCGAATTTCAGATAACACAGGAATATCTCGGACATGCTGTTTATCTCGTATTCCTGTCTACCATGTGGGAAGAATGTTTGCAGAGCGACACCTACCAGCAGGGAAAAGGAAGCACCGTTGCACGTTGCACGGATGGAAGCATTTATCCCCGAAAATACACGGCCATAGCCGGTGTTTCCAATATAGGACTCGATACCAACTGGTGCGGTCATCAGTTTGCGCAGGCCAACTGGTATGCATTCGGACGATTGGCCTGGAATGCAAATATGAGCAGTGCGCAGATAGCGGAAGAATGGCTGAAACTTAGTTTTTATAACGCCCCGAACGAAAAATCAGATTCGGCAAATTATGCATCCGGCTGGGAGAAGGATTTTCTGCTTCCCGTAAAACAGATGATGCTCGAAAGCCGGGAAGCCGCCGTGAACTTTATGATGCCGCTCGGGCTCCATCATATCATGTCTGCCATTGGTCACTATGGCCCCGGTCCCTGGTGGGCGCCAAAAGGCATGAGAGCCGACTGGACGCCACCGTATTATCACCAGGCAGATGCGGGTGGGATCGGGTTTGACCGCACAAAAAAAGGCAGCGATGCAGTAAGTCAGTATCATGAACCTCTTGGGTCGCAGTTTGATGATCCTGCAACCTGTCCGGAAAAATTCCTGTTGTGGTTCCATCATTTACCGTGGGATTATAAAATGAAAAGCGGACGCAGTTTATGGGACGAACTCTGTTATCATTATGACAGCGGCGTGCAGCAGGTTCGCGCGTTTCAGATGGTTTGGGACAAAGCACAGCCTTATGTGGACAGCACCCGGTTTATGGATGTGCAACGTAAGCTGAGGGCGCAGAGCATGAATGCCGTGCTATGGAAAGATGCCTGTTTATTGTTTTTTCAACAGTACAGTCACACGTCCATACCTAACGATATTGAGCGTCCCGTGCACAATCTCGATGAAATGATCGCTAACGACAGCCGGAGAGGAAAACCGTAAAGGAAATCCCTTTCCCGGGGCTATGAATAAGAACATACCACCTTAACAAAAAACCATGCAATCGATAAAAATGTCAAAGAGACCACTGATATCTGCCGCCCTGCTTATTGCCTTCCTGCTCCCGGGCCTGCATTCTTTTTGCCAGAAACTGACAATAAATGATTCAGGATATTTTGAAACACGCGGCGTAAATATTTTTGTTTTCAGCAGCGAGTATAACGGAATGTTTTTCGATGAAAAAACTGCCGGTATCGAGCTCATTCATCACGGGGTAAGAACTGCCACCGGCGGTGCTATAAGACTGCAGAACACTCCTGAACAATGGGACCAGATACCCAAACTCGTAAGCAGGAAAGTGGATAAGGAGCATAACAGCATTGCAGTAGAACTGGAATATGAAAAATTTCATTTTAATTCAAAAATTATTGTTACCGGCAAAGGCAACGGAGTTGAAATCAGCGTTTATCTGGACAAACCGTTACCGGAAATACTGTCGGGCAAAGCGGGATTCAATCTGGAATTTTTGCCGGCCTCTTATTTTGAAAAAACTTATTTGGTTGATGGCAGGCCGGGCGGGTTTCCACTATATCCTGCAAGCCAGACGCGCATTGAGCCGATCAGTAAAAAAATTACACAGTTCGCAGGCCATACTACCTTTGACGACAGAGGCAGGAAAGAATTCATCGTCCCATCCGCGTTTGCCACGGGTAAAACAATCGTGCTGGCGCCGGAAGACCCGGAACGCAATGTGAAGATCGTTTCAGAAACCCCGGACGCAGATTTAATGTTATTTGACGGGCGCAATCTTGCCCAGAACGGATGGTTTGTCATACGCAGCCTGCTTCCATCCAACAAAACAGGAAAAGTATTAACGTGGTATGTCGGGCCCAATGCCATTTCAAACTGGAAACGCACTCCTGCCATTGAATTTTCACAGGTTGGTTATAATCCGGAGCAGGAGAAAACAGCGGTGATTGAACTGGATAAGCATGACAGCGCCCTGAAAACTGCATCACTCTTCGAGGTGACAGCAGACGGAAAATATATTGAAAAATGGAAAGGGGATGTGCGGGTTTGGGGAAGATATTTACGCTACAATTATGCAAAATTCGATTTCAGTTCCGTGCGGGAGCCAGGATTGTATTTTATCCGGTACGGCGATCAGAAAACAAATGTGTTTCCAATTTCCACAACTGTGTACAATGACATCTGGCACCCGACTCTGGACGTCTGGTTTCCCGTTCAGATGGACCATATGGAAGTGAATGAAGCTTATCGCGTATGGCACGGCGCGCCGTTTTTGGATGACGCATTGCAGGCGCCCGTAAATCATCAGCACTTTGACGGTTATAGTATGGGTCCATCAACCCAGACAAAATATAAGCCGCTGGAACGCATTCCGGGATTAGCCGTGGGAGGATGGTTTGATGCAGGGGATTTCGATATTCAAACCGGCTCGCACTGCGATGCGGTCATAAGCCTGGTTGCTGCATGGGAGAAATTCCAGCTTAACCGGGATGAAACTTTTGTTGATTATGCAACGCGTTATGTTGACATACACCGGCCTGATGGTAAACCGGATATCTTACAGCAGATTGAACATGGCACATTGAATATGGTTGCCCAGGTAAAAAATATCGGTCACCCGGTAAGAGGTATTGTTGTTCCAAATCTGCATCAGTATCATCATTTGGGCGATGCTGTTGATGAAACAGACAATCTTCCTTATAATTCTCATCTCAGGGCATATGAGAGTGATGGAAAATCAAGCGGCACAATGGATGACCGGTGGGCGTTTACAGAACGCACCGCCTCCCTCGATTATTATACCGCTGCCGCACTGGCGGCAGCCAGCCGTGCTTTAAAAGGTTTTGACGATACCCTATCAAAGCAAAGTTTGTCCTGTGCCGAAAAACTATGGGATGAAGAGGACAGTCTCAGCAATACGGATACATCACGGTTTGCCGCCAGCTTCGGAAGGAATTTAAAAACAACCTCGGCATTGCAATTATATATCACTACAAAAGATGAACGCTACGCAAAAGAATTTAAGCGCGCCGTTTGGCAAACGCTTGACGGCTCTGTTATGTTTGGAATGGCAACTGCGCTGCAGGCCTGTCCATATATGGATGACGATTACAAAAAGAAATTGCGGAATTATGTCGTGAAATACAAAGCCATTTGCGATGATTTTGATAAACAAAATCCCTACGGAGTTCCAATAGCCACCGGCGGCTGGGGCGGCGACGGAAATGTTGTAAAATTCGCAACTACAAACTATTATGCGAACGCGTTCTTCCCGGACATTATCAGTTCTGAATACGTTTATAAAGGAATTAATTATATTTTCGGGTGCCATCCGTATTCAAACATTTCCTTTGTTTCATCGGTAGGTACAAGATCCAAGAAGGTTACGTACGGCAACAACAGGGCGAATTTCAGCTTTATTGCCGGCGGCATCGTCCCAGGCATATTAGTGATAAAACCGGATTTTCCTGAAAACAAAGAAGACTGGCCATTTTTCTGGGGCGAAAATGAAGTGACCGTCGGTGGTTGCGCAGATTACATCTTTCTGGCAGCGGCTGCCGGTCAGATGGCCGGCGAAGACAGATCGACAGGAACTAAATAGGAAAGAAACCGATTGCATAACTTTTTCTTAAAAGGTTGTTCTACATTTAGAACCCAATTAGTCAGAACCGTGAAAATAAAAAAGGAAGTTACTATTTACGATATCGCCGATAAACTGGGAGTGTCCCCGGCCACTGTAAGCCGGGCACTTAAAAATAACCCATCCACCAGCCTGTCTACCCGGAAGAAAATAAATGCTTTGGCTGAAACTATGGGCTACAGGCCCAATCCGTTTGCAAGCAGTCTGCGATCTCAAAAAACCCATACCATTGGCGCCATCCTGCATGAATTACACAGCAATTTTATTACTTCTGTACTGGCCGGAATAGAAAAAATTGCTACGGAAGCGAAGTATAATTTAATTATTGTCCACTCGGCTGAGAATGCAACACTGGAGGCATTGAATGCACGTAATCTTTTCAACAAACGTGTTGATGGCGTTATTGCGTCATTGTCTTTCGAAACAGAAAACCTGGCACACTTTCAGCAATTTAAAAGCAAGAATATACCCATTGTTTTTTTTGACCGGGTATTTGAAAACAGCGATGAGGCCAAGGTCATAATCAACAATTATCAGGCCGGCTATGATGCCACTGTCCATCTGATAGACCAGGGTTGCAAACGGATTGCGCATATTACCTCCAATTTAAAAAGAAATGTATACTCGGAAAGAATGCGGGGCTATAAACAGGCCCTTCTTGACCATAGTTTAAAATTCGAAGAAAAACTTGTCGTTATTGACGGCTTCCGGGAAGAAGATGCAACAAGATCGGCAAACCACGTCCTGTCTTTGAAAAAGCTACCGGATGCCATTTTTATAACAAACGATTTTTGTGCAGCAGTGGTAATGCAGGTTCTGAAAGATTCCGGTATTCGTATACCCGGCGATATTGCCATTGTCGGATTTAATAACGACAATATAGGGAAAGTTGTCAGTCCGAAACTTACGACTATTAATTATCCAGGCTTTAAAATTGGTCAGGTGGCTGCGCACCACCTCATAAACCACCTGAAAGGTTTATGGGATCTGAGTCTCACCACCACGGTGGTAGTCAAATCTGAACTGATTATAAGGGAATCCTCACTAAAAAACGCAAACATAAATCGCAAACATACATAATACCTAATGATTAACCGGCGTTGCATGGCAAAGAGGAGGCCAGCCGGTAGGCAACGGGGATCGGACAGTATCTAAGCGTTTAATCTTTAGACCGACACGTAGGCAGTTCCCCGACCGCCGCACAGGAAAAATGGACAAAATGTAACCGATTGCATTTTTTCTTTGGAAAAATACCCTAAATTTACCCTTATTTCCCCTCACGTAAGCGTTTGTATGGACAATGGAAGAGAAGTAACCATGTACGATCTGGCCCGCAAGCTGAATGTTTCGGTTGCGACGGTCAGCCGGGGTTTGCAGAACGACCCGGTGGTGAGCAAAAAAACCAAGAAGAAAATAACGGAGCTGGCGGAAGAACTGGGATACAGGTCGAATAATTTTGCGCGAAATCTGCGCACCCGCCGAACCGAGACCATTGGCGTGATCGTTCCCCGGCTCAAGAGTTATTTTATGTCGACCGTCATCGCCGGCATCGAATCCGTTGCCAATGATGCCGGTTATAATCTGATCATATCGCAATCTTCCGAATCAGCCGCCAAGGAGAAAGCGAGTGCGAAAACGATGTTTAACAACCGGGTGGACGGACTGCTGGTTTCCCTGGCCTATGATACCGACGATCTTTCCCACCTCGAAGCCTTCACCAAAAAAAATATTCCGGTTTTGTTTTTTGACCGTGTGGCAGATCACAGGGATTTCACCAATATATTAATAGACAATAAAAAAGCGGCTTATGAAGCCACCAGCCACCTGATCAGCCAGGGTTGCAGGAAAATCATTCATATTACAGCGCCTCCCAAACAAAATGTTTACATAGATCGTTTGGAGGGATATAAGAAAGCACTCGCGGAACACCGGATGCGTTTTCTGGAGGAAAATGTGATCATTGGCAATCTTAGTCAGGAGGCCGGAGCAGAGGCTGCTGAAGTGATCCTGAAGATGAAGCCGCTGCCGGACGCTGTTTTTGCAGCGAATGACAATTGCGCGGTGGGATGCATGCTCGCCCTTAAACAGGCCGGCATCCGGATCCCGGAGCAGATTGCCTTTGTCGGATTTAACAATGATCCGGTGTCCAAGGTAATTGAACCCAATCTGACCACGATCAATTATCCGGGCTATGAAATGGGGGAAGTGGCTGCCAGGAACCTGATCAATCACCTGAACGGAGTTTCGGAACTACACAGTACCAATACCATTATACTGCGGTCAGAATTTATTGAAAGAGGATCGTCTCAAAAGCGTGGCAGGATTCATAATAACTAAAAGACCTTATACAACTGCTGGAATGGAAAAAAAGAAAAAACAACCAATCGCATTGGTTACCGGGGGAGGATCCGGAATTGGACTGGCGATTGCCCGGAAGTTTACAGAAAATGGAATCCACACCATCATCCTGGGCCGCGATCCGGATAAATTAAATGCAGCAAAAAAAAATCTCGGTCCGCTTTGCGAAGAGATCCGTTTCGACCTGGACCATCTGTCTGCCCTTCCCGGACTGCTGAAAGAAATAACGAACCGTTTCGGTGCCGTCAATATTCTCGTCAACAATGCAGGCGTGAATCTGAAGAAAGAATTTAGGGAAGTCACCGACGGAGAGTTTCAGCAGGTATTGCTGACCAACGTGGCGGCCGTGTTTGCCCTCTCCCGGGAAGTGGTAAAGAAAATGCCGGAGACCGGCAACCGTTCCATTATTAATATCAGTTCCATGGCTTCCCGATACGGAATTCCAAAGGTGATCGCCTATACCGCCTCGAAATCGGCCATCGAAGGCATGACCCGTTCCATGGCGGTGGACCTTTCCCCGCAGGGGATCCGGGTAAACTGTATCGCTCCGGGGTTTATCGAAACAGAAATGTCGTCCAAAGCGCTTAATGGCGATCAGGAGAGAATGCAGAAAGTTTTATCCCGCACGCCCATGGGCGTGCTCGGCAAACCCGAAGATATTGCCGATGCTGCGCTGTTTTTTGCTACGGATGCTTCCCGTTTCATTACCGGTGTGGTATTGCCCGTGGATGGCGGAAATTCCATCGGATTTTAATCTGTCCATTTCAAATCCGCTCAAATGAAAAAGATTGCACTTATTTTCTGTTGCCTGCTTTCCTGCGGCATAATACCGTGAATGCCGATGCGATTCGCTGGGAGCCTATATCAGGCATCGGGAAAAACGGGAATGGAATGCACATCATTCCGGCAACAGCGCCAGCCGTCGCAGCCGGGAAAGGTCCTTTTCTGGAATACCCCATCTGGCTTTCGGATACGGGTCGCATATTGGTAAACGTTAGCTGCTCCCCCACACTCGGCTTTAACGGTGATACACTTCGCTATGCTGTTTCCTTCGACGACGAGGCGCCGCAGACCGTCAACATCCTTGCTGATCATTCAAATAAAAAATGGACGCAATGGGTAGCAGACAATATCAACATTAGTTCATCGGTTCATGAAATTGGCAGGCCGGGTGCGCATGTACTCAAATATTGGATGGTTGATCCGGGAATCGTGGTACAGCAGATCACCCTGGATTGCGGAGGGGTGCGGAAAACCTACCTGGGGCCGCCGGAGACGCAGATTCTTCATCCATTGTGAGCGTTCGGGCTTAGATTATCCCTTCCGAGCATACAGCCTTCCCTTCTTCCGGTCAGGATGGGCAACGTTAGCTAAACCTAATTAATTTTGGTTGACGGTATCGGTATTCCTGCCTGCTTTGCAACCTCCAAAACTTGTTGCAGGATCGTCGTTTCAATGTCTGATCTCCAGGTATTGGGCAGCCCGTATACCATTTGTGAGCTGGCACCCTCATACCCCCCTTCCTGTAGTATTTTAGCCGTGGGGATATAACTCATAACATCATTGGAATAACCTAAAACAAATACATTTTGACCGAAAATGTGTTTTAGCCCGATCGCATATCCCACGACCACTTCTCCCCCTAAAATAATCATCGGCTGGTCGCCAAGTTTCCAGACTTCCACGGGGTAAGGATAGGATGTCCTGAGCGCCTCACCCCTGTCCATATCCCTTAATAAATGATCGGCCCAACGTTTTCGATAATCCGAGAATCCTGCCGCCATTTTCGTCAATTCCTCTTTGGATGGCGGGGGATTTAATGCTAATTCGACTTCAGCATAGGCATTTGTTAAATGAGGAGAAAGCAGTTGCATATCCTCATCAAGAACTCTGTCAACGGCGGCCGCTAAATCCCTGCCGTATTGCCGGGCCAGTGGCACGGTTCTCCGGGGTAATGGATTCTGGTCCGCTCCGCATCCCTGTAAAAACAGGGCCGTTGCACCCGGGTGGGCCTTCTCCAACTCCAGTTGGGCAAATCCCGCATAATCTCCAGACCATTTATACCCGGCAAGAACCGTATTGTGACAGGCATATCCAAATGCGACGGCTATTAATTCTCCTTTATTATTTTCCACTTTTATTACGGGAACCGCATAATCATTCGGTCCGTTTAAATCTGATTGCAGGGAAATTGTTGATTCGACGTTATTCCTTCTATTGACCTGAAAACGGGTGACTCCATTTCCGGAATAAAGTTGTACCGGTTCCATGGAATGTAATGCCTTATCTACCAAAGCCACGATTTTCTCCCCTAACTGACCGGTATATTGGTCAATTGCATGTTGCTGAACCGAATCTACCGGATAAATAGCTACCAAAGCGTCTGCCAATACCGGGCCTGTATGCGTATGGGAAGTGTTTATGGCAATCTGTGATCTGGATAAGTTAAATCTTCTTTTCAACTCATCCCTTATATGGTCAGAAAGTCTTTTGGGTATCCCCACCAGATCTGCCGTCACAAGAACAACCTGCTTTCCGGCCGAATCCTGTAACGCTAAAGCCTTAGCCCATAAATCCACGAGCTTACCTTCTGAGGGATGATCCCGGTTGGCATATCCCGCCATCCAAAGCGGCTGATCAGGTGTGATGACCACCCGGGCAACACCGGCCTCCCATCCTTTGTAATTTCTTACCTGAGCTGATACAGCGGTATGACAAAAAGAAAGAATAAGAAAAAATCCAGTGATCCTAAGGAATGGCAGGCGGTTCATGTATAAACCTTTTATTTTAAAATTTCTAAATTCTATGTTTTGGCCACATATTGAATGCAATACCCGCCCGGGTCTACCGGTCCTTTAAATAATAAACAGCCCCCGCAATCTTTATCAGATACCGGGGGAATATGTAAGCCGCAACCACCGCAAGAACGATCCGAATAAGGCGATTTTTTTACATACCCGAATTTTTGACGCTTCTCCATTTCTGCCGCGCTTACATCTGAAAAATCATCGCAGGAATGTACCGCCTTATCCTGCTTTTTTTCTTCCTGCCCGCTTTTATTTGAATGACAACTGTTGAGGATCACCGCAGCGCCAAAAAGCATGCTGCCCGAGCCCAAACATTTATTAAAAAACTTTCTCCGGGAATATTCGTTGTTTTTCATTTTTAACCAATTTGCTTTTTTAAATGATTAATGATCATCCCTGTCCCGCAAAGACCATCAGCAGTTCCCTGATATCCCGGCAGCCCGATTTTCGGGGAAACGCTGGCCTGTGGCAAATCATTTGGGGAGGATGAATAATATCTACTTTGTACCCTGCTTATTGACTGCCTTTTCCAGCGCCTGGGTCGTTGTATAATATTTAGCCAGCATGCCTGAAATCTCCCAGTCGGGCATATTCCCTTCTTTCAGATACTTCAGATATTTTTTTACCACAAGAGAAAATTGCTCTTCCGGATCTATATTAAATTCAGGCGGAATGATTACTTCCCAGCCCTCCTTAGTTATCTTCAGCGCGACACCTGGATAATCTTTATGAATGCTATCCAATCCGGCCTGTAATGCACGTTGCCAGTCCGCTTTGTTTCCGTTACCCGTCGGTTGAATGTAAAGAACGGGCTTATACTGCTGTTCTTTCCCCTGCATGATAATCAGATCTGCCTTTGTTCCCCGCAATTTTGAATAATACGTATCTCCGGTCCCGGGGGGAGCTTCAAATTTCCAGGCAACCGATACCCTGGCATGCGTATTTTTAATTGTATAATTCATTTCACCATTGGCAAAAACATTCAACAGGCTGTCTTTTACGTCTTTCTTTAAGAAATCAGGATAAGCATCCAGTTTTGTCACCTTCCTGAACTGTCCAGGCGTTAATACAGTTGCCCAATGTTTGGCAGCAAGCATCTGAATATCCTTTTCATAATCCAGGTTCTGCTCCGGAAAGCATTCCCATTGAATCAAATCAACAAGATGTGTCGTTACATCAACAATACCCTCGCCTTCCTGCTCTACATCAAAATACCAGGCAGGACGCGTCAAAGGCATTCCGGAAACCTCTTTAAAATAATAATGTACGCTTTGTGAAGAAACTGCCGGATTCTCCAATGTTCCTTTTTGAAGTTCTCCGAAAATGCCCGGAATTTGGGAAAATGCTCTTTGCAGAACATTGGTAATCTCATACCGCGAAGTCATAATATCATACAACAATACCTTATGTGTTTTTGCGCCTGCAAATACCTCCTTTAATTCATCAAATCCTGCCTTTTTAATTGCCATCGGTTTATCTGACAAGACATTCAAACCGGCATTCACGCAGCTTTTAATATTATCTGTCTTATTTTTGTTATTGCCTGAAATAACAACCACATTACCAGGTTTTGTCAGTAACATTTTCTCCAGGTAATCAGGCCCTGTATACACGTTCTCTTTCCACGAAGTTGGATTCTCTTTCCGATTATTATACTCCTGGACCAAAGCCAGGTAAGACTTTACTTCCTGCCCCTCCGGAGCAAATACATGAACGGTGGAATCAACCCCGTCATACATTGACTTTTGTAATAATGCGGCATGAAAATGACCTGGAGCCAATGTAATGATCCGGACTAAAGAGGAATCTGCTTTTCTTTCAACGTCTTTATTGCTATTATTTACGCAACCCTGACTAAACATAAATAGGATCATTAAGCTGAAAACGCGGATTTTATTGACCTGGGTAAAGTACTCGCTGAAATTATGCATAATTTAAAAATCGGTGGTTAAAAAATTTTCCTGTCTAATTTGCCAGCGCTATCCCGATCCAGATAAAGAATGGCATCGTTATGATTTCTAAGTGATGTTGACGGATAGCTTTCATTCACTTCACTATTTATAGTATAGTAGATTGCCGAGGCCTTTTTAATTCCGGGCACCAGGCAGAAAATAGAATCTGCCTGCAGCAGCGCCGGCACGGTAAGCGTAATGGCAAATGCGGGAACCTCTTCAATGTGCCTGAAGCAGTCATCGTTTACCTGCTGCTGCCTGGACACTTCGTCCAGCGCAACCACTTTTACGCCCAGCGGATCATTAAAATCCGCGACATGGGGATCATTAAAGGCAATATGCGTATTCTCGCCAATACCCATGCAGGCTATATCTAAAGGATATTGTTTTAAAAGTTTGGAGTATCTGCAACATTCGGCCTGCGGATCATCCGCATTTCCATTTATGTAGTGCACCTTATTAATAGGCACTTTATCAAATAGCCTCTCTTTTAAAAATTGACTAAAGCGCTGGGGAGCTTTTTCATCCAGTCCCACGTACTCATCCATATGAAACGCATTCACCCGGCTCCAATCCACATCCTGCTGTTGCGATAATGAAAACAGAAATTCATTCTGCGAGGGCGCAGCGGCAAAAATGATATTCACGAATTCGCGGCTTATTAATAATTCCTTTATTTTTTTTCCTACATCATAAGATGCTTCATAACCTAACTGCAGCCGGGTCTCATAAATCTTTACTTTCATCTTATTTGCCGTTAGCTCTTCTATTTGCGCCATTTTCTATAATTGTAATTAGAGTATTAATTTAAAAAGCCTCATTTTAGTTCCTGCGAGGTTTAAGCCTGACCGTCTTTTCCGAACGGGCACTTTCATATATAGCAAGTACGATTTCAACCGATTTACGCCCCTCCCGTCCATCCACTAAGGGATTGCTTCCTGTCTCTACCGCCCGCATCATATCTTCTATCTGATTTTTATGTCCTATAAAACTAATATCAGCCGGATCAGACACCCCACCATGCGAAATATCAGCTCCCGCCATTAATTGCATTATGCGCTGGTCTTCGTCCGTGGGCTGGGTAAATTCCCATTTCGTTAAATTATTTTCTTCCAGTATAGCGGTTCCCTTTGTTCCCATGATCTCAATACGCTTCAGCGCACCGGGAAAAACAGCCGTAGAGCATTCAATGGTTCCCAATGCTCCACTCGTGAATTTTAAATTAGCGACTATGGTATCCTCAACTTGGATATCCTTATGCCGGATATTGGCGGCAACAGCCTGAACCGACTCAACAGGCCCCATATACCATTGCAACAAATCAAGGGAATGAATTCCCTGGTTCATAAGCGCCCCACCCCCATCATATTCCCAGGTGCCCCGCCATTTTCCTGATTTATAGTATTCTGCACTTCTGTTCCATTTTACATAGGCATCTCCCAACACCAAATCGCCAAATCTTTTTTCATCCATTGCTCTCTTCAATTGTCTACCCGCCTCATAAAAACGGGAAGGAAAAATGACCGCTGTTTTTACTCCGGCTTTATGAGCTGCATTTATGATTTGATCGCATTTTTCAAGCGTTACCTCTAACGGCTTTTCGATGAGGCAATGCTTACCAGCTTCAATACTTTTAATGGCAGGGTCAAGATGTATCCCGGACGGAGTACAAATACATACGATATCTATTTCGGGCCGGCTCAGCATTTCCTCCGAAGTATCAAAGGATATACAATTGTATTTAGCGGCAAAAGCATCTGATTTGTTTTTATTAATACTGTATATACCCCACAATCTGGCGTTCTCAATCGAATGGATAGCCATCGCGTGAATCTCGGATATAACACCTGCTCCTATTATCGCAAAACCAAACTGCTTTTTTTTCATTGTTTCTATTTCAGTCATTCAAAACGCTATTTCCCAAAAACAATTCTTCCATTCTTTATTACCCTTTCAATGACAATCTCCTTTCCATTTAATTGAAATATTACCAGGTCATTCCGGTTATCAAAAGTCTTATCATTTCTTTGCAGCATGCCGGCTACATTAGCAGACGCCATTTTCCACGCCTCCCTAAGTGTTGAAAGATCATGACCAATCAGGGTTTCAACATTTTCCAACAAAGATTTAGCAGCTCCCGCCAATAAGCCGGGCGAGTTTTTAAGAGATATTCTTTTTTCTTTATCTAATATTATCGCACCGCCGATATGACTGCCATACTCACCCGGAGGGAGCCCCGCAAAACAAGTGGCATCGCTTATGACTATGGTATTTTCCCCTTTAATTTTCATTACTACCTTTATAAATGAATCGGGAATATGTATCCCATCGGCAATGATGCAGGCATATAGTCCATCTGTTGCCAATTGATCCCAGATCATATTTGGATGTCGTGGCAACAATAGCGGAACGCCGTTCCCCAAATGAGTGGACAAAGAAGCACCGGCTTCGACAGCCATGCTGATCTGCTCTGTATTGGCCATTGAATGACCTATGGAAACCAGGATGCCGTTGTCCCTGCATTTTCTTATAAATGAGCAGGAATCTTCCCATTCAGGCGCTATAGTAACAAGTTTTATTTTTCCCCCGGCCGCCTCCTGAAATTTTTTGAAAAGTTCCCAATCCGGCGCTTTTATATATTGTTTGTCATGAGCGCCTTTAGCGCCGTCCTGAGGAGAAATAAAAGGCCCCTCTAAATGAATACCCCAAATACATTCGTTCGCAATCGGATTCGTTGCACAGGCCTGGTAAATGGTATGAACAATCTTCAGTATATTTTCATCCGAATTCGTAATTACCGTGGGCAAAAAAGTGGTTACGCCCTTACTCAATAAATAATGGGTCGTATTTACAATATCTTCCGGGGTTAAAAAAGGAGTATTATAATCAATTCCATTGATACCATTTATCTGCAGGTCTATTAATCCCGGCCCAACAAAAGAAGGACTGTTTCCACTGGTTTCCGTTTCAACGATATCTGTCACGGTTCCATTCCGGAAGGTTAAGTCTTCTGTTTTTTCTGTAATACAATTCGTACAGGTAATCACTTCATGTTCTCTATAAATTCTTCCTGACATAAGCAGGTATTTTTGCTTTTATGTTGTTATTTTAAGCGCGGCAATCAGGTCTTTCACTTTTTCAGGGACCGCTTTTGTCGTCAGTCCCACAGATACGAATACAATTGCTGAAACAATTGTTGGCAATCCGACCTCAAGCGCCAAACTGTTTAAATTCAGGTTCTTTGTAATAATAAAGGTGAGCACGCCCGCGATGATCGAGGAGATAGCGGCTTTTGGGCCACAGTATTTAAACACCGGAAGCAGACCCAGTAATAAAGGCATGGAAGTGGGTCCTAACAGCGCGCCAAACCAGTTAACAATAAGCCCCAGCACGCCGCCAAAGTGTTCATAATTAAGCGCAATTCCAAGCGTTGCCAGCGTAAAGCAGAAAGTCGTGATGCGGGCAGTGCGCAGTGAATGCCTGTCATTATGAAATTTTTTCGAAACAACCGGAAGTATATCCCTGGTGATCACCGCTGCAATGGTATTGACATCAGACGCCGTCATACCCATGGTTGCTGCAAACAATGAGGCAATGACAAGCCCGATCATTCCCTGCGGCAATATTTTTACCATTAGCCATCCATAGGACTCCGCGGGATTTGCCAGTCCCGGTAAAATAAGCGGGGCCGCCCACATAGGAAAAAATAATATCAACGGCCAGATCAAATATAATGTACCCGAAAGCCGCGCCGCTTTGGAAGCTTCTTTTTCACTGGGGGAAGATATATACCTGGTAGCGAGACTCCAGCTACCTCCATTATAACTTAAAAAATAAAGAAAAAACATAACGCCTACAAACCCGGCCGTATAAGGATCATTAAACAGATTACTATGTCCGGGAGGCAGGCGATCCCAGATCTGTACAATAGAGGCGAGTCCACCAAGATGCCTGACAACGAGTACAAACATTACAATACCCCCCAGTATCTGAACAATGAATTGAATAAAGTCTGTCACGATTACTCCCCATAAACCTCCAAAAGTGACATAGATTAAAGTAACAAGTCCGGAGACAAGGATACCGGTAGTCATTGGGATATCGGCAACCACATGCAGCAGAATACCAATAGCCGCCCATTTGGCGCCCACATCAAAAATTTTCAATAATACGCCCGTCCACGCTACGATCTGTTGTGTTGATACGTTATACCTTACACTTAAATACTCCAGCGGTGACTGTATCTGAAAATTTTTTCGCAGCCGCACCCAATAAACCGGAAATATCCTGGCGCTGGCTATTATTACAATACCAACCGGGAAAGCCCACCACATATACATGGTAAAGCCATGGGTATAGGCAACAGCGGCGTATGCCACAAATACGGCTCCGCTATGCCCTGATACATGATGAGAAATACCCGCTAACCACCAGGGTAACTTCCCCCCTGCCACAAAATAATCTTCAGCATTTCTACTCCTGAAATAAGACCAGACGCCTACTATAAGCATACTTAAAAAGAAAAGAATAATAACAACCAAGTCGAATTTATTGAGCGCCATTTATCTGTTTTTGACTGTTTACAAAAAGCTTCTCTTTGTTTTTGTCAATTATTCTTTTTTAATACTTCCCGATCAAACCCTGGGTTCCCACCCGGGTTCATATTCTCTTTTCCAGTAGCCTTCCGCCTCTTTATTATTGGTAATATGCCCGTTCTTTTCATCTGTTTTAAAGGAAATATTACCGGAACGCACTGCAATGTTACCCAGCTGACCAAGTAGCGTACTTTGATAACCTTTTAATATTTCTGCGTTTAATGGAGTTCCTTTCCGGATACCGTCGAAGAAGTTTTGTATATGCAGGGCGTCTAATGCCTGCGAAGGGTTTACAAGGTTGTGTGGATCTATGGTGATTTCGGTTTTTACATCTTTTATCAGCTTATTTTTAAGATCGTATATTTTGTAAGAATTTCCACCTCCGATAACCAGGGTGCCTTTCTCTCCGTAGAATGCAGCGCCTACCGTACTATCTTCTATGGTACGCCCATTGCAGCTTCTTCCTTCCCATTCCATAAGCGTATTATTGGGAAACTCCCAGGTGATAACCTGCGTGTCCGGCGTTTGCCAATCGTCCTGATAGCGATACCGGCCTCCCGATGAACGTACGCTGGAAGGATATTCAACCCCCAATCCCCATCTCATCAGGTCTACCATGTGCGTGCCGTTATTCCCCGCTTCCCCGGTACCCCAGTTCCAGAACCAATGCCAATTGTAGGGTAAAATATTATCTCTGTACGGCTCACGGGGAGCAGGCCCCTGCCATAGATCATAATCCAGCGTGGAAGGAACCGGGACTTTTTTACCTGTTCCGATAGATTCCCGGTTATTGGTGTACCAGCCTTTGGCATAATAGGCCCTGCCGATAATACCCTCCTGCAGTTCTTTCATTGCCGCAATGATGTTCGGCCATGAACGGCGCTGAGATCCCATTTGTACCTTACGGTCGTATTTCCTGGACGCGGCGACCAGCATTTCTCCTTCATGCGGATTGTGTGAACAAGGTTTTTCCACGTACACATGCTTTCCGGCTTGACACGCGAGGATAGCAGCGGGTGCATGCCAATGATCGGGCGTCGCAATGACCATAGCATCCAGGAATTTATCTTCCAGCGCTTTCCGAAAATCTGGGATGGCTTTAGGGCGGCTGTTTTGTATCTTTTCTACTGTATCTATACATTTATTCATGGATTGGCTGTCTACATCACATATATATATGATTTCGCAGTTTTTCTGACGGGCATAGTTATCGGCAAGCGCCAATCCGCGCGCATGAACGCCCATAATACCCACTTTAATCCGCTCATTGGCTCCTAAAATACTGGCATAGCTTTTCGCGCTAAAGCCAGGTAATATACCGCCGAAAGAAACAGCGGCAGACGTGGCCATCGTTTTTTTGATGAAGTCTCTTCTTGAATCTTCCATTTTTAGATTTTGGATGGTGATTGATGCGGGAACGCCTTATTTTTTTAAATCAGATCTTTTACTTTTTTATGTGCATCTTTCCTGGCTTGCTCCCATATTTCATCCAGGTTTACAGAGGCTCCCTTTCTGCGTTTGCTTTCATCTGCCGCTTCCATAAATGCGCATATCTCTAAAGTATCTTCTGCTTTTACAGGAGGATTACCTGTCTGGAAAAATTGGATTATTTCCATTAACAATGGCTTATACCCGTCAATCGGACCTAAAACAGCATTCCCCTTCTCGCCATAAGCCGTACCCCCGTATAAATGCTGACCGGTGCGCGTGCCGCGAAAAGTGCCAACACGCCCATCATTCCAGGTGCCTACGGCCACATCCGTCCCTTCATTGTGCACGCGAACGATACTTTTGCAACCTGTTCCCATAACCGTATATAATATTTCCACCCCATGAATGCCGTACCAAAAAAAGTCGGGATGCGTTTCTTCCAGGGTGCAGGGACTATATGAATCAGCACCCAATACCTTTCCTATTTTTCCTCGTACCACGTCTTGTGCGCTGGACATAAACCTCGTGGAAGAAGAAGAGAATACCGGCGCTTTATAATGTTTTGCGGCTTCAAATACGGCGATCGCATCTGCCAGTGAGGCGGTGACCGGCTTATCAATAAACATTGTTTTTCCCGCTTTTAATACCGGCAATGCCTGTTCCAGGTGTCGCCGGCCATCGTTGGTTTCCAGAAGTATCACATCTACCTTACTCAACAAAGCAGGTATGCTATCTACAATCTCAACACCCCATTTCTTCACCTCTTCGATATACCCGGGAATGCGTTTTACTGCCGATTCAATATCAAGGCTGCCCTGTGGATAGGCTGCAACAATTTTATACCCTTCAAATTCCGACGGTGTCCCGGCAGCATTTAGCATTTTGGTATATTCAACACTATGGGAAGTATCCAACCCGATAATACCTACCCGCTTGCCCGATACAGAAGATCCTTTACTAAAAAGAGGAAGGGCACTGCCTGCTAAACCCAATCCAACTCCTGCCACTGCAGAAGTTCTGATAAATTCCCGCCGATCGTACGCCTGTCTCATAATGTATACTTTTTAAATTATTATTTATACTTCCCCGTTATCAATAGTTCCGGGGTCAATCTACATTCCTAATATGCTTTTTAGATTGCCCGACCGCAAAAGTTCCTTTGTGTTCTCATCGGCTTCGCTATCTCTAAGCGCTTCGATTCGCAGCAGCCCCGTGCAATAATCCAAAATGGGAGAATGCGTACCGAAACAGAATTTGTTCTTTCCGTACTTCACTAACAATTCCCCCAGATTAATGATGTTCCTGCCGGAGGTATCCATGAGGATTTCGGCCTTTCTAAGCAGTTCGGTATCCTCCCCGCTGAGATCCGGACTATTGGCAACATTCAAAATTAAATACCGGGCATCCGGCACTAATCTGATTATCGGGATAACGTCCTTTAGGGACCATTCCTTTTCTATGTCCAGCCAGGAAGTTGGTCTGCTGTCTACCATCCGGAGGGAAAGCGCCACCGGAAGACCCCGGTCCCGCGCCATTTTTACGAGTTCGACACAGGAAGGATCC
>Ga0207707_10000191_pt1 | contig 64552 bp, 63 predicted proteins | sample KBSC83BmetaG_FD_184336 | JGI IMG/M metagenome (GOLD analysis project Ga0207707, IMG submission 184336) | Corn rhizosphere microbial communities from Kellogg Biological Station, Michigan, USA - KBS C8-3B metaG (SPAdes) (version 2) | ecosystem: Host-associated > Plants > Roots > Rhizosphere ... | reverse complement strand
AGCAGGCCGGCTTCAACCCCAACAACGGGTTGGGCGACCTGTACGCCTGCCTCGCGAAAATGCCCGAAGACCAGCAACAGGCCATCAAGGCCGACATCGCGGCGCAGTACGCCGCGCGGCCGCATCTCGCGATGGTTGATTCGGACAAGGGCATCACCAATTTGCACGTACCTTCGGACGTCATCATCGACGCGTCGATGCCGGCGATGATCCGCGACTCGGGGAAAATGTGGAACGCCGAAGGCGTGCGCCAGGATTGCAAGGCCGTGATCCCCGACCGCTGCTACGCCGGCCTCTACGAGGTGATGATCGAAGATTGCAAGGCCCACGGCGCGTTCGATCCGGCCACGATGGGCAGCGTGCCCAACGTCGGCCTGATGGCGGACAAGGCCGAGGAATACGGCTCGCATGACAAGACGTTCCAGATGCCGGTGGACGGCGTGGTGCGCGTGGCCGACCAGGACGGCAAGGCGATTTTCGAACACGCGGTCGAGGCCGGCGACATCTGGCGCATGTGCCAGACCAAGGACGCGCCGGTCGCGGATTGGGTGAAGCTGGCGGTGTCGCGCGCGCGCCTTTCCGCGACGCCCGCGGTGTTCTGGCTGGACAAGAACCGCGCGCACGATGCGCAGGTGATCGCCAAGGTCGAGCGCTATCTGAAGGATCACGACACGTCGGGGCTGGACATCCGCATCCTCGCGCCGGAAGAGGCGATGTGCTTTTCACTCGCGCGCATCCGCGACGGCGAGGACACCATTTCGGTGACCGGCAACGTGCTGCGCGATTACCTCACGGATCTGTTTCCCATCATGGAACTCGGCACCAGCGCCAAATTGCTGTCGATCGTGCCGCTGATGGCCGGCGGTGGCCTGTTCGAAACCGGGGCGGGCGGTTCGGCGCCCAAGCACGTGCAGCAATTCGTGGCCGAGGATTACCTGCGCTGGGATTCGCTCGGCGAATTCCTCGCGCTGGGCGCATCGCTGGAACACTTTGCCCGCGCGCTCGACAACCCGCGCGCGAACGTGCTGGCGCAGGCGCTGGACAAGGCGATCGGGCGTTTTCTCGAAAACAACAAGTCGCCCGCGCGCAAGGTCGGCGAGATCGACAATCGCGGCAGCCATTTCTATCTCGGCATGTACTGGGCGCGCGCGTTGGCCGACCAGAAGGACGACGCCGAACTGGCAGCCACCTTCGGCAAGCTGGCCGACAAGCTGGAAGCGGACGAGGCCACCATCGTCGGTGAACTGAACGGCGCGCAAGGCCAGCCGGTGGAACTCGGCGGCTATTACCGTCCCGACATGGACAAGGTGAGCGCCGCGATGCGTCCCAGCGCGACGTTCAACGCGGCACTGCAGACGCTGCGTCAAACCCGATAAGGGTGCCTTGCTGCGCCGCCACGGCCTGCGCGGCGCGGGGCTCCCTGCGAATCCCTCGAGCCCCACCCCTCCTTTCATGCTGTCAAGCATGCTTGACAAAGCAAATGGCGTGCACTAACTTCGCAGTGTCAAGCTAACTTGACACAAAGGGGTGTCGTGATGGCGCGGATATCCAAGGGCAAATACAACCTGCAGGTGGCGGCGATCATGGCGGTCTACGTCGCGCTGATGTTGTTCGAGTGGCCGCTGGTCGGAAAGACCGAGGGGCTGGCGTCGCGCACGCTGCTGGCGTTGTTGCCGACCGTGCCGGTGGTGGCCGTGATCGCGTTGGCTGCGCGCATGGTGATGCGCGGCGATGAACTGGAACAGCGCATGCACCTGGTCGCGCTGAGCGTCGCCGTGGGCGTCATCAGCGTGGCCAGTATCGTCGGCGGCTTTCTCGCCATCGCGAAGGTGTGGATCATCGGTGGCGAAATCCTGTTCTGGGTGTTTCCAGCCCTGTGCGTGGTGTACGGCATCACCCGCATCGTGCTGGTGCACCGGATGACCGGCGCCTGGAATTTCTGGGCCTGCTGATGAAAAACCGCGTGCGCGAATTGCGGGAGGCCCGCGGCTGGTCGCAGGGCGAGCTGGCCGAGCACCTGGATGTGTCGCGCCAGACCATCAACGCCATCGAGAACGGCAAGTACGACCCCAGCCTGCCGCTGGCGTTCAAGCTGGCGCGCTTGTTCAAGCAACGCATCGAATTGATGTTCGAACCGGATGAGGGACGCTGAATGAAGATGAATTCGCGCATGATCATGCGCATCGTCGCGGTCGTGGTGCTGGCGGCCGTGCTCGGCTGGCAGTGGTGGGGCAAGCATCACGCTCCGATCGTGGCGGATGCGCAGCACGTTGCGACTGCAAGCGCCAGGACCGGCGCGGCTCCCGCGTCGTCGATTGCGAAGCGGGTGAAGCCCGCGCCGCCCGCGACGATGAAGATGGGCCACTTGAGCTTGACCGCGTGCGAGTTGAAGCCGCCGCACAGCAGCAAGGGCGTACCGGCGTTCTGCACGAAGTTTCCGGCGCCTGAAAACCGTGCGGATCCCAAGTCGCGCAGCATCGATTTGAAAGTCGCGATCGTCAAGAGCGATTCGACCCTGCCCGCCAAGGACATGGTGGTGTATCTCGCCGGCGGCCCCGGCCAGTCGGCGACCGAAACCTATCCGCAGATTGCGGCGGCGTTTGCATTGCTGCAGAAGCACCATGACATCCTGGTGCTCGATCAGCGCGGCACCGGCAAGTCGCACGCATTGTCATGCCCCGAGGTCGAGAAGGCCCAGCAGGGGCAGGCCGATCTGCCATTCGATGCCGCGCGTACCACCGCCGAGATCAAGCAGTGCCTTGCCGAAATCGAGAAGACCGCCGACCCGCGCTACTACACCACCACGGTCGCGGTCGCCGATCTGGAAGCAGTGCGGCAGGCACTCGGCGCGCCGAAGTTCGACTTGATCGGCATTTCCTACGGCACCCGCATGGCGCAGCAATATGCGACCGCGCATCCGGACGCGGTGCGCAGCATCGTGCTCGACAGCGTCGCGCCGAATTCGTTGATCCTCGGCGAGACCTTCGCGTCCGACCTCGAGCGCGCGCTGAAGCTGCAGGCCCAAGCGTGTCTGGCGACGCCGGCCTGCAACAAGGCCTTCGGCGACTGGCGCAAGACGCTGCTGGCGCTGCATGCGCAGTTGAATGCGAAGCCGGTCCCGGACGTGACCTTCCGCGATCCGCGCACCAACGCGCCGGTCACGCGCACCGTCACCGGCGACACGCTCGCGGGGCTGGTTCACCTGTTCGCCTACAACGCCGAAGCCTCCGCACTGCTGCCGCTGGACGTGGCGCAGGCCGCGAAAGGCAATTTCGTGCCGCTGCTTGGACAGACGCAAATTGGTCGCGGCGATCTTGATGGCGGCATGAACGCCGGCATGCAGCTTTCGGTGATGTGCACGGAAGATGCGCCGTTCCTGAAACCGCGCCCGCAGGATGCCGACACGCTGCTCGGGACGTTGCCGATCCAGCGCATCCAGACCGCATGCGCGGTATGGCCGCGCGGCACGATGCCGAAGGATTTCCACCAGCCGTTCAAGTCGTCGATCCCGACCCTGATCCTTTCGGGCGAACGCGATCCGGTGACGCCGCCGCGCTTCGCCGAGGAAGTGCTCAAGGGGCTTTCCAAAGGCCGCGTGTTGAGTTTGCAGGGCATGGGCCACGGCGAGCTGATGATCGGCTGCATGCCCAAGCTCGTGGATGAATTCGTGGACAAGCTTGATCCCAGGCAACTCGACGCCGCATGCCTGAAACGCGTCGGGCCGGTTCCCGCGTTCGTGAATTTCAACGGAGCCGCGCCATGACGATATCCCCCCGACGCTTCGCATCGACCCCCTTCCTGCGGAAGGGGGTGAAGCGCGCGCGGTGCCGCTTGCTTGCCTTCCCCCTTCGGAACGAAGGGGGATCGAGGGGGATGTGCTTTTGCTTTTTCCGCACCTCCAACAAAGAGGTCAATCTCGATGCTTGAAGTCAAAAATCTGCACAAGGCCTTCGGCGAAGTGAAAGCCGTCGACGGCGTCACCTTCGCCGCCCGCGATGGCGAAATCACCGGCCTGCTCGGCCCCAACGGCGCCGGCAAGACCACCACGTTGCGCATGCTCTACACCTTGATGAAACCGGATTCCGGACAAGTGCTGGTGGACGGCATCGATGCAGCAGTCGACCCCATTTCGGTTCGGCGTGCGCTTGGCGTGCTGCCGGATGCGCGCGGCCTCTACAAACGCCTCACTGCGCGCGAAAACATCGATTACTTCGCGCGCCTGCACGGCATCGAAACCGCGCTGATGCACCAGCGGCGCGAAAAGCTTGTCGATGCGCTGGAGATGCGCGACATCCTCGATCGCCGCACCGAAGGCTTCTCGCAAGGCCAGCGCGTCAAGACCGCGATTGCGCGCGCGCTGGTGCACGATCCGAAAAACGTGATCCTGGATGAACCCACCAACGGCCTCGACGTGATGGCCACGCGCGGCCTGCGCGCCTTCATGCGCAATCTGAAAGCCGAAGGGCGTTGCGTACTGTTTTCCAGCCACATCATGCAGGAGGTGGCCATGCTGTGCGATCGCATCGTGGTGATCGCCAACGGGCGCGTGGTCGCCGACGAAACGCCCGACGCGCTGCGCGCGCAAACGGGCGAGGCCAACCTCGAGGATGCGTTCGTGAAATTGATCGGCAGTGAAGAAGGGCTCGCAGCATGAAATCCGCCATCACCGTCTTTTGGAAGGAAGTCCGCGAAAACCTGCGCGACAAGCGCACGGTGTTCAGCGCCCTGATCTACGGCCCCCTGATCGGTCCGGTCATGTTCGTGGTGCTGATGAATACCGTGATCAGCCACGAGATGAGCAAGGCCGAAGGTCCGCTCAAGGTGCCGGTGATCGGCGCCGAGTACGCGCCCAACCTGATCGATGCATTGAAGCAGCAGGGGCTGGAGCCGCAGCCGCCGATCGCCGATCCCGACAAAGCGGTGCGCGATCGCGACGCCGACGTGGTGCTGCGCATCCCGGCCGATTACGGCAAGGCCTGGACCCGCGGCGAGCCGGCGCAGGTCGAGGTGATCTACGACGCTTCGCAGATGGGTTCGGGTACGCCCACCAATCGCCTTGAAGGCATGTTGAAGCAGTACAGCGGCCAGCAGGGCGCGCTGCGGCTGCTGGCGCGCGGGCTTTCGCCGGGCCTCGCAGCGCCGGTGGCCGTGAGCGAACGCGATCAGTCCACGCCGCAATCGCGGGCAGGCAGGATCTTGAGTTTCCTGCCGTACTTCTTCGTGATCGCCATCTACATCGGCGGGATGTACCTTGCGATCGACCTCACCGCGGGTGAGCGCGAGCGGCAGTCGCTGGAACCGTTGTTCGCCAACCCGGTGGCGCGCTGGCGGATCCTCGTGGGCAAGCTCGGCGCGATCAGCGCGTTCTCGCTGGCAAGCCTGGTGCTGACGGTCATCGCTTTCGTGATCGCCGGCGGCTTCCTGCCAACCGCCAGGCTCGGCATGTCGTTCGACCTCGGCGCAGGCTTCGTGGCCGACGCGATCCTGCTGGAACTGCCGTTGATCGCCGTGTTCGCCGTGCTGGAAACGCTGGTGGCCGCGTTCGCCAAGAGTTATCGCGAGGCGCAAACGTATCTCGGGTTCCTGATGATCGTGCCGATCATTCCATCGGCGTTGATGAGCGTTCTGCCGGTGAAAGCGGCGCACTGGATGTACGCGGTGCCGCTGCTCGGCCAGCAGCTCGGGATCAGCGATCTGCTTGGCGGCAAGGCTGTCGCCGGCGGCGACATCGGGCTGGCATTGGTGTGCGGGTTCGCCGCCGCCGCGGTGCTCGGCGTCATCACGGCGTGGGTATACCGCAGCGAACGGCTGGCAATTTCGGCGTGATGTGTGCGTTGCACCCCGTCGCCCGATGATTGCTCGCGACTCGTGCCCCTCACCCCTTGCCCTCTCCCGCACGCGGGAGAGGGGGAGTGATCGTCGCGCTGCGCGCGACAGCGTTATTGATTGAAGCGGGTCCAAAAATAAAATGCCCCGAGAGCCAGGGGGGAGCTCTCGGGGCGGACGAAGCCGAACCTGGGGAGGGGTTCGACTCCGGGGGTTCGCTCAGGGAGGTGAGTGAACCGGGGACGCCGTTGCGTGCGTCCGAAGCGTTAGATGGGGTTGTCCGCGGGAAGTTCAAATTCTTTTTTTGCGCGGATTCAGAGATCGTTCACCCGCCGGACCAGGCATGACTTTCGGCACGGTTTGGACGTCCAAACGATACCGCGCATGGCCTGGTCCACGTGCGCAACCTGTTGTCTCGTCGTATTGCGTGCGCGCTGTCATGAAAAAGCCACAACTGGCGAAGCGGTGCTTCGGTTCGGGAGGCGATTGGGATCGGCTTGTTATCGAATCGTCAAGGCGCGTTCAATGCGCCTCGCCCCGCTCCATTCAATGTCGCTGTCGCGCGTAGCGCGACGATCACTCCCCCTCTCCCGTTCACGGGAGAGGGGCGCGCAGCGCCGCTGTTTCTTTTGCCGCAGGCCGAGCGCATAGCGCTGGGGTGAGGGCTAATGCGCTTCGCCCCAACTGCCACCCGACCCGATATCGACCAGCAACGGCACGTCGAGTTCCGCCGCGCCCTGCATGCGTATGCGCACGCCGTCGCGCACCGCGTCCAGCGCGTCCTCGCGCACTTCGAACACCAGCTCGTCGTGGACCTGCATCAGCATGTGCGCGTCGTCGCCGCGCTCCAGCAGCCAGCCGTCGATCGCGGCCATCGCCCGCTTGATGATGTCGGCCGCGGTGCCCTGCATCGGCGCATTGATCGCGGCGCGCTCGGCGCCCGCGCGCTGGGCCGCGTTGCGTGAGTGGATGTATTCGAGATACAGCCGCCGCCCGAACAAGGTTTCGACATGGCCTTCGCTTTTGGCCCGTGCGCGCGTCGAATCCATGTACGCCTTCACGCCCGGATAACGTTCGAAGTAGCGCTGCACGTATTCCGCTGCTTCGGCGCGCGGAATGCCGAGCCGCTGCGCGAGGCCGTGCGCGCTCATGCCGTACATCAGGCCGAAGTTGATCATCTTCGCAACGCGGCGCTGTTCGGGCGTGACGGCGTCGGGTGCGACGTCGAACACCTCGGCGGCCGTGGCGCGGTGCACGTCCTGGTCGTGCCTGAACGCATTGGTCAAACCGGGATCGCCCGACATGTGCGCCATGATCCGCAATTCGATCTGCGAATAGTCCGCAGCCAGTACGCGCCAGCCTTCCGGTGCGATGAACGCTTCGCGGATGCGCCGACCTTCCTCGCTGCGGACGGGAATGTTCTGCAGGTTCGGATCGGTGGACGACAGGCGACCCGTCGCGACCGCGGCCTGGTGGTAGCACGTATGCACGCGGCCGGTGCGCGGATTGACCATCTCCGGCAGCTTGTCGGTATAAGTCGAACGCAGCTTCGCGATTTGCCGGTAATCGAGGATCATCCGGGGCAGTTCGTGTTGCGCCGCGATGGCTTCCAGGGCTTCCTCATTGGTGGACGGCTGGCCGGTGGGCGTCTTCACCAGTGCCGGCAGCCCGAGTTCATCGAACAACAGCGCCTGCAACTGCTTGGGTGAATCGACGTTGAATTCGCGTCCGGCGATTCGCTGCATGTCCGTTTGCAGCGCATGCATGCGCTTGCCAAGTTCGTTGCTTTGACGGCGCAGCGCCGTGATGTCGACCAGCACGCCGCGCTGTTCCATTCGCGCGAGCACCGGAACCAGCGGCATTTCGATCCCGGTGAATACTTTCTCGAGTGACGGCTGTTCCTGAAGCCGTGGCCACAGCGCGTGGTGCAGGCGCAGGGTCACGTCGGAGTCTTCGGCCGAGTAACGGCACGCGGTGTCGAGATCGACCTGCGAGAACGAAATCTGCCTGGCGCCCTTGCCGGCGACGTCTTCGTAATGGATGGTGTCGTGACCCAGCCAGCGCTTGGCCAGCGTGTCCATGTCGTGACGGTTGGCGGTCGCATTCAGCACGTACGATTCCAGCATCGTGTCGAAGGCGATCCCGCGCACCGCGATGCCGTAATTCGAAAGCACGTTGCAGTCGTACTTGGCGTGCTGGCCGACTTTCGGATGCTTGGGATTTTCCAGGATCGGCCGCAAGGCGCGCAGCGTTTCATCGAGGTCGAGTTGCTGCGGCGCGCCCGGGTAGTCGTGGCCGACCGGGATGTAGCAGGCCTCGCCGGCTTTGACGGAAAACGACAATCCGACCAGTTGCGCCCGCATCGGATCCAGCGAAGTGGTTTCGGTATCGAAGGCCACGAGTTCGGCTTGGCGCAGCTTTGCCAGCCACGCGTCGAGTTGCTTGCGGGTGGTGACGAGTTCATAGGTCCCGGAATCTCGCGACGCGGGCGGTGAAGCGGGGGCCAGGTTCAATTTCGGCGACGGCTGCTGCGACGCCGAAGGAGGATCAGCCGAAATTGAACCTGACCCCTTTCCGGACCCCTTTTCATCCAGCTCCTTCAGCGCCTGCCGGAACTCGTAGCGCGCATACAGTTCCCGCAATGCATCCGTGTTGCGTTCGCGCAACTTCAAATCGCGCGGGCCTTCCTCCAGCTTGACGTCGGTTTTGATCGTCGCGAGTTGTCGCGACAGCGGCAATTGCGGGAGCGCGGCGCGAAGGTTCTCGCCGATCTTGCCGCCGACGTCGCTGGCGCGCGCGATCACATCATCCAGCGAGCCATATTCGTTCAGCCATTTCGCGGCGGTTTTGGGGCCGCACTTGACGACGCCGGGAATGTTGTCGATCGAGTCGCCCATCAGCGCGAGGTAATCGACGATGCGCTCGGGCGGCACGCCGAATTTCTGGACGACGTCGTCGCGATCGAGGCGGCTGCGCGACATGGTGTTGACCAGCGCCACGCGCGGTCCGACCAGTTGCGCGAAATCCTTGTCGCCCGTGGAAACTTCCACCTCGATGCCATCCGTCGCTGCGCGCGTCGCCAGCGTGCCGATCACGTCGTCGGCTTCGACGCCTGCAACACGGAGGATCGGAAACCCGAGCGCCTCGACGATTTTCATCATCGGCTCGACCTGCGCGCGCAGGTCGTCCGGCATCGGTTGGCGATTGGCCTTGTATTCGGCATACAGGTCGTCGCGGAAGGTGCGCCCGGGGGCATCCACTACGAAGGCCGCGTAATCGGGCTTTTCGTTCAGCGTCGCGCGCAGCATATTGACCACGCCGAACAGCGCGCCGGTCGGCTCGCCGACGGCGTTGCTGAGCGGTGGCAGCGCATGAAAGGCGCGGTACAGGTAGCTGGAACCATCGATGAGCGTGAGTTTTGCCATGCACGAATTGTCGCATGCACGCCGGACTCACGCGGTGCATGTATGCTGGCGCTGCGAACTGTCGATCCGGGAGATGCGTCGTGAAAGTTCTGCCATGGCTTGTCGCGAGTGCGTTGCTGCTGGGTCTGCCCGGCGCGCAGGCACAGCAGGTGCTGGCGCATGCATCCTCGGCGCCGCCACCACCCGGTTCGGCGCTCCCGCCGCCCGGCATCGACGACCCCGGCGCCAAGCCACAAGCCGTGCCGTTGCCCAGCACCGGCATAGCGCCGTCGGTCGCGCCCGCCGCGCGCGGAAAAGGTGGCGGCGGCGACAGCACCAACGTGACCACGCGCACCGATGCCAACGGTGACACCATCGAGGAATATCGTCGTGGCGGCCAGGTGATCATGGTGCGCGTCACGCCCAAACACGGCGTCACCCAGACCTACAAGGTCAACAGCACCAACGGCAGCCTGGTGCGCGACCCCAATCAAGGACCGGTGTCGCCGGTTTATTACGACATCTACAAGTGGGGCGGTCCGAAGAAACCGGCCAGCGGCAGCAGCGCGCCCGCCCGGGCGTCGACGAGCGGCGGGTAGTCGTCCGGGTAACCTTCACAATGCAGGGTGTCAGCCCCGCTATCCCTGGCCGTGTGTCGTCTCACCCATCCAGTTCGGGATAGCGTCGGAAGATTCCGTCGTTGTTGAACGGGATGCGGCGCGGCGATTCCAGATACGCCGCAAGCGCCGAGCGCGCGGCGATGCGGTCGTGCAGTTCGATGATGTGCGGCACTGAAGGTTCCAGCCGGCGCATCGTGCGCGGGAATGCGTATCGCAGCCCTTCGAGGATCTGGAACAACGACAGATCGGCGCAGCTGATGGCGGTGCCGACGAGGCAGCGTTGGCGTCCGCGCGCGTTGTCCGCCAGCACGCGCTCGAAATAACCGAGGAATTTCGGCAGGCGTTCGCGGCGCAGATACCCGCTTCTGCGTTTGGCTTCGTCGCGCTGGTCTTCGTAATACAGACTGCCCGCGATCGGATGGTGGCTGTCGTGTACCTCGGCCACCAAGTCGCTGATCGTCAGCTGCAGCTGGTGCGCCCAAAGTTGTCCGCTTTCATCGTGCGGCACAAGGCCGAGGCGCGGCCCAAGGAACAACAGAATGTTCGCGGTCTGCCCGATCAGGCGGCGTCCGGCTTTCAGGAACGGCGGTGCGAACGAGGGGTGGCCCGTCGAAGGATCGTCGAGCATCCGCAGCAGTGCCGCGGTTCCGCCGCCCGAACCCTCCGGCAGCCGCGCGACATCGACGTAATCGGCGCCGGCGTCTTCGAGCGCCAGCCGCACGAATTCGCTGCGGCCCTGGACAGTTGGCCAATAGTAGAGCTCGTATTTCACGACGGCCAGAGTAGCAGCGGCACGGCGTGGGGCGTTTCAGCAGCTTTTACTTCCCCTTTGGAACGAAGGGGGATTGAGGGGGAATGGCTGTTGCGCTGGTTGCTGCATCTCCCGCCGTGTCGCGGCCCGCGCTGCGCGCGCGTTCGCTTTCGCTCCGCCCTTCGTGCCGAAGGGGGTGAACGCAACGTCAGTGACGAAAATGCCGTGTACCGGTAAACACCATCGCCATGTCGTGCTCGTCCGCGGCGTCGATCACTTCCTGGTCGCGCATCGAGCCGCCGGGCTGGATGATCGCGCGCACGCCGGCGCCTGCGGCCATGTCCACGTTGTCACGGAACGGGAAGAACGCGTCCGAGGCCATCACGCTGCCCTGCGTCGAAAGTTGCGCGTCGGCGGCTTTCATCGCGGCGATCTTCACGCTGATCACGCGACTCATCTGGCCCGCGCCGATGCCGACGGTGGCGCCGTCCTTCGCGAACACGATCGCGTTGGACTTCACGAACATCGCGACGTGCCAGGCAAACAGCAAGTCGCGCAGTTGCTCGGCATCGGGCACGCGTTTGCTGACGACTTTCAGGTCCGACAACATCAAGGTGTCGGCGTCGGAATCCTGCACCAGTACACCACCACCGATACTGCGCAACTGCCGCTGCACGGTGGCGGCCGATGCCTCGGGCCATTCACCGGTGGCGAGTGCGCGCACGTTCGGCTTCTTGCGCAAGGCCGCCAACGCATCCTCGTCGAACGCGGGGGCCACAAGTACTTCGACGAATTGTTTTGCCAGGATGTGTTTGACCAGCGCGCCGTCGATGGGCCGATTGAACGCGATGATGCCGCCGAACGCCGAGGTTGCGTCGCACGCAAACGCGCGCTCGTACGCGCGCAAGGGATCCGGATCCAGTGCCACGCCACACGGATTGGCGTGCTTGACGATCACGCAAGCAGGCGTCTTGTCGAAGGCCTTCACGCATTCCAGCGCGGTGTCGGCATCGACGAAGTTGTTGTACGACATTTCCTTGCCGGTGAGCACGGAAGCGCCCGCGACCGTGCCGGTGGTCGACCGGCCATCCAGGTACAGCGCGGCGGCCTGGTGCGGATTTTCACCGTAACGCATTTCCTGCGCGCGGTGCAACGCGAGGTGCAGCGTCGGCGGATAAGCCTCTCCGGGTTCGCCGTCGGCACGCGTCGCCAGCCAATCCGCGATCATGCCATCGTAGCGCGCGGTATGCGCGAACACTTTCGTGGCGAACCGGCGACGTTGTTCGAGCGAGGTGCCGCCATCGCGTCGCAACGTTTCCACCAATTCGCTGTAATCGGCTGGATCACAGATCACCGCGACGCGTTCGTGGTTCTTGGCGCCCGCGCGCAGCATCGCCGGGCCGCCGATGTCGATCTGCTCGATCGCGTCTTCGTAAGCCACGCCCGCGTGTGCGACGGTATGCGCGAACGGATACAGGTTGACGATCAACAGGTCGATCGGCGCGATCGAATGATCCAGCATCACCGCGTCGTCGATGCCGCGCCGCCCCAGCAGGCCGCCGTGTATCTTGGGGTGCAGCGTCTTGACGCGGCCGCCCATGATTTCGGGAAAGCCGGTCAGTTCGCTGACATCGCGTACCGGTACGCCGACATCGCGCAGCGCCTTGGCGCTGCCGCCGGTGGAAATGATTTCGATGCCCAGCGCGTGCAGGGCACTGCCGATATCGGCGAGGTCAGTCTTGTCGGAAACGCTGAGCAGCGCGCGGCGCGCCGTGATGATGCCCGATCCTGTCATGGAGGTGCGTGGTTCCCTGTGGTCAAACGATGCCGAGTTCGCGCAGTTTCTTGCGCAGCGTGGCGCGATGGATGCCCAGTACGTCGGCCGCGCGACTCTGGTTGCCGTCGCTCCAGGCCAGCACTTCGCGCAGCAACGGTGCTTCCACTTCGCGCAGCAACCGCACGTACAGGCCTTCACGGCAGGGCGTGCCATTCAGGTCGGCGAGGTAGCGGCGCACGCTGGACGCCATGCATTCGCCCAGCGTCGGGTTGCCGATGCGTGGCGGTTCAGCCTGGACGGTTGGCACGGAATGCAGGGAGCGGGTATCCACGATCGACCGGATTTTGGACAAGGTGCGCGTGCCTGCGAGCTCGCGCGAACAGACGAGTTTAGCAGCGCCGAACGGACGCGCGTCCAGCGCATTCATTCGAAACCGAAGTGGAAGGACACCGCGCGTTTGCCGGGATCGGCGACTTCGAAAGCCACCGCCGCGGTGGTGCCTGCGGCGATGCCGGCGACCCGCCGCGTGGCGTCGGGCATGTATTCGGCGGGTCGGAAGCGGCGCATCGCCACGACGTTGTTGTCGAGGTCGGTCAGTTCGACCACCACGATGGGCCATGGCTGGCGGTACGGTGCGTTGTTGCGGAACGTCGCGGTGATCGCAAGCGCGCCGGCCACATCGGGATCGGGCCGGACGTCGCGCGACAGCAATTCCAGTTTCGCGGTGTCGCGGATCGGCGGCAGGCGGCAACCAAGACGCGCGCACACGCGCAAGGCTTGCGCCTGGGTGGCCGGGTCGCGGACCAGCGCCACGCGACGCGCCCACGCAACTTGTGCGGCCAGTGCCAGCGCCAGCACCGCGCAACCGGTCGCCCACAGCCAGTCGCTGTGGCGGACGCGGCGCCGTCGCGGCGGGACGTACACCGGCTCGGCGATGCCGGCGGGTTCCGCTTCGTCGTCGGGCCGTTCCGCCTGCGGTTCCGCCGATGCGTGGCCTTCTTCTTTCGTGGCGCCGGCGTCCGGCGGTAACGTCCCATCCGCGCCGAGCTGATCTTCCGGCAGCCATGAATCGGGATCGGGTTCCACTTCGGCAGCGTCGGCGCCGCCCGCGAATTCCGCGAAAGTCTCGGTCGCAGCGGGTAGCCCTGCCTTGGTGCTCGTTGCATGTTCGTCGAGGGCCACGGGTTCGGTGAGGTCCACGTCGGGGATATCCAATCCCCACGCGTCAGTCAGCGGTTCGGTTTCGGCCGTTTCGATGCTCGCGGGCGCAGGTGTGACTGGTTCCGGCTCCACGGATTCCGCCACCGACTCGGCGGTTGCCATGGGGATGATGTCGAGTTCGGTAAAGCTCGTCTGCATCGGCAGATCGGTGAGTTGCCACTCCGGGTCAGCGTGGACGGTTTCGGGCGGAATGCCTGCCGCGTCCGCAATCAGCGCGCGAGCGCGATCTTCCGAAAGCGTCTCGAACCATGCCTCATCCGGCCGCGCCGTGGCGGGACTGCCGCCGGGCGGTGTCGGCTCCGATAAAGGCTTGCGCGGGGGCCTCGCCGCCGCCTGGATGGCCTCCGGCGATACCGCCAACGTCAATATTGGCGCGAGGGCATCGGGGTCATGTTCAGGCATTGCGGCCTCGGACCCGGCAGGCAAAGTGTCGCTGAGCGTGCGCAACGCATCGAAGCGCTCTGTGCAGTGGCCGCAGCGGACGATCCCGAGCGAAGCCTGCAAGGCATCCTCGCTGATCTCGAAGATCGTCCGGCATTGCGGGCACTGGGTGTACATGCCGCGATTGTAGGCGACTGCGAAAGCAGCGATGCGTTATTGGCGCACGCCGTCGATGCGCATCCAATCTTCGCGGCGGGTGGCACGCAGGGTTGCGAAGCCGCAGCCGCGGTAGCGTTCCAGCAGGTCGTCTTCCTGCCCGGCCAGGATGCCGGACAGCGCGAAGGGCGCACCGGCTTTGCAGAGTGCCGCAAAGTGCGGTGCAAGTTCGCCCAGCGGTCCGGCGAGGATGTTCGCGACGAAAACGTCGGCCTGCGCTCCGGGTGGCAGCTCACCGGGCAGGCAAACATGCAGGTTACCCGCGACGCCATTCCGCCCGGCATTGTCGTGCGTCGCGATGAGTGCTTGCGGATCATTGTCGATACCGATCGCGCGCGTGGCGCCGAGTTTCAGTGCCGCGATTGCCAGCACGCCGGAACCGCAGCCGTAGTCGATGACAGTCATGTTTTCCAGGCCAAGGCCATCCAGCCATTCCAGGCACAGCGCGGTGGTCGGATGCGTGCCGGTGCCGAACGCGAGACCGGGATCGAGGCGCACCACGGTGGATTCACGATCATCCTTTGGCGGCTCGACATTCCACGGATAAATCCATAGCCGCTTGCCGAACTGCATCGGCCGGTAGCGATCCATCCATGCGCGTTCCCAGTCCTGGTCGGCGACTTCGCGAAAGGCGATGCGCTCGGGCGCGAGTTCCGGCAATGCATCCTGCAGCACCTGCACGATGCGGCGCCGGTCGCGGTCGGGTTTGAACAATGCCAGCAATGTCAGTGAATGCCACAACGGCGTTTCGCCCACGCCCGGCTCGAAGATCGCGGCCTCGTCGGGTGTGTCCGCGTCGGCGTCCATCAATGTCACCGACAGCGCGCCGAGATCTTCCAGCGTGGTTTCGGCGCGGGGCTGGGCGGCGGCGTCGAGGGTCAGTTGCAGTTCGAGCCACGGCATGGGCAGAGCCTAATGCGATTGAAAATGCGCCGTTATTCCGGGGCCGTTTCCGGTTTCATCGGAAACGGAACCCGGAATCCACTTTGTTGGTTCTTCGTACAGAGACAAATGGATTCCGGAACGCACCCCGCTGCGCGGGTTTGTCCGGAATGACGTGGGGCTTGTCAGGCTGCCCCGAGTCTCAGCTTCCCAACCCCATCCCTTTCTCTTTCTGCTCGCGGATGCGTTTTTCGAGATAGTGGATGTTGCGGCCGCCGTGCTTGAAGCCGCTGTCGGCCATGATGCGTTGCTGCAGCGGCAGGTTGGTCTTGACGCCCTCGATCACGGTTTCGCTGAGCGCGGTGCGCATGCGCGCGATCGCGGTCTTGCGGTCGAAGCCGTGCACGATCAGCTTGCCGATCATCGAATCGTAGTTCGGCGGAATCCTGTAGCCGTCATACAGGTGCGTGTCGATGCGCACGCCGGGACCGCCCGGCGCTTCGAAGCGTTTCACCATGCCGGGACTCGGCATGAAAGTGTCGGGGTCTTCGGCATTGATGCGGCACTCGATCGCGTGGCCGCGCGGCACAATGTCTTCCTGCTTGATCGCCAGCGGCTGGCCGGCCGCGATCAACAGTTGTTCGCGCACCAGATCCACGCCGGTGATCAGCTCGGTCACCGGATGCTCCACCTGGATGCGGGTGTTCATCTCGATGAAATAGAAGCGCCCGTCCTGGAACAGGAACTCGAACGTACCCGCGCCGCGATAGCCGATGCGGATGCAGGCCTCCACGCAGATCTTGCCGATCCCGGCGCGCATTTCCGGCGTGATGCCGGGTGCGGGCGCCTCCTCGACTACTTTCTGGTGGCGACGCTGCATCGAGCAATCGCGCTCGCACAGGTGGATGGCGTTGCCTTGCCCGTCGGCCAGCACCTGGACCTCCACGTGGCGCGGATTCTCCAGGAATTTCTCCATGTACACCATGTCGTTGCCGAACGCGGCGCGGGCTTCCGCGCGCGTCGTCGCGATCGCGTTGCCGAGGTGCGCTTCGGTATGCACGTCGCGCATGCCGCGCCCGCCGCCACCGCCCGCGGCCTTGATCAGCACCGGGTAGCCGATCTCGCGCGCGATCCGCGTGTTGCGGTCGGGGTCGTCGTCCAGCGGACCGTCGGAGCCCGGCACGCACGGCACGCCCGCCGCTTTCATCGCCTTGATCGCTTCGACTTTGTCGCCCATCAGGCGAATGGTTTCGGCGCGCGGGCCGACGAAAACGAATCCGGATTGCTCGACCTGTTCGGCGAAGTCGGCGTTCTCGGAGAGGAACCCGTAGCCCGGATGGATGGCCGACGCGTCGGTGACTTCTGCCGCCGCGATGATCGCCGGGATGTTGAGATAACTCTTTGCGGAAGGCGCCGGGCCAATGCAGATGGATTCATCCGCCATGCCGACGTGCTTCAGGTTGCTGTCGGCGGTGGAGTGCACCGCGACCGTCTTGATGCCCATGGTCTGGCACGCGCGCAGCACGCGCAGCGCGATTTCGCCGCGATTGGCAATGAGAACCTTGTCGAGCATGGCGTCAGCCGATCACGAACAGCGGTTGATCGAATTCCACCGCCTGGCCATTCTCGGCCACGATGGCGACCACGGTGCCGGCGACTTCGGCTTCGATCTGGTTGAACATCTTCATGGCCTCGATCACACCCAGCGGATCACCGATTTTCACCTGTTGGCCCACCTTGACGAACGCTTCGGCGCCGGGCGAAGCCGCGGCGTAGAAGGTGCCGACCATGGGCGAGCGCACCACGGTTCCGGGCGGTAGGCCTGGTTCCGCGGACGCGGCGGCGGCCGCGGATGCGTTGGTCGCGGCGGGAGAGGGCGCCGCCGCGGGTGCGGCCACGAAAGGTGATGGTGCCGCGACCATCTGCGGCGCGATCGCGCCGGCAGTCGGGAAACGCGACAGGCGCACGACTTCCTCGCCTTCCTTGATCTCGAGTTCCGACAGGTTGGATTCCTCGAGGAGTTCAATCAGTTTTCTGACTTTTCTGAGATCCATGTCGGTCTCGCTGTGTACGGATGGGGGATCAGGCGCCGGCCAGCCGCTTGATCGCGGCGTCCAGCGCATAGCGGTAACTGTCCGCGCCGAAACCGGCGACGACGCCCAGCGCCAGGTCGGAAAAATACGACTGGCGACGGAACGCTTCGCGCGCGTGCGGGTTGGAAAGGTGGATTTCGATGAAAGGAATCGCCGCGGCGGCCAGCGCGTCGCGCAGTGCCACCGAAGTGTGGGTGAAGGCGGCCGGGTTGATCAGGATGAACGCGGTCGCGTCCCGCTGGGCGGCGTGTACCCGATTGATCAGTTCGTGCTCGGCATTCGACTGGTAACTGGTCAGCGTATGGCCCGCCGCTTCGGCCTGGTGCGTCAGAGCGGCGTCGATGTCGCCCAGCGTGGTGCGGCCATACACCTCCGGCTCGCGATCGCCGAGCAAGTTGAGGTTGGGGCCGTGAAGGACCAGAATCTTCGCCACGCTTCAGCAGAGCCTGCGGCCGGAACGGAAGCCGCGAAGTCTGAACTGTCATTCACGGTTTGTCCAGCGTTACGCGTCGGATCGCTGGAGTTTGGCGAAGTTGCTCGCACGTTGGTCGTGCGTTGTCCTTGATTGCGACTGCGCTCGGTGCAAAACAGGATTTCGGGATTGGGGTTTTGGTGAATCCAGGACGGCCATCCTTGGCGTGACTTTCCACAAAAGCCGCTTCGAAGAGGCCAAATGGCCTCAGGGCATTGTGGCCTTGGCTTCCTTCAGCCAGTCTTCGAGCAGCCGTTCGTCCAACGGACCCAACTTGGTTTCCAGAATGCGCCCGTCGCGGCCGATCAGCACGCTGTAGGGAAGCAGGCCCGCGGTATCACCGAAAACCGTCGTAGGTACCGGATCGGCATCGATGCCGGTCAGGACGGGATAACCGACGGCTACGCGTTTCAGGAATGCCGCCGCCGATTGCGGTTGTTCCATCGCGACGCCGACGACCTGTACGTCATCGGCCGCGTGGTCGTGCTGGAATTGCGCCAGCATCGGCATTTCCTGGAGACACGGCACGCACCAGCTGGCCCAGAAGTTCAGCAATACGATCTTGCCGTGCCATTTTGCGAGCGTGGTGGGGTGGCCTTGCAGGTCGGGCAACGCGTAGCCGCTGGTGCCATCGCCCACCGCAAACGTCTTGACGCCTGCCGGCGCAGGCGGCTGATCCGGCATCTGGTTGGTCCAGCGGTTCTGCAGCCACCAGCCGCCGGCGGCGGCCAGGCAGGCGAGCGCGAGGATCGAAAGGGTGCGGCGGTCCATCATCGCGCGACCGGTTCCCTGTCGGCATGGACCAGCGCGTTGCGCACCAGCGATGCGGTCAACACCGTGGGCAGCACCTGGCCCGCACCACCACCGCGCGGATACACCACGTACAACGGCACGCCCGGCGAATGGAATTGCTTGAGATAAGCGCCGATTTCAGGATCGACGTCGGTCCAGTCACCTTTCATGTAAACAGCGCCGGTCTGCGCGAGCAGATCGTGGAAACCTTGCGTGTTGAGCACCGCGTATTCGTTGGCCTTGCAGGTGACGCACCAGTCGGCGCCGATGTCCACGAACACGGGCGTGCCCATGTCGCGAAGCGATTGCAGTTTCGCGGGACTGAAAGCCACGCTGCTGCCGTCCGATGTGGCCGCGCGCACCGGCGGCGCCACGCGCGCGACCGTGTAAAGCGACGCCAGCCCCGCCAGTGCGAGTACCAGCGTGAAAACGTGTCCAACCCTGCGTGTCGGACCGCCGCGGGCATGCCACCAGAACGCCGCGGCCAGCAGCACCATCGCGACCAGCACCAGCGCCACCGCGTCCGCGCCGCGTTGATGCGCCAGTACCCATACCAGCCACACCGCCGACAAATACATCGGAAACGCGAGGATCTGTTTCAGGGTTTCCATCCAGCGACCGGGCTTCGGCAACAAGCGAGCCAGCGCAGGAACGAGTCCGATCAAGGTCAGCGGCAGCGCAAGGCCGATGCCCAGCAACAGCATCACCAGCAATTCGTGCGAGGCTGGTGCGACGAACGCGTACGCCAGCGCCACGCCCATGAACGGTGCGGTGCACGGACTGGCGACGACCACCGCCAGCACGCCGGTGAAGAAATGCCCTGCGGCGCCGCCGCCACGGGTGAGACTTTCGCCGACATTGCCCAAGCGCGACCCGAATTGCGCCACCCCGGACATCGACAGTCCCACCGCAAACAGCACGCAGGCCAGCACCGCGACGATGAGAGGTTGTTGCAGTTGCGTACCCCAGCCAATCGCGTGGCCCGCACCGCGCAAGCCGAGGATCGCGAGGCCGATCACGAGGAAGGTCACGATGACGCCAGCGGCATACGCCAGTGCGCCAACGCGCGCGCGCTGTCGCGACTCGCCGCTTTCCAGCACGCCGACCGCCTTGATCGCCAGCACCGGCAACACGCATGGCATCAGGTTCAGGATCAATCCACCCACGAACGCCAGCAGCAGTGCGAATGCCAAGCCCGTGTTGGCCTGGTTTGCGGTCTGCGCGCCGGATTCCGGCGCCGCCGAAGTGGGTGCGGCGGAAGCCGCCGCCAGCGATGCGGTAATCGAGTCGCGCGGCGCGCTGCCGTTGATCGCATTGCCACCGCCGGCCGCGCCGACCGGGCCGCCGCCGGATGTCGGCAGGTTGAATGTTTCCGTATTCGGCGGGTAGCAGATTTTGGGTTCGACTTCGTGGCAGCCCTGGTAGCTCACTTCCACTTTCAGCGTCGCGGGCATGGCGCCCGCTGTGGTGTAGGGCAGCGACGCACCCACCGCGTCGTGATAAATCTCGACGTCGCCGAGATAGGGATCGTGCTCCTTGATGCCTGCGGGCGTTTGCAGGGCGCCGGCGGTGATACCGGGCGTCAGGATCTTGGCGTGGATGCGGCCGCGGTACAGGTAGTAATGCGGCGCGATATCGAAGTGCAGCGCGATCGTGCCGGGTTTCGCGATGGTTGGCTTCAGCGCGAACGCCTGGGTTACCGGCAGCAGGCCGCCGCCGGGACTGGTGCTTTGCGCGAATGCGCTCGTGGCGACGAGCCATAGAGCCGCGAGCAGGATCAAGCGCGAGAAAAATTGGCGAGCAGCTGACATTTTGATGACCAAATGGGAAGACCGGGCCGCGCTTCGTCGGTTCCACAGGGCGCGTGAGCCTGCGCGAGACTTCTAGTTGAGTGCACCGCGCGGCAGTGCCGGTTCAAAGAGCTTGCGGATACCGGGATTCTCGCAGGCCGGCGCCGACGCTGCCACTCACGGGCTGGCGGTTTCGCGTGCCAGCCAGTCGAGATACGCCGGCAGCCCTTCGGCAATTTCCAGTGCCACGAGCTCCGGCAGGTCGTGGGGGTGTAGCGCTGTCAGCCGGTCGCGCAGGGCATCGAAGCGCTCCCAGGTGGTCTTGATCATCATGAGTACTTCGGTGTCTTCGTGGATTTTGCCCTGCCAGCGATAGGTCGAAGCGATGCCGGAAACCCGGTTCACGCACGCGGCCAGCCGTTCCTCGACCAGCACGCGGGCGATTTTCGCCGCCGTTTCGGCATCCGGGCAGGTCGAGAGACAGAGCAGGGCGGCGGACATCTGGTTTCCCGGATTCGGGCTCGGGTGCACGAAAGCATAGAGCGTTCGCCCCCTTCCGCGGGTGGTCTCGCGGGGATGTCGCCAAACGTTGAAAGCCCCCGGTCACGCTGCGCGCGCGTTCGCTCTGTTCCGCCCTTCGTCCCGAAAGGAGAAGAGAGGGGCATCGCGCAAGCGCCACCTCTCCCTCTTGAAACCGGACTTTTCGGACCTACAATTAGCACTCGCCGTTGTTGAGTGCTAACAACGCAATCCCTTTTTCATCCCCCAACGCAGCTGGAGTCACCATGAAGCTTCGTCCATTGCACGACCGTGTCATCGTCAAGCGCCTCGAGGCGGAAACCAAGTCCGCCGGCGGCATCGTCATCCCCGACACCGCGACCGAAAAGCCGATCAAGGGCGAAGTGGTCGCCGTGGGCACCGGCAAGATCCAGGAAGACGGCAAGGTCCGCCCGATGGCGGTCAAGGCCGGCGACAAGGTGCTGTTCGGCAAGTATTCCGGTACCGAGGTCAAGGTCGATGGCGAGGAACTGCTCGTCATGCGCGAAGACGATCTCGTTGCGGTTCTCGAAGGCTGATCGAGCCCGAGGAACTCCATAGCCGTCGTCCCGGCGCAGGCCGGGACCCAGATCGAAAGAGCGCTGGATTCCGGCCTTCGCCGGAATGACGATCAACAGCAAAGCCTTACAGGAAGAAATCCCATGGCAGCCAAAGAAATCCGTTTCTCCGAAGACGCGCGCAGCCGCATGGTGCGCGGCGTCAACGCCCTGGCCAACGCGGTCAAGGCCACCCTCGGCCCGAAGGGCCGCAACGTCGTGCTCGAGAAGAGCTTCGGCGCCCCCACCATCACCAAGGACGGCGTGTCCGTGGCGAAGGAAGTCGAACTGGCCGACAAGTTCGAGAACATGGGCGCGCAGATGGTGAAGGAAGTCGCCTCCAAGACTTCCGACGCCGCCGGTGACGGCACCACCACCGCCACGGTTCTCGCGCAGGCGATGATCCGCGAAGGCATGAAGGCGGTCGCCGCCGGCATGAACCCGATGGACCTGAAGCGCGGCATCGACAAGGCCGTCGCCGCCGCGATCGAGGAACTGAAGAAGATATCCAAGCCGTCGTCCGATTCCAAAGCGATCGCGCAGGTCGGCACCATCTCCGCCAACGGCGACGAGAACATCGGCAAGCTGATTTCCGAGGCGATGGACAAGGTCGGCAAGGAAGGCGTGATCACCATCGAGGATGGTTCCGGCCTCGAGAACGAGCTGGACGTCGTGGAAGGCATGCAGTTCGACCGCGGTTACCTGTCGCCGTACTTCATCAACAACCAGCAATCGATGCAGTGCGAGCTGGAAGACCCTTACATCCTGTTGCACGACAAGAAGATCTCCAATGTGCGCGATCTTCTGCCGGTGCTGGAAGGCGTGGCCAAGTCCGGCAAGCCGCTGCTGATCGTGGCGGAAGAAGTCGAAGGCGAAGCGCTGGCCACGTTGGTGGTCAACACCATCCGCGGTATCGTCAAGGTCTGCGCGGTCAAGGCGCCGGGCTTCGGCGACCGCCGCAAGGCGATGCTGGAAGACATGGCCATCCTGACCGCGGCCACCGTGATCTCCGAGGAAGTCGGCCTGCAGCTTGAGAAAGCCACGGTCAAGGATCTCGGCCGCGCCAAGAAGGTCGTCATCACCAAGGAAAACACCACCCTCATCGATGGCGCCGGCGACAGCAAGGCCATCGAGGGCCGCATCAAGCAGGTCAAGGCGCAGATCGAGGAAACCACCTCCGATTACGACAAGGAGAAGTTGCAGGAACGCGTCGCCAAGCTGTCCGGTGGTGTGGCGGTGGTCAAGGTCGGGGCCGCGACCGAAGTCGAAATGAAGGAAAAGAAGGCCCGCGTCGAAGACGCCCTGCACGCAACTCGTGCGGCGGTCGAGGAAGGCGTGGTCGCCGGCGGCGGCGTGGCGCTGGTACGTGCGCTGGCCGGCATCAAGGACTTGAAGAGCGACAACGAGGACCAGGAACACGGCATCGTGATCGCCAAGCGTGCGATGGAAGCGCCGCTGCGCGAAATCGTCGCCAACGCCGGCGAAGAGCCGTCGGTGGTACTGAACAAGGTCGCCGAAGGCAAGGGCAACTATGGCTACAACGCCGCGACCGGCAAGTACGGCGACATGGTCGAGATGGGCATCCTCGACCCGACCAAGGTCACCCGTTTGGCGCTGCAGAACGCGGCCTCGATCGCCGGCCTCATGATCACCACCGAAGCGATGATCGGCGAAGCGCCCAAGAAGGAAGAGCACAACCACGGTGGCGCCGGCGGCATGGGCGGCGGCATGGGTGGCATGGGCGGCATGGACTTTTAAGTCCCGGTTATCCGTCGCCGCTGCGCGGCGGCGGATCAACTACGGTGTTATCCACCCCTTTGCGGCGGATCAACTCGGCTCGTTCGAGCGTCCAGAAGCCGGACGCTCAACTCGCCGAAAATCCAAAGCCGTTCGCCCTGAGCGTAGCCGCGCAACGGCGAAGTCGAAGGGCACGGGAAGCACAAAGCCCCGCGATCACTCGCGGGGCTTTTTCTTTTCCCTCTCCCACCGGGAGAGGGTGCCCCGAAGGGGCGGGTGAGGGTACGTGCTCGCGTTGCCTCGCATGTTGCAAACCAAAGTCCCGCAATCGCGGGACTTTTTTCTTGCCGTAGCGTCGCGCCGCTATCCTCGCGCGATGATCGCAACGCTGAAAACCTTCGCGTGCGTGGTGTTCACGCCGGTGCATCTGAAACGCACGCTGCTGATCGCGTTCGTGGTCGGCAGTTGGCTGAACCTGTTCAATCACGGCGACGAATTGTTGCGCGGCGCATTTAGCGCGCAGCTCGCCATCAAGCTGGCGCTGAATTACCTGACACCCTTCGTTGTCTCCAACTTCGGCCTGCTGGCGCATCAGCGGCACTGATCGCATGCGAGCGTGATGGCTTCGTTGCCTGTGCCGGCAAGTGCGCCGCTGCTTGCAGGAATCACTCGCAGCTGTTCGGCCCGCAGTCCAAAAAACTGCCCCCGGAATCGCTTCCGGGGGCAAGTGTGTACAACGACCGTGCGGCCGGCGCCGTGATCGGGCTGGCCTCGACATTGTCATGGCTGCTCGCTACCCGACGAGGGAGGGGCCTGGTTCTGGCGATGCCCGTGATCGCTCGCGGAATGGGTCTGCGCAGCCGCGTGACCGCTGGCCGAACCACTGGCGTTGCCGCTGGCATTGATGCCGCTCACCGCGTTGCCGACCGAACCCGTGGTGCGGTCGGTGGATTGGACCGCAGTGTTGGCGGTATTGCGCACCGTGCCACCGACGCCACGCCCGGCGTCGCCGGCCTTGCCGGCGGCGGCCGCGGTATCGAGTCCGGTGCCGGCCATTGCGCCACCAGTTGCCGAACCAGTGGCGTTGCCGTTGGCCGTGCCATTGGCGCCGCCGCTTGCCGAGCCGTTGGCGTCGCCGCTGGCGTTGATACCGTTCACCGCGCTGCCGACCGAACCTGCGGTGCGGTCGGTGGACTGGACCGCGGTGTTGGCGGTGTTGCGCACCGTGCCGCCAACGCCGCGCCCGGCATCACCAGCCCTGCCCGCAGCCGCTGCGGTGTCCAGCCCCGCATCGGCATGGGCCGAACCGCTGGCTTGCACATTGGCGGCGGGAGTGCTCGTGGAAACGCCAGCTTGCTGACTGGCGGCCATATCGACGCGGGCAGGGGCCGAACGGTCCGCGGTCTTGCGCACCTTGTGCGTCGTGCGCCGCGTGAATCGATCGCTCTGCTGCTCCATCTGCTGGGTGGTTTGCATGGTCTGCGGCACCGCGTTCTGCAGCGCGTGGCCCGCATTGGCGCCGATGCCGCCTCCGACCTGGCCGCCTCCGCCCAAGTGCAACTGGGCAAACGCAGGTATGGCGAACAGACATGCCGCGGCGATCGAAACGCTGAGTAGTGTTTTGCGCATTGGGTCGGATCCTCCGAGGGAACGGCGTGCGACAGCACGCACGGTGAAGACGACCCTATGCATGGCCGCCCGACCGGCCGCTGAATCACCCGCCGAAGGATTCAGGGAGCGGACCAGTTACTGAATTGATTGTTATTCAAGCGTGCCCGCGCCTAGCGGCCGCGTTCGATGGCCAGTGGCCGCCGTGCAAGGCATTCGGTTGGTGGAAGTTCGATTCCGATGCGTGGAATCCCGCCAGACCTTGCGCCGCCCTCCTCCCCCGCTGCTCGCGACATTCAAAACCTTCGCTCGCGTGGTGGCCGTGTTGGTGCGTCTGAAACGCCCGCCGCTGAGCGCGTTCGTGATCGACAACGGACTGAACCTGCTCAACCATGGCGACGAGTTGTTGCGCGGCACGATCAGTGCGCCGCTGGTAATCAAGCTGGCGCTGAACTATGTGACGCCTTTCATCGCGTCCGACTTCGGCCTGCTGCGCACCAAAGGCATTGAAGGCCGGCGCATCGGCGGCGCGACAAAGGCTTCACCCCGCCTGCACCAAGCCGTTGCGATAGTGCGTCGACTGCGAGCGGCTCGACGCCGCGGTTCTTTGCGCCGCGCCCGAACGCAGCAGCGAGGACGCATTCGATGGCAGACGCCCCATCCGACGCACGCTGGCAACGCGACAACAATGACGAGATCCTGTTGACAGGCTCGTGGACGTTGTTGCTGGATGCGGGGCGGCGGCGGCAGCTCGCGCGCGAGTTGGGCGGCCTGGATGCACCGCTTCGCTATCGCTGGAACCTCGATCGGCTCGATGCGCTGGACAGCGCCGGCGCGCGCGTATTGTGGAAGGTTTGGGGCGAGCGTCTGCCGGAACGCCTCGAGTGCCACGAAGACCATCGGCACTGGTTTCGGTGGCTTGAACAGACCCGGTTTCCACCGCGCCCCGACCGGCGCTGGCTGGACGCCGCTTTCGAACGCACCGGCCGTCGCGCGCTCGGGTTCGTGCGCGCCGTCGGCGGCGTGCTGTTGCTGATCGGACAATTGATTGTGGATGTGGCGGCCTGCGTGCGCCATCCGCGCGCGATCCCGTGGAAGGAAACGACCGCGACGATCTACCACGTCGGCGCCACCTCGATGCTGCTGCTGGGCGTGGTGGGGTTCCTGATCGGCGTGGTGATGGCCATCCAGATCGGGATGGCGCTGCGGCAGTTCGGCGCGTCGACGATGATCGTCGGCATGATGGGGTTGGCGGTCTTGCGCGAACTCGGGCCGGTGATCTGCGGGCTGATCCTGGCGGGACGCTCGGGTTCGGCGATGACGGCCGGTATCGGCGCGATGCATTTGACCGGCGAGTACAACGCGCTGCGCGCGTTCGGATCGTCGCCGAGCCTGCGCCTTGCGCTGCCGCGCGTGGTGGGCGCGATGATCACCTTGCCGCTACTGGTGGTGTGGACGGATTTCGCCGCGCTGATCGGTGGCGCGGTGACCGCGCAAATGGACCTGGGTGTCGGCTTCAAACTGTTCCTGGATCAATTGCCGCAGCAAATCCAGATCGTCAATTTCTGGATCGGCCTGGCCAAGGGCGCGCTGTTCGGCCTGACCATCGCACTGGTGGGTTGCTGGTTCGGCATGAGCGCGCCGCCCGACACCGCGGGCCTGAGCCGCCACACCACGCTGTCGGTGGTGACCAGCCTGACGTTGATCCTGTTGTTCGACGCGAGTTCCGGCGCGTTGCTGACACATGTCGGACTGCTGTAATGGCGACACGCATGCCAGCCAACGACGACGTGGTTATCCAGGTGCAAGGCCTGCACAAGCAGCTTGGCGGCCAGACGATTCTCGACGGCCTCGATCTGGAAGTCGGGCGCGGCGAACTGGTCAGCCTGATCGGCGCTTCGGGCGCGGGCAAGACGATCCTGCTGGACCAGATCATCGGCCTGCTGCGGCCCGACCACGGCACGATCCAGGTGCTGGGCCAGACCATCAACGAACTCGAACCGTGGGAAGCGCGGCTGCTGCGCCGCCGCTGGGGCGTGCTGTTCCAGCAGTCCGCGCTGTTCAGTGCGATGAACGTGTACGACAACCTCGCGTTTCCGGTGCGCGAGTTGCGCAAGGAAGGGTTGCGCGTGGACGAAGGCGTGTTGCGCGAAGGCATCGCGCTGAAACTGCACATGGTCGGCCTTGCGCCCGAGGACGCGTGGAAGTTTCCGTTCGAGCTTTCCGGCGGCATGGCCAAGCGCGCGGCGCTGGCGCGCGCGCTGATGCTGGAGGCGGAATTGCTGTTCCTCGACGAGCCCACCTCAGGGCTCGATCCCGCGGCGGCTTCCGAGTTCGATACGTTGCTGGGCGAGTTGCACGCGGAACTCGGCTTCAGCGCGCTGATGATCACGCACGACATCTACAGCGTGGCAACGTTGAGCGACCGCGTCGTGGTTCTGGCCGACGGCAAGCTGGTCGCGGCCGGTACGCTGGAAGACGTGGCCGGGTTCGAACATCCCTTCGTCGCAAGTTTCTTCCGTTCGCGGCAAGGCGAAGAACGCTTGCGCGCGTTGCCGGCGTACGGGAGCCGCTGAGATGGAAAACCGCGCGCACGCCATTGCCGCCGTCACGTTCCTGCTGGTGTTTTCCATCGGTGCGATCGTCGTCTATTACTGGCTTGCGAACCGGCAAAACGAACCCCTGGCGTACGAGATCGTTACCAGCCAATCGGTGGGCGGGCTGTCGGAACAATCTGAAGTGCAGTTCAAGGGCATCGTGGTCGGCCACATCGCCAGCATCGGTTTCGACCCCAACGACCGTGCGCGCGTGGTGATGCGCCTGCAACTGCAGCCGAAAACCTACGTCACCCATGCCACGTACGCGGTGGTCGCGATGCAGGGCCTGACCGGCGGCAGCGTGCTGGAATTGAAATTGGGCAAGGGCAGCGACGCGCCGCTCACGACCAGCGACGCGCATCCGGCGCGCATTCCCATGCAGGCGAGCGTGCTGGCGTCGCTGATGACGGAAGCACCGAAGGTGATGCAGGATCTTCAAGCCGTGCTGGGCAACGCCAACAAGTTGCTGGACACCGGCAACCGTGAGCATGTCGCCGCGTCGCTCGCGCAGATCGACGCGGTGACCCGCCAGTTGGCGGCGATCGAAACGAAATTGCCCGCGTTGCTCGCGGACGTGCAACGGAGCGTGACCGATGCCGATCGCCTGGTGCGCACCGCACAGACGCCCGTTCGCAACGCCACCGAACTGGAAGCCTCCATCGATGCGCTGGCGCGCTCCAGCCGGCAATTGAGCGAGCGACTGAATCGGCAGACGGCGCCCGACTTCGACACGCTCAGCCAAAGCCTGCAGCGCACGTCCGAGCAGCTGGACGAATTGCTGCGCGAACTGAAAGCCAAGCCGCAAAGCCTGATCTTCGGGCCGCCCACGCGGCCGCCCGGCCCCGGCGAGCCAGGATTCGGCAAGCACGGCAAGGAGCCGCGTCCGCCATGAAACGCATACGAGTCGTGTTGGCGTTGTGCACGCTCGCGCTGGGCGGCTGCGGCGCGGCATCAAGGCAGAACGTCGTGCCGCGGCATTACACGTTCGGCGGCTCGGCGCCCGCAGCGACGCAAACATCGCCGCACCCGCACGGTGCGATCCTGCGCATCGCGCGCATCGAAATGCCTGCATGGCTGCAGGGTACCGGGCTGTATTACCGGCTCGCGTACCGCAACCGCAACGTGATCGCGGCCTATGCGAACTCGGATTGGGCGGCGCCACCGGCCGGCATGCTGGAACAACGGCTACGCAGTGCGCTCGCAGATGGCGGCTGGCGCGCGATCGTTGGTCCCGCCAGCACCACGCAGGCGGACTTCACACTGCACGTCAGCGTGGATGATTTCAGCCAGGCGTTCACTTCTCCCGACGAAAGTTTCGGTGTGCTGGATGCGGCGGTGACGCTGGACGGCGCAAACGACGCCCTGGTCGCGCAGCGGCACTTCCACTTCCGCGTCGCGGCGCCGACTGCCGATGCGGCCGGCGGCGTCAAGGCGCTCGATGCCGCGAGCCGGGACTTCGCACGTCAGTTGCGCAATTGGCTGGTTGCGCAGCAGCCCAACCGTTCATGAAGGCCATGTGCGACCGCTGAAGGCCGCGCTTGCACGCGAGGCGCGACGCCGCTATGCTGCACTGCAGCAATACGGGTATCCCTGCCCGATTCCTTCTTGTCGCGCGCCTTGCGCTGGAGCTGTCGCTCCCTCCCGTTCCGTCCGTTGACCGCCCGATGGGGCATTCCTGATGCATGGAAGCCACGTGCCATCCCCGATGGCCGTCGCGCGCACGCGGCCGTGCGCGGCGCACTTCCGTTGCCGCACTTCTCCACTGAATTCCAGGTACACGCTTCATGAAACGTCTTGCGTTCGTTCTCGCTTTCACGCTGCTGGCTGGCGGCGTTGCATCCGCCGCCACGCTGCCACTGCCGGCGGGCACCACCGCCGTGCCGCTGGCCGTCATCACCAATGACCGTGACACCAGCGTCAGCCGGATGAACCTGATGGTGAGCGACGCCATCGTCAGCGGCATCTACATGGAAACCAGCGCGAACGCCGAGAGCGATCCCGCCGACGCGAAGTCGCAGGTCTATCCGCTGGCCGGCATCGAAAGCCACGATGGCGTGGTGCTGGGACAGGGGCAGGGCGTCAAGGCAATCTTCCTGCGCGGGAACATCGCGTCGCAGGATGGCCGCGGCTCGCTCACCATTCGCTATTTGACCAACGGCGTGTTCCGCCATTGGGCCGAGTGCCGCATCGACCTGCAGAAACTCGGGCCGCACCACTGGCAGTTGGTGAACGCCTATGACGGCCATCCGATCGAGCGGATCAAGGTAAAAACCTGGGCGCTGGGCATTTCCACGCTGGCGAACGTCTGCCCCAACACCCCGGCGTAGATCGCCGGCGTCGTCGCGTCATGGCAGCGGGTGGTTCAGCCGTGTGAGGCCCAGGTCCAGTACAGCCCCAGGTAGGCGACGGTGTGGCGTGCGCCCGCCACGCTGCCGCTGGCGGAGAACAGCAGGCTGAAACGCTGTGAAAAGTTGAGGTAACCGCCGACATTCAGCAGCGTGTAGCCGGGCTGCCCGGCGGCCAGCGCGTTCTGGCGGAACAGTTCCACGCCCAGCGTCCAGCGCGGGTTGAACGTGTATTGCGCTTGCGCTCCGCCGAAGCTCGCATCGTACATTCCGGGTGCGGGGTTGACGATGACGCCGCCACCACCATCGAACGTCCACGCGCCCACGCTTTTCTGCACCCACAGCGGCAGGCGGTACCACGTCTGCCCGTTGCCGAGGCCGCGCCGCGCGCTGCCGGTGCCGAGCTCGGCCATCGGGAAAACGCCGACCTGCAAGCCGCCATCGTCGAGGTTCAGGAAGCGGCACTTGATGCCGACCTCGACGTCGCCCGCCCCGGAAGCGGTCGCGCCCCGGTTCGGCGCGTTCCATGCGTAGGGCAGCACGACGTGAAATTGGGTGTCCGGCGCGATGCCGCGGTTGTATTCGATCGCGGGGCCGGCGATCGCGTTGACGCCGCCGGCATGGTCCAGCGTGCCGAACACGTAGAACTCGTTGTGCCCGTAATCGACCGGCACCGGATCGTCGGTGAAGAACGGTGGCCCGGCGAAGCAGGGGGCAAGTCCCACGCTCACGGTACAGACGGCCAGCAAGCCGCAACCCAACAACCGTTGCATGGCGCCTCCGATACGAACGTCTTGCGGCACGATAGCGGGATCCACCGCAGGGAGCAGGCCGTGGCCAACCTGTCGCGCGCCGGAGTTCGCGTCGTGCGACATCACCGTCCCGAGCGTCCTTCGTCGCGATCCTGGCCAGCGTTCCTTTCCCGCTGCCGCGCGGTCTCCCGGACTACTGGATGCGAATGTCGTGCGCCATCGGTGTCGCGCCCGCGGTTGCGGGCGCCCGCTGCGCCATCGCGGCGGCTTTTGGCCACAGCGTGTCGAGTTTGTTTCTGAGCCGCAGGTCGGCGATGTTGCGCATGCCTTCGTCGAGGTGTTTCTGTTCAACGTTTTCCGGGGCTATCGGCGCATCGAAGGCGCGGGTGAGATCTGCAAGTTGCGGCGCCACCAGGCGCGTGAGCGCGAAGTACGCATCGTTGCCGATCCCGGCTTGCTTCAGCACCATCCCCGGCAATTCCCACGCGGCCGCATTCTGCTGAACGGCGTGATCCATGTGCGCGGTGTCGATCAGGATGTAAGGCACGGCCTGCGTCAGGAAACCCCCTCCGTTCCTGAAACCCGCCTGCTGGAACGCGGGCACCAGCGCGGGCAGGTGGTCGCCGAAGAACAGCACCACGGTGCGCCGCTTGCGCTGCGCCAGCGTGTCGATCAGTCGCCCGAGCTGCTGGTCGGCGTGCTGCATGTGGTAGATGTAGTTCTGCAGTTCCAGTTGGGCTTGCGGATCGGTGACGCCCTTTGGAACCGGAATGGCATCGCGCGCCTTTTCATCGATGCCGTAGCTCTGGTCGTACGGTCCGTGCGCCTCGATGCTGATGCCCAGCACGAAACGCGGCGGACCGGAATCCGGCAGCTGGCGCAGCAATTCGTCGGTGAACGATTTGTCCGACATGTATTTGCCGTCATTGATCGAATCGTCGGGCGGAAAATCGGCGACCGAGATGAACTTGTCGAAGCCGAGTTCCTTGAACGCCGTGCTGCGATTCCAGAAACCGGGATCGTTGCCGTGCACCGCCAGCGTGGTGTAACCGTCGCCGGCAAGCAGCCGCGCGATGCCGGGAATCCTCTTCTGGTGGATTTGCAGGTACGGGAACTGCACCTCCGGGAAATAGCGCAGCGACAACCCGGTCAGCACCTCGAATTCGGTGCGGATGGTGCCGCCGCCGAAGGTGGGCACATGCAGCCAGCCCGACGTGCCGTGTGGCTCGAGGCGATGCAGGTTGGGCGTGAGATCCGTGCCGGGCGGGTACCCGTTCATGATCGTCGGATCGAAGAACGATTCGGACAGGATCACCACGATGTCGGGTTTCTGTGCGTCGCCTGCGGCAGGCGGCGAAGCCTGCACGGCGAGTTGAGGTTCGTAGTGCGCCATCAACGCCAGCGCGGCGGGCACGTCCGCCTTGCGGTGCTGCGCGCCGAACTGCAGGTGGAACATCAGCAGCGAACCGATCAGGCCATCATGCTGGCGGGTCGCGATGGGCGACCAGGGCTGCATGCCGAGCAGCTTCTGGTTGTAAACGCCGCGCCAGAACGGCACCCCGGCGATCAGGGTGATGAGCGCGGCGAACAACATCACCGAGGCGAGTGCGCGCCAGCGGCGCGGGCGCTTCTGCCAGACCGGCGGTTCGAAGCGAAACCACGCCACCAGCAGTGCAATCACGACGATCACGACCACGAGCAGAAGCACGATGTGCGGCAGGTAACCCGAGAGCAACTCGGTGCCACCGTGCTTGAGCTGGCCCAGCATGCGGAAATCCGCGGGCATCAGCGGAATCGCGAGGTTCTGCACCTTCAGCGCGTTGACGCCGTAGATCAGCGCCTGGATGCCGAACGCCAGCGCGAACGACCAGATCGCACGACGCGTCCACGCGAGCAACGCGAACGCCAGCAGCAAGCCCGGCAACGCGTTGGCCGTCAACCGCCACGGCGCATTCCACCACGCCACCCAGGCCGGGTAATGCCACAACGCGCTCGGCACGGTGTCGGGGAAGCCGTCCAGCCACGCGGTGCACAGCACGAACCCGACCGCGAGCGCCACGATCAGCGCAATGCGTGCGGCGGACGGGTAGCGTGCCGGTTCGGGCGTGGCAGCGGAGGTCATGCGGGCGGCTGGCGAGGGACGATCGGGAAAGCCTACCCGACCCCAAATGAACGTTTCAGGCGGTCACGAGTTGACCCGCAACAGCCTGCATAATTCCCTGGTGTCCTCGTTACTGCCCGCTGCGCTGGAACACCTGGTCGCCGAGCGTTATGCCGAGCTGGCGGCGTGCTGCCGCGCGGCCGGCGTGGTGATGCACGACGACGCCGGGGTCGGCGAGCGCGTGCGCCGGTTGCTGCTGGCCAGCGATTTCGCGTTCGAGGCGCTGCGGGCCGACCCCGCCCTGCTCACTGCTGTCGGGCTGGAACGCCTGCGCGATCCTGCGCACGCGTCGGTGCGTGCCGACAGGCTCGCACGGGCAGGCGGAGACGTGATGACCGCACTGAGGCATTTCCGCCGCGCCGAAGCGATACGGCTGGTGTTTCGCGACGTCAACGGACTCGACGAGGTGGCCGACACCCTGGCCGGCACCACCGATTTGTACGAGACGCTGATCGCGCACGCCTTGCGGCACGCGGAAAACAGTGCCCGCGCACGTCACGGCACGCCGCGCAACGCCGAGGGCACGCTGCAGGCGCTGGTGGTGTTCGCGCTGGGCAAGCTGGGTGGTGGCGAGCTCAATTTTTCCTCCGACGTCGATCTCGTGCTCGCCTATCCCGAAGGCGGTGTGACCGATGGTACGCGTCCGCTCGACAACGCCGAATATTTCACGCGCGTCGCACGCGAATTCGTGGGCCTGCTCGCCGAGGCGACCGCCGATGGCATCGCCGCACGAGTGGACCTGCGCCTGCGCCCATTCGGCGATGCCGGGCCGGTCGTCGCTTCGTTCGCGGCGATGGAGCAGTACTACCAACGCGAGGGCCGCGACTGGGAACGTTACGCATGGATCAAGGCACGCCCGGTGGCGGGCGACATTGCCGCGGGCAACCGCCTGCTCGAAACGCTGCGGCCATTCGTGTACCGGCGCTACTTCGATTACACCGCGCTCGCGGGATTGCGCGACATGAAAACGCTGATCGATGCCGAGGTCGCGCGGCGCGATTTGGCCGATCACCTGAAACTCGGCGCCGGTGGCATCCGCGAGATCGAATTCACCGTGCAGTTGCAACAGTTGATCCGCGGCGGGCGCGATGCATCCCTGCGTGCCCGCGGATTGTTGCCCGCGCTGTCGGCATGTGCCGTGCGCGGCTATATCTCGCAGGTGCATGCGCGCGAATTGCACGAGGCCTATCTGTTCCTGCGGCAACTGGAAAACCGCGTGCAGATGTTCGCGGACCGCCAGACCCATGTGTTGCCTGCCGATCCGCTGCAGCGCGCACGCCTCGCGCGTTCACTGGGCCATCGGGATTGGCCGGTGCTGGTCGACGCGCTCAACCGTCAACGCGAAAAGGTCACGGCGATCTTCGCGGACGTGCTGTGGCCCGAGGGCGCCGCAGACCAGCGCGAAGGCGACAAGGCGCGGGCCGGGGAAGGCGCGCGATTGTGGCGGCGCGTGCGCGAGGACCGGCTGGAAAACGCGATGCTGAAAACCGCAGGCTTCACGCCGCCCGAACCTTGTCTGGATGCATTGCGCCAGGTGGCCGCGGTGCATGGGCTCAGCGCGCGCGCCGCGCGCCGCATCGAATACCTGATGCCGGAACTGATCGAGGCGGCGGCGGCAACCTTGTCGCCCGTCGATGCGCTGGTGCGATTGTGCCGGCTGGTACAGGCGGTGGCGAGGCGTTCGGCTTACCTCGCGTTGTTGCAGGAGCAACCGGCAGCGCGTGCACGCGTGGCGGCGTTGTGCGCGGAAAGCGCTTTCCTTGCCGAACGCGTGATCGCGCAACCGCTGCTGCTCGACGACGTGCTGGCGCCGCGGGTGGAATATCTCGCGCACGGCGTGGCAGGCATGCGCGCGGAACTTGCTCAGCAACTCGCCGCCGTGCAGGCGGCGGGCGATGCCGAGGCGGTGCTGGCTGCGATCGCCGAATGGCGAGGCAGCTACCGGATGCGCACCGGCCTGGCTTTCCGGGATGGTGCGGTGGATGCAGTTGCAACCGCGCGTGCGTTGGCGGAACTCGCGGATGCGGTGGTCGGCGCGGTGCTCGATCTGGCCGAGCGCGAACTGGTCGCGCAACACGGCCGCCTGCCCGGCAACGGCAACGGCATCGCGGTGCTCGGCTACGGCAGTCTTGGCGGTGCGGAGTTGGGATTCAACTCCGACCTCGACCTGGTGTTCGTGTACGACGCTGCGCGCGGCGAGGCTACCAGCGATGGTGCGCGTCCGCTCGACGGCGCGCGCTGGTACGCGCGGCTCGCGCAACGCGTGGTGCACTGGCTGTCCGCGCCGACCCGCGGCGGTCGGCTGTATGAAGTCGACACGCGCCTGCGTCCCGATGGTGGAAAATCGTTGCTGGTCGCGAGCCTGCCCGCGTTCATCGCCTACCAGCGCGAGCGTGCGTGGACGTGGGAGCAGCAAGCGCTGGTGCGCGCTCGCGCGGTCGCCGGTGACGGGGCGCTTGGCAGCGTATTCGCGCGCGAACGCGGTACGGTGTTGTGCCAGCCACGCGCACGCACCCAAGTGATTGCCGATGTGTGCAGGATGCGCGCGGAATGGCGCAAGCAGCGCGATCGTTCCGACGGCGGCGCGCTGGACCTGAAGCAGGGTGCGGGTGCGCTCCTCGACATCCAGTTTCTGCTGCAAGGCATGGCGTTGTTGCACGCACATGCACACCCGTCGCTCGTCACCCGCGCTGACACCCCAGGCCTGCTCGCGGCCTGCGCGCAGGTGGGCGTGCTGCCGACCGAAGATGTTGATGCACTGGCGACCGCGCACGCGGAATTGCTGACGCGCGCGCTGTCGGCGACGCTCGCGGGCGAGCATCGCGTGGTACCGCGCGACCTCGTTCTCGATGCACGCTGCGCGAAGGTGCTGGAGGTTGCGCGTCGTGCGGGATTTGACTTCGGCGGTGCGTGATTGCGCGCCCATTTCCTTTGCATCCCCGCGACTTTGTCGCGACCCCTTCCCTTGGAAGGGGGTGTTCAAGCTTGCCTTCCCCCTTCGCTCGCGAGGGGAGATCGAGGGGGATGGCCTGCATTGCGCGCGGTCATCCGCACGCGCAACTCCGCAGCGACGGCCTGCGTCTCGCGCAGGGGCGCCACCGCCGCGCGTGGTTCGTTCGCCTCGGTGATCAATCCGCGTTCGCGCAGCGCTGCGTGGAAGCGCGCGATTTTTTCCGGCAGCGGCACGGTCGCCACCGTGTGCACCGGTACGCCGGCGGCGCAGGCTTCGGAAAGCATGTTCACCGAGTCGGGCGTCACCACGATGCGGTCGGCCCAGCCGAGCAGGCCCGGATAGGGATTGGTGCCCTCGCCATCCCAGAAAGTGCCGGGGAAACTCGAAAGGGCATCGCGCAGGCGCGCCGCGAATTCGGGCGGCGTGCGCCGCGAGGCGGTCGCGAGCACGCTGCCACCTTGTGCCACCGCGTGGACGCATTCGATCAGGCGTTGCGACAGGCGCTCGTCGAATTCGATGCCGCCGCGCGGGCCGCCCACCAGCAGCGCGACGCGCGGGCCCGGCAATGCTTCGAAATCGGGAAACGCGTCGCGGCCGGATGCCAGCCACGCGTCGTCGATCGGGTTCAGCGAACCCAATGTGTGCAGCACGTTCGCACCCTCCAGCCGATCGTGGCGCGGCGCGACCACCGCGTCCCAGTGGCGCGGATCGATGCGGGGATCGAGGATCTGCACGCAATAGCAATCACCAGCCGACAGGTCGCGCAGCATCCGCGTCAGCAGCGCGGCGCTGCGTCCGCAGCCGATCGCGACGTCGGGCCACGGCGCCTCGAATCCTGCGCGATCACGCGGCGCGAGCGCCAGTCTGCCGCCCGGGATGTGGCGCGGCGCGAACCACGCCCACGGGGCGCGCAGCGGCAAGGTCATGACGCGCGCCGACACCACCAGCGCGGAAACCAGCGCCAGTGCCTGGCGTTCGTTGCCGGCGGCGCCGTCGCTGATGACCCAGGCGGAATGCGGTGGTTGTCGCATCGGGTTCGGCGTCGAGAAGGTCGCGTGATTATGCGGGAGTTCGCGCGGCGGGTAGACTCTCCAAGCAGATTGAGCCGCATCGAGACATTGCCCCCTTGAGTCAAGGGGGCGATCGAATCGCGCAGCGATTCGATGGGGGTTGTGGAAGCACGGTCTGTTCGGGTGCGAAACGATCCTTGGCGTTCTGGCCACCATGGAAGTCGAGCATTGTTGAGCACACCCGAAATTGCAGTGCGTCTGCTGCTCGCCGCCGCGCTGGGTGCGGTGATCGGTTTCGACCGCGAGCGCCACACCTGGGCCGCGGGCTTGCGTACCCACATGCTGGTGTGCCTCGGCGCGGCGCTGGCGATGATCGTTTCCGCGTTCGCATTTTCCGACGTGCTGCAGCATTGGCCGCGCGTGGTGCTGGACCCTTCCCGCATCGCGGCGCAGGTGGTCAGTGGCATCGGCTTCCTCGGCGCCGGCACCATCATGTTCATGCACCGCGAGAACGTGATCCGCGGGCTCACCACCGCAGCGGGACTGTGGACGGTGGCGGCGATCGGACTCGCGGCCGGTGGCGGCATGTACGCCGCGGCGGTGATCGCAACAGCGGTGGCGTGGGTGATCCTCGCAACGCTGAAGCCATTCGAGCGCCGCTTTGCGAAGCGCAAGACCCTGCCGCAGGTGCGCATGAATTTCACCGGACGTGCTTCACTGGCCGCGATCGAGCAGGTATTGGTGGCGCGCGACCTGCCAGCCAGCACCATCGTCACGCGTCGCATTCCCGATGATGGCGACGAGGTGACGGTAGAGTTCGAGCGCGGCTTCGATCGCGGTGCGCTGGGCCCGCTGGCCGATGCGCTGCGCGGCGTGACGGGCGTCGAATCGGTCTCACTGGACATTACTTCGCGCGCAAGTTGAGGCCCTGCCATGGGCGCTGCGCTAGAATTGGCCTTCACTCAAGCCGACGCCGCTTGCGGCGCGGCTTGATTCACAGCGGTCCAATGGATTTCCAAGCATGTCTCCCCAGCCGGCTCCTTCCTATCCCGTGGGTGAACCCGCCAACGCCAAGCGCCGCTACGAAGTGACGGCGGCGGATCTGCCGTTGGCCTGTCCGTTGCCGGAGATGACGCTTTGGAATTCCCACCCGCGCATCTACCTGCCTATCGTCGATGACGGCGGCACCACGGTGTGTCCGTATTGTGGTGCGGAGTACATCCTGAAGCGCGCCGAAACCTGAGGCGTCCGCATCGGAGCAGGCAACGCGCATTCATCGGTCTTCGGCGCGATTCTTGCAAGGAACAAAGGCATGCCCGCCGCTGCCGTTCTGCAGGAATTCGTGAGCGAACCTGCCACCACGCCTCCCCGTTTGACCGTCGTCCAGCTGCTGCCTGCGCTGGGGAACGGCGGCGCCGAGCGTTCCGCGCTGGAAGTCTCGCGCGCGCTGGTCGCGGCAGGGCATCGATCGATCGTGGTTTCCGCGGGTGGCCGCATGGTCGAGCGGCTGGAACGCGAAGGCGGGGAGCACGTCACGCTGGACATCGGCGCCAAATCGCTGCGCAGTGTGGCGCGGATCGGTCCCTTGCGCCGGATTTTGTCCGGCCTCGCGCCCGACATCGTGCACGCGCGTTCGCGGGTTCCGGCATGGCTGGCCTGGCACGCGCTGCGCGGCATGCATCCGCGCCCGCATTTCGTCACCACGGTGCATGGACTCAACACGCCCGGCCGCTGGAGCGGGATCATGACCCGCGGCGACCGGGTGATCACGGTTTCGCAAACGGTGCACGATTTCGTGCTCAGTCATTACCCGCGCGTCGATGCGGCCCGGCTCAGCGTGATTCCGCGCGGTATCGATCCCGATGCGTTCCCCTACGGCTACCGGCCCGAGGACTCGTGGCGCACGCGTTTCTTCGCGGCGTTTCCGCAGCTCGCGGGCGCGCCGCTGCTCACGCTGCCCGCGCGCGGCACGCGCCTGAAGGGCCACGCCGACGCGATCGCGTTGATCGCCGGCCTGCGCGAACGCGGCATCGAGACGCGCCTGCTGTTGCTGGGCATCGTCGAACCCGGACGCGAGGCGTACCTCAAGGAAATGCAGGCGCTGGCAAAGGCGCGCGGTGTTGGCGACTTGGTCGTATTCTCGCCGCCGCGCAACGACGTGCGCGACGTGTTCGCGGTGTCCGACCTGGTGCTGCAACTTTCCAACAAGCCGGAAAGTTTCGGCCGCACCGTGATCGAGGCGCTGTCGCTGTGCCGTCCCGTGCTGGGCTACGCGCACGGCGGCGCCGGCGAATTGCTGGCCGAGCTTTATCCTGCCGGGCGCGTGCCCGCCGGCGACATCGACAAGCTGATCGTCCGCGCGGCCGAATTGCTGGGACGCGCGCCGCCGATCGCACCGCTGCAGCGTTATCGGTTGGCCGATATGCAGGCCAGCGTGCTGGCGTTGTATCAGGAGTTGGCGGCGACACCGCGCCGCGCGTGAATCCCTGCGCGCGTTAGGATGCGCGCTTTCCCCGGATTGTTTCCGCCGTGGCATTTTCCCTGCGCGCTGGCCTGAAAGCCGCATTGCTGTCGCCGCTCACCCCGATCTGGCTGGTGGTGTTCCTGTTGCCGTTCGGACGCTCCAGCGAACTGGGTACGCTGATCTGCATGCTGGGCGCGATCATCCTGTTCATGCGCGATCGCCATGCGCTGACCAGCCATCCCGGCGCGCGACTGTTGCTGTGGCTGTGGGCCGCGTATTTCCTTGCTGCGTTGATTTCATCACCGGGCGCGATCGATCCCGTGCGGAGCTGGGGCAGCACCGCCGCCTACATCCGTTTCGCACCGTTCGGGGTGTACGTGTGTTTCGCAGTAAGGCGAGAGTCGCGGTTGAATGCGTTGTGCCTCGCGACCGGCATCGTGGTCGCGCTGTGGGCGCTGGACGCGTGGGTGCAAGCGTTGACCGGCTACAGCCTGGGCGGCCACGCGGAAGCGCAGCGGCTTTCCGGCATCTTCGGTGCGGACAATTTGAAACTCGGTCCGGTACTCGCATCGCTCTCGCCGTTCGTGCTGTGGGCGGCGAAACGGCGCTTCGGCCGCAGCGGACTGATCGTCGCGATGTTGTTCCTGCTGGTGCCGATTCTTTTGGCGGGTTCCCGCGCGGCGTGGATCACCTACGGCGTGGCGCTGTTGGCGTTCTTCTGGGTCGAGGCGCGCTCACCCTTGCGCTTTGCCGCATGGATTCTCGCCGCCTGTGTGATCGTCGCGGCGGCGATGGGGGTCGCCTGGAAAACGTCGTCGAGCTTCGACGCGCGCATGGACCGGACGCTGGTGTCGCTACACGACAGCCGTCATGCGATCAACTACGCCAGCAGCGGTCGCATTGACATCTGGCGCGTCACGGCGAAGATGATCGCCGCGCATCCGGTGCTCGGCGTGGGTGTACGCGATTTCCGCGAAGCGTATCCGCACTTCGCGCCACCGAACGATCATTTCGTCACCGAGGAAGCCTGCGGCGTCGGCGAAGGCGCGTGCCATCCGCACCAGATCGTGCTGGAAGTGCTGGGCGATACCGGCGCGGTTGGGCTGCTGCTGTGGCTTGTGGGTGTGGTGCTGGCGCTGCGTGCCTGGCGAAGGGTGGGTCCCGGGGCACGCCGCCGTGCGTTTCCCGTCACGGTGGCGTTGGCGGTTACGGTATTTCCAGCCAACACCCACCTCGCGTTCTATTCCGCGTGGTGGGGCCTGCTGTTCTGGTGGCTGCTGGCGTTGTGGTGCGCGGCGTTGTACGCGGATTTGTGCGATCGTCCCTGATCGCTGCACACCAAACGTCATGTTGAGCGAAACGATCCGGTACTTGCAAACATCACCACGGCCATCCATGGCCTGACTTTCCACAATAGCTGCTTCGCAGGAATCCTTGGTTATTGGCATGGCGCGTGAAAAATTCTCGCTGGTGATCATCACGTACAACAATGCGGACACGCTCGAGCAGTGTCTTGCCGCCGCGAATTTCGCCGACGAGATCGTGGTGCTGGATTCGGGTTCCAACGACGCAACGGTCGAAATTGCGAAACGCCACGGCGCAACCGTCGCGACGCATTCCTTCGACGATTACGGCCCGCAGAAACAGCGTGCCATCGACATGGCGAGTCACGACTGGATTCTGAACCTGGATGCCGACGAGATTCTCTCGCCCGGCACGCGCGCCGTGATCGAACATGCGCTGGAGAATCCTGATGCCGCAGGGTTCCGCCTGCCGCGCCGCGAACGGATGTTCTGGAGCGTGCAGCACCCGTGGAGCCACCGCAATGGACATCTGCGACTGTTCGATCGCCGTCGCGGGCGCATGAACGCGGTACCCGTCCATGCGGCGATCGAGGTGCATGGTCCGGTCGAAACCTTGACCCGCGCGGATTTCGTCAACATGGGTGACGACGACATCGCCGCGCGCGTCGCCAAGATCAACCGCTATTCGTCGGGAATGGTTGCGGACAAGCTGGCGCGCAGGCAACGTTTCAGCGGCCCGATGATGCTGGTGTATCCGCCGATCTTTTTCGTGCGGCAATACATCTTCAAACGTTATTTCCTGTCCGGCTGGGCCGGTTTCATTGCCAGCGTGCTGGGATCGTTCTACGTGTTCCTGAAGTACGCGAAGTTGCACGAAGCGCACAGGCGCGCACCAGTGCATCCTCCCGAGCCTGCGGCGCAGCGCGACGCGCTCGGCGCTGCGCGCCGCCCTTCGTCCCGAAGGGGGTGACCTCCCGCTTCAATAGACCGGTGGCGCCCCCGGCGGCCGTGTCTTGAACCGCTTGTGCGCCCACAGGTATTGCGCGGTCGCTTCGCGCACCATGCATTCGACCGCAGTGTTGACGCGCGTGGTGTCGGCGACCACATCCTCGCTTGGAAAATCTTCGAGCGGCGCCTCGAGTCGCAGCACGTAGCCACCTTCCGGCGTGCGGCGGTGGAAGAACGGCATGACCATCGCACCCGAAAGCCGCGCGAGATGATGCGTCGCGGTGATCGTGGATGCGGGAATGCCGAAGAACGGTGCGAACACCGAGTCCTTGCCGCGCATGTCCTGGTCGGGTGCGTACCAGACGGTGCCGCCGCGCTTCAGGTACTTCACGGTTGCGCGCAGCTGGTCCTTGTCGAACATCGCATCGGCGTAGCGCAGCCGCGCGCGCAGCACCATGGTCTCGAACACCTCCGAATCCATCCGCCGGTACATCCCGGCGATGCGGATCCGGCGCGAGATCAATCGCGCGCACAATTCCAGATGTGAAAAGTGCCCACCCACCAGCAGCACGCCGCGGCCTTGCGCGCGTGCGGCTTCGAGGTGTTCCAGTCCCTCGATTTCGACGCGCAGCCTCGCGAGTTTCGCGTCGGACGCAAACCACCCGAGCGCGAATTCGCCCAGCATGCGGCCCATCTCGCGAGTCGCTTCATGGCGCAGCGCTTCGCGCTGGTGTGTGTCGAGCTCCGGGAAACACAATTCGAGATTGCGTGCGATCACATGCCGTCGTGCGCGCAGCAGCGGCGAAATCGCAGCGCTGAAAGCTGCGCCCAGCGCCAGCGTCCAGTGTGCCGGCAGCAACACGATCGCGCGGATGAAGACGATGCCGATCCACGCCGGCCAATGGCGTGGTGCGAGCAGCTTGCGTGGAAACGGTGGCGGCGTGGACATGGCGGGCGATGATAGCAACGACGCATTTACCCCCTTCGGCACGAAGGGGGTCGATGCGGAGCATCGGGGGGATGCGCTGCGCAAGGCAAAAAGCCATCCCCCTCGATCCCCCTTCGCAAGCGAAGGGGGAGGAAAACGATTCAACCCAGCATCGCCGCGATCTTCGCCATTTGCGCGGCCGCGACATCACGACGGGACTGCTCGTCGGCTTCCGGATCGGCGCCATCGCGGCGCAGTTCCGCGGCGGGCAATTCGTCGAAAAACCGCGAAGGTTTTTGCTTGAAGGTCTGCCCGTAACGCCGGCCCTGCACGCTGTAGCTCATGCGCAGCCATTCCCTGGCGCGGGTGATGCCGACGTACAAAAGCCGGCGTTCCTCATCCAGGCGGCCTTCGTCGATCGCGCCTTCGTGTGGCAGGGTGCCGTCCTCGCAACCGACGATGTGCACGCAGCGAAATTCCAGTCCCTTGGCCGCGTGCAGGGTCATCACCCGCACCGCGTCCCCGCCGTCGTCCTTGTCCGCGTGGCTGAGCAGCGTGAGTTGCGCGGCCAGGTCGGCCGTGCGTGACTTGCCGGAATCCATGGCGCGAAACCAGTCCGTCAGTTCGCGCACGTTGCCGAGTTTGCGCTCGTGCAGCGCCGGGTCCTTCGATGCGTGCGTGAGGTGCTCGGCGTAGCGGGTGCGCTGCAGGGTCTCTTCGACCAGTTCTGCAGCCTTGGCATGTTTCGCGTACTGCGCGAGCGCAGCGATCAGATCGACGAAGCCCGTCAGCGCCGCGGCCGGGCGCGCTGCAAGTTGCCGCAGGGCAGCCGGGCTGTGCGCGGTGCGCAGCATCGAAAGGTGTTTCGATTGCGCGAGTTCGCCCAGTTTTTCCAGCGTGGTCGCGCCGATCTCGCGGCGCGGCACGTTGACCACGCGCAGGAACGCCGCGTCGTCGTCGGGATTGGCGATGAGGCGCAGGTACGCCAGCACGTCCTTCACTTCGGCACGGTCGAGAAAGCTCAGCGCGCCGGTGAGGTGGTATGGAATGCGACTCAACTGGAATGCTTTTTCCAGCGCACGCGCCTGGTGATTGCCGCGATACAACACCGCGCAATCCGACCACGCAAGCTGGTGCTGGTCGCGCAAGAACATGAGTTGCGAAGCGGCGCGCTCGGCTTCGTGCTCGGCGTCGCGGCACTCCAGGACGCGGATGCGCTCGCCGTCGGCAAGCGCGCTCCACAATTTCTTGGGATGTGCGTGCGGATTGTGGGCGATCAATGCATTGGCTGCGCGCAGCACGCGTTGGGCGCAGCGGTAGTTCTGTTCCAGTTTGATGACGCGCAGCTTCGGGTAGTCCTGCGACAACTTGTCGAGGTTGCCGGGGTCGGCGCCGCGCCACGCGTAAATCGACTGGTCATCATCGCCCACGCAGGTGAATGCGCCGCGCTCGCCGGCAAGCAATTTCAGGAAGGCGTATTGCGTCGCATTGGTGTCCTGGCATTCGTCCACCAGCAAATAGCGGATGCGCTCGCGCCATGCGAGGCGCGCTTCTTCATCCTGTTGCAGCACCGCCACCGGCAGGCGGATCAGATCGTCGAAGTCCACCGCGTTGAACGCGGCAAGCCGTCTCTGGTACGCGGCATAGAGCTGCGCGGCCTCCAGTTCGCGTGGCGCACGCGCGGCATCGAGTGCCTGTTCCGGCGTCAGCCCCTCGCTCTTGAGACGCGACAACAGCGAACGCAACTGGAACAGCTTGTCGGATTTCACCCCGGCGCCGGCCAGTTCCTTCACCAGCCCCGCGCTGTCGTCGGCGTCCAGCACCGAAAAGTTGCGCCGCAAACCGGCGCGCGCATGCTCGATCTGCAGAAACTTCAGACCCAGCGCGTGGAACGTGCACACGCTCAGCGCTTCGGCCGTATCGCCCTTCACGCGTTTGCCCACGCGTTCGCGCATCTCGCGCGCGGCCTTGTTGGTGAAGGTGATCGCGGCAATTTTTTCTGGCGGCGCGATACCGCGCTCGATGAGATGCGCGATTTTCTCGGTGATCACGCGCGTCTTGCCCGAGCCGGCACCGGCCAGCACCAGCAGGGGACCGTCCACGTATTCGACGGCGGCACGTTGTGGCGGGTTGAGCATGATGCGGGTCCGAACGACAGCCGACAATGTTACCGTGTCGGTTTCCGATTCTTCGAGGATGCCGAGACATGGCCGAGCCCGACTGGTCGCGCCCGCACTGGACGCGCGACGAAGCCAAGGCGATGTTGCTGTATTTCGTGTTCGGCGAGTTTGCGGCGGACCCGCAGCTCGATCTTTCGGCGCAGGGCAGCCATGGTCTGCCGCCGGAGGTCGAGATGCGGCGCATCCCGAAAGCCACGCTGGCGCACTGGGAAGGTCATCCGCTGCGCGGCGCGTTGGGCGAAATTCTGCGCGAAGGCAATCCCGGCGCATTCGAAGCGGCGCGCAAGGCACCGGAGTGCCTGATGCTGCGTGGCGAGCTGGCCGATGCCGATTCGCTCGCGTACCTTGCCGATACGTTGGGGGTGGTCGCGGCGCTGCTGGGTGCAGGCGGCGTCGCGGTGGTCGATCCGCAGATACTGGGAATCTTCACCGCGGACGAATGGCGTGCGCGCTATGCCGGTGCGGAAATTTCTGCCGCGCGCGGCCACGTGCTGATCCTGTGCCACGACGATGCCGATGATGCTGCATGGGTGAAAACCCGCGGTATGCGCAAGTTCGCGCGTCCCGACATCAGCATTCGTCGGGTGCCGCGATCCGAAGTGCAGCGCGCCGGCGCAGTCGCGTCGCAGCTGGTGGAACTTGGGGTGCGCGGCATGCGCTTCGGCGACGGTTCCGTGATCGAGGCCGACGGCTTGCCGGGTGGCCTGAAGATCACGCGCGGTGGTTCGCTGGACGATCCGGAGTTCAACAACACGCATCTCGAATTGGCTTGGCCCGGCCCGGGCAAGTGAGCTGAGCTGCGACGAAAAGACACCCCCTTCGGAACGAAGGAGGTCGCGCGCGAAGCGCGCGGGGGGATGCCGCCTTACGCCGAAAGCCATCCCCCTCATCGCGCTGCGCGCGCGTTCGCTTACTCGCGTCATCCCTGGCGCTCGCCCCGCGGGCCGGCAGACGCCGTTCATGGCCGATCGAGTCGGCCGTAGTCGCTCCGCCCTTCGTTCCGAAGGGGGAAGACAAGCGGCAAATCGCGTAACCTTCACGCCATGCGCATTTCGCCCTCCATCGACATCCCGGAATCGGAACTGATCGAACGCTTCCTGCGCGCGGACGGTCCCGGCGGGCAGCACGTCAACCGCACCGAAAGCGCGGTGGAGTTGCGTTTCGACGTGGCGCAGTCGCCGTCGCTGCCGGATGCCGTGCGCGCGCGCGTGTTGGCACGACGCGATCGCCGGCTCACTGGCGATGGCGTGCTGGTGATCCAGGCGCGACGCTTTCGCGACCAGGCACGCAATCGCGACGACGTGCGCGAGCGCTTGATCGAAATCATCCGCGGCTCGCTCACGCCGCCCAAAAAACGGGTGGCGACGAAACCTACCCGCGCTTCGAAGGAACGCCGCCTCGCCGGCAAGAAACAGCGTGGGGCGATGAAGCGCAATCGCGGCCGCCCCGGGAGCGAGGATTGAACGCCGCTGCGCGCGAACCCTCGTTGCCGGCGAGCCTGCCGCCGGCGATGCCGCAGTTTCCGGACAGCGCCTGGCGACACGCGTTCCGTGCCTGGGTCGAGACGAGCGGGTGGCGGCTGGAAGGCGAGTTCCCAGACGTGCCGAAACTGGTACTGATCGTCGCACCCCATTCGTCGTGGTGGGATGGCATCTGGGGCCTGTTGTTCAAGGTTTCCCTGGGCGCCGACATCGCCTTCATGGCCAAGCGCGAATTGTTTCGCTGGCCGCTGGGCGGATTGCTGCGCAAACTCGGCGGCGTCCCCATCGCGCGCGGCGAAGCAGCCGACGTGGTGGGTCAGATGGTCGAGCGCTTCCACGCTCGCGAACGCCTGTGGCTGGGCATCGAACCCGAAGGCACCCGCAAGGCCGTCACCAAATGGAAATCGGGCTTCTGGCACATCGCCCGCCAGGCCGGCGTGCCGATCCTGCCCGGCTATTTCGACTACCCGCGCAAGGTGATCGGTCTGGGTCCGCTGTTCACGCCCGGCGACGACAAGGACGCCGATATCGCCAAGCTGCGCGCGTTCTATCGGCCCTATAAGGGTAAGCACCGTGGTGTTTGATGCTGGCAAGAGCACGAGCGTGGCCGAAGCCGAACGTGCACGGCACCAACTTCCCCTCGCCCGCTTGCGGGAGAGGGCAAAAGGGTGAGGGGGGCAAACACAGGGGAGTGTGAATTCCGGTAACACCGCTCACCGCGTCCATGCGTCCCGGTCTGGGCTGGGGTATCATCCGGTACGGAAAATTGGGGGGTGGTTGTGTACAGCGTTCTGTCCAACAAGAATGTTGCCGGTCGCGCCGGTTCGGCGCCGGATACGCCCATCATGGGCCGGTTGCCGCGGCGGTTGTCCGAGCGCGAGATGGCGTTGTTCACCAGCGTGGGCCAGCGGCTGGAGTTGGGGCCGGGCCGCGCTGTGTTCCGGCGTGGCGAATTCGGCCGCAGCATGTTCGTGATCGCGTCCGGGCGCGTGCTGCTGGAATTCGCGGGCGACCTGCCCGACAAGCTGATCGGCCCCGACGAATACTTCGGTGAACTCGCGCTGTTCGTGGGCAACCATGCGCGCTCGGGCAGCGCGCTGGCCTCCGAGCCCTGCGTGGTGTACGTGATCGAACCCGACACGTTCGAAGCGCTGCTGCGCAGCGAACCGCTGCAGATGGCGCAGTTCATGTTGCGCTCGTTCACCTACCTGGTGGCCAGCGAGCAGCAGTTGATCGCGAACTACAAGCGCCGCAACGAAGACCTGATGCAGACGCTCGATTCGCTGCGCCAGACCCGCGACCAGTTGCAGCTCGCGCGGCGCCAGGTCTGCACCGACGATCTGACCGACTTGTGCAACCGGCGCGGCCTGTACCAGTTTCTCGAAAACACGGCGGAAGTGCGCGACCGCAACCGCCAGTTCGGCCTGCTGTTGATCGATATCGATCATTTCAAGCTGATCAACGACCAGAACGGCCATCTCATCGGTGACGAAGTGCTGCGCGCGATCGCCACGGAGATCCAGGAATCGGCGGGCGTGACCGACCTGCCGTGCCGCCTCGGTGGCGACGAATTTGCCTTGCTGACGCAAGTGGCCAGCCAGCGCGAGCTGACCGAACGCGCCCTGCGCATCACCGAAGGCGTGCGCCAATTGCGCTTTCCGAAAACCGCACCGGAGCTCACCGTGTCCGTCAGCGTCGGCGGCGGGCTTTGCCGCGACGAAGACGAATGGTCGGTGTGGTACAGCGAAGCCGATTGCGCCCTGTACCACGTGAAGGGCTCGGGCGGCGACGGCGCGCACGTGATGAGTTGAGACTCCCTTCTCCCCACGGGAGAGGGGTCGGGGGTGAGGGTACGCGCTTGCGGGATCAGCGCGGAACCCGAACCCTCACCCGGCGCTCCGCGCCACCCTCTCCCGGTGGGAGAGGGATTCGAGGCTGACCCATGACCGCCGAAATCCACCAGCTCGAAACGCATCCCGGTCCGGGCCACATGGCCACGCCGCAACTGCGCACGCTGGTGGTGTGCGACATCGCCGATTCGACCGCGCTGGTCGAGCGCATGGGCGATCAGAACGCGGCCAACATCATCCGCAAGCACGATCGTCTGGCGCGCGCCCTGGTGGAACAGCATCGCGGCCGCGAGATCGACAAGACCGACGGTTTTCTTTTAATGTTCGAACGGCCCATCCAGGCCGCCGCGTTCGCGCTGGATTACCAGCGCGGCCTGAAACACATGTCCGCGGCCGAAGGCGTGGTGGTGCGCGCGCGCGTCGGCATCCACATGGGCGACGTGGTGATCTGGGAAAACGCGTCCGACGACGTGTCGCGTGGCGCCAAGCCCATCGAAGTGGAAGGGTTGGTGAAACCGGTCGCGGCACGCCTTGCGCAACTGGCGCGTCCGCAGCAAATCCTCATGTCGTCTGCCGCCGCGGGCATCGCGCACCGCGCCGAGGGCGAACTGGGCGCCAAGGCCGCCGAGCGCGTGCACTGGAAAACCCACGGCCGCTACCGCTTCAAGGGCCTGCCCGAAGCCATCGAAGTGGTGGAAGTGGGCGAGGACGAAGTCGCGCCGCTGCATGCGCCGAAATCCGTGCGCACCGCCAAGCGCATCCTGCCGTGGTGGCGGCGCCCGCTGACGCTGGTGGCCGAAGCCGCGATGCTGCTGATCGCCGTCGGCGTCACCACGTGGTTCCTGCTGCAAAGCCCGCCCACGCTGGCGTTCGCCGCGCGCGACTGGGTGGTGGTCGGCAACCTGCACAACCTCACCGACGACAAGTTGTACGACCAGTCGGTCGATTCCGCGCTGCGCATCAGCCTGGAGCAATCGCAGTACGTCAACGTGCTGCCGGAACTGTCGGTGCAACAGACGCTGCAGCGGATGGCGTTGAACCCCGACAAGACCGACGTCAATCGCGCGATCGGCTCGCAGGTCGCGCTGCGCGAAGGCGCGCGCGCCATGATCCTGCCCACCGTCGCGGACGTCGGAGGCCGCGTGCGTGTCACCGCCGAAGTGATCGACCCCAACACCCAGGCCACGGTGTACTCGGTGTCCGCCGATGGCGTCGGCGCGCAATCCGTGCTGCCCTCGCTGGACAGCGTCAGCAAGCAATTGCGCGGCAAGCTGGGCGAAGCGCTGGCGATGGTGTCCAGGCAATCGCAGCCGCTGGCGCAGGTGGCGACCCCGGACTTGAATGCGTTGAAGGCGTATTCGCTGGGTCAGCAGGCTTACGACAAAGCCGATCTGAAAAGTGCCGAGGAATATTTCAACACGGCATTGCGCATCGATCCGCATTTTGCATTGGCGCGCATCGACCTCTCGAGGATTTTCAGCGGTCAAGATCAATCTGGAAAGGCATTACAGCAAATCCGTGCGGCTCAAGCCGATCGATCCAGACTGTCGCCTCGTGACGCCTTATACGCAGATGCATTGGCAGCTACTTACATCGCGCCGGGGACGTCCATCGCGAAATGGAAGCTGTTGGCCTCTGTATATCCGGATTACTTTCCGGGACTGAATGCTTGCGCTTGGGCTCTCAAGGAGTATGCCAACCGTTACAGGGACGCGATTCCTTACCTAAAACAGGCACTGTCGGGGAAGAATCCTCATCGCGCAGTGAGCAACTATCTGCTTGGCGAGCTATACGCTGAAGCTGGTGAGTACAAAGATGCGATACAAGCGTTCTCCGCTTCCGCACAGGAAGGAGCACATTTTCAGAATGCTTATTACGCAAGCGCCGAAGCTGCCCAGCGCAAATTCAAAGAAGCGACGGCTTTGCTGGCAAAGGGGAAAACGTCTGGCGCTGGTGGCTTCGATATCATCGATAGCGCCACGCTGATAGCGATGGCAGTCGATCAAGGCGACTGGCAACAGGCAAACAATCTGCTTGCCAAAACACAAACGCAAGCTGGCGCACTAGGTCCGCGTATTATGGGGCGATATGCAGGCATGGCACTCAGCTTGCGGGCCCTGGACGGTACGCCCACAAAGCCCCAGATTGCAGCGCTCAAAAATTACATCCGCGGTCAAGGAAAAGCGCTTGAAAAGGCGGACGTGGTTGATAAGCCTGAATTGAAGTTTCAAGTTGCGTTCGCTGCTTACTTGTCAGCGCGTGCAGGCGATGTGGCTCTCGCCCAGCAGGCGTTGGCTATTACCGGCGCCGCGTCCGGTGCAGATATGCCGACCTTGAGTAACCTGATTGACGTGGCGCAAGCGGAAGTCGACCGCGCGTCCGGTAAGCCGGAAGACGCACTGACGATCCTGAAGCCGCTAGTCAACGGTAACGAGTTGTACATCACTCACATTGCGCTGATGGATGCTTACGCGGACGCTCACGATCAAGCCACTGCGTTGATCGAAGCTCGGTGGCTGTCGATGCACCGTGGGCGTGCGTATTTCGAGAGCAATATGCAGTTGATGCTGGAGCCCTTCAATGTTGCCGAATCGGACTTGGCATTGTTGCATGCCGCGGAGCTTTCGAATGCCTTGGGCAATAAAGGGGACGTCAAGAAGTTTTTGGGCGCGTTTTTTGAGGCATGGCCTCGCGCGGCAGAGTTGACTTGGCTGGCATCTCGCCTAAAGGACCTGGAGACGCTCAGAGCATTGCATTAGTCGTCAGAACCGAAGTTCAGTTTCACCGTGGGTATAATCATTGTCAGAGATTCATCCGCTGCGGCGGCAGACAAATGTTCGTGTGCGGTTTGGAAATGCGGTTTGTCGGCCAACTTGGTTGGCGCCAAGCATGAGCCGTTGAGATTCACGATGGTCTCGTGCGGCACACCCAACTCGGCCAGCGCGGCGGCGGGCTTCTGCTCGTAACGGCTGCGGAAGCCGTCATCGTTGGCAAGCTTGTGCAACAGCGCAAGCGAATGCTCGCGCGACAATTTCGAATCGGCCATGGTAGTTCCCCGAGACGTTGGCAGCGGATGGCACAATGCAGGAATCACGCCATCCGTGGCGGCGCAAGTAGAAGCGAGAACCGGGTCACATGCAAGTACGCCGCTGCGCGATGGTGCTGGTCGAGCCGCGCGAATCCATCGATTTCGATCTTGCCGAACTGGCGCTGGGCGAAACCGGCGTGCGTGAACGGCTCGGCTGGTTGGCGCTGACCGCACATTGCGACGAAGAGATTCCATTGGACGAAGCGGAGGTCGCCGCGCTGGGCGCGTTATCGCCGCGCCACTGGCAATCGCTGGATGATCTGGCGCAGCAACACCCGCGCGCGGTGCTTGATGCGCTGCTGGCGAAGGGCCTGTTGATCGTGCAGGAACCCGCGAACGAATCGTCGCGGCAATTTGCGCAAGCCGACGATGCGGTGCGCGCGGTGCACTGGCGCGGGTTGCCCGCCGTCGCGCATCGTCACACCCGCTGGTGCGACGTGGATTCGGAAGCGATCGAGCGGCTTTTCTCCGAAGCCAGTCCGCAGACGTTCCTGGAACGACTGGGTCCGGCGCTGCCGGTGGTGCCCGAATGCGTACCGGCGGCCTCACGTCTGCCGTTGGAAAAGCCGTCGCCGTCGCCGCTGGATGCCTTGATGGATCGGCGCGTCACCTGCCGCAATTACGATCCCGCGCCGCTGTCGTTCGATGCATTTTCCGCGGTGCTGTATCGCGCGTTCGGTGCGCGCGCGGTCAGCGATTACGCGCCCGGCGTGCAACTCTTGAAGAAGGGCGTGCCGTCGGCGGGTGGGTTACACGCAACTGAGGCGTATCTGCTGGTGCAGCGGGTCGAGGGCGTGCCGCCGGGGTTGTATCACTACCATCCGGTCGCGCACGCGCTGGAACCGCTGCGCGAGCTGAATGCGGAAGAGGCTGCGTCGCTGGCGCGCCGTTTCGTCGCCGCGCAGGCTTACTACGCTGGGGCGCCGCTGCAGATCGCGCTGGTGGCGCGCTTCGAGCGCAATTTCTGGAAATACCGCAACCACGCCAAGGCCTATCGCGCGGTGATCCTGGATGCCGGGCACCTGTCGCAGGCGATGTATCTGGCCGCGACCGAATTGAACCTCGGCGCGTTCATCACCGCCGCCATCAACGAAGTCGAGATCGAGCAGGCCTTCGGCCTGGAGCCGATGCACGAAGGCCCGCTGGCCGTGTGCGGCTTCGGCGTGCGCGCGCAGCAACGTGTAACCGTCGAGTTCGACCCCGCGCACAAGGTGTGGCCGTAGGGCGGGAGTAGCCGCGAAGCGGCGCATCCCGCCGGCTCGCGACACGACGGAACCCGTGATTTCGATTGGCGGGATTCGCTGCGCTACTCCCGCCCTACGTCACTCCAAATCCATCGCCCGCACGTCGTCGCCCGCACCCCAATCCGGCGCATATACCCCGTGTTGAACGTGTCGATGGAATGTCGAATACGGCCAATCGCAAACGCGCCGCGCGTGGCCGTGTTTGACAGGGTTGTAGTGGATGTAATCCATGTGTCGCGCGAAATCTTCATCGTCACGGATGGTGTGCTCCCAGAAGCGCCTTTGCCAAATGCCACGTTCACCTTTCGCGATGCGGCGCGCCGACAGTCGTTCTTCCTTCGGCAAGGAACGGGAAAATCGCGATTTGATGGCGTGCCAGCGTCCCGAAAAATCCGTGTCGCCATCCGGCAATGTCCAGATGCAGTGCAGGTGATCGGGGAGAATCACCGCCGCGTCGATCGTGAACGGGCGTTGCGCCCGCACCGATGCGAACGTCGCGCGCAACACATCGACGTGTTCCGTCAATAGGCGCCGCCGCCGCTCCAGCAATGCCACGGTGAAGAAGAACGTGCCGCCCGGGATGTGTGCGCGGATGTAGCGAGGCATAGTCGAGATGTTGTAGGGCGGGAGAAGCCGCGCAGCGGCGCATCCCGCCGGATGACTAACCTTCCGATTTCGCAATGGCGGGATTCGCTACGCTTCTCCCGCCCTACGAAGTGGTTCGCCGATATTGCACCGCTTCCGCCAGGTGCTCGCGCGCGATGCATTCGCTGCCGGCGAGGTCGGCGATGGTGCGCGCAACCCGCAGCACGCGATGATAGGCGCGTGCGGACAGCGACAGTTTTTCCAGCGCGCGTTCGAGCAGCGTGCGTTCGGAATTGCCCAGCGCGCAATCGCGTTCGAGTTCGCGGGTGGCGAGCATGGCGTTGGGTTTGCCCGCGCGTTGTGTCGCAATGCGTCGGGCTGCGATCACGCGTGCACGGACGCTGGCCGAATCCTCGTCGTGCGCGCCGCGTTTGGCATCCAGTTCGGACAGCGGCATGCGCGGCACGTTGCTGATGAGGTCGATACGGTCCAGCAATGGCCCGGAGATGCGGCCGCGATAGCGCGCGATCGCATCGGGCGTGCAATGGCAACGGCCGTCACTGTCGCCCGCATAGCCGCATGGGCACGGGTTCATTGCGGCAACAAGCTGGAAGCGTGCGGGAAATTCGGCTTGGCGCGCCGCGCGCGAAATGATGATATGGCCGGATTCCATCGGTTCGCGCAGGACTTCCAGCACGCGACGGTCAAACTCGGGCAGTTCGTCGAGGAACAGCACGCCATGGTGCGCGAGTGAAATTTCGCCTGGGCGCGGATGCGAGCCGCCGCCCACCAGCGCGACGCCGGACGCAGTGTGGTGTGGCGCGCGGTAGGGGCGCTGGCGCCATTGCTTGACGTCGAAGGCCTCGTTCGCGACCGAGCGCACCGCGCAGGCCTCGATGGCTTCGGCGTCCGTCATCGGCGGCAGGATGCCGGGCAGGCGTTGCGCCAGCATGGATTTGCCGGTGCCGGGTGGCCCGATCATCAACAGGTGATGGCCGCCGGTCGCGGCGATTTCCAGCGCACGCCGAGCTTGCAACTGTCCGCGCACGTCGAACAGGTCGGGAAGATTGCCGTTCGTGTCGTGGGTGGCGTCGGATGAAGGCGTGGGCAATGCATCGACGCCGCGCAGGTGCGCGCAGACTTCGGCCAGCGTGCGCGCGACGCGCACGTCCACGCCGTCCAGCAATGCCGCCTCATGCGCGTTGCCGCAGGGCACGATCACGCAACGCTTGCCGTGGCGCGCGCGCAGCAGCGCGGGCAGCACACCGGGCACCGGGCGCAGTTCACCGGACAGCGCAAGTTCGCCCAGGAATTCGCAACCCTTCAGCGCCTCGCGCGGCACCTGTCCGCCCGCGGCGAGAATGCCGAGCGCGATCGCGAGATCGAAACGCCCGCCGTCCTTGGGCAGTTCCGCGGGCGCGAGATTCACCGTGACGCGCCGGGCCGGATATTCGAACTGGGTGTTCTGGATCGCCACCCGTACGCGATCGCGCGCTTCGCGCACCGCGGCTTCGGGCAGGCCGACGATGGACGTGCCGGGCAGGCCGCCGGAAAGGTGCACTTCCACCGTGACCAGCGGCGCGGCGACCCCTTCGGAAGCTCTTGTCAGCGCGACAGCCAGGCTCATTTCAGCCGATCTCCCGAAACGAAAACGCCGACCTTGCGGCCGGCGTCATCGTCCCCAGTTGATCGGTGACGGTCAGGCCTTCCGCGCCGCTTCCAAATCGGTCACGCGCTTTTCCAGCTGGGTGACCTGTTCGCGCGCCCGTTCGAGGACGGCGCGCTGGGCGTCGAATTCCTCGCGGGTGACAAGGTCGAGGCGGCGCAATCCGTGCGCCAGCACATCCCTGAAATTGGCTTCCATGTCGTCTCGCGCCTGCGCCAGTCCCGGAGGAACCAGGGTAGCCAGCCGATGCGCGAGTTGGTCTATGGAGTGCACGTCAATCATGTCGTAGCCTCGATGCGTCCACAGGTTACGGAGCGGCTCGTGCCGCGCCAATCGGTGGACATCGTGTTGTGTTGTAGGAATTGTCCTACACGGTTGTGCGATCGTCCATGATGGTGTGTTTTTGCGATCGTCCCTGATCGCTGCACGTCCGGTGATTCTAAGAATACGATTGCACTTGGATATGAAACACCAGAACGGGCTTCCATGCCCTGACTTTTCACAACAGCCGCTTCGACGGCAGCATCTTTGCGTTCCTCTCCGCTAAGATCGGCGCCATGAAACTGATCACAGCCATCATCAAGCCGTTCAAGCTGGACGACGTGCGTGAGGCACTGTCGGACGTGGGCGTCAACGGCATCACCGTCACCGAGGTCAAGGGGTTCGGACGCCAGAAGGGCCACACCGAGCTTTATCGCGGCGCGGAATACGTGGTGGATTTCCTGCCGAAGGTGAAACTCGAGATCGCGCTGCCCGACAACCTGGTCGAGCGCGCAGTGGAAGCCATCAGCCATGCGGCGCGCACCGGCAAGATCGGCGACGGCAAGATTTTCATCTCGACGCTGGATCAGGTGATACGGATTCGGACGGGCGAACTCGACGCGGATGCACTCTAGTGCGATCGTCCATGATCGCTGCCTCGATGCAGCTGGTCGCGACGGGAAGCGCTTTCGGGTAACGAACACCACCACGGCCATCCGTGGCCTGACTTCTCACGAAAGCAGTGCGTCGTCCATGATCGCTGCCTCGATGCAGCTGCTCACGACGGGAAGCGCTTTCGGATAACGAACACCACCACGGCCATCAGAGCCGCCGTCCATGGTCGAGAGCTCCATGGCCTGACTTCTCACGAAAGCTGCTTCGACTGGATGGTTGCCAGCGCCCGCCGATGGTGCAGCAGCAGGCCCGCGTAATACGCGATGTAGTAGCCCAGTAGTAACCCGAGGATAGCCATGGTGAGCGGACTGCGCCGATACGCGGCGTAACCGCCCGCGGCGCCGGGCGACATCTGCGGATACAGCACCATGAAACGGTACAGCAGGCGTCCGAGGAACAGCGCGGTCAGCGCCATGCCGATCCACGGGTTCGGGAAGTAGCAATCGTTCTGGCCGTCGATTTCGAAACGCGTGAGCTTGAACGCGAGCAGGCCCAGCGCGATGCCACCCACCAGTCCCGCGCCCAATCCGGCGGCGAGACGCGGGTCGATCAATCCCTGCGCGGCGACCAGCACCGTGACCACCGAGAGAAAGCCCACGCGCGTCCACATGCGTTTCGGCTGGATGGGTTGGCGACCGAAACTGCGGCGCGTGCGCGCGTATAGCCGCCACACGATCAGCGGCGCGACCACGATGGGGGCGATGATGTTGGGGTTCATGCGCAGGGTGTCGGCTCAAGCGATGCACTGCATTCTGCATGAAACACGGACGGCGGGAGCATGTTGTTTGTCATGCGCTTTCCGTGATGTCCCATCAGTGCTGGCAGTGCGGGCACCAGTACGACATTCGTTGCCCGATCACTTCGGCGCGGATCGGCGTGCCGCACACCTTGCACGGTTCGCCTGCTCGGCCGTACACGAACAGTTCCTGCTCGAAATAACCCGGCGCGCCATCCGGCGCCAGGAAGTCGCGCAGCGTGGTGCCGCCGCGGGTGATCGCATGATTCAATATGCGCCGGATTTCCGCGGCGATTCGCGCATAGCGCGCACGTGACACCGCGCCCGCCGCACGCTTGGGATGCACGCCCGCTGCAAACAACGCCTCGCTTGCGTAGATGTTGCCAACGCCTACCACGATGGCTTGGTCCATCAAAAAGGTTTTCACGACCGCGCTGCGCCCACGCGACGCGTTCCACAGCCAATCGCCATCGAACGCGTCACCGAGCGGTTCCGGACCGAGGTTCCGCAGCAGCGGATGCGTTTCGCCGGGCTTCTGCCACAACAAACATCCAAAGCGGCGCGGATCGTTGAAACGCAGCGCCTGGCCCGAATCGAAGACCAGGTCGTAGTGGTCGTGCGTGCGCGGAGGCAGGTCCGGATCGGCGATGCGCAACGAACCCGACATGCCGAGGTGCAACAGGGCGCTGCCGGCCTGTGTGTGCAGCAGCAGGTATTTCGCGCGCCGTTGGACGGCGGCGATGCGCTGGCCCGGAAGTTTCGTCACAAGTTCGCGCGGAATCGGCCAGCGTAGATCCTTGCGGCGCAGCAGCACACGCTCCACCACGCGACCCGTCACGAAGGGTGCGATGCCGCGTCTGGTGGTTTCGACTTCGGGCAGTTCGGGCACTTACTCACCTGCCGGTTTCGTAAGCATGACTTCGGGACTGTATTGCCGCGGCACCAGTGCGATTTTGTCGCCGACCTTCACGTAGCGCAGATCGTCGATCGCGGTGAGGCCGCCGTATTCGAGACGCTCGCCATTCAGCACCAGCGTCGCCGAAGGATGTTCCAGTCCCACCCTGGCCAGATCGACGCCGGACGCTTTCATCCAGCGCGACACCGGCGTCGCGGCGAGGTTGGCGAGGCGTTGCACGCGCGCGTCGTCGGCGCGCGCTTCCGACGGCTGCACGCGCCACCAGCCACCATGGCGCTTTTCGAACACCTGCGATGCGACCGGCGGAATGTCCAGTTCGATCCTCGTCACTGCTGCGGAATCGAGCGGCGTGACCGCGGGCGGGTCACGCACGTATTCGCGACGGCCGACCCACAGCACCGCCGCGACCAATACCACCGCGACGATCGCAAGCGCACCGAGGTTGCGATTCGCGCGGGTCACCGCCGGCGCCGCCGCCAACTGATCGCGAGGCCGATCAGGATCAGCAGGATCGGGAGCGTAATCAAATAACCGAAGGTGAGCGCGCCGAGCTGCACGCGCGTCGGTTTCATCACGGCGTCGGGCGCGGGCTGCGCAACGCTGGCCAGCGCATCGTCACCGAGCAGCCAGTCGAACACGCGCTCGCCGAACGCGAGGTTGCCGGCGTCGCCGAGGAACGCGTTGGACAGGAAATCGCCGCCGCCGATCACCACCGCGCGTTGCTGGTTCTTGTCGGGACTGGGCGACAGGCGGCTCAACGCGTAACCGAACGTGAGTGGGCCTTTAAGCTCGCCCGAGTTCGGATCGAACGTCGCCTGCGCGGGATCGACCGGTGCGGTCTGGTTCCAGCTGCGCGCGCCCGACTCCAGGATCGGCTGCACATTCCACGCCGCGCCCGGCAGGGCGGCCAACGCCGCCGCGCGCGGAAACACGGTGTTGACGTCGAAGCCGTCCGTGATCGTTTGCGGCGGGTAATGCGACGTGACCAGCATTCGCGCATTGCCGGTGGCGGACGCGCTTTGCGCATCGAACAACTCGCCCGGCAGGCGCTTGATGCCGAGTGTCTGGGCCAGCGGCGCGAGGCCGAGGTTGTCGCTGCCCGGTTCCGCGAGCCACAGCAGGTTGCCGCCATTGGCGACGTAGTCCTGCAGCTTCTGCACCGAGTTCGGCAACAGCGCCGCTTGCGGGCTCGCCAGCACCACGAGGTTCGCATTGCGCGGCACTTCGGCGGCTTCCGCGAGATTCAGCGGCAACGCACGAATGCCGCGCGTTGAAAGGCGCTGCACGAAGGCGCCGAGATCGATTGCGTTCTTGCCGCTGGCGTCGCGCTCGCCGTCACCGGTGATGAACGCCACCAGCTTGTCGCCGCCGCGCGCCAGCCGCACCAGCGCATCGGAAAAACTCGGCTCATCGAGCTGTGTTACGTGCTGCGTGCGGCCGTTCCAGTGCAGGACCAATTCACCATCGGTGGTGATGTCGGCGTCCTGCGTGGCCACGGGATCGGCGTCGGGATCGACGAAATTCAGCGCGATGTCATGTTTGAAACGACGGTAACGGTCGATCAGCAAGCTGGTCTTGGCGCGCATGTCGCCGGGCCGCGCATAGCTCGTGATTGCCAGCGGACCCTTCAGTTGTTGCAGCAGCGACTGGCTTTGCGGCGTGATCGTCGCGCGCGCGCCGGCACTCCAGTCCGCGGTGAAACCGAAACGTGCCGACAACGCGGCCACGCACACCGCGACCACCACGCACAGCAACGCGTACAGCCACCCCTTCCATGCGCCACGCATCAGGCGCGCTCCCGTTCCGACGCGATCCGGTGGATCGCGAGTGCCAGTGCCAGCGCGATGACGATCAGGAAATACACGATGTCCTCGCTGCGCATCAGGCCGCGCATCGCCGGTGCAAGATGCGTGTGCAACGCGAGGTACCCGAGCCAGCCGCCTTCGCCGCCCGCGATGCGGACGCCCGCATCGATCAGGGAAAGACCTTCACCGATCAGCAGCGCCGCGGTCGCGGCCAGCGCGGGCTCGGGCGTGAACGCGGAACAGGCGATGCCGATCGCTGTGAGCGCGGCGATGCACAGTGCACTCGCGATCAATGCGGCGCCGAACTGCCCCCAGTCGGGATGCGTCGCACCGCCGAGCACCAGCGGCATCGTCGCGACGATGATCAGCAGCAGCCACAGGAACGCGAGTCGCGCCATGAACTTGCCGAGCACGATCTGTGCACCCGATGCACCGGACGCGGTGAGCAGCGCGAGCCGCTGCGCGCCACGATCGCCAGCCAGCGCCTGCATCGTGATCAGCGGCGCGATCACCAGGCACAACTGGATGTAATTGAGCAGGTACGGCGCAACCACCGCGTCGACGTAACCGGGGCCGCTCGCGGGGCCGGGCACCGTGGGCTGCGCATGCATGAAAGCGGAAACGCCCAGCAGGAACTGCCACGCCATCATCGCCAAGGCGATGCCGGCCAGCGTCCACGCGAACGGGCGCACGGCAAGGCGCTTCAGATCGATGCGCGCAACGACCAGCGCGCTCATGCCGCCGCGCTCGCGGGTTGCGCCGCGATCGCCCGGAACTGCGCGTCGAGCTTGCCGCGCTGCTTTTCCAGCGGTGTGTCGAGTCGCAACCGGCCGTCATGCAGGATCGCTACGCGATTGCACATCGCTTCCACCTCGGCCAGGTCGTGGCTGGACAGGATGATGCCGCGTTTCGGCGAGAGCTTGCCGATCAACTCGCGCAGTTGCGCGGCTTGCACCGGATCGAGCCCGTTGCCGGGTTCGTCCAGCACCAGCAGATCCGGTTCGTGCAGCAGCGCCTGCGCCAGACCGACGCGTCGCTTCTGGCCGAGCGACAACTGGCCGCACAGGCGTTGCGCGATATCCGTCAGTTCAAGCCGAGCCACTTCACGTTCAAAAGCCATCTTGCGTGCGGGTCTGGACAAGCCGCGCAAGCGGCCGCAGGCATCCAGCGATTCAGCGACCGTCAATTCCGGCCACAGCGGCACGCTTTCCGGCACCCAACCAATACGGTCGCGCATGGTGCGAAAGTGGTCGTCCACGTCTTTCCCGTCGATGCGAACGGCGCCCGCGTCGGGCCGCAACACGCCCGCAATGATCGCCAACGTCGTCGATTTGCCGGCGCCGTTGACGCCGAGCAGACCCAACACGTCATGGCGCTGCAGGCTGAACGAAACATCTTGCAACACCTGATGCCCCGACAGTCGGCGGCTCACGTGGTCGAGTTCCAGCAACGCCGGCGTCGATGCCATCAGGTTACGTCGATGTAAAAGCGGTTGAAATCATTGTCGCGGCCATCACATTGTTTAGGCAAGCCTGTGGCGGCGATGGGTTTTCTGCCCTAGACTCGGCGGACGGGCTTGCCTTGCCCGTTCCTATTCCTCGCGTGATCCGAGATGCTCAATACTTTCCTTGATTTTGCCGCGCACGGCCTGGCGAATGCCGGCTGGTTATCCATCACCCTCTATCTGCTGGTGGTGACCCAACTCACTATCCTGACCGTGACCCTGTACCTGCACCGCAGCCAGGCCCATCGCGGCGTGGATTTTCATCCGGCAGTGGTGCATTTCTTCCGCTTCTGGAGCTGGCTGACCACCGGCATGGTGACCAAGGAGTGGGTGGCGGTGCATCGCAAGCATCACGCGCATTGCGAAACCGAACAGGATCCGCACAGTCCGCAGGTCGAGGGTATCGGCAAAGTGTTCTTCGAAGGCGTTGAACTGTATCGCGCCGCTGCCGCCAATGCCGAGGATGTCGAGAAGTACGGTCGCGGCACGCCGGACGACTGGATGGAGCGCAACGTTTACACCAAGCACTCGATGCTCGGCCCGACCCTGATGGCGGTGATCAGCCTCGCCCTGTTCGGCGTGCTCGGCATGGCAATCTGGGCCGTGCAGATGCTTTGGATTCCGATCTGGGCCGCCGGTGTGGTCAACGGTATCGGTCACTGGTGGGGCTATCGCAACTTCGAAACCACCGACAAGGCCACCAACCTCACGCCGTGGGGCGTGTGGGTCGGCGGCGAGGAACTGCACAACAACCATCACGCGTTCCCCAGCTCGGCGAAGTTCGCGCTGCGCAAGTTCGAGGTGGACATCGGTTGGCTGGTGATCCGTGGGCTGGAAAAAGTGCGTCTCGCGAAAGTGCTGCGCGTGGCGCCTTCGCTGGACGAGCGCCCCAACGTGTCGCTGCCCGACATGGAAACCCTGAAGGCGTTGCTGACACACCGCTTCCAAGCCATGACCGACTACTACAAGACGGTCATCAAGCCCACCGTGCGCGAACAATCGAGCGCGGAAGGTACGCGCCGTTTCGGTGCGATGCCACGCCGTCGACTGCGTCGTGCGCTGGCCAATGGCGGCCGCTGGCTCGACCAGAACGGCAAGGCACGCCTGGCCGCGGCGGTGGAAAACCGGCCGCGCCTGCAGCAGATCAGCGAATACCGCGCGCGCCTCGCCGCGCTGATGGAACAACGCAGGCCCGAATCCGCGCTCGCCGCATTGCAGCAGTGGTGCCGCGAAGCCGAAGCCAGCGGCAATCGCAAGCTGGTGGAGTTCGCCGCGCGATTGAAACGGTATGCGGTGGCGAGGGCGTAAAGCACCTCTCCAATTGGGATCGAACAGAAACCCGCCGCAAGGCGGGTTTTTGCTGCACGCACATCGCAATGACACAATCCCGCCGATGAGCGCCTTGTGGCATCCCGCGATACGCGCCGACTGGCTCGTGCTGCAACGCACTGGCGCAGTCGCGTTCGTGCGAATCATCGGTGTCCCGGCGTTGCTGCTGGCGGGCTGTGTCGCGCTCGCGTGTGGCGACTTCTACGGTGGTTACGGGTGGTGCCTGGCAGCGAGCACGTTGCTGGCGCTGGGCGGTAGTTACGCGATCGCGCACGCGCGGCTCTTGGAGGCGCTGGAGCGATGGCGGTTCGGATGGTGTGGTGCGTTGCCGGTCGCGCGCGGCGCGACGGCAGCGACCTTGTTGCTCGTCACGGCAGTGGCATTGCTGGTGTTGCTCGCGCTCGTCACGGCACTTCTGCTGGCCGTTTCCGTATCCGCCCCGCATCGCGCGGATCTGGCCTACGCGTTGGCGGGCATCGACTTTGCGCTGGTGGTGGGCGCCGCCACCGCCGCGGTGCGCGCATTGCACGCGGGTGCGCGGGCGCGTCATGCGGACGGCATCCGTGAACCCTTGTTCGCGCTGCCATGGTTGAACGATCCGCGCCTGCCGCATCTGTTCGACTGGCAGCGTCGCGCGGCGCTGGTGCGGTGGCGGCGTGGCGGCAGCTTCGTGATGGTCGGGGTCGTGCTGGCCGCGGTGCCGGATGGACCGTCCATTCCGATGGTGGTGGCCTTGGTCCTGCTGGTACTTTCATGGTCGTGGCTTGCGATGGCGATGCGCGCCAGCGCCGACGCCGCTGCCGCGGCGACATGCCTGCTTGGCGCGACACCACTGGCCGTCGATTGCGCGCGGATGGCTTCGTTTCGTTATCCCGCGATCGCGGCATCATGCGCGGTTGTTCCGATGATTGCCGGCGCAATGCTGACCGGTCACGGTGCGATCGCGCTGGCATGGGCGGCCTGTGCAGTTGCGGTTTCCGCGTGGCCGTTCCTTCGCATCCTCCGCGCAACACGGCGTCCGGGAAGACCGGCATGACGGCATTGCTCCGCACCACCGGTCTGCGCGTCGCCTACGGCGACATGCGCGTACTCGACGGCATCGACCTGGAAATCGCACGCGGCGAGTTCGTCGCGCTGGTCGGGCCGAACGGCGCGGGCAAGACCACGTTGTTGCATGCCGTTGCCGGCACGGCGCCGTTGTGCGGCGGCAACGTCGATATTGCCGGACACGATCTTGCGAAAGCGCCGCGAGCAGCGAAGCAGGCGATCGGGTTAGCGATCGATCCGCCAAGCCTGCCCGCGCTTCTGACGGGTCGCGAGTGTCTTGCGTTGTTCGCGGGCGCTCGCGGATTGCCGGCCATTCCACAGGCGACGCTTGCGCTCGGCGAAACCTTGTCGCTGATTCCTGTACTGGATCGACGCATCGCGAGCTACTCGCTCGGAATGCGGCAAAAACTCGGGATCCTGCTGGGATTGATCGGCGAGCCGCCGTTGCTGCTGCTGGACGAACCGTTCAACGGCCTGGATCCGCGCAGTGCACTGGCGTTCAAATCACACATTGTGGCGCTGGTCGCGAAGGGCGACACCAGCGTGTTGCTTGCGACGCATTCACTCGACATGGCAGAACATCACGCAACCCGGGTTGTGTTGTTGATGGATAGCTACGTTCGACGATCCTGGGATGCTGACGAACTTGCCGCGATGCGCGAGCATCCGGGGCTTTCGCTGGAAAAGGCAATGGCTGATGCGTGTGGGTCGTGAAGCACCTGCGGAGAGAGCCGGCCGTCACGTAAATATCAGGGTTGCGCAGACCCATTCACACGCTGTTGACGCGCGACGACGTACATCAGCGCCACGGGTCACGTTTGGGGGCAAAGATATGCGAGATCCAAGGACGTTCGTCTTCTTCGTCTTGTGCGTTGTCGCCCCAAGTGCCGTGGCTGCTCCGCATGGGTGGTACGTTGCGATCGACGGTGGACAGTCGCATTACACCGGCATCGCAGGCGCTTCGAGACAATGGCTATCCATAACGCCGTTGCCGCCTCAAGGCATGGTGGTCGTGAGCTCACAAGCTTCGCTTCAGCGAAGTGGATCGAACGATACCGGTTACCGGCTGATCGTTGGCTACCAGTTCAACAGGTATTTCGGTGTCGAAGGCGGCTTCTCGAACTTTGGACAAGTGCAAGGAGATGGGAGCGGGTCGGTAGTTATGGCGCCGGTTGCTGGAATCCTGCCCTTGGAAGTGATCGCCACTTATGCCGATTCGGTGAAGTTGCGTGTAAGGGGCTGGGAATTGGCGGGTACTCTGAGCTGGCCGTTGAGCCAGCGTTGGTCGTTATTTGGGCGAGCAGGGATTTTCGACTCGCACACCGAGTTAGAAGTCGCCAGCACACCGGCCCCACCTATTTCAGGCGGACTGATCTCGAAATCCATCAGCGTGTCGAACAGCAAGTGGGTGCCGACATACGGTGTCGGTGTGAACTTCTCGCCGGCTGACCATTGGGCACTACGGTTGGGCTGGAATCGGTATGTGCACCTTGGCGATCGCGACACCACAGGAAGATTCAACGTGAATCTGTTGTCGCTCGGGGTGGCGTATGCGTTTTAAGTCGATCCAGCGGAGCAGCAGTCGCCCTACGAAAGCAAAGCCCGCCTGAAGGCGGGCTCGTGTTTCGTAAAGGCGCTGGATCCCGGATCGCCGCTGCGCGGCGTCCGGGATGACGTTTTGGCAAAAGCCGCGCGCAAAGCGCGCGGGCCAAAACGTCACTTGATCTTGCCTTCCTTGTAGATCACGTGTTTGCGGACGACGGGGTCGTATTTCTTGACTTCCATCTTGTCCGGCGTGTTTTTCTTGTTCTTGTCGGTGGTGTAGAAGTGGCCGGTGCCGGCCGAGGAAGTCAGGCGGATCTTGTCGCGTTTGCTTGCCATGGGAGTTCTCCTTACACCTTCTCGCCGCGTGCGCGCAGATCGCTAAGCACTGCGTCGATGCCGTTCTTGTCGATGGTGCGCAGGGCCTTGCCGGACACGCGCAGTTTCACCCAGCGGTTTTCGCTTGCGACCCAGAACCGGCGTTCGTGCAGGTTGGGCAGCCAGCGGCGGCGGGTCT
>Ga0207707_10000190_pt1 | contig 64802 bp, 54 predicted proteins | sample KBSC83BmetaG_FD_184336 | JGI IMG/M metagenome (GOLD analysis project Ga0207707, IMG submission 184336) | Corn rhizosphere microbial communities from Kellogg Biological Station, Michigan, USA - KBS C8-3B metaG (SPAdes) (version 2) | ecosystem: Host-associated > Plants > Roots > Rhizosphere ... | reverse complement strand
CGGCCGAGGACGGACGCGCTCCGACAGAAGAGGTTTCGTGTGTTAGGGGTTGGGGGTTCCGTTGGACGGGGGCGGCCGAGGACGGACGCGCTCCGACAGAAGAGGTTTCGTGTGTTAGGGCTCGGCCTTCTGTGCGACGGGGTTAGCGACGCTAAGTTAGCAACAAAGGCATGGGCCACCGAGAGGGCGGCCCTATGATTTACCTAAACCGACAGTAGCCTGTCGAAGAACGATCGATATCTTTGCAACGCTATCCGGAGATCTTCCGTCGATACGTCGCCTCCGCGGTCCCAGTTCTGCTCGAGTGTGTCACGTTCATTGGCAAAAATTTCCGCCAATCGTTTCATCGCACTGGCCACCAGTTCATCCGCTTGTTCCACTGAGCGCCGTGGTTCATCTACGAACTGCGTCTGAATATTCACCCATTGCGATCGCAGTGACTCGGCTTCCCCAGCCTCAAAAAGCGGTGTGGCGTTATTGCTCTCGTCGGGTTCCTGCAGGCGATTATTATCCTGGGCGCGTGCAGGTTTAGCAGCTGCCGCACCGCCTGCGAGATCACGAGTGCTTATTTTTTCTTGCTGTCGATCGTCGACCCGTTCCATCTCAATGTTCTGTCGTGGTTCTTCCCACGATTCACGGTTCTCATTTAAGCGTTCGTTTGGATTCATCTTCCCGCCCCCCTTGCTAGTCTTGAATTATCAGCCCGCACATCTCTAACCGGATACTTTCCGCCATCGTGAAGCAGGTCAGCGAACAAAGCGCGATAATGAAGCATCGCGTTTCTGAGTTCTTCTGTACTGACCGGCTCCTGGCTGTCTCTAACTGCGATGTCGTGGGCGATCCTATAGTTCTCTACTACTACTGGATGATCCACAGAGACATCAGCGACTCTCTGCTCAAAATCACTGACTGGATATCCGCGAGCTCTCATCACGTCGGCTACCAAACGGTCAGCAGCCTCCACTGCCTCTCGTGGCTGGTCAACGAAGTGAGCTTGTTCGCGTTCCCACTTATCTGCGAATCGACTCCGTTGCTGTTCGTCCAGCGGAATGATCTTGAGTCGCGACACGCGTTCCTCTCGTTGGTGCAAGACCTTCTCCGCGGCGCTTGCGTCGCCTGCTGAGCGAACAGCTCGATGGTATTCAGGACCAAACCTCGAGCGCAGTTCTTTTGTTCGCTTTGCTTTTATACCGAGCCAAACACCTACTATCAGAGCAATAAGCACAATAGCGATGAGTACGATTTCTAATGGACTCATATTGACCTCCTTACAGATTTGGCAAGTGAAAGCAAGCAAGATGAGGGCCTAAGTCTTGATGGATAGTTTCGTTCGATTAATCTCGAACAAAAAAGAATGAGAGTGTCAGGATCAGTATCGAATTGTGACGGTCTGTATTGCCGCAGATCATCGCGTTGGGATCGGAGAGGTTCGAAATCGCCAAAAGTAACGAGCATTGAGATGTTCGCAACTTGAATTTCTCAGCAAAAGAAATCTAATTAGCAAATAGGCTTTGCACAAAAAGTCAGATACCACATGCTTTAGCAGCGTGGAGTCTCAGCTTCGCGCTAGGTGGCAGCTTTAAAGTGACGGTTAGATACCACCTGCTTCAGCAGCGTGGAGTTTCAATTTTCCGCTACTGAGCAGCTTCTTACCGCGGTTTAGCGAGAAGTTGAAACTCCACGCTGCTGAAGCAGGTGGTATCACCTCATAAGGTTCAGGGCGCACTCTAGCGCAAATTTGAATCTCCACGCTGCTAAAGCAGGTGGTATCTGACTTTTTGTGCAAAGCTTAGCAAATAAGCAAGGTCTTGTTTTTTGAGCAAGATTTTCTGTGCCCGAAGGGACCGAAGTTAATAGCCGTGGGCAAGCGCTTTGCGCGAAGCCGACGGCGTTAAGCAGCAAGGCTTGAAGACCATGAAAGGGTCAAACGATCAGCCCGGTTCAACCCTTCCAGGGTCGGCCGATGTAACCAATTAGTTCCGTGGGCTTCGCGCAAAGCAGCTTGCCCACGGCTATTAACTTTCATCCTTTCAGGATGGTTTGTCGCGGCTAAGTTGCGCTGCGTAATATGCGAATGTAATCGCTCGTCATGTATAGTACGCGGATGATCCGCTCGTGTATTCTCTTGCTCTTGTCTCTTTTTACGTTTGTAACAACCACTAACAGCCAACAAGCATCTCGGGCCTCTGTTGTGTCTGTAAAGAGCGGTTCGTTGAAACTGCGTGCTCAAGTTTGGAGACCTAAGGGTCGAGGCCCTTTTCCAGCAGTTCTCTTCTGCACCGGAAGCGGTCAGCCGCCTTCACTAGATAGTCTAGGTCGATTATTCGCAGAGCATGGATACGTCTTCTTTGCACTTTATCGCAGCGGACAAAGTCTCTCTTCAGGTCAAGGTGAGGAGGTTGGCGCTATTGTTACGCGCGAGCGCACCAAAAATGGCGACGATGCGGCGAACCGTTTACAACGAAATTTGCTTGAAGGCGAACAACTCGATCAGGAACGCACTGCGCTTGCCGTCTTACGGTCATTGCCTGGCGTAGATTCGAGGCGCATCGCCATCGTCGGACATTCATTTGGTGGTTCGCTTTCGTTGTTGCTTGCTGCTGAAGACCAGCAGATACCGGCGGTGGTTAGTTTTGGGGGCGCGGCGGGAAGCTGGGTTCGCTCATCAAATCTGCGCGAGAGCCTGACTTCAGCTGTGCGAAAGCTCACGACTCCTGTTTTCTTCGTATACGCGGAGAACGATTACTCAACTGAGCCTGCAAAGGTCCTGGATGCAGAGATCGCAGGTCAGGGCAAACCACATCTTCTAAAGATCTATCCTGCATTTGGCGAAACTCAAAGTGAAGGTCACAGCATCATCTATCTTTCTATGAGAACCTGGGAACGCGACGTATTTGACTTCCTGGATAAGTACCTCGCAGCGAGCCGTTCGCAATAAAAAGTCGGCAGGTGGCGGAAGTTCCAGCAGACGATCTGAGATTGTCACAGTCTCGGGAATGAGTTGGAGATGTTGTATTGGTTCACCGACGAAGCTTCATCGATTCTCTTCGTGGCAGACGTGAACTTTTTGGAAAAGCCAATCAACAACCCGATCACCGAGCAACAGGAAGTCGGAATGCAGCCATCTCGTGATCGTTGCGAACCAGCACGACATCACCGATCAGCGCCGGATGGTTCCACGTCTTGCCCTCAATCGCGGGGAACCTTGCAAGCTCAGTGAACTGATCAGGCGAGGCCTTCACCAGCACCAACTCTCCCTTCTCCGACAGCTCCAGCAAGACATCCTGATCGGGCAAAAGCACGAGCTGGCCGTAGCCGTGCTGGGGTGCCTTCCACTTGCGCTTCCCATCTTTAAGGTCGATGCACGCCAGGGTGCCCCAGTCGAACCCAAATGCATGGCCCTTATGAATGACGAAGTCCGTAAAGTTCACGTTGAAATCCTCGGAGGTCCAACGCTCTTCGCTGGTCCACTCGTTCGATACGTGCTTGACGGCGATCAAGCGGGTGCCGTTTCCACCCATGCCGTCGCCAACGCTTATCATGAGCTGGTCATTTGAGGCGACGGCCGGTTGAAGGATGCGAGTGTCAGATGGCCACGAGTGAGTCCAAAGTAACTTGCCATCAGTGAGTGCGACGCTCGTCGCCCCGGTTGAGGTCATCAGGACGATCTGTTGGACTCCATCGATGGTTACCAGCTGGGGTGAACTGTAGCTGTCTCCGCTATGCGGACCGTACCAGACAGGATTGCCCGTCTTAACGTCGTAGGCAACCAGGTTTCCGGAGGCAGCGACAATGACCAGATTCCCGGCTACTAATGGAGAACCGGCAATGCCCCACCCGGGCACTTTTGCGCCGGTATCAGACACTGCGTTACGCGACCAGATAACCGCGCCCGTCCGATCGTCGAGCACGTTGATGATTCCGGTCGCACCGAGTGCATAAACGCGATGGTCGTTGAGTGTAGGTGTAGCGCGCGGACCCGGACCACCAATCGACTCCCAAAAGCGAGCCGGGTCGCTGTGTTTCCACACTGGCTTGCCTGTGCTCACGTCATAACAAGCTACGATCTCATCTTTACCGCGTTGCTCCTGTGTATAAAGGTACCCCGCACCGACCGCAAACGATGACCAGCCTGGGCCAATGGATTGGCGCCACAGCTCAACTGGCGGTGATGCCGACCAGTCAGTTTTGATCTGCACACCGTGAACGGAACCGTCGCGCTGCGCCCCTCGAAATCCAGGCCACACAGCTCCGGATTTATCTGCGCTCAGATTGACAGGAGCTGTGAGTTGCTCACCCTGGGCCAGCAGTCGTTCTTCAGGAGTTTTGGACCAACGCCAGTGGAAATCTTGTTTGAAGTCTCCGGTTGCACCGCCGGTTCGGATTAAAGTAAAGAGCACACACGCCACCGCGATCGCCCCAACTATCACGGCGCGCCGCGGTCCTGCGGACAGCCGGCGACTGATCGCTGCCGCTGCGACGAGCGCTAAGCTCATAATCGGGATCGCCAAAACGAAAAGCAGGAACCCAAAACTGCCAGTTGCAATCGACACGTGGACAATTCGCTTTGTTCCGATCACGGCGAGCACAATCAGCAGGATGGCGACTGGACGCTCGTACCACGGAGCGCGGCTGAGGATTAACCACCATAAACCAATCGCCAACGCGCATAAGGCGGTAGCTGACATTGCGAAGAGGATTTTGTCGGGTAAAAAGAATGGGACGACCAACCAGGCGAGCCACTGTACAACGACAAGGACAACACCGGGCCACACTCGTAACGGTTTCCGTGGGGTCGGTTGGACCTGAGCGATAGTCATGTCCCTGTTACGCTCCCGGCAAATGATTTGTTTCTAAACAAAAGCATGGGTAGTAACGTTATTTGCTCACTCATTCATTGCGCAATGCAACCAGCGGATCCACTTTCGTCGCACGCCGAGCAGGAACATAGCAAGCAAGTAATGAGACGACGAGTGCGCCGCTTGCGACGGTCGCAAACGTGATTACATCTGTTGACGCAACATTGAATAAGACCGATCCCAACACTTTTGTTAACACAACGCCCAGCGCAACACCGATTGCCGTACCAATCGTCGCCAGCTTCAATCCGTGACTCACAATGAGCAAAAGAACACTTCGCCGCCGAGCACCGAGTGCCATGCGAATACCGATCTCGCTTGTTCGCTCGACTACGTTGTAAGACAAGACTCCGTAGATCCCGGTTGCTGCGATAATCAACGCGAGCAAACTCACGGCGCCGGAAAACCACGCGCCGCTTCTCGCCGGTTCCAGTGTACGCCTCACGTTTTCTTCCAACGGCTCAACCGTAAAGAAAGCGTCTTTATCCAGTGAACGCGCGGCTTCTCTGGCTGCACTCACACCGGCATTCACATTTCCAGTCGTTCGCAACACAAAACTGTGAGCGCTTAACTTCGTCAGTGAGTCTGGCGTATAGAAAAAAGGCCCATCCAGTTTACCGATATGCATGCTACTAACGTCGCCGACTACACCAATAATCTGGTGCGATTTACCATCGCCGTCTCTGAAACGCTGACCAATCGGATCCGCGTTTGACCAGAAACGATTTGCCATCTCCTGGCTGATAACTGCTGGAGACTGTCCGCTGCGCACATCTTCTTCCGTGAATTGGCGGCCGCGACGCAGCGGAATTCCAAGAGTTTGAAAGTATTCAGGAGACACTGCATTGGCGTTCACTCTGAGGCCTGATTCGCCTCCCTCAATGTCGATAGCATCGTCTCGTCTGCCGGCAAACGGCATAATCTCTGCGCTACTCACCGACTTAATCCCGGGTAGAGCTTGCAAACGTTCCGCAAGTTGAGCACGAAGTGCCGTCGCGCGTGCTTCGTCGTAACCTAGCGGCGATACATCCATTGATAAGACAATCAAGCTCTTACTCTCGAAACCAACGTCAGTGGATTGGGCCTTTTGTAAAGTGCGCACCAACAGACCCGCTCCAATAAGTAGCAGCAGGGAAACTGCCACCTGCCCTATGACCAAAACATTCCGCAGATGCGCTCGTGAGACGCGCGTTTTGTTTCTGGCGGATCTGAGTGCTGTGTTCAGATCCAGCTTCGTCGATTGAATTGCGGGCGCTAGCCCAAATACAACGCCAGTAACAAGAGAAATCAAAAACATGTAGAGAAACACGGTCACGTTGGGCTTCAAATCGATATCGAGTCCAACCTCTGGAATGAGAGACATCAAGATCGGAGGTACAAAGATTGAGAGGAGTAATCCGGCAGTGCCACCGAGCACTGCAAGCAGCACGCTTTCAGTCATGAGCAGTCTAATTAGTCGCCAGCGGCTGGCTCCGAGAGCGAGTCGCACCGCAATTTCTCTCCGCCGCGCTGAGGCACGCGCAAGCATCAGATTCGAAACATTGGCGCATACGATTAAAAGCACGAGTCCGACTGCCACCATCACCAGGACAGCTATCGGCATGCCTTCACTGCGAACTTCCGGAGAGTTCAAATAGGACCCGGGCATTACATTAATAGTTGACTTGCGACCAGGGTAGTCCTGGTCCACCGGTGAGGCGACCAGTTGCATCTGCGCCTGAACTTGCTTCAACGACGAATGATCTTTCAACCGTCCGACTACATTTAGCCAACTACAGTTGGGACGCGAAAGAAATTTGCTGTCAGGCATAAAGGCTTCCTGCATCGTCAACGGAATCCAGACATCCGGCACGGTCATCTCCGCGCCGCGAAAATCCGGTGACGCCACGCCAATCACGGTAAAGCGCTGCCGACTCAGCGTGATCGAGGTTCCGATCACGTTCACGTCTGAGCCAAACCTTCGCTGCCAGAAACCATTGCTAAGAATCGCGACTGGACATTGAAGCGGCGTTTGACACTCCCTGTCGTAAAAACTACGACCGAGAGCGGCTGTTCCTTGCAGGACTGAGAAGTAATTGTCAGTGACCATTAACCCGTCAATTCTTTCAACGTTATTGCCACCCAAATACAGTTTGAGATCGAACGAAGCCGCCAGACCAGACAAGCCGTTAACTCGATCTCGATAGTTCAGGTATTCAGGATAGGAAAAAAGCGACGGGCTACCTTCGACCTCGCGTGAGTATTCCCCCTCAAACCGCTGGTACACATTCACAACCTCGTTGGGGTTCTTGACTGGCAACTGACGGAACGCAAGCGAATACAGCAGCGTAAAAATGCTCGTGTTAATGCCAATGCCGAGAGCGAGCGTAAGTAAAGCCGCTACGGTGAAATTGCGATGTTTTAGCAACGACCGGAAGGCGTAGCGAAGGTCGTGAAATGTGTTGAGCATGCTTTATGTACTAAAGAGCATTCCGAAAAGTTCACCGTTCTTTTTGTCAACGACGCAAATATGCATTAATTAACAAGTATGCCCAAGAGTACGAGACGTTCATGAGGCGGTATGATTTGGAATGGCAATCGGAGAAAAACATTAGAATGGTTCCATAATTCCAAATGACGACGCTGAACCCCAAACCTAAAGGGAGAATGAGAATTGAATGATTCCAACAGACGAACAAGTCAACGAGGCACGCGCGTTGTTGCGGCAATATCTTCGGCCGACTCGGTTAGTGCCCGCGGAGCGGCTGGGTCACGATTCAGATACGCAAATATTATTGAAGTTGGAAACTGATCTGCCCACGGGATCATTCAAGCCACGCGGGGCCTTGTACGCCCTCATGAAAAATCTCCAGCTGCGATCTTTAAAAGGTGTCGTCGCCGCCAGCACAGGCAATCATGGTGCGGCAGTGGCTTACGCGGCGCGTCTGGCTGAACTTCCCGCAACGATCTTTCTGCCGACATTCCCCAACCCAATAAAGCGCGCGCGGATCGTTTCGCTCGGAGCAACTGTTAAGGAAGTCAAAGCCATAAGCCAGGCTCTGGCAGACGCAGCAGCATCATTCGCGGAACAAAACGACCATTATTTTCTTAATGATGGCAGTGATGAGCTTGTGCCGGTTGGTACTGCAACCATTGCCGCGGAGATCCTCGATGAGTTACCGGCGACAGACGTGATCATCGTGCCGATGGGCGACACTGCTTTGATCCGAGGCGTCGCCGCAGAGGCAAAGCGACGAAATCCTAATATCAAGATTGTTGGTGTGCAGGCTGCACAAGCACCTTCATATGTTCGATCGTGGCGCGAAGATCGTGTAGTCACAACCGATACGTGCGACACGATTGCAGATGGGCTGGCAACATGTGTCCCACTCGAGCGCAATGTTCGTGCGATACGCGACTTAGTTGATGAAGTTTGTTTGGTATCAGAAGACGAACTGCTTGAAGGCATCCGAACGTTGTTATTCGATGAGCATGTGCTTGCAGAAGCGGCAGGCGCCGCCGCGACCGCAGCTTATCTTCAAAATCCGAAGGCCTATGCGGGTCGCCAGGTTGTGCTATTAGTCACGGGATCAAACATTCCACACGAGCTGCTTCGACAAGTTGCGACAAAGATCCCTGTCCAACAGAACCACCTCAACTGAATACACGCAAGTTATTCTGTCGGGGCGCATATGTGTTAATGGATGGTAGTTCTGTTGGACGGGGGCGGCCGAGGACGGACGCGCTCCGACAGAAGAGCTTGCGTGTCCGGTTGAGGTGGTTCTGTTCGACGGAGGCAGCCGAGGACGGACGTGCTCAGCCGTTGAACGACACCAAAACCTAATCAGTTGTCATTCTTCTTACCGAGTCGAGTGTGACCTTTTCACCTTTACGGTAAGAAAGATTGGCCATGTGCGCAGCAACAGCTGAACGATAACCAATCTCAACCGGCGCGTTGGGCTCTTTGCGTGAACGAATGCAATCGATGAAATTCGCCATGTGATTGACATCGTGAGTGTTTCCTTCGTTCGCTGTTCCCTCAGGACGGTTCACTTTTTCCGGGTAATACCAGAGGCCCGTTTGCGACTTACCGGTCACCATATCTGTTGCACCTGCCAACCGCTCAATCGTGCCGTGCGAGCCCAGATAGCGTTCACCTAAACCGTAATGACTGTTGCTGAATGTCGATTGCCAGGTCACGGTTAGATCGTTAGGAAAATCTAACGTGACTGCGATTGTGTCGGGCACTTCGCGCCCGTCCTTTTCGGAAAAAACACCACCTGACATATAGGCTGAGATGGGTAATGGCAGATCCAGCGTGCGCATAATCAAAGCGATCTGGTGAACCATGTTTTCGGTGACATTGCCGCCCGAAAATTCCCAATACAGCCGCCAGTTGATGAACTTATAAGGATCAAAGGCCCTCGACCGCCTTCCATTCAGAAAGAGATTCCAATCAACGCTGTTTGCTGAACAGTCAGCCGGGACAGGACGTACCCATTGTCCCTTCCCTCTCGGAGTGTTTCGGCTCATCCACGACTCAACATGAGTAGTCTTTCCAATCATGCCGTCTTTGATCCATTGCTTTGCATCCACTAGTGGTCCAGAACTCTGGTGCTGAAGTCCGATCTGGACAACACGATCTGACTTCCGGGCCACATCACGACACGCTTCAGCCTCGGATATCGACCAGGTCATAGTCTTCTCGCTATAGAGATCCTTGCCTGCACTTATAGTGTCGAGAAAGTGACGCGCATGGCAGTGAAGCGGCGAAGCCACTATGACCGCATCCACCTCCTTTAGATCAAGGAGTCTTCGGTGATCGGTGAAGACTTTAACTTGCGGCGCCAGTTGTTTGGCTTCGTCTTGACGTCGATTGTAGACATCTGCAGCTGCGACAAATTCGGCGTTTCCCAGTTTCAATGCCTCGCGCATGTCTTCTTGCCCGCGAGCACCGAATCCAATTGCACCCAGCCGTACACGATCATTTGCGCCCAGAACGCGATTCGTCGGTAACGCTGCAACAAAGGCTGCGCTTGCTGCCGCCGATTTAAGGAACTGTCTGCGCTTCATTTTTCATCCTTTCATCGTCCACGTACGACAGGCTAACAGCCTGTCGTTGCGTCGCGTCTACTCTCTGAGATCATGAGCACCTCGACGACAGGCTAACAGCCTGTCGTTGCGTCGCGTCTACTCTCTGAGATCATGAGCACCTCGACGACAGGCTAACAGCCTGTCGTACATCCGTAACATTGAGGCGAAGGTACCTCAAACACTAATCAGACTGGCTTAACATAAAGGGTTTTATTCATGACTTCAAGAAAGTTCTACCACCATCGATAACTTGATCTATTCGGGCAGAGAGATGTTCCGGCCTAAAACTCTTGACACGTTGGGCCACAGGTTGTATATGCAACTGTCTCAGAACGTAACCTCGCACATATAGCTCTTCTGCTTCCCCCGCGCCTAGAGAGCTCTTTACTCACTCTTGATAATCGGTGTCTCGCCGATGAAGGAAGGTTTCCCAATGAAAAATCTAAAACACCTACCCATCGTGATCAGAATTGTTTTTGTTGTTGCGTGCTTCAATGTTTTCGCCCTGGCCCAATCCAATGTAGACAAAAACCAGTTTTCAGCGGTTAGCAGTTTTGGATCCAGCGTAAGGTTCGACGTAAGCGTTTCGCACGCAGCAGTAACGCTGACAGTCATTGGACCAGATGGTCAGAGCTTCTCCAGGGAATTCAAGGCAGGCAACTCTCCGGAGTTCACATTAATTACCGACAAGGGCGAACGCCTCCCGGATGGGCAGTACACATATGAATTGCGGGTTACACCGAATATCTCTGCGGACGTAAAAGACGCACTGAAGGCTGCGCGCGAGAAAGGCAATGGAGCAGAAGTCCAACGCGATTTGCGTAAACGCGGAGCACTGCCCCCAGAACTTGTCCAATCGGGTAGCTTCCTTGTGATGAACGGATCGGCGATCGTCGCGGGAGCGACTGAAGGCAAAGGTGCTCGCGCAATGAATGAAACACCTGCACCTACACTTGCTCCTGTTCCTGCTCCTGCTCCTGTTTCATCGGGTCGTGTTTCTTATAAGGTTCAAAGAAATCACCCGCGCTTCCTCGTGTTCGATCAAGTAATCGCTGACGATCTCATTGTTCAGGGAAGCATATGCGCTGGTCTCGATTGCGTTAACAATGAAAACTTCGGCTTCGACACAATCAGAGTAAAGGAGAACAACACCCGCATACAGTTTGACGACACCAGCACTTCAGCTGGATTCGCCACGAATAACTGGCAGATTCGGGCCAATAATTCAGCGAGCGGTGGCGCCAGTTTCCTGGCATTCGTCGATCAGGGAGCGACTGGCAATTCCGAGACTGGAACCATTGTGTTTGAGGTAGATGCAGGTGCCCCTGCTAATTCCTTAAAGGTTAGCAGCACTGGTAACGTAGGAGTGGGGACTGCTACGCCCGTCTTGGATGTGCACGTGAATACTACGGACACTCCCGCGATTCGACTCGAACAAAACAATTCCGGTGGGTTTACAGCACAAACGTGGGACGTCGCAGGTAATGAAGCGAACTTCTTCGTTCGCGATGTAACAAGTGGTTCGCGTTTGCCTTTCCGGATTCGGCCAGGTGCGCCAACTAGTTCGATAGACATCTCCGCCACTGGCAACGTCGGCATTGGAACAGCGAGTCCTTCAAAGAAGTTGCACATCGCCGACGCAAATGCGCAGGTGTTCGTCGACCGAGCCGCCAATACGGCTGCAAATTATGCCCTCATCGATTTCGCCACCGCTGGCTCACCAAAATTCTTCTTCGGCTTGAACGCAGACTCTGATCCCGGCGTTGACAAACTCGCCTTCTTCGATCAGGCATTCAACCCTGCCACGCCGGTGATGACGTTTACGGGTGGCAACGTTGGCATTGGAACGTCTGCTCCCACAGACAAACTTTCCGTTAATGGAACGGCCAGCAAACCTGGTGGCGGCACGTGGGCTGTCTTCTCAGATGAACGCCTGAAGAACATCAAGGGCAACTTTACGAGCGGACTCACCGCGGTAATGAAGTTACAACCGCTGCGTTATGAGTACAAACCCGACAATGCGCTGGGCATCAAGTCGGAAGGCGAACATATCGGCTTCGGAGCACAAGCAGTTCAGAAAGTGATTCCGGAAGCAGTTACTAAGAATTCCAGTGGCTACTTAATGGTCAATAGCGATCCGATCATCTGGACAATGCTCAATGCCATTAAGGAGCAGCAGAAGGAGATCGTCGAACTCAAGCGTCAGATTCGACAGTTGCGTGCAACTGCGCGCAGACGCCGGTAGCCCGGAGCTTCAGGGTCCGGACGATTGAAACGTGGAGGCGGCCAGCAGGTCGCCTCTATGATTTAATGCGGTCTCTTCAGTTCGTGAAGTGTCGCTTCAGAGTTTAGCCATCTCACGAAACGCGTTTCCTTCCGGAAAGATCACTTAAACTAAACTTTTAGGAGAAGATCCGGGTAATCGGGTATAGTCTGTCGGTACGATTTATGTAAAAGGCGGCCGGCTAATGAGAACAAATACGATGTTAACGTTTATTAGTACCGCGATCGTGTGCGCCTCATTAAGTTCAGCAATCGCGTTTGCGGCCGCGCAGAAGTCGAGCGGAGGAAACCCACTCAACGGCACGTCCTGGCAATTAGTCAAATTTCAAGGACCTGATGAAAGAACCTTCGAGCCTGATGTTAAATCGAAATACACGATCACGTTTGGCAACAACGGACGGGTCACAGCGCGAGTAGATTGTAATCGCGCTAGCAGCACCTGGAGAGTGAACGCAACTGGCGAACTTCAATTTGGATCATGGTCGAGGACCAGTGCAAGGTGTGGACCAAAATCACTGCACGATCAGATCGTTACCGAGGGCGCAGCGGTGCACAACTTCTCAATCAAAGACGGACACCTGTTCCTCTCGGGGATGGCAGGAGGCGGCTATTATGAACTGGAGCCGATGCCCCAGGCCAAACACTAAATTGGCGAGATGATTTCTCATATGACATTGATTGGTATTGGTCATGCTCACAGGTCCTATACCTTTCCTCCAACTCTTCAGTCCAGGCTTTTGGGCACCTGTTGACAACCAACATGAGCTAAGAGTACTTTCCTGTTGATAATCAACAGGAGATTGACTCTTTATGGTCAGAGACAGCAAACACGAAGTCCTGCCAGGTACTCTGAACCTTCTAATCCTCAAGACGCTCGATACACTCGGGCCGCTACATGGTTACGGAATAGCCCGCCGCATAGAACAGGTCAGCGGAGATATCCTTGAACTCAACCAGGGGACTATTTATCCAGCATTATTGAAACTTGAACAGATGCGCTGGATCCGTACCAGGTGGAGCATCTCAGAAAACAACCGTCGCGCTAAGTACTACTCCCTTACTGCTGCCGGCAAAAAACAGTTGGCTAAGGAAGAAGAAGAATGGCAGCGAACTTCAGCGATTGTGACTCGTTTTCTCACTCCTTCGGAGAATAAATCATGACCAGCGTAGATATCTTTTTCTCGAGACTGCGCGCTTTGTTTCAGAAACGAAGACTCGAAGGTGAACTGTCAGAAGAAATTCAATCGCACATTGAGATGCAGATCGAGGACCTTGTCCGCCAGGGAATCAGCCCGGAGGAAGCGCGCTATCTAGCGCTTCGAAAATTTGGCGGTGTGGACCAGATCAAAGAGTCGTATCGAGAGCGGCGCGGCCTTCCAGGTGTCGAAACACTGTTGCGAGATCTTCGTTATGGACTCCGCATGCTCCGGCGGAGTCCGGGTATGACTGCGGTGGCGATATTCTCGCTGGCGTTGGGGATCGGTGCTAATTCAGCTTTGTTCAGTGTAGTCGATGCAGTCCTGTTAAAGTCGTTGCCCGTCGAACAACCTGAGCAGTTGGTGTTGTTTGAATGGCAATCGGGACGCCCGTTTAGACTGAGTGGGATGAGTGGCACTTCGAATGTAGATGTACCCCCGGGTCAGAGAGGACTTTCGCTCTTTCGTTATGACGTCTTCGAGCAGATGCAGAAGGCGCAAGCCACCGACGCAGAAAACCCGTTGAGTGATCTTTTTGCTTTCGGTCCTATCCCTGACGTAACAGCCAGGGTTGGCGATCTACCGGAAGTTACCAATGGGCAAGCTGTTTCGGGGAACTACTACACCGCCTTGCGCTTGCAGGCGAGTCTGGGACGCACAATCACTACTGATGACGATCGCTCGGGTGCCACACCCGTGGTCATGCTTAGCTACCAATTCTGGCAGGAGCGTTTCGGTGCGAGCTCCGCTGTTATTGGCCAACAACTCACACTCAACCGGCAATCGTTCACCATCATCGGCGTTACACCAGCTGCATTCAACGGTACGCTTCAGGTTGGTTATTACCCCGCGTTCACAATTCCGTTGGCTGCTGAACCGTTGCTAAAAGGCGATCGCAGCAATTTGGGTACGCCTGCCGAAGCAGGAGTGTGGTGGTTGAACGTGATGGGCCGCCTTAATCCTGACGCGACCCGGCAACAAGCTCGCGAAAGTCTAAACGGCGCGTTTCAAACTTCGGCGCTCGCCGCTATGCCTCCGCCGCGCAAGAGCAACCAGCCCGCTCAAATCGAAGTGAAAGATTATCCGCAATTGATCGTTGAAGCTGGTGGCCGCGGAATGCTCGACAAACGGAAGATGTATGCGCCGACCATCTATGGACTCTTCATTGTCGTTGCACTCGTGCTGTTAGTTGCCTGCGTTAACCTCGCAAACTTGCTTCTCGCAAGAGCAACGTTGCGGGGACCAGAGATCAAAGTACGGCTCGCAGTTGGAGCGGGACGCTGGCGTCTGATTCGTCAACTGCTAACGGAAAGCTTACTGCTGGCGATAATCGGCGGCATGGTCGGAGTTCTTTTTGCCTATTGGTTCAAAGGAGCGTTGAGCGCATTTACTAACGAGGACACCGGCCTTTTCCCAAGCGGAATGGAGCTTAGTCTGAATTGGCGCGTGCTCGGATTTACCCTGGCTGTGTCAGTTCTTACTGGAGTTCTGTTTGGATTAGCACCGGCATGGCGTGCGACAGGTCTGGACCTCCATTCAACGCTGAAGCATAGCGGCCGAGCAACTGGCGGCATGTCGCGTTTAAGTAAAGGACTGTTGGTTGTTCAGGTCGCGGTCTCAGCATTGTTATTGGTTGGCGCTGGATTGTTCATCCGGACGCTTCATAATCTGCAACACGTCAATCTCGGATTCAATCAGGAAAACCTTTTGATATTTACGACCCAAGCCGAGCAGGCTGGCTACAAGGACGAACAACTCTTGCGATTTTATCAGCAACTGTTTGATCGGCTGGATCATCTGCCAGGGGTTCGTGAAGCAACGTTTGCACGTGTGCAACTCATTGCGAACGACAACTTCTTCAATGACTTTTTGCTACCCGGCGAAACGGTTGATACTGCCGCAGAGCACGATACGATGCGGCAGATGATACGAGAAAACTATTTTTCGACGATGGAGATTCCCTTCTTACGGGGGCGCCAGTTCAATGCGCAAGACGACAGCCATTCTCCTGCAGTAGCCATCGTAAATCAAAAGTTTCAGCAACAATTCTTCCCCAATCAAGACGTACTGGGAAAACGAATCACTTTCAACTACCGCAAGCACGACGTCGAAATTGTCGGTGTAGTTGCTGACACAAAATATATGAGCCAACGCGAGAAGATTGAACCGCTACTCTACACGCCCTGGAAGCAGGAAGTAGCAGAGATCGGGGAGATGCATTTCGCGCTGCGAACTGCTGGTGATCCAGCGGCTCTGGCGACACAAGTACGTGAAGTCGTCCGCGACCTGGATAGCAACCTGCCAGTGACTGAAATTGACACGCAGGCAGGTCGTTCAGAAATCACACTTGCTCAGGAACGACTCTACGCACGTCTTTTTAGCTTCTTTGGCGCACTCGCACTCGTGCTGGCGGCGATCGGGTTGTTCGGAGTGCTGGCCTATTCCGTTAACCAACGAACAAAAGAGATCGGAATTCGGATGGCGTTCGGTGCACAGCCAACCAATGTGATCGCAATGGTAGTGTGGCAAGGGATGAAGCTGGTGCTTCTTGGGCTCTGTGTTAGTTCGCTGGTTGGCTATGCATTGGTACGACTGCTGAACAATCAATACTTCGGACCAACAACCTGGCAGCAACGCATGAAACAACAATTGTACGGGGTGACGATAAGCGATCCGCTAACGCTGCTCGTTATCGCTTTGGTTTTGATGCTCGTGGCATTGCTTGCCTGCTGGTTGCCGGCGCATCGCGCTGCAAAGGTGGATCCCCTGGTAGCATTGCGCTACGAATAAGACCTAATCCACAGATTACGCCGATTACACCTGGCGACTTAGGCCGCAACCAAACCATCCTGAAAGGATGAAAGTTAATAGCCGTGGGTAAGCGGCTTTGCGCGAAGCCCACGGAACTAATCGGTTACGTCGGTCGACCCTGAAAGGGTCGAACCGGGCCGATTGTTGACCCCTTTCAGGGTCTTCAAACCTTGCTGCTTAACTCCCGTGGGCTTCGCGCAAAGCGCTCGCCCACAGCTATTAACTTCGGTCCCTTCGGGACCAGAAAAGCTTGCTAAAAAATTGTTGGTTGTTCCACAGATTCTTTCCGAATCATTTATTCAAATCTGTGTAATCCGTGGATACTCTCCTCTTGTTTTCCCATATGAGCCCGGTGTATAGTCCTATGGCCATACAATAGGAGAACAGATTAGTGTCAACGAAGAATGAAATCTGGCAAGGAACACTCGCCTTAATGATCCTCAAAACGCTCGACACGCTCGGTTCGCTACACGGATACGGAATCGCACGCCGAATTGAGCAAATCAGCGGCGATCGACTCTCATTGAATTATGGAACCCTGTATCCAGCACTCCTTAAACTCGAACAGGAAGGCTGGATCGCTTCTGAGTGGGGAACGTCTGAAAACAATCGCAAGGCGAAGTATTACAAGCTCACCCGCGCGGGCCGGAAACAGTTGGTACTTGAAGAAAAAGAGTGGAATCAAACGACGGCGATCGTCGCACGATTCTTCAGACCGGCGGAGGAGCAGTCATGAGAAAACTTCGCGCCTGGCTGTTAAGATTCAGCGGACTCTTTCTGAAAGATACCCGCGAACGCGAGCTGGCTGACGAGTTCGAAAGTCACCTGCAAATGCATATCGATGACAACATCCGCGCCGGCATGTCCGAACATGAAGCCAGGCGAGTCGCAGTAATGAAGTTAGGCGGCCTCGATCAAGCGAAGGAAGCTTACCGCGATCGCGCTACGATTCCCTTCCTCGAGAGTGTCGTGCAGGATCTGCGTTTCACTCTCCGACAGCTTCGCAAGAACCCGGGATTTACCATAACTGCCACCGTGATGATTACGCTTGGTATCAGCGCAAGTGTGGCGATATTCGCTTTCGTGGATGCGGCGCTTATCAAACCATTACCGTACAAGGACCCATCAAGGTTGATTTTGGCGACCGAGACCACTCCACAGATTCCGCAGGCAAATCTGTCTTATCCCGACTACCTCGACTGGAAAAAGCTGAACAGAGTATTCGAGTCGCTGGATGTGTACAGTCAACGCGGCCACGTACTAAGCACCTCCGAGGGCATGGAAAAGATTATTGGCGCGCGTGTAAGCGACGGCTTCTTTCGTACGCTTGGAGTTACTCCAGTGGTCGGTCGCGACTTTTATACGGGTGAAGATTTGGCTCAGGCACCTAACACAATGATCCTCAGCTATGCCTCATGGCAAAAGCGCTTTGGGGCTAAACAAGAAATCATCGGCCAATCAATAATCGTCGACGAAGTTCCTTTCGAAGTGGTCGGAATACTTCCGCAGAACTTTCACTTCGCCCCAGTCGAGGATGCCGAGTTTTGGACCACTCTCCATCCAGGGGGTGGCTGCTTGTTGAGACGGAGTTGTCATAGCTTGCGCGGAGTTGCTCGTCTCAAGAACGGCGTTTCGCTGGCCGCAGCGCTGGATGATGTCACTCGTATTGCCAAAGAACTCGAAGTCCAATACCCAGACTCCAATAGGAATCAGGGAGCAACTGTAGCACCGCTGTCCCAACTTATTGTTGGAGATGCCAAGCCGGTTTTGCTGCTCCTTCTGGGTGGGGCCGGGTTGTTGCTTTTAATCGCGTGCATCAATGTGGCAAGCCTTCTTCTCGTTCGCTCGGAGACACGTCGCCGCGAGTTGTCGGTGAGACGCGCGCTTGGCGCAACCAGAGCGCGCCTTGTTCGTCAGTTTGTGATTGAGGGCCTGGTCATCGTTGTTGCTGGAGGTGTCGCCGGACTCATTACCTCTTATTGGGCCATGAAGATCTTGTTTGGACTCATCCCTGCCGACATGATGGCTGGTATGCCCTATCTCAACAACCTTGGATTGAATGTTCGTGTGCTCGTGTTTGCGTTCGCCATCGCAGGATTTGCCGCTGCACTGTTTTCACTAACCCCGGCCCTTCGTCTCTCGACTCTGGATGTTAGAGAGGGAATGGCGGAAGGTGGTCGTGGCGCAGCGGGGAAGGTCTGGACACGAATCGGTTCGAAGCTGGTGGTCCTGGAATTAACAACCGCGATGGTGTTGTTGGTAGGAGCCGGTCTTCTCGGTAAGAGTTTTTATCGATTGTTGCAAGTCAGCGCTGGCTTTGAAGCAAAGAATCTGAGCACTATGAGAGTTTCGGCTCCAGGCGCTTATGCGAAAGATGAGGAAGCGATCGCGCTCGGACGAAAGGTCGTCAGCGATATTGAGAATCTGCCGGGCGTTACATCTGTTGCATTAGCTCATACGCTGCCATTGAGTTTCAACGGGAACACAGATTGGATCAGGTTTGTCGGCCGCGCTTACAACGGAGAGCACAACGAAGTCAATGAGCGACAAGTCAGCTCAGATTATTTTTCAACGCTGCAGGCGAAACTTTTGCGGGGCCGAACATTTTCAGATTCTGAAGATCTGAAGAAGCCGCGCGTTGTCCTGATCAATCAAGCTTTAGCTAAGAAATACTTTCCCGGTGAGGATCCGATTGGTCAACGCATTGGCGACACTGAACTGAGCCCGGGTTCAGTCAAGGAGATCATCGGGGTCGTTGATGATATTCGCGAAGGACCTTTGGATTCGGAGATTTGGCCGGCTGAGTACTATCCCTTCAATCAGTCTCCCGATACTGATTTTTCAGTTATCGTCAGGACCTCTCAGGCAGAAGAGTCACTCATACCAATCGTGAGTGAAGCGATACGCAAGATCGATTCGAAAATCAATGTTTCGAATCAGACGACGATGACGCAAAGGGCCAACAACGCTCCCACAGTTTACCTGCGCCGTTCTTCGACTTGGTTGGTTGCAGGATTCGCGACGGTGGCCTTGTTGCTGGGAATTGTTGGACTCTACGGTGTGATCGCCTACTCAGTAAGTCAACGAACTCGTGAGATTGGCGTTCGCATTGCATTGGGTGCGCAACGTGGTACGGTTTACCGGCTCATTCTGAAGGAAGCTGGTTTATTAACACTCGCGGGCATAGTGATTGGCATCGCATGCTCGATTCTCGCAGCTACTTTCATGCGCAAACTACTCTTTGGCACCCCGCCATGGGACATGGCAACGCTCGTGTGCGTTGCCCTTGTCTTGGGAGTCTGCGCTTTGTTGGCAAGTTTCCTTCCGGCGCGACGCGCCGCCTCAGTGGATCCCATCTCCGCATTGCGAGCGGAATAGTCCACAGATTACATAGCGCGACTTAGGCCGCAACCGAACCATCCTGAAAGGATGAAAGTTAATAGCCGTGGGTAAGCGGCTTTGCGCGAAGCCCACAGAACTAATCGGTTACGTCGGTCGGCCCAATCCTTGCTGCTTAATTCCCGTGGGCTTCGCGCAAAGCGCTTGCCCACGGCTATTAACTTCGGTCCCTTCCGGGACCAGAAAATCTTGCTAAAAAAACAAGAAGTTGTTGGTTTGCTACGCAGATTGCACAGATTTCCGTTTGAGGTCGTTTTGAAATCTGCGTTATCCGTGTAATCTGTGGCTCCATGTCCAGCCAAACATCAGCCACTCAACGTGTTTCCTTGCACTGCGCCGGCCTGGTGAAACGGTTTGCTGATGTGACCGCCGTCAATGGTTTAGATCTTGAGGTCTACGGTGGCGAGTGTTTTGGTCTGCTTGGACCAAATGGCGCCGGCAAAACGACTACCGTCGAAATACTCGAAGGACTGCTGCCTGCTGATGAAGGCACCGTGGAGTTGCTCGGTCAACACTGGAACTCCGGTGGTGAGTCTGATCGGGCTCTGCGCGAACGTATTGGCGTGCAATTGCAGGAAACCCAACTTGCAGAAAAGGTCACTGTTCTTGAGACCCTGACATTGTTTCGCAGTTTCTATAAACGTGGGCACTCGGTAGACGAGGTGATTCAAACAGTTGCGCTTGAAGAGAAACGAAACGCGCGTGTTGGAAAGCTTTCAGGTGGTCAGAAACAGAGACTCGCAGTTGCGTGTGCGCTTGTGAGTGATCCCGAATTGCTTTTTCTGGATGAGCCGACAACTGGTCTCGATCCGCAGGCACGTCTATCGCTTTGGGACGTAGTGGATAAGTTTCGCGCGGGAGGCGGTACTGTTCTTTTGACTACCCACTACATGGAAGAAGCATCTCGCCTTTGCGACCGGGTGGCAATTATGGATCACGGCAAGATTATCGCATTGGGTACTCCGTTGGAACTGATTGAATCGCTGGGAGCCGATCAAATTATCGAGTTCCGCGTAACTAAAGACATCGCCGATGAGTTGCTCAGAAGTCTTCCGGCGGTTAGCCATTTGCACAAGCGTGAGGATGATTATTCGTTAACAGTTTCCGAGATGGGTATCGCTCTTCCTGCCCTGCTCGGGGAAATAAAAAGACAGCAGTCTGAACTCGTCTCGCTAACAACTCATCAGGCAACACTGGAGGATGTGTTTGTTAGTCTGACCGGAAGGATGCTGCGCGAAGGGTAAGAGTTTATCTGTAGATTACACAGAGCGACTATTAGCCGCAACCAAACACTCGAATGAGTTTGCGGCTTCGCCGTACTCCTTGCGGAAAGCCTCTGGCTTTCCCTTAAGTTGTCATAGTTTGAGGCTCTGCCTCAGCGGCATAGCCGCATAATTCTAAGAACCGCGTACGGAAAGGCAGAGCCTTTCCGCAAGGAGTGCGGCGGAGCCGCCAGGAAAACCTTGCTCAAAAAACAGGAACTTGTTCGTTGTGTCACAGATTACGCAGACTGTCATTTGTAATATTAAGCGTGGTATTTCGACCTTCATACTTTGGCTTCGTTAATTTCGTGGGCTATAAAACCAAAAACTGTCTTTCAAATAATCTGTGGAATCTGCGAATAAGCAGTCATGGATAAATCACTACACCCGCTGATTGAGCTAACGAGGATGCGCTGGCGTGAGTTTCTGCGTGAGAAGGAGGCGGTATTCTGGGTTTTTGTTTTTCCTGTATTGATGACCTTTGCTCTGGGGATTGCTTTTAGAAATTCAGCGCCTGAGAAAACGTTGGTGGCGATCGAAGGCGATCCTCAAAGTGCGAGTGTGAGTGAACTCTCAAAGGCTCTTGCTCAGTCTCAAGAGATCACTGCAAACATCCTGAGTTCTGATGAAGCCACGAAAGCATTGCGAAGTGGCAAGGTTTCCATCGTCGTAAGTCCACAAAACGGTGCGTACGACTATCGCTTTGATCCGACTAGACCAGAGAGTCGCACTGCACGTCTGTTAGTCGACGACGCATTGCAACGTGCAAAAGGAAGGAACGACGTCGTCCTGACAGCCGAAGAAAGAATCACTGAACCAGGTGCACGATACGTAGATTTCCTGGTTCCCGGTTTGATTGGAATGAACATGATGGGCAGCGGCTTGTGGGGATTGGGTTTTACTGTTGTGATCGCCCGCTCCAGGAAGATCCTCAAACGCTTTGCCGCAACACCTATGCGACGTTCGCATTATCTGCTGTCGTTCATCCTGTCGCGCTTGCTGTTTTTGGTTCCTGAAGTTGCGGCCGTGGTTGTATTTGCGTGGCTGGTCTTCGGGTTTACTGTGCGAGGTTCGTGGCTTAGTCTCTCTCTAATCACGTTGCTCGGGGGCTTTACATTTTCGGCAATCGGCATGCTCATCGCTGCTCGTCCAACGACGATCGAAGGCGTGTCTGGCTTAATGAACTTCATCATGCTTCCGATGTGGTTGCTATCGGGTACATTCTTCTCATCGGAGAGGTTTCCGGCTGTGTTTCAACCGTTCATCAAGGCATTACCCTTGACGGCGCTTAACACACTGCTACGCTCAGTAATGAATGAAGGTGCATCATTGTGGACGAATTGGATGAACATAACGATCCTTGTTGCGTGGTTGGTCGTGAGCTTTGTAGTTGCGTTGAAGATCTTTAAGTGGCAGTAGAAATCCACAGATTTGGAGTGCGACGGCTGCCGTCGCTTTGTTAGAGAGTTACCTACACGAGAGACTTGCGGTGACAAAGCGACGGCAGGCCGTCGCACTCCAAACAAAATCTGCGTAATCCGTGGATACTGACTGTCGATTTCCGAGTTCCCCATTCGACTTATAATTAAGGTACCCGATTTACAAGTCAAAACAGTGGAAGGAGCAAAAGATGAGCAGTGTTCGAGTACTCGTAGGCACTCGTAAGGGCGCGTTTATTCTTACGTCAGATGGAAAACGTGAAAAATGGGATATAACTGGTCCTCATTTCGCGGGCTGGGAGATCTATCACGTCAAAGGCTCACCTGCGGATCCGAATCGCATTTACGCTTCCCAAACCAGTGGCTGGTTTGGCCAGATCATTCAACGCTCAGACGATGGTGGCAAAACCTGGTTCCAACCCGGTACGCCTGCGGGCGAACCAACGACGACACCAGAAGGCATGCCCAAAGGCGAAAGTAACAAGTTTGTCTATGATACTTCGGCTGAAACCGGCAAGCCCCTTACGACCCATCAGTTTTATGACGGCACGCCGAAGCCGTGGGAATTCAAAAGAGTTTGGCATCTCGAACCGTTCCTCGACGATCCAGACAGCATCTACGCTGGGATTGAGGACGCGGCTTTGTTCCGATCAACAAATGGTGGTCAAACCTGGCATGAACTTGCAGGCCTTCGCGGTCACGGCACTGGAGCTCAGTGGCAACCTGGTGCCGGCGGTATGTGTTTGCACACGATCATCCTCGATCCAAAAAATCCCGACCGCATCTTTATTGCGATCTCGGCGGCAGGAGCATTTCGGACTGACGACGGTGGCGCGACGTGGAAACCTATTAATAAAGGACTGCACTCGCAATACATCCCGGATCCGGCGGCTGAGGTGGGACACTGCGTTCATCACGTCGCAAAGCATCCATCTAATTCAAATCTTCTGTTTATGCAGAAACACTGGGACGTTATGCGCAGCGAGGATGCCGGAGAGAACTGGACAGAGATCAGCGGAAACTTGCCCACGGATTTCGGGTTTGTAATTGACGTTCACGCACATGAACCCGAAACAGTTTACGTCGTCCCGATCAAGAGTGATGGTGAACACTATCCGCCGGATGGAAAACTTCGCGTCTATCGCAGTCGCACTGGTGGGAATGAATGGGAAGCACTTACTAAAGGTCTCCCGCAGGAGAACTGTTACGTCAACGTGCTTCGCGACGCGATGGCTGTCGATTCGCTTGATTCTTGTGGTGTCTACTTTGGTACTACCGGTGGGCAGGTTTATGCCTCAGCCGATAGCGGAGACACCTGGACGCCAATAGTTCGCGATCTTCCTCCGGTGCTTTCAGTGGAGGTCCAGACATTGTCATGATCCGAGTTGTTATACCGGCACATCTCCGAACGCTGGCGGGAGTTAACGTCGACGTGGAAGTTGAGGTTGACGGCGAAGTGACACGCCGCTCGGTGCTCGATGCACTGGAGACACGTTATCCGATGCTGCGTGGAACGATTCGCGAACATGTCTCCGGTGAGCGCCGACCATTCTTGAGATTCTTTGCGTGCGGAGAGGACATTACGCACAACTCGCCAGATGATCCATTGCCGCCGGAGATTGCGTCAGGAGCCGAACCGTTTTACGTGATTGGTGCGATCGCGGGAGGTTAGGCAGTGGTCAATTGGTCCGTGGTCAGTAGTTGATAGGTCGAATAGGTCATATAGGTCCTATTAACTACTGACTACTTATTACTCCGGACCATTTCTCACTCAGTCACCAAAGCTACCATCACTGGCGATGCTCCTTTGTCCGCCAGATTGCGTTCGAGTCTTTTCTCGTCACGCGATGGAATCAACTCACGTCCCGTCTCCTCACCGCCAGTCCAGATCTCAGCCAGAAAATAGGTGTCACCATATTCGTGGAAGACAACCTCACTTCGCTTAGGCGCCTTAGCTGCTTCGACTGGTTCTGACTCGATGATCGCGTGCTGATGGTTTGCGATGTTGTAAACCAACAGGTCATCCGGCTCATCGCCGATCCGCCTGATTTCATATTTACCAGACGAAAGAGTCTTGCCTCTTACGTTGAAGTCGAACGGAATCGTAATGCGAATTGGTGCTCCTGCAAGTTGCGCCTGCACAGGAGACACTGCAAGCGAAGCCAGGAGCCCGCCGGTACATAGAATACCGATTAAATGTTTATTCATGATTTCTCCTTCCATGGTCAACGCTGAGGTAATCGCATCCTTTTATTTTCGGTCAGTTGCTTAGACCTTACCCTGACCGATGTTCAACTACAGATCACATCAGCATGCTCTTGTCACTTGAAATTGTTATGCCAGTGAATGGAAGGGTCAACCACGTGCGGAAAGGTCAAAATTGAACAGAACTGGTTGATATTAGCTGTGGCTGTCGTGCTCAGCAGTGACAAACAGCCTCAGGGAGGAGGAATACTGGCTCTTCACAAATCCCCCAAACGCCAGTTTGGGGATTCATCAAGTCCTTTCTACAACGCAGCTTCAACTCTGGCTCAACGCGAATCCCCCAAAACGGCAGTTTGGGGGATTCATTAAGTGTCAAACTTTTGAGCCCGACAACTCCTCATCCAATGCGCGGTAGAAATCTGACTCGCCGCCTTCGAAATGATGACCGGTTGCTTTGATCGCGTAGAAATGTTTTGGCCCGCTCGCCACGGCGAAGAGTTTTTGGGATTCGCGAAACGGAGACGTATCATCCATTGTCGCGTTAAATATCGCGATAGGTGTGGCAGAGAGTTTTGTCAGATACTGCCGCGAGTCGAACACTTTCTCATGTGGCGTCCCATGCGTTAGATAGATCAACGCGTCTGAGGTCTTCCATGCGAGTTCGTTGTAGATAGGAAGGCTGATGGCAACAACTCGATCGATTCTTGCGCTCAAACGCGGATCACACGCAACCAGTACCGAATAACCAGCGCCCGCTGACCATCCTGCCAGGACCACTCGCGTTCTCGGATCCACATTTGACTGCGAGACTGCCGCCCGAATGATGTCGTCGTAGTCCGCGGCCAGCTGATCTGGCGAAACTGGTTTCTGGGAACTGGCAAAATTCACCAGATACTCTTTCATATCAACTCCCACAACCGTCTTTCCGGTGCCGGCAATGTGTGCCGCGATATCAGCGCAAAAAGGACTCCAGCCACCATCACCACTTGTGAACAGAACAACTGGTTGGGCTGAAGCATTCGTCTGTTGATAGAGCTGAAGTGAAATTGCTGAGCCGCCTCGAATCGTGGCCTGAAAAGTTGAGTGTCTGACGTCGTGTGATAGTTCCTGAGCGGTGACATGATGATAAAACTGGTGATACCAAACAACACTGTAAGCAGCAACTGCCGTTAGCAGAAGTAGCACCAGTCCAAGTAGCCATTGCCAGCGACGTCGATGTCCAGGGTTGTCACTGTGGTTGAAATCCATGCTTTCCTATTTCTGTTTGCGAAGAGCTGGCAAACGTTTGCTTCATCCATTGAGCTGCGTTGGTTAGCGCCGCATAGAATTCGTCTCGAGCTCCACTGAAGCGATGGTTGCTCGCTTTGATTAGAACGAACTGTTTGGGTTGAGCGGCTGCCGCGAATAAAGCTCGGCCCACCTTGATTGGGCTTGCGGTGTCAGTTGTGCTCTGAATCATCACCAGTGGAATCGGCGCAATCGCCGCCATCAAGTCCTGACTGCGAAAACCATAACTGGAATAACCCTCGGAATTGAGATCTGCATGATTGCCACTAACGCCGCTGACAAGCTGATTCTGGCGCGGTAATCCGATCGATATAACACCTGCCCAGTTCGATCGAGTAGCCTGGTCGGCTCCAACAGCGATTGCAAATCCTGCACCTAATGACCAACCATAAATAAATACTGGTGTAGTCATTTCAACGCGCGAGTATTGCCGAAGGGCTTTCGCGACTTCGGCATAGTCACTTGCCAGTTGTTTTGTCGTGAGCGGAGTCGTGGTCGATGAAAACTGCCTCAAGTAAACTTTGGAATCGATTCCGGCTACCGCAAAACCGACGTGAGCAAGTTCCTGGGCGGTGCGGGGAGCAAGTCCGCGCCATCCCCCATCGCCACAGGCATAGATTGCCGGAGTTGCGGCGCTATCATTGTTCGGTCGATAGAAGTGGACCAGGAATTGTCTACCCCGGATTTCAATACTTTTATCTTCGGCCGTAACGTCTGCGTACGTCTTAACGTCGTCAGGATCGTAATGGTCCGGCGGAACTGGTTCCTGGGCCAATAATCGTAACGCGCTTAAGGTCACAACGACGAGGACGACAGTAACGCGGAAAATAATCCGATGATGAACGACGCCGCATGCTTCCATGACTTAACCTTTTGTTGAAAACTACCTATATCACTGTGTTTCTGATGCAACAGGCTCCTAATCGTAGTAGCGTTTCGAACACCGAGAACTGCGTAGAGCATTCTTGGAGACAACCTCTTCTGATTGAAACAGAAGTAACGACGTTCCCATGAATGTGGATGATATTTAGCTTTGTAACGATAGAGCAGTTTGAAATCGTACTTGTTTGTAACTTGCTGGTAAGCGAAACGCATCAGCCTAGTCAGTGTCGGGTGTTCGTTTAGATCCGGATCATCGAGAAGCGCCAGGGGCGCCAATCCCATCGAGGCCATCTCATAGCCTTCGTCTCGCAAAAGTCGGAAGATCTCACTCGTCAGTAACTCCATCACGCCACGAACAGCATCAACACGTCGTCGCGTAAGATCCAGGTAGTAACCATGACGACCATAAATTGGTTCGCAAACAATGAAAGCTTCGATCCGACCTTTGCCATTACCTGACCGCGCGATGAAGTAGCGCTTCGCACAACGCTGCCCCAGAGTTAAGGAACCCAGGAGAAAGCCCAACTCTTTATCACCTTTCGTTTGTAACCACTGCTCAGAAATCTCCCGTAACTCGCGATTGATCTCAGCAGCGTCAACACCAAAGGGGTTGTGCTCCATTACTACAATGCCTTCGCGTCGTGCTTTGTTCGTAGCAGCGCGAACAAGTTCCATCTGACCGCCAGCCAAAGTAAATCGATTTAGATCGAACACCGCTTCTTTACCCACTTGAATATGTGAGAAGCCGATCTTTCGAAACGCCTCGACCATCGCCGGCGTCACCTGGTAAGCGCCGATGGGACGTGGATTCATTGCTTGAACGAAGTCGGCAATAAGAAGTGGCGCTTGTGAATCTGAACAAATTGGATCGCCTCCAATCACACAAACGCCGGCGCTCATCTGGTAAGCGAGAAACCCATCGACACGTGGGGACGTAAAATATCGCTTCGGTCCCTCAAGCAATACATAGGAAGTGGAGTTGCAACCGTATCTCCTGATCCATGCTTCGAGATCCGCTCGCAATGTCTGTATACCGTGGGCCGTACTGGATTCGAAATGTTGAAAAGTCATAACCCCATTGCGTGGCTTCTGGACCATCGCATTCAAGTAAGAGCGTAACCTTATGGGGAGAGTGGCTAATCACCGCTGCTGTCCGACGAACTTTAGTTTGTCGTGTCCTCGATCGAGGGCCCGAAGATTCGAACTGCCATGACCCTCCGCGTCGACAAACTAAAGTTCGTCGGACATTCGGCCAACTCCCTAGTAACTTAGCTTGCTGACTCGAACACGATGTGCCCGCCGCCAGTGTCGCCTGTGCCGACGATGATGTTTACGATGATGGTTTCTCTCGATTCGCGGTTGGTCGTTCATCGAGTTCCCTTTGGCGAGCGCGGCCTGCGATCCAACTGCGATTGTGCTAACTAGTAGGAGCGCTCCGAACCCAATTGAAATAAGTCTCTTCATCTTTGATGCCTTCTCCTCTGATTAATTTGAAACTCATTGTCTGTTCGACAAACAGTCACTTGGCAACGAGCATGCCAGCGACATCGATTGAGCGTCGCGGCAAAATGAGACACAAAGACGAGCCGGTCCGTTTATGAAGCGGACTTCCCTTACTTTTTACTGTGGCTGGTTTGCAGACGTCGCACAAGCGCCTCATATTTAGCCTCTCTGATGAACTCGATTTTGAGAGCTTGGCACTTGATTAAGGTTAACTTGACGTTGCCTTAACAAAAGGACTTGTCAGGAAGCGTTGTCTACAACCACCGCATTTTCCTGCCGCGGCGCTTAAATATAACGGGAATAAAACGACACTTCGCCGCCCAGCAACTCACGCTTCACCAACTCTCAGGACTGAACAGTTCGTACGGAACGACTTTTGATCCAAGTTCTTTGGAGTGTGACGGCCTGCCGTCGCTGTGTTACTGCGAGTTGTCGCAGTCTTGAGTCAAGCTTTAACAAAGCGGCAGGCCACTGAACTCCAAAGGCAGGTGCGTTTCGTTGGAGATGTTCTTAATACGATATGGATTGATCGCAGTCTTTCTAGCCGCTGCTGTGGAGGCCGATGTCGTTCCAGTAATCGCCGGCGCTCTGGTTCATTTGGGTTATATGAACGCCGTTCCGGTACTCATGTTTTTGACAAGTGGCGCGCTGGCTGGAGATTGTTTATGGTTCCTTGCGGGACGGCATTATTCGAACCGGATTCAGTCGAAGCGCATCTATCTTCGTATGGGACCGGTAGTGGAAAGGCTGAGCACCCGAATAGGCTTATGGCAAATTCCCGCGTCCCATCTGATTTATGGAACCCGCGTCGCGACGATGATTCTTTTCGGGATACGACGGCTAACTGTCTCGAGGTTTGTCGTCACTGATGGCTTTGCCTGTCTTGCAATCTCAACGACATTGTTTGCGCTTGGGTTCGGTTTGAGCGCCAGTACCACTCAGATTGTTGGACACGTAAAGCGAATAGAGTTATTCATGCTCTGTGTGATATTGCTCCTGGGCCTGACATTTCATTTGGTAAGTCGAATAACGCGGACGCGTTTTGGGAATAGTGCCGAAGAGCGATAATCAGATTAGCGATGCCAAGGATCAAGCTTCACGTAAAAACAACGCTTCTCGCATCAGTCATAACGATTGGCATGCTGATCACAGCACTGATCGTGACGAGCGCTGGTATTGCGAACCTGGAACGTGATGACGATAAGGCGTTGGCTGAGATTCAAGCGATCGATCTAGCCCGACACATTAGCGACGTATCATCTTTGCACGATCCCGGAGCCCTCGAGACTGCTGCTAACCTTACCAAAGGATCGCGTCCCAACATCGTGAGCGTTCGCATCTGGGATCGCATCGGAGACGGTTTTGCTGAAAGGGTGGCGGCAACTGGAAGTCTTCCGGCAGAACCAGTTGGCGCTGACGTGCGCGATACTCTTCTCCGGGGTCTCGCTTCAAAGGCTGTTGACGTCAATACAACCGGATCGGACCAACTCTATCGAGTATTTGCCACTATCTTTGAAGGTGGACGACCAATCGGCGCCGTAGAGATCGTCGAACGATTCGACAGTATCTGGTCGATAGCTTTTCGCTATGTAAAGAGCGTTGTCTGGATGTCTCTGGTAACTGTCGTATTGATCATGTTGGGCACATATCTCCTGTTTCGCCACCTGGTGTATCAACCTATCGACCAGTTGCTCGGTGCGATGTCTCGCGCAAAAGCCGGAGATCTGGAGGCTCGCGTGCCTGTGCATTCCAACGACGAGTTAGGTTTGCTGACTCAGGAATTCAACAGCATGCTCGGACAGGTGCGTGAGATGACGAAGGAGCGCGAAGCGCAACGAGATCTTCTGCGCCAGCGTGTTCAAGAGGCAACCTGCGAATTGGAGTTCCGAAATCAGCAACTCCAGGAAACCAATTTGGAGCTCTGGCGCACAACGCGAAGGATGAATGAATTGGGAAGGCTTGCGGCGGCAGGTCAAACGGCAGCGCACTTTGCTCACGAAGTTGGGACCCCTCTTAACCTGATCAGCGGTCACGTTCAATTACTGAAATCCGATCTCGATCGAGATCCCCACGATGCTGAGGCGCGGATCCGAACCATCAGTGCACAAATCGAACGAATCGAACGGATAGTTCGAAGAATGCTCGACAAAACGCGGTTCGAAACCGAGTTATCACCGCTGGATCTCAATGGTCTTTTGCGGAGACTTTGCGATGCTATGTCACCCGCTTTGGATAAGCGGGGCATCAAGATCGAATTTGATCTCGAGGAGAAAATTCCGTTGATTGCCGGATCCGCCGATCGCTTGCAGCAATTATTTCTAAATCTTATTAACAACAGCCTTGATGCAATGCCCGAGGGCGGAGAGCTAATGGTTCGCACCGCTACCGCGGATAGTAAGAACGGAAAATCCAATCAGGTTGTAATTGATTTCGCCGATACTGGACTCGGGATGACACCGGAGATTATGAGCCGCATTTTTGATCCCCTCTATACAACCAAGGCGCGCGGCCACGGTACCGGACTTGGTTTGGTTATTGTTAACCAGGTAGTGCTGGAGCATGGAGGCACCGTTGAGGTCGAAAGCGAACCGGGACGCGGCACGCGGTTTAGACTTGTATTTAGTGCGATACAGAGTGATCGTTTTTCGAAAATGGATCAGCAAATGGTGACTGCACAAGTGTCCGATATGCTTTAGCTTGTCGTGCCTTGATTAATTGGGATCCTGATTGGTTGCGTCCCGACAAGCTAAAACATATCGGACATTCAAGCCACTTTAAGTGAGTATTGCCTGTGAAACAGATTCTTGTTGTAGATGACGATCAAGACTCATGCGATTTGCTGCGTGAGATCTTTAGTGTTCAGGGTTGGGGCGTCGAGACAGCACTCAATCCAGCCCAGGCTCTGCGCGTCGCCGGATCCGAGAAGATTGATCTCGTTGTTAGCGACGTGAATCTCGAGTCCGATCAATCCGGCCTGGATCTTCTCAGGAATTTGCGTGGGCGTTGTCCTGTGATTTTAGTAACAGGCTTCGGAACGCTGGACTCCGCCGTTGAGGCTGCTCGCGAAGGTGCGTGGGACTTCATTTCAAAACCTTTCAAGGTCGAGGAAGTAGTTTCAATCGCGAAGCGGGCACTCGAGCAAGCCGAGCGCAACACAGGCGATGATCAAAGAGTCGAACAGATTTCCGCCCGCTACGAACAGGGCGGTCTGCTCGGCCGATCGCCTGTAATGATTGAACTCTACAAAGAAATTGCGAGAGTTGCACCAACTCGATCGACGGTTCTGATTATTGGCGAATCGGGTACAGGCAAGGAATTGGTCGCGCGTTCTATTCATCAACACAGTACTCGTTCGAATGGTCCCTTTGTGGCCATCAACTGCGGCGCACTCACTGAAACACTGCTCGAGGCAGAACTGTTTGGACATACTCGTGGCTCCTTCACCGGTGCAGTGGGCGATCGAAAAGGATTGTGGGAAGCGGCAGAAGGCGGGACGCTTTTTCTGGATGAGATTGGCGAAACCAGTCCGGCGATGCAGGTGAAATTACTCCGGGCGTTACAGGAAGGGGAGATCAGACGTGTAGGTTCGACTGCGCCAACTCGTGTGGACGCTCGCATTATTGCGGCCACTAATCGCAATCTCGAAGATGAAGTGAAGACAGGCGGTTTCAGAGAGGACCTTTATTACCGGCTCAGCGTTGTAACCCTCCGAGTTTCGAAGTTGACCGAGCGTCGGACTGATATTCCACTGTTGGCGCAGCGCTTTCTCGGCCAGGCACTCGAGAGATATGGGCGCAGCAATGTTCATCTCGCGGAAGAGACTATCAAAGCATTGGTCGCTTACGATTGGCCCGGCAATGTGCGGGAGTTGGAGTCGGCCCTTGAATATGGGGTCCTTCACGCGAGAGGCAATGAAATTGTTCCGGAAGACCTACCTTCGAAGCTGCAATCAAAACGGGTCAAAGCAGCAACGAGAGCCCCGCTTTCCGCTCTGTTCGAAGACCTGCCTTCACTAGATGAACTGCAACGTCGATATCTGTTGCACGTGTTGGAGGCGGCGAAAGGCAATCGAACGCGCGCCGCTGAAATCCTTGGTGTCGATCGCCGTACGCTTTATCGCATGGCAGAGCGCTACGGGATTGATATGGGTTCAGAGTAACCAGGCAGGATCGATGGTCATGGTGATCGATAGGTCCAATAGGTCATATAGGTCCTATTCGATTACCCCCAACTGTTCTCCCATAAACGCCGAATGCGACTCGAGCGCTTCCGCAAACGCCCGAATCGCACGTGGCTCTCTCCCCTCGGATGACAAGACAATTGACTCCATTATCAGGAACCGCTCAATGGAGCAATTACTCACTCAGTTCGTGAGCAACAACAATGCCACCGCTCGTGCACTCCGACAGCCACTCAGTAACCCAGAAAATACTGGATTACTTGACGACTGGACCGTGCTTTATACCTTTGGGACTGTGACGGTTTTGATCTCTTCGCAAGAAAGCCCCACCCATCGGTTTCTCAATCACAGTCGCAGAACCGACGGACGAAGTTTGACCCGAGTATTCCGCGAAGCCAATGACAGACGATCAGGCGCGTCTCCGGGCAGGATCGGACGCTCGGGCAAAACATAACTTACGTTCAGATATTTCCCCTGTCTAAAGATCTGCAACCGCAAGTTCGAACCTACGTGCAGTCTGTTGAGCGCCTCTAACAACTTGTCAGGGGAAGTCAAAGCAGTGTCGTTCACTTTCGTAATCACATCACCGCCAATCAAGAAATCTCTTCCTGCCAGCGTTAGTTCAAGCTGACCACCTTGAAGACCTGCCTTTTCCGCGGGGCTTCCCGGCTCAACAACTTCAATCAGAAATCCTTGAACCAGCGGAAACCGGAATAATTCCTGCAACCCGTTTTCCATGTATTGACCATGAAAACCCAACCAGGGTCTGATGATTTTTCCATCCTTCATCAGGGCAGGGATCAAACTCCTGGCCATATTTATCGGAATCGAGAAGCCGATGTTCTGCGCATCCGGAATTACGCTTGTCGTAATACCAACAACCTGACCACAACGATTAACCAGTGGGCCACCAGAATTGCCGGGATTTACCGGTGTGTCCATCTGCAACAAAGGTTCCTGCAGGCTGAAGAATGTTTCCGGCAGAACGCGATTGATTGCTGAGATGACTCCCCTCGTCAAACTTTGATCCAAGCCGAGGGGATTGCCGATGGCTATCACCTCTTCGCCAACCTGTACGCGGTCTGAATTACCAAGATCGACCACATTCAACGAACCTTTATTCGGCTTCGGTATACGCAACAAAGCAACATCAAAGATCGGATCTGCGCCAATTAGTTGAGCAGGAACCGTACTCCCGTCATCGAGAGTTGCATCGATGAGTTGTCGACCAAACACGACATGCGAGTTTGTCAGGACAAGGCCGGAACGATCCACGATGAATCCCGAGCCCACGATGTGCTCAACTCGGTCGTTCATGCGATAGGGATTGATCGAGACGGCACTAATAAATACTACCGCTGGTGAGACCTGCTTGAAGACGGATGTCAATGGCGTAGTACAACCATCATCAGTCGAGTCGTCTCGCGCAATCGCGGAGTCGGATTTCACCCACCCGACGAATAGGATCCAAACGATACAAGCAAGAACTCTTACTGCGCGAATTGTGTCAGTGCTTTTGTTCATGGCTTACCTAATGGGAATTGCCGTGCCAGACATCTCCTGTCTTCACTGACAATGGTTGAGGCGATCTTCCCATCATTGAAAAAGCGCCACACAGCATCACCGTGTATGCTGAGAGATGACTTGCAGGAGCGCTGAGGATCTTGCGGCATGTCTGTTGCACGGAGGAATTGAGGGTGCAAACAAATGAAATATCTCGTGGCAATAACAATCGCAATAACACTGTTCGTTACGTTAACGAGCGCCGCAGCACTACCAATAAGAAGAGTCGCAGACAATTCCGCAAACAACATCAAAGTGAGTATTGCGACCGGCGCACCACTTGATCCACCAAAGGATCACTTTCGAGCTGGTGAAGAGATAGCAGTCGCTATTACGATGACAAACACATCTGCTGAACCCGTCTACGTTTGCGTGACAAGTCCGCTTTATCAGGACGTGCCCACACTGAGCAGGAACGGTCAAACAATTCCCTACATGAACTGGCAGGAGTACGAACGCGAGCGTTCAGAGGCGGATGGAACGTGCAGCAAAGAATCTTTACCGGAACCCATGCTCTTGAACCCAGGTGAACCGACTATGGTCGATTGGTTCATACTTTCGGACAATGCTTCGTTGGTGACAGACGGTTGGTATGATCCGCTACCACGCGGACAATATGAACTATCACTCAAACGTCGCATCAACTGCTGTGATGGGACTATGGTCGAATCAAATAAGGTAAGCTTCGAAGTGAATTGACTATTAAGTACTACAGGCTGTTAGCCTGTCGGCAGTTTTGGGCCACAATTTGAGACAAACCCACGACAGGCCAACAGCCTGTCGCACTTAAGTCGCCACTGCTGCTTTCTTACGTCCGAGGAAAAAGCCGGCGATTGCCATAAAGAAGCCGACGATCGCCAGCAGGCCTCCAACAATTGCCGGAATAACTCCCATCAGCATCTGCCTCTTCATGAATTCCGTCGCATGCTCACAGTCGTCCTGAGAAGTTAAGCCTATCGTTGCTCTTCTGTAACAGTCTGACGTGATATCTCCACACAGCTCTTTGGCTTCGTCGAATTTCTTTCTGTCTTCCTCCGCCCTCGCGCACGCTGATGTGGCGTAATCTGAGGTCCAGGTGTTAATACAGACGACCAAACCGATGAGTAAAACTAACCCGCCGAAAAGAAACAGAAGTACTCCAAGTATGCCGACAATTTTCATTTACGAACTCTCCTGTTCTAAGTTTTAGACTTCAACAACTCGAGTCGTAGCTCTACCAACAACAGACTTAGACTACTAATTTACACCTTCCCTGGTGAGAAATGAGGAATGAGCGTCTTGAGATCCTCCTGGTCCTGAACGCGCAACACGATAGCGAACCGCACGCCTTCGTGGCAAGACGGTAAGCTAACCCGGCGATTGTCGGAAAAGTATCTCCAATTCTTTCGATACCCTTGCGACCTCGCGATTAGCTTCTTCCACGCTCTTCGCCGCGTCTCTCGCATCCTCTGCGATACTACTTGCACGCTTGACCGCTTCATCGGCCACTAAGCGAGAGTGCTTTAGTCGTTCTTCCGCTTCGCGCTTGCGCTTCTGAGCTTCCTGCGCCTCTGCAGAGGTTTTCTTCTGTGCGGATTCAAGGCGCTGCAATTGTGCCCGCGCTTCAGCGAGCGACTTCCGGGCAGTCTGTAGCGAAAGTTTTGCCGCAGCTATTTTTGTCTGACGCTTTTCTTCTAATTGCCGGCGCTCTTGAACATCGCTTCGAGACTTCGTGGCCTTAGACTTTTGAGAGGGACTGTTGCGCGTAACCTCCGGATCCGCTTTTGTTGTACGCCCGCTCGAAATCAACGGAGCGAGTGTTTCAAAACCCGGTGGATCGACGTCTTGGGTCAAACGCCCCGGGGTTGGACCGTCTTCAACAGAGGCATATGAGGACAACGCTTCGAGAGTAATCGAGACGCGACGAATTGTCTCGACGGAAGAATTATGACCTGCATTGCTGAGCAATGTAGTCGCAAGATCTGAGAGATGTGTAAGTGCTTCGCGGCGAGCGTCCAGAGATGTTCGCATGGTTCCGACTTTCCCTGCGAGGCCGGATGTCTGCAGTTGTTGAAGCCGCTTACCCGCTGCGATTAAATTATCGAACGCCTGGCGATGCTGCCAATAGAGTTGATTGACGGCCCACGCAGAGATCGAAGGCTTAGCTAACGACTTCACGATGTTGGCATCGTTCGCTTGGCCAGTCTTTTTAAGCTGCGCAGCGAGTGCATTCCGAGCGCCCGTGAACTCCGCCAGGGGAAGCTTGAAGAGTGCATCGACATCGTTTGCAAGGTTTGGCTTGGGGTCGCTGTTTTTGACCATCGTTAGCGCTTTACTTTTGGAGTGTACCAATCTCAATCCCATAGGAATATACCAATGATACTGTTGGTCCAGGATAAATCTTATATAGGCCGCACCGCTAAAATGTACGACGGGCTGTTAGCCTGTCGAGATCGCTCTCCACATTCGTTGTTACTCCGAGCAACGACGGGCTAACAGCCCGTCGAGATCGCTCTCCACATTCGTTGTTCCTCCGAGCACCGACAGGCTAACAGCCTGTCGTACTGGCTTTGAGTCTCACATTATTGCGACCATCACGTCTGCGGTGATAGTCTACGCCCACTTTCTCAAGAACAGGGAGACATCACGATGAAAGCCACCGCGAGAGTCCTTATCGCTCTAACCCTTGGGCTCTTGATCTTCGTTTCACTGATTCAGCACCCCCGAACCGCGAAAGCTGCGTCACTTGATCTGTCAGGCGACATCAACGGCGCGCCGTACCGGATCCGAGTGCCGGAAGTTTGGAATGGCACGCTGCTCATCTTTGTACACGGCTATCGCGACAAAGCTGATCACCCGGGTGAGATTGATAATCGAACGGCCGAGGTCGCTCCAAATGCAGCACTCGAAGCACCCTTGCTTGCCCAAGGCTTTGCTCTCGCGGGCACTGCTTTTAAGGACAATGGCTGGGACATCAAGGACGCGATTCAGGACGTTAAGAATCTGTCGGTCTTCTTCCGCGATAATGTTGCCCAGCCACAACGAACAATCCTCGTTGCAGCTTCGTTTGGGACCTTAGTCGGTCTAAAAAGTATGGAGCAGTTTGGCGGGATTTACGACGGCGCTTTGTGTTTGTGCAGTGCAGGTGCCGGCGCAACTCGCATCTGGGATAGCAGTGTACCCGTTTATCTCGCTTACGATGTCATCTTCGGCATTCCTCCTTCATGGGGAACCGTTGGCGAAGTCAGAAACGACATTGATTTCGATACGGAAGTGCTCGCGAAGTTAGCTCCGGAACTCGGCAACATCGCAAACTTTCCGAAGTTTGAGTTCATACGACTAGTAGCGAAGATTCCCGGACGCGGTCTCGTGCCACCACCTCCACCAGCGTTTTATCCGGGCTGGGCGCTCACTGACTTTTTCTTTTTGACTGAAGCGCGTGCGGAGTTACAACGCCGATCTGGTGGGCCATTTGTGCAGAACATCGATCAGAACTACGAACTGCTCCCAGCAGAAAAGGCTTACCTGGCAGGCATTGGGCTCCCTACGCCAGTTGTTGATGCCTGGTTGGCACAGATGAATGCGCGGCGTGACATCACCGCAGATCCGGCTGCTCGAAACTACGTGCGCAGCAATACGGACTACAGTGGAAAGATCCGGAATCCGATCCTGAACATGCACACGATCATCGACCCGTTGCTGCCGGTTGCAAATGAGTCGGCCTATGCCGAACTGATTGCGTCGCAAGGTAAAGAAGAACTTCTTTTCCAAACGTACACAACGGGGGTTGGTCATTGTAACTTCACCGGCCCACAGGTCTTGACCGGAATAGGCGCAATCGATCTTTGGGTACGCACAGGCGTGCGCCCCACGAACGCACAGTTTCCAGGGGCGCTCGGTTTCAACTCAGCGTTTGACCCACCACCTTTTTAAGAAAGGAGTCAGAACCGGAACGCGGTAGCGTCGGGTCCGCTCAAAAAGACAGACGCCTGAATTCATAGGACCCAAGGCTACTGCGTTCCGGTTCTGACTCGTTACCTAACTTTCCACTCCTGAATCCCGGCAGACCACTCGGGTTGAAGCGTGACTTCAATACGCAGACCGTCCGTCATGACTGGCTTGAAAGTGACTTTGTTGTAACGGTCCTTCTTGACACCGAAGGTTTCGGAAGTTTCGACAGGCTTCCAGCTCTCGCCATCTTTGTAAAGTAACCGCCAGGTCTGCGGTACGCGGCATTCGCCACTTCCTGTGTCATCAAACCAATAGAGCTCTACCTGAGAAACCGTGGTTGCTTTGTTGAATGCATACTCAACCCATTCCGTAGTTCCCTTCTTTGGCCACCAATGGAAAAACGAGTTTGATGGATCTGCGGAAGATTGCGGCTCATTTTGATCGTTGATAGAGCGTGAACTTTGTCCGCCTGAGGTCGTGACCTTGCTTGTCGACGCAACGGTGGGGAATGGTTGAGGCCTGGCGTTGGACACGTCGTTGGGAATCCAAACAATCATCTCACCCGGACCACGATTGGCCCAGGCGTAGTAGGGAATGGCTGTGAACGTCTGTTCCTTCCTATCAACCGTGCCTTGTTGGTCATACGACAGACTTACAGCGTTGCCCTTAATCGCAACCACGCCATTCAGCAAGTCAGGTTTGAATTCCGCCGTGAGCGTTGAATCATTTGCCACAACGAGATTCCGCACGTGTCCATCCACGTTATCGGGCCACTCGGCTGCATACACAATTGGCCCGCGCTGTAATGCCACTCGGCCACGATCAGCAACAACCAATTCGTTCGCCTGAATACGTCGCACCGGCATCGGCAGGTTTAATTCAATTACATCGCCTCGTTTCCATTGGCGCTTCACACTTGCATAACCCTTGTCGATCGTCACAGGAATTGACTTGCCGTTGACTTTCAACACCACAGCCTCTTCGTTTTTATCGACAAAACTGTAAAGCGAACTGGGAATAGGTTCGTTTCTTGCCCATCCAGGAATTCGCACATTCATCGTCAGGTTGCTGCTGCGATCCGGATTAACCATCATCTTGATCGCGCCGTCCCATGGATAGCGAGTCTCCTGAACAATCCTTAGTTTCTGTCCGTTGTCGAGTTTGATGTCAGCAGTGCTACCCACAAATAAGTTCACATAGATGGTGTCTTTTTGTTGGGCATAAACGTAACCAGGGAGCGAGGGCAAAAAACGCGTGAGGTTGCCCGGGCAGCAAGCGACTCCAAACCAGGGACTACGACGATGTTGGCCTGCCGACTCCAATGGATTTGGATAGAAGAACGTTTGACCGTCGAGTGAAACTCCGGATATCAATCCGTTGTAAAGAGTGCGCTCGAAGACATCAACGTACTTCGCATCTCCATGCAACAAGAAAAGGCGCTGGTTCCAGAAGTCATTGCCAACTGCAGCGCACGTCTCGTTGTAAGCGCTCATATTGGGAAGTTCATAAGCCGAACCAAAAGCCTCTCCGGATCCAGAAGCACCGATACCTCCGGTTATATAGATCTTCTTTTTCGTTACATCGCCCCATATTTTATCGATCGCGTTAACGTAGGAAGGATCACCAACCAACGCAGCGACGTCAGCCATCCCTGAGTACATGTAGGTAGCGCGCACCGCGTGGCCAACTGCTTCAGTCTGGTCAATTACTTTCAAGTGCGATTGATTGTATTTGCGACCTGCGCCTCTGGATCCGTCTGGGCCGCGTACATCCAACATAAACTTCGCGAGGTTCAAGTAGCGCACGTCACCCGTGGCTCGATAAAGCTTCGCCAATCCCATTTCCGTGATCTGGTGACCTGGCCAGATCGATTGCTTGCCTGGACCAAATGTCTGATCCAAGAGATCCGCGCTCTTCAAAGCAACATCCAGCAGCTTTCGTTTGCCGGTTGCCTGGTAATAAGCCACCGCAGCTTCATAGAGATGGCCAAGATCATAGAGTTCGTGACTGTCAACTTTTTCCAACTCCCAACGTTTCGTTCCCGCCCACGGATGCGGTTTCACGGGATCGATTGTGCGCGTAGTGTAAAGATATCCATCTCGTTCCTGAGCTGCCGCGATCTTGTCTATCAGGTTATCGACATAGCTTTCCAACTTCGGGTCAGGTTGAACGTTCAGCGCGTAGGCAGCACCCTCGATTACTTTGTAAACGTCTGTGTCGTCGAATGGATAACCTGGAGGTGCCTTGTCCGTGAGTGTTTCGCCGCGCAACACTGCCGCGGCACGTTCAAAGTTATAGATGCGCTTTGTTTCCTCATCTTTCTTAAACGCAAAAGGAATAGTTACTTTGCGATTGATCTCGAGACGTGGAGCCCAGAATGCATCAATAAAGTGAACTGAAGTGAAAGGGACTGGCTTAACAGGATAGTCGCGAGGTGGCGATACCCTTTGACCAGTTGATGTGATAGTTACGGAACAGAGAGTTATCGTGAGTAAAAGAAGAAGTGCGATTCTGGAAAGCATTCGCTTACTCCTTAAGGCTTATGCCTCGATAGACTTTAGCTTGTCGGCTGAAGAGCCACATGCAGAATTCCTCACTCCGTAGGAGTGGCATGTTTATAGTATTGAGCCCCAGCACAGATCGCACTCCGTAGGTGTGCCATGTTTATAGTACTGAGGGCCGGGGATCGCACTCCGTACGAGTGACATGTGAGTGTTATCCACGACCATCCTTTCTCCTGCGACACTCGTAAAACCTATGACTCATTCCTGCGTGCACCACATAGCACTCCTACGGAGTGCGACCATTAACGAACCTCGTTCTATAAACATCGCACTCCTCACGGAGTGCGGACTCTTGCAATAGCCTCTAAAGCATATCGGACATCACGTGGCTAACCGACTGGTTCCAATCAAAGACGTGATTGCTTACAATTAAAAAGCGCATCAGTCAAGATCGATATGCTTTAGTTTGTCGTGAGGAAGTCAGAACCGAACCGCGGTAGCGTCGGGTCCTCAACCAAGCAGATCCTTTTATTCGGCGGACCCGACGCTACCGCGATTCGGTTCTGACCCGCTCACGACAAGCTAAAGCGCCTGTCGTACATTAATCAGGAGAGCGAAGTGATGAAAGCGACTAAGACATTGTCGTTTGCACTGCTCGTGTCATTTATTTCTTTAGCCAGCCTCCAGGCACAATCATCAACGAACGCAGTCAAGATCGTGGCGCGGCCTCTGCCACTCTCAGCCGTCAGGCTAACCGGAGGTCCTTTGAAGCGAGCTCAGGATCTCGATGCTGAATATCTTCTTAAACTCGAACCTGACCGGATGCTTGCTTACTATCGAAAACGCGCCGGCCTTGAACCGAAAGCGCAAGGATATCCAGGATGGGATGGAGACGGAAGAAACCTGACTGGCCACATAGCTGGTCATTATTTGTCTGCAGTCTCGATGATGTATGCGGCAACGGGAGATGCTCGTTTCAAAGAACGAGCGGACTACATCGTAAAGGAGTTGAAGGAAGTCCAGGATAAAAACGGCGATGGTTACCTTGGAGCGCTCGAGGGGCTACGAGAAAACTTTGCCGAGGTTACTTCTGGAAATATTCGTTCGACGTTTTTTGATCTAAACGGACTATGGTCACCGTGGTACACGCTGCACAAAACGTTCGCTGGTCTTCGCGACGCCTACCGCTACACCGGAAACCGAACGGCACTCGAGATGGAGAGGAAATATGCCGTCTGGGTCGAATCGATCATGTCAAAGCTCAATGAAGAGCAAACTCAGAAGATGCTGAACACCGAGTTCGGCGGGATGAACGAAGTACTGGCTGATTTGTATGCAGATACCGGTGACCAGCGTTGGCTCGGGCTCTCGCATCACTTCGACCATCACGCGTTTGTAGATCCACTCAAGAGACGAGAAGACAAATTGGCAGGACAGCACGGTAATACCAACGTGCCGAAGATGCTTGGTGTGTTGAAACAATATATGTACGCCGGCGATCAGAGTGACGGCGTGGCGGCCAGGTATTTCTGGGACATTGTGGTTAACGATCACAGTTACGCCACGGGCGGACACGGCAAAGACGAGTACTTCGGTCCGCCGGATCAACTTGCAGAAAGAATCGATGGCCGCACCGACGAGAGTTGCAACGTCTACAACATGCTGAAGATGACTCGAGCGCTATTTTCACTCGAGCCCGATATCAAGTATGCAGAGTTTGAAGAGCGAGCATTGTTCAATCACGTCCTTGGTTCTATCGATCCTGAAGACGGCCGCACTTGCTATATGGTCCCCGTCGGTCGCGGTGTTCGTCACGAATACCAGGACATGTCACGGAGTTTCACGTGTTGTGTGGGTACGGGAATGGAAAGTCATGGTCTTCATGGCGATGGCATTTACTACGAAGCTGGTGATCGCGTGTGGGTGAATTTGTATGTGCCGTCAACAGCACAATGGAAAGAAGCAGGCGCAACGCTTGCAATGGAAACGAGTTTTCCTGAAGGTGACAACGCAACGCTAAGACTCACCTTGCCGAAACCTAAACTGATTACCGTTTCACTGCGACGACCAACCTGGGCTGGAAACGGATTTGAAGTTAAGGTCAATGGCAGAGTATTTAAAACAGACTCCAAACCTGGTTCGTATGTTGAAGTGAAGCGCATCTGGAAAACTGGTGATTCCGTTTCTCTTACCCTTCCCAAGACTCTACGGATTGAAGCACTGCCTGATAGCAGGAACATCGCCGCGCTGATGTGGGGACCGCTGGTTCTTGCCGCTGACCTTGGGCCAGAGCGAAGTGGCGGACCCGCAGAACCAATACCTTCTTTTGTGAGTGCAGGTAAACCTGTTGGCGAATGGCTGCAGCCAGTGCCTGACAAACTTGGCATCTTTCACTCGGTCAACGTAGGAAGAACGATTGACGATAAAGAGAAGGAACTCGAGTTTGTACCGTTCTATCGCTTGCATCGTCGAATGTATGGCATCTATTTCGATCTATATTCATCGGATGGCTGGAGCAAAAAGCTTCAGGAGATCGCTGACGTTCAAAAGAAGCAGCAACTGCTGGAGGAAGAAACAATCGGTTTCATCGCCCCTGGAGATCCGGGGAAAGAGAAAGCTTTCAATCAACAAGGTGAAGAGACAAACCAGGACCGAATGACTGGAAGACCGGGCCGGCGCACAAAGAAATGGTTTTCTTATGATGTACCAGTTGATTCAAGTAAAGCAGTTGTCTTGTTAGTAACCTACAACACTGACGAGCGCGGCAAGCGATCGGTCGAGGTTATTGTTGATGGCCAACGCGTCGGGGAGCAGTCGATCGATCGAAGTCCTCCAGGCAGTGCCACCGGCCGGTTCTTCGATGTCGAGTACAAGCTGCCGGCGGAATTGATTAATGGTAAGCAAAGAGTAACGATTAGGTTTCAGGCAACTGGTGGAAATGAAACGGTGACGGTGTTTGGTGTACGCACCGTACGTGCTAAAGCTGAAAGATAGTCTTGAACCTGTTTAAGAAGAAACTAATATAAGACTCCTGCGACCCTATTTTCTCGAACCTCAGCATCATCACGCGCGTTTAACTTTAGTTCGGAACGAACGGCATGCTTACTCTATTCAAACTCGAACTCGAAAAGTTGCTTCGCGCGAAAAGCTTCTACCTATCATTCGTTGTCCTAAGTGCATTTGTTGCCCTCATGCTTTGGGGGTTCTACACCTATGCCGCCCGAAAGACAGGTGGTCAAGCAGTTGAGCAGTTCAAGTACACATATGAATCAAAGCAATATTTCAACGGGTTAACTTTCGCACTCTACTCCGTCCTTTTCTCCTTTACGTTACTACTCCCGATTTTCGTTTCCATGAGCGCCGGTTCGCAAATCGCGGGTGAGGCTCGCTCGGGGACGCTGCGTATGCTCTGTACGCGTCCGATCTCTCGCGCTTCGCTGGTTCTGTCGAAGTTTCTGGTGACTGCACTGCACGCCAGTCTGCTACTGGGTTTCTTCATTGTTTTGAACCTGGTGGTCGGCCTGATTTTTGTCGGTTGGGGCAACCTGGAGCTGTATCCAGGTCCACTTAATCTCGTTGATGCGCCGGGTAAGATACTGAGAGATGAAGCATTGATGCGGTTTGGCTACGCCGCATTGTCAGGCACCTGGGCACTTCTCGTCATCGCAGCCCTTGCACTCCTTTGTTCGGTTGTATTCGATTCACCGGCCCAGGCAGTCGTTATGACGATCGCGGTCTATTTAGCACTTTATATTGTTGGGCGCGTAGAGTTCTTCGAGCATTTACGTCCTTACTTCTTTACCACTGACATGGACTTCTGGCGCGATGTCTTCAAACCGGAAATTCCGTGGCAGAGTCTGTGGCATTACACATGTGTCTGCGGCGCATATACGACCGGCTTGTTACTGACTACCGTTCTTATCTTTGAGCGGAAGGATATTGTGACGTGATATGTGGGTAAAGCTGTTACTGCTGCTTCTGTTTGGCCTGATGATTGTGGGGGCCTTCCATTTTGCAGAGCCGCGGGCGTTAGAAGAACGGAGTTCGTCAAACACGTCGCATTCGTTGCGCTTGATGACCTGGAACATCGGTTATGCCGAGCTTGAAGATGATACACGCGCCCATGACAAAGACTTGCCGGCGGTGGCGGAATTGATCTTACGTCAGCAGCCGGATGCAGTTGCTCTTCAGGAATTAACCGGTGCCCCGCAGCTGAATGCATTGCTCAATTTATTAAAAGGAAAATATCAGGGCGCAATTGCGCAGCAAGGAAAAGGAGATCGGTTCGAGGCAGTATTGGTCAAAAACACGGGTGCGAAATTTATTCCGGTCCCGGTTGGCACGCGCTACGCACTGGGAGCTTCATTCCAATCAAACACCGGCGGGCGTGAAGTGCTGCTTCTCAGTGCTCACGCCGATGCGTTTAATGCAGCGCAGCGACGGATCTACACGGAAGGTTTGATAGATTGGGCTCAGAATCGATCGCAATCGTCTGACGTTTTCATTGCTGGTGACTTTAACTTCGAACTCAAAGCCACCAACGAGACAAATCTCTATACCGACAATGTGAAACACGATAGTGAGTCGTACAGTCATATCCTGCGATATTTTCGCGACCTTGGACGCGCAGCTGGTGATACGGCAATTAACGATCGCCGGATCGATTACATTTTTGGGCCATCCAACCTCAAACAGACAGGACGAGTCGAGGTGTTGCGCAATGCTGCCGTTGGCCGAATGGATCATTGGCCGTTGGTAGTGGAAGTGGGGCTTTAATATTCAATGGCGGATTTAGCTTTAGAGACCCAGGACTTGACGAAGCGATTTGGCTCCCGGACGGCAGTTGATCGTTTATCGTTACGAGTCGAGAGAGGTGACATCTACGGTTTTCTCGGTCCAAACGGCGCCGGGAAATCGACGACGCTGCGGATGTTACTGGGTTTGGTTAGGCCTACATCCGGCGTGATCAAGTTTCCGTTGCCGGCTGGGACCTGGGAATACCTTCGGGCGCGCTCCCGAGTAGGCTCCATCATCGAGACGCCGGTGTTCTACGAAAACATTTCCGGCCGTAGGAATTTGCAACTGCTTGCTTCATTATCCGGCGGCGTCAAAAAGAAACGCGTTGAAGAGGTCCTCGAAATTGTGGAGTTGCGCGATCGCGCGCGTGATCCGGTGAAGGTCTATTCATACGGTATGCGGCAACGTCTCGGAATTGCACAAGCACTCTTGCCAACCCCGGAGCTTATAATTCTCGACGAACCCACCAATGGTCTCGATCCTCAAGGAATACAAGAAACGCGAAAGCTCATTCGACGTCTTAGAGACGACATGAGGTTAACCGTATTACTCTCCAGTCACCTGCTCACAGAGATTGAACAACTGTGCAACCGTGTAGGAATCATTCACGAAGGGCGTCTGCTTTATGAGGGTGGACCGGAAGCACTGGTAACACCAAGCAAAGTATACAGCGTTCGAGTAGATGATTTGTCCACCGCTTTTGAATTACTAACCAGCTTATCCGATGTTACGGTTAGTCGAAATGGAGATTCGGTTTTGCGGATTGATGCAAACGAAGAAAGCATCGCTACTGTCAACGCCCTGCTGGTCAGCAAACAAATAAAGGTGTATGAATTGAGCCCGGCCCAGGAAAGTTTGGAAGAAGCATTTCTTCGACTGACGAAAAACAAGTAACGCGGCCAGGACCCGACTGGAGGACGAATGAGTAATTCCCTAAACAATAAAACTTCGATTGAATCACGAAACGAACGTGCTCGAGTTGCGTTGACAATTCTGCGGCTTGGGTTGGGAAGTCTTTTTGTTTGGGTGTTCTTTGAGAACCTGGGAAAGGGTCTTTACAGTCCATCCGGTTATTCCGGTTTGATTAACTACTACATCGAAAAGGGACATGGGCCGCAACTGCTAAAAAGCGTCATGGGGTTGATGGCAAGTCACTCTGCCCTCGCTGGGCCAATGCAGGGCTTTACTGAAATAACATTCGGAGTGCTTCTACTGATCGGACTCCTGACCAGGCCAGTCGCTCTGGGTGCTTTCTTTTTTCTGAGTACACTGTGGCTCGCGGAGTGGGGCACTGCGTGGATCTGGGAATTGTTAATACCCATGATCGTCGCGCTGGCGTTGATGATTGGGGCAGCAGGAAGCAAATGGGGAGTCGACGCATTACTAGCGCGTCGTTATCCGCGATCTCCGTTGTGGTAACCTCTCCACAATTAAGCCTACCGACCGTTTCTTTGCATCGAGATGCGTGCGAACGTTATGAGAATGCGCGTCGACGCCAGGATTGTTCCGCGAATTGTACCCGCGATTTTTGAATGACCACCGGCGCGCCGTCGGTAGTCGACGGGAACCTCCAATGTCCGCACTCGTGCACGCGCAGCACGCATCTGCATCTCCAACGGCCATCCATAAGTCTCTTCACGCAAATTGAGTTTCTCTAACGTGTCGCGACGAATCGCGCGAAACGGGCCCATGTCAGTGGAATAGATTCCGTAGAGAAGCCGAAGGAGAAACCCGATCATGTATCCGGCAACCACCTGATGAACGACCATGCTTCCGGCTTCTCGTTTGCCCCGAGTTCGTGACCCGATTACAAAATCACACTGGCCCTCAACAATCGGTGTCACAAGCCGGTCCATCATTTCAGGACAATCACTACCATCGCCATCAAGAAAAACAACTATCTCGCACTCAGGGGAGATTGAACGAAGCCCTGCCCGAAACGCTCGTCCATATCCAGGCATTGGTTCCGTAATGATCCGAGCACCTGCCGCCTCTGCAATCTCGGCCGTTCGATCCTTGCTGCCGTTATCGACCACAAGAATCTCGTCCGCCAGATTTCTCGGGACCGAGTTGATGACGTTCGCGATCGCTTCTTCTTCGTTCAGTGCGGCAATGATGACTGAGACAAATGGTTTTGGTGTTTCGTTACTCATGTGCCAAATGAGCGTAGCCCTGGCGACGTAACCAGATAATTAATATTCCGAGAATCAAGCATGGCACAAAGATCAGAGTCTTCAATATAAAGACACGATCGGGTGTGTCGTTGATCCAGGTCAGATATAAAAGAAAACTCGTGGCCGTCAGATAAAAAACGGAGATCGATGGAACGAAGCACAGGAAAAGTATTAGCCAGCAGAAATACCACGCGAAATGGGGCGCGAGGAGAAACACGAATACTGACGCAATAATCAGGCAATTTCGTAGATAACGAACGTTGCCGTTTCGTTGATCCCGCAAAAACCAGAAAGACAAGATACCAAGTACAGCCACACTAAAGATGAGATAGGCAAATGCCGGTACGTGCACACTAAACAATCGGCGCACAACAGTCAGCAGGAAAAATTGCTCGCCGCTTACCATACCGCGTTCACTCGCATATCCGGGCAGGAATCCCAGCACTCCAAGTGGGCCAACGCTGATGTATGGCAGATATGCGATGACTATCGTGATAAGAAATGCCGACGGCATCCTCCAACTCCAGCGCCTGTAGACGGCCGGGAACAACACCACTGGAAATAACTTCACGCCTGTAGCACACGCGAGCAGAAATCCAGTCAGCGTTTCCTTGCGCTTGCGATGTGCGAGCAAAGCTAAGGCAAGAAACGCGATTGCAAACGCATCCAGGTGTCCACTTCCGGCAAATTCCCAAACAGCCAGTGGATGCCAGGCATAGATCAAGACCCGTTGCCTTGCAAGTCCAAAAGAAGTGAGCAATTGAATGACAGCCCAAACCGTTAAGGCTTCGCAACCAACCATAATAGCTTTCATCCACGTCACGGATTCACTAAAACGAGTGGTTAAAAAGAAAGTCCCTTCAGCTACGGGTGGATAGATCGTTCGCGCATAATCGCGCCGATTGATATTTGGATAGATCTTGTCGTCGCGAAGCTTAGCTAGTGACTCATTTGCTGGAACGTATCGATAAGGATTGATCCCTGCTGACTGCACTCGGCCATCCCAGATGTAGCGGTAGATGTCGTCGGACAAATATGGCGGATAGAAAAGAATGGCAATGCGGAACAGTGCGGCGAAGATTAGTCCAAGCACTAGTAATTGAGATGAATCCTTCGTACGCAAGCTTAGCCAGACGACGCCGACGTAGATGAGTAGTTGAATGAGGACGATTTTTAAAAACCAGGTAATGTCTGGAACACTTCTGGAGTGAACGCCAACGCGATAAAGAACCAGCGTTACAACACCCAGCATGCTCGGCGTCACAGTCCACCTGGGAAACGTCGCGGGCGCTGGTTCGCTCATATCGACAGTCGGTTTGAAAGTTTAGGACAGATTCGATGCGGCCCTTCCGTTTTGAGTATCGATTCAAGGAACGCACGAGTGTGAGGCGCAAGATAAGACCCATTTAAGGAGTTAGGTAAGAACAATTCTTCGCACAGTTGTTTGAGAGTGTCGGCATCGTCAACATCGTACCAGGACGGTAGCATCTCAACAGGTAGATCGATTCCTTCCGCCCGCTCCCTTGTGCGAGCGAGGACGTCCGATGTACTCCAGGCAATTTCGCGAAAGAGATTCCTATGTGCGTGCTTCAACCCAATTAGATAGTAGCCACCGTCTTCCGCTGCCCCAAGCACGACTCGATCACCATCGCTCGCCAGTAACTCCACCGCTCGGATCAGGATTGACTTCGGTAGCGTCGGACTGTCGGAATTGATCAAACAGACTGAATTGTAACCCTGCGTTAAGAGATCATCCGTGGCATTGCACAGACGCTCTCCGAGCGATGCACCACGCTGTGCTAATAACTGGAATCCTTTGGGTAAGACAGCATCAAAGGCCGATTCTGAGCCGGCCGGCGTATACACTATCAAACCTGTTGCTGCTTCCGTCTCAGTGACGCTTGCGATATTCGCAACCATGTCACGAAGAAAACAGACATTGATTTCCGCAGCCTCCTGCTCCGTCAAAGGCGGCACAAGCCGCGTTTTCACTGCTCCCGCAACCGGTGCCTTCGCCATTACACCCAGCGCACAAACGGGCTTGGACATCATTTCATGTGTCATTCGCTCAGTCCGCTATGACGACTTGTCAGAAATCGGTACGAGTATAATCGCAAGTCCGCTGGAAATTTGACCGAACTCACATACTCGGCGAAAATCCCTCACGTCCTAATACTTTTCCACTGATGGGTGCGATCATGAATCATGAATCCGCCGTTATGAAAGCTCGCGAGATCGCGAATGGTGTTCTCGCGCCGTCTGCAGCACAAAACGATACCGCCGGAAGATTTTCTGAGGAAGCGATCCAGTCACTCGGTGGTGCTGGATTGCTTGGGCTAATGCTACCGGTCGATGTTGGAGGCTTGGGGTTAGGGCCGCGGACGTTTGCGGCCGTGACCGTAGCGATCGCCGAGGCAGATGCTTCTGTTGCTATGGTCTATGTCATGCACATCCTCGGTGCAGCGGCCGTTGCAGCCGCGCGGCCGAGCGCGGCTCCGACTCTCCTTCCCGTCTTGAAAAAAATTGCGGAGGGCCGTCATTTATCGACGCTCGCTTTCAGTGAAAAAGGATCGCGCAGTCATTTTTGGGCGCCTGTTTCGCGCGGGCGTAGAAACGGCCACGGCGTGCACATAAGCGCGAAGAAATCGTGGGTAACAAGCGCGGGTTATGCGCAAAGTTATATTGTCTCCGCGCTCGCTCCTGAAGGAGCCGGACCCACAGACTCCACTCTTTATTTTGTCCCGGAAGGGACAAGCGGCCTGTCAGTCTCTGGTCCATGGAATGGCTTGGGACTACGCGCCAACGCTTCTGCTCCAATCGCGTTGGACAATTGTTTTGTGCCGTCAGATTTCCAACTTACGGACGACGGCGACGGGTTTCCAGTCATGCTGAACGTGGTGTTGCCGCTATTTAATCTAGGTTCGGCAGCAGTCGCTTTAGGATTGTGCCGAGCAACAGTCTCCGGAACTACGTCACACCTCAAGAATGCGAAGTTTGAACATCTGGGCCAGAGTCTTGGCGAGAGCTTGCCGACGCTGCGAGCACAACTCGCGACAATGCAGATCGAGACTGACGGACTGTCAGCTCTAATTGACGATGTTGCCGATCATCTTGAAACGCCGAACGAAACCACGATGCTTCGAGTGCTTGAATCCAAGGCCGCTGCCGGCGAGATCGCGATCAGTGTAACGTCAACAGCCATGAGAGTTTGTGGAGGTGCTGCATTCTCAAAGCATTTGAATATCGAACGCTTGTTTCGTGATGCACACGCGGGTGCTGTGATGGCGCCTACAGGCGACGTTCTGCGTGAGTTCATTGGGAAATCCTTGCTGGGAATACCGCTATTCTAAAATCGAGCGAACCTTATCTGAAGAACCATGAGGATGTTATGACTAAAACAATTTGGCTCGGAGCTGTTGCGTACGATCCGAAAGTGGTCACGATCTGGGAAGGAATGAGACGGTATTTTCACGCCGAAGCAAATCTTCCGGTCGAGGTCGTACTGTTTCAGAGCTATGAAGCACAGGTGCTCGCACTGCTGGCCCAATCAGGCGATGTTGTTCCACGTATCGATATTGCGTGGAACACAAACCTCGCCTATTTACAGGCGGATGAGTGGAGCAATCATGCTTGTCGTCCTATCGCCATGCGCGACACGGATCTCGGTTGGATGACCAAAATCGTCGCAGTCAATGGTGGCCCAGTTTTAGCGCTCGAGGACTTGAAGGGTCGCACGCTGGCCCTTGGCAGCCGAGACAGTGGACACGCCGCAATTCTTCCCGTTCACTTTTTGGAGCAACAAGGCTTGCGCGAAGGCCATGACTACGAAGCGTTGCGTTTCAACAGCGATCTTGGCAAACACGGTGATACCGGGGCCAGCGAAGTAGAAGTGGTGCGTGCTGTCCTGGACGGACGCGCGGACGCGGGTGCGATCGGAAGTCCATTTTGGAATACTGTCCGCAAAGAACATCTCGTACCTGAGGGTGGACTCAGCGAAATATGGTCATCGCCAGCCTACAATCACTGCATGTTTACTTCGCGACCTGAGTTCGATCGTGAACTGGAGAATAAATTTGTGGAGGCGCTTTTGGCGATGAGTTACGACAACCCTGCTCATCGTCCGATACTCGAAGCCGAAGGACTGGTGCGTTGGTTAACTCCTCACGTCGATGGTTACAATGCTTTGCGGCAAGCAGCGGATCAGCAGGGATTCTTCAATAAGGTGCTTGCGAAGTCGGCCTAAGGAATCATCAATAACAGGATTGCAGAATTTGCAGGATAACTCCGTTGTGTCGGCTATGCGCAGTTGAAGATTTTCGCCAGCTTGTTCGCGTGCTTGTGTTCCTGTTCCAACGCGCGTCGCACGGCGGCAAATGACTCCGACAGAGGAAAAATCTCGCTAGTAACCAGGAGATCGTTATCTTCTGCTCCGACGGGATGCCAGTACACACCCTCGGCGGTGATGGTTACTTCCGGCACGAGATCCGATCGACTAACAGCAACACCGTTGCTTGCAACCCCACGTAACGCGACGCGGCGTATCACTCGATCTTCCTCAGCAATATTCTCGTCGTCGAGGAATTGACGAAACTCTTCCGCCTCATCATCGCTCGACACAGTGGCAGCCAATCGAACTCGAAATCCAAGGTCACGAGCGCGTTGAATGCCTTCTCGTGTTCGCAGCCAGGTACCGGGTCCGCGATGGAGGTCGTGAAGCTCTGGCGTCGCGCTATCTAAGCTGATTTGCAGGACGATTCGATCTCGAGGCAATGCTTGCAAGGTTTCGGCGCGTCGTCCACTGAAAAGCATTCCGTTAGTTAGCACTGTGGTCGGTGCCGCTGTCGCGCATGCTTTTAACACCTCACCAATGTCTTCCAAAAGAAACGGCTCGCCGCCGGTAACAAAGATCTCTTTAACTCCGAGTCCAGGTGCTTCAGAAGCGATTTGTTTCACGCGTGCGAGTCCGAGTTCGCGGCGCGGTGCGTTCGGCGATGAACGAACACAGCAGTAGTCGCAACGCAAGTTACAGTCGAAGTTTGTATAAAGCCAAAGTCGCGAGCCCAGTGGTCGACTATCTTCGCCGAGCGAGCTATCGCTGCCACAACGGAAAACCCAATGCATCCGAGATTCGTCAGTCGTTGCTTCTAACAGCGAATTCCCCGTAAACCGGCACCAGGTCTCCAACTCTGGGCCAACGCTGGCGTCGTCACTTACCACTGCGACCACAGCGCCATGCTGACTCTTGCGCACGACCGCAATTAAGTCCCGCAACAGACCGGACGCGAAGGTCTTTGCACCAATATCCAGGACGACGTCAGCCTTCATGGTTAGACACGCTTATTGAGCGTTTATCCATTTCTCTGAGCCCGTCAACTTAACAGCTACATCGGAAATGAAAATCCGCAATGTGTTTCCATCCGCCGTACCATTGTGGTCCGTCGAGATAAGTAGCGGGCCAGCTTTCTTGTAGCCCTCCCACGTTGCGATAACGACACTTGGTTTCCTGGTTCCGCCGCGATGATAAACGAATTGCTCGACCCGGTTGTCTTTGCCAATGTAAAGGTCCCAGGTGTCGCCCGGTGTGTAACCACCATCCGAGGGGTATTTCACAGAGACCAAATCGGCGGATCCGCTTCCCTGCGGTAACGGTTGCGTGCCTTTATCCTGCGCATCGGCGCTCGCGTCCCAGTAAGCATGCAGCGGAAACAGGAGCCAATAGTTATCGTTGACAAAAGAGGGATCGATTTCGTTCTTCACATTCTCAGGTTGGCTGTTTAGTTGGGAGCGAACGTACGTAGCCTTCACTGGTCTGCCGTCCTTATCTTTACCCTCAAAGGAAACCTTCCCTGTCTTTGGTTCCCACACCCATGAACGGGAGACATTCACACCGGGAAACTGCGCGTTCCACGTGTATCGGATCGCTTCCACTTGTCCAAATTCATCAAGGCCATAGGTTTTGGCAATCTGTTCGCGAACGGCGGCAGACGACTTTCCTGAAGTGGATGCAGCAGGTGTGGGTTTCGTTTCGGGGGCGGATGGAGGCTTCTGCGAACACGATGAAGCACCAACTACCACCATGACAAACATGAGGAAATGGATTGTCTTTGACAGGTTCAACACTTTCATGGCTCCTCCTCCAGCGCTATCAATATCACGTTAGCGCATCAAAATCGCTTTCGTTGAATTGGATGTCCGGGATAATAAGCAGAGGTAATTCTTAATGTCCAGATGTCTCCTTCGTTTACGCGGCGTCAAGTGACAAAACGGGCCACCGAACTGTTGGAACAGGCAACTGGACAAAAAGTTGGGTGGGTAATATCACTGGGTGTCGAGCCCGGCTTCGATTCACTCCGAGCTGAGCACCGTTTTCAAAAGTTGGCGGAGCGCGTCGGCATTACGAGCCGAAGAAGTTAACGTGACACTCACCTACGCGAAATCCCATAGTGCCAGTTTGGGGATCGGTAACTCGAGGCCTGATAGGTCAAGCTTCCAGTGCCGCCCCTTCTCTTCTCGCCGCGCGTCGCTCCACCCACTCATAAACCATTGGCAGGATCACGATCTTAATCGGGCGTGTTACCAACCCTCCCACAACTACGATCGCCAAGGGCTTTTCAATTTCCGCGCCCGTACCGGAGGAAATGATGAAAGGAATCAAGCTGATGCTTCCAATCAACGCACTCAACAACTCCGCGCGCAAACGAACGCTCGCACCAGTAATAACCGCTTCGTGAAGTTCCATGCCGCGATTGCGCAACTTGTTTATATACGAAACCATCACCATTCCGTTTTGCACGGCAACACCGAAGACCGCGATGAACCCAACTATCGCTGGAACGCTCAAAGGAAATCCGGAGATCAGAAGAAACGTAGTACTGCCAACGAGCGCAATTGGTATGTTGAATATGATTGTTAGCGTGTTGCGTAGTGAACTAAAACAGGAATAAATCAGGACGAATACCAATAACAACGATATCGGTATAGCAATCAGTAGCCGGCGCTCAGCCTGCTGGGCATTTTCGAATTGCCCTCCCCAGGTAATGAAATAGCCAGGTGGTGTTGTGACCTGCGACGCGACGGCCTGCTGCGCGTCGTGAACGAAGCTGCCAATGTCGCGGCCTTTGACGTTGCACATCACTACCACTCGCCGGAGCGAGTTCTCACGACTGACAACCGACTCGCCACTCGATAATTTAAAAGTTGCCAGTTGCCCCAACGGTATAGTTCCACCCACGGGCGCAGCTACCAGGATGTTTGCGAGCTTCTCCACCTGGTTGCGATAGTCTTCTTTGAGCCGCACAAAGATCGCAAATCTTCGTTGGCCTTCAAGGACATCGGTAGCCTCGTCTCCACCGATGGCAATCTTGGTGACTTCGAGGACGTCAGCGATGTTCAATCCGTAACGCGCGATCTTGTCACGATCGACATCGACTTCCAGGTGCTCTTCGCCTGCCACCTGTTCAACTGCCAGATCCTCGACACCCCGAACGTGTGACATCGCATCGCGGATGTTGTCGGCCAGCTTGCGCAAAATCTCCTGATCTTCACCAAAGATCTTTACTGCGATTTGGGCATTGATTCCCGAGATAAGTTCGTCGTTGCGTGTCTCGATGACTTGCGAAAAATTAAATATGACGCCGGGAAAGGGTGGTGGGCCATTTTCTTTACCGGCAGAACCTTCGACCCGTTTGCGCATGGCATCGACTAACTCATCCTTGGTCCTGGCAGTAGTCCATTGGTTCTTGGGCTTGAGACGCACATAAAGCTCATCATTGCTGACACTCTCTGGATCACCTCCCAGTTCAGCCCGACCGATCTTCGCGACAACCGTTTCAACCTCTGGAAACTGTTTCAGGGTTTTCTCAATCTGCGAAGATATTTCAATGGCTCGTGGCAACGAGATACTTGCCGGCATCGTCGCACGAACCAGCATGTTGCCTTCGTCGATCGTAGGCAAGAACTCGCTACCGAGAATAAACACGTCGGCAAAACTCCAAACTAGTAACAAGCCCGCGATTGCGAGTGTCAGATACCGATGGCGAGTCGCCCATTCAAGCACTGGAACATAAATGCCTTTGAAGAAGCGAATAATCGGATTAGTGCGTACTTCGCCCTTCTTCAGGCGTAACCACAACGCGCAAAGCATCGGCGCAATGCACAGTGCCATAAGCATCGAACCAATCATCGAAAACGTGACGGCATACGCGAGGGGCTTGAACAACTTTCCTTCTATGCCTTGCAGAGTGAAGACCGGCAGAAAGACAGCGATGATTATCAGAATCGCGAAGAACATCGGTCGACCAATTTCCTGCGCGGCAACGAGAATGGCTTCACGCGTAGAGTGTTCACGATGTTCCTCCAGATGGCGGTATATATTCTCCACCATCACTACTGTGGCATCGACCATCATCCCAATACTGATCGCCAGACCGCCAAGCGACATGAGGTTTGCAGACAAACCCGAGTACCACATCAGTATGAAAGCCACGAGCATGCAAAACGGAATTGCGGCAGCAGTAATGAATGAACTGCGAAAGTTGCCCAGCAGCAACACAAGAATGATCAGGACCAGTAGCTCGCCTTCGATTAGCGATTCAACAACTGTGTGCACGCTGTTATCGACCAGCTCAGCCTGGTCGTAGTAGTCAACGATGGTTACGCCTGGTGGGAGTGCCCTGTTGATCTCTGCGACTTTTTCCTTAACTCTCTCAATTACCTGTTTGGTGTTTTCATTGATTCGCTTCAGAACGATTCCAGTGACAACTTCTCCCTGACCATCTTTTGTGACCGCACCCTGACGAATCTCATTGCCAATTTCCACGCGCGCTACATCGCTAACTCTGATCGGCGTGCCACCTCGCGAGTCGAGCACTATGTTCCCAATATCTTGAATGTCTTTGACCAGACCCAGCCCACGAACGACGTATTGCTCATCACCATGCTCAATGAAATTAGCTCCGGTGTTTTGATTATTGTTCTGGATGGCTTCAAAGAGAGACTTGAGAGTGATGTTGTAATTAACCAGTGCCTGCTGATCGACGATTACTTGATACTGCTTAACATCACCGCCAAAACTGAGCACGTCAGCTACTCCCGGCACAGTGCGCAGTTGCAGCTTTACGATCCAATCCTGAATCGTACGCAGTTCCTGGTTGCTCTGTCCGTGGCCAACGATTTGGTAAAGATAAATCTGCCCCGTGCCGGTAGTGATTGGGCCCATCTGAGGTTCGAAGCCCGCCGGGATGCTATCTTTCGCCGCGGACAGACGCTCGAAGACCTGTTGGCGGGCGAAATAAATGTCGGTGTCGTCCGTGAAGTAAACGGTGACTACCGATAAACCGAATTTGGAATCCGATTGCACCCGGGTAACGCCCGCGATACCGTTCATCTCGTTTTCGATCGGAAACGTGATCTGCTGTTCGATCTCCTGTGGCGCAAGTCCTTCTGCTTCCGTATCGATCTCAACCTGAACCGGGGTGACGTCGGGAAAGGCATCGACGTTCAATCTGCGTAACGCGAGAATCCCACCAGCCACGATCAGCATCGACACAACGGCCACGAGTAATCGTTCGCGATAAAAGAAGGCAATAAGGTTGTCGGTCATAGTGATTTCAGTTTTGGAGTGCGACGGCCTGCCGTCGCTTTGGTACTGCAGATTTTCTTCATAACCCGGCTAGTAATTGTCCACAAATGGAAGACCTCCGATCATCGAGCCACGCCGTACCAAAGCGACGGCAGGCCGTCGCACTCCAAAGTGGTTCTACTCCCCGGGCTTACCTTGTTGGAGTAACAGATAGTTTCCCTTTACAACCACCTTATCGCCGGCAGTAAGCCCGTCGACGATCTCCACTCGATCGTTGCTCTGAATCCCAGCCTGCACCTGACGCTTTTTGTAGGTAGTGCCTTCGGCGATGAACACAACCGTCTTTCCTTCATCATTAAGCACAGCGGATTGAGGAATCGAGATCGCGGTCCGGTTCAAAGCGGTAACGATTTGCACGTTCGCAAACATGTCCGGTTTGAGTCTGCCATCTGGATTCGCCACTTCGGTGCGCACTTTCACCGTGCGAGTGTCAGGATCCACGACGCTGTTGATCAAAATTACTCGTCCGGAAAAAGTGGAACCCGGAAAGGCGGGCACTGTCAGTTTTACTTCTTGTCCAGGTCTCACTTGTTGAAGGTCTTTTTCAAAGACGTTCGCATCGATCCAGACGCGCGACAGATCGATAATCTTGAAAAGATTCGCATCAGTGCCAACGCTGGCACCGACTGTGGCATTGCGCTCTACTACGATCCCGTCGATCGGAGAGTTAAGTGAAAAAACTGAGGCGAGATCGGTTCTCTTTGACAGTGAATCAATCGCTGAGTCTTTGAGACCAAGTATTAATAAATGCCGGCGGGCAGCAATGAGCGCAGCGTTCGTTCCATTGATAGAGTTCTCGGCAGCAGCCTTCGCCACTTCAAGGTCATGTTCGGCGGCCTGAAGATTCTTCCCTGCCGTGATTCTTTGTTCGTAGAGCAACTTTGCGCGATCGTAATTTTCCTGAGCAAGCTTAATTTCAGCTGCCGACGACCGGCGGGCATTTTCGTGATCAGCGAGGGCTTTAAGATAATCGGCCTCGGCCTGATCGATATCCGCTGACTCAAGATCCGCAAGCTTCTGACCCTTTCTAACTCTCGTCCCCTGGCCTGCGTAAAGACGTACGATCCTTCCTTCGTTCACTGGTCCGATCACCGCCACGCGATCTTCGGGCACAAGGATTTTTCCCGTCGCTGCGATTACGCCAGCGATTGCCTGTGGCGCCACAATTTCAGTTTCGATCGCGCTATTCTGTGTTGACACTGGCGTTGGCGAGCCTGTGGGAGAAGAGGAAGTCGCGGGCGGAGTTTGCCTGCAACCTATCTGCGCCATGGCGCTCAGAAGCGCTGGCAGAACCAGTATCTGAAGTTTCTTCCGGTGAATCATGTTGGCTCCTTTGGCGATCACTTGGGCAGCGGCGTTGCTGTCGCAAGTTCGACATCAAGCAACGACATTTGATAATCAAAAAGCGTTTGATAAAAACCAGCGAGCGTGTCGCGTCGGGTGCGGATCGCATCCAGCAATTCAAGCGTCGAACTCTCACCAGCTCTTAAGGCAACCTCCGTCAGTCGCTGAATGTCGTTGACTTTTGTAACAACGCCGCTGCGATAAAGATCAACGCGGCGCCTCTGCATTTCGAAAGCCACCATTGCCTTGTCGACGTCGCTTAGAACTTGATTCGTAACGAGCTGTGTCTGATTTTGTGCCTGCTTTTTCGCGATGAGGGCCTTGGCCCGTTCCCCTTGATTGCGATCCCAGACTGGAAGCGTTACACCAACGCCGAAGGTGTACGTGCTGGTTCCACTAGGAACTTGATCGACACCACCGCCCAACGTAAGGTCGGGAATGCGTTGAGCGTTTTGCAAACGGATGTTGGCGTCAGCGGCTCGTTCGGTAAGCTGGGCAGCTTTTAAATCAGGCCGCTCCGTCAGGGCTTTGTCGCGCAATTCGGTAAAGGAGAATTGATAGGGCTCATAGTCAATCGTTCCGGTCACGTCTATCTCCATCGCGCGATAATCGCCACCAAGCACGAATCTCAGATCGCGTAAGGCAACTTCGTAATCTCGTTCCGAGTTCGCGAGATCCGTATCAAACTTGAGCTTCTCGACTTCGACACGTTCGAGATCCAGTCCCGAAATCTCGCCCGCATTCACGAGTTCAGTTGTGTGTTTAACTATTTCTGCGAAGGTCGCCTCATTTTCCCTGGCGAGATTGAGCAACGACTGGTTAAGGACGACAGTGTAGAACTTGCGTTTGACGTCATTGGTGAGTTGCCACACGACCATTTGGAACTGACCACGAGCCAGATCAGAGTTCGCGTCGGCGACATCTATCCTCTTGCTTCTCTTGCCGCCAAGTTCGATCGTGTGCGAGATGCCGTAGGAATAAGTTTGTTCCTTAATCAACGGTCCACTGAGATTGACGGGCAAATCTGACAAACCGACAGTTAACTGAGGATTGGGACGCAGCCTTGCAGTCAGCTTCTCCGCGTCAGCAGTTTCGATATCATAACGAGCTGCCACTAACTGGAGATTTTGTCGCAGGAAGATTTCAACTGCTTCCGCCAGAGTAATCGATCGTTTTGTTACCGGCATTTGGCTCTGCGGTTGAGACTGAAATCTAGCAACGTTGGTTGGGTCCAAAGTCACGGGCGACTTCGCCTGTGCCTGGATGCTCGAAACCGTTGCAGCAATTAGCACCAGTCCGGAAAGAAACGTCGGACCCTGCTGACAAAAAGATCGCGGCCATCGGCTGAGTACAAAATCGCCGAAGCGGCGCATACCAATGGCGGAATACTTGCCAATGGGATTAGTCGCGCACTGATACATTCCTCCACCTCTACTAATTAGGTTTTCAAAATGCGTGGTGAAAAGCCGAGCCGCCTGGTTAGACCGATGGCCGGCAGGGCAGGCTCACCCGAATCTGAGTCTTTTGAAATCGGTAAAACGTCAGACCAGTCAAACCGATGATCTGCAATTCACTCGAACTTGATTCACATCAGAGGTGGTGCGCGACCCGATGTAGGTAACGCCAGCGTGGAAAGATAGGAAACCGTTTCTTCGGAAAGAAATGTGACCTGCTGTGGTGTTTGGGCGGTGAGTGTTACGTAGACAAAAGTCCCGAAAAGTTGTCGTTGGAATTGGCACAAGGAGCAGTCGTTAAGATGAGACTGACCCTGGTAGGACGATTGTGAGTTACTGTTATCCGAAACAGCAGTGAGTTGCGACACATGACGTGGCGACAATCCGTGGCTGTGTGCGGCCTCCACGATTGCCCCATAACCGATCGCGAGAAGCAACAAACAAGCCAGCGCAGAGCGACGCTTCCCGCGCGCTCGGAAGTCCAACGAGTGTGAGTGGAGGTTCACTTTGGTCCAGAACCTTTGCTAATCGGGCGATATCTTACTCGATGGATGACTGTTAAGCCACTCAGGGTTGCGTGAGGACGATCACTAAGTCGCACGGGTTAGTTAGTCTTATTCTCACCTTAGCCTTGACTTGCTTTGCAAAAACGCCGGAAAGACCACCGACTGAGCAGGTGGATTGTTTATATTTAGCCTACAAGTACCTAGCTAACTTGGTGTGTGCTCGAAAGGCGGAAATTCGAAGAATGATTATCATTCCAGCATTGTCTTAACTCTTGAAAGCAGGTTAACACCACTCATCGCGTAGAGCTCCCCGTTGATGAATGTGGTGGGCGCGCCCGTAATTCCATAGTTGATGCCATTGTGGTAATCATTGAGAATTTGCTTGGTGTAAGTGCCGGCACTAATCTCGTGCTCGAACTTATCAACGTCCAATCCAATCTCTTTCGCATACCGGTGCAAGTGCCGGTCTTCCAACTTATCGGGGCTGCTGTACAGGTGGCGATGCATATCCCAAAACTTACCCTGAGCGGCTGCGGCTTCAGCAGCTTCAGCAGCACGCAGCGCGCGTGGGTGAACATTAACGAGCGGAAAGTGTCGGTAGACGAAACGTATAGAGTTCACCAATTGGTCGAACATCTTTTCAACCTCGCGATGTCTGCGATGACAATCAGGACACTCGTAGTCGCCGTAATTAACAACGATGATTGGAGCGTTCGGTAGTCCAATCACGTGGTCGCGTTCATTGATAGGAATAGGTAGATTCATTGGCTGTTACCCCACAGGAACTGCAGTCAAACTGCGTTTCCTTCTCTTCTGAATCAATCGTTCAGCGTTCGTATTGATCCAGGCGAATTCGTCCCGGTTTGCTCTTTGAATTCTACTTGAGCGCTGAAAAGCTCGTAGGATCCATGAAGTAGCTGTCGATATGCTTTGCCAGCGCACCGTTAGTCTCAGAGTCGGCCTTTACCTTTTGCCATTCAGGATCTGCCTGGAACGCAGCCCAGTTCTTCCGAGCCTCTTCACGGCTCGGATGCTCCAGGATATACACGAAGAGGTTCTGCGAAGACGGCTGGTCTTGCGGACGCCAATAGCCAATGCTCTTCATGTTGTGTCGCCTGAAAATAGCATCGGTGTGCTCGCCAAACCGAGCGATTAGCGCATCCATCTTGCCCTCGTTAACTTGATACATGCGCAGTTCGTAGACATGCTGCGAGTCTTTCGATCCGCCGATATAGCCAAGACCTAAAGTCACCGCGGCGCCGCTAATGAACCATAGAAAAGATGGTCCACTGATACCGATAAGCTTGGTGGCGAGTTTCATTGTTGCTATTGCGATGCCGGCAAGTTGCATAGTGGACTCCTATTCATGAGAACAATTACGTCGTTGTTTATTGAGGCAATTCAGTTCCCGCCTGCTCCGCCGCCATGTACTCGGCGTACCAATCGGACCAGTTCTCGTCGCGATGGCCAAGACTCTTTTCGTGCACGCCGTGGGCAGTCTCAGCACGCCGCATCGCGCTCGCCAGATCGCTTGCGGATCCGAACGAAGTCACGCCAGTGTCGACGCGTCCGGGCAGTCGCGTTGTGATCTCCTGTAATAGCCAGGTGTTGCCATCGGGATCGCTAAACGTTGCGAGCGAGCGGTAGGTGCCACGTTCAGGATCCAAACCAGCGACTGGGCCATCTGGGGTAAGGTGGAAGATCTCGCTTACATCGATCCCTGCGTCTATCAACGCGTCGCGGATGGCCTGGATATCGGAAACGATCAAGTATGTTCTCTGCACCGAACCGGGCGCGGCTGATGTCAGAGTCTTGCCGAATTGGATGGAGCACGCGGAACCGTGCGGTGTGAATTGAAATACGCCAGAGCCTGGTGGCGTCACATCCTGCCGCCACCCGAGTCTTCGGTAGAACTGCTCGGCGCGGTCAACATCTGAGACCGGAATAACGATGACTTCCAATTTCATGTCAACTGGGTTGACCTGAGCTTTCTTGTCTATTGCATCCTTCGGGATTGCCATTTTCATTTCCTCCTTTGCGTTTATCAATTCAAAAAAAGAATTGTTGAATCCGCCGACAACAACGTTCGCGACAAAAGATCGGATCATTTCAACGTGAGTATTAACTCAAGATGCGCCTGCTGCTCGCGCCTTATTATTTCGACCTTCGATGGCCTTTACGGAATTGTGAAACGCCTTTTGCAAGACGCTCTTGCCGAATGTCCCTACAAAAGCGCCTAGAAGTTTTCCTTTGAGGTTCTTGCTTTCGCGTACGATGATCACGTCAATATCGGTTGAGCCGTTAGGCTGACGCGTGAAAGTGTAGGTGTGGCCCGACGCGCCTCCCCACAAGTTGGAGTCAGTCGTTGTGAGCACAACACGGTCGGGGTTCGACCAGTCGTAGCGCAGTCTTTCCCAGATGCTGTTCGAGCCTTCCGTGACGTCGGCTTCGTGTGCACCTTTGCTGTGCACTTTCAAATACTCGTCGGCGCTGTTGCCAAAGAGCTTTGAGCGACCTGGTCCAAAGTCAGTGAGTCCGGCGATGAACTGCTCGGGCGTGGCTGTAGTCGTCTCTTTGAAATGGATCGTGGACATGCGCGCTCCTTTTATTTAGATCTTGGATAACTTTAATCGAGTTTAGACCAATGTTTTTTATAGTTCCGCCACCAACTCGCCCAAATTCATTTCAGCTTCTCTCGTCTGGAAGCCCAGTTTCATCGCGGTTTGCATCCGTTCCTGGTACTCAGGAGTGACAACACCCTCGAGGAAGAGATCCGAATCGCGTTGAATGTCTTCGGCCGAAGCGAGAGCGATCGCGTTAACTCGACTCTTGACGACAGCTTGGCCGGCAGCCGGAAAACTGGCAATGCGAAGCGCGAGCGATCTTACGAAATCACTTAGCTCGGCCGCTGGTAATGCTCGATTGATCCAGCCGTACCGTTCAGCGATCTCAGCGTCGTAATCATCGGCACTCAACAGAACTTCCAACGCGCGGCCGCGTCCCATGAGCCGGGTTAGGTGTTGGGCGGCGCCCGCTCCTGGAATCACACCGAAGGCGGGCTCGAACTGACCAAAGATTGCCGACTCGCGCGCGGCGAAGCGCATGTCGCAGGCAAGTATGAACTCGCTGCCTACTCCGCGAACACGCCCCTCGATCTGCGCGATGGTAACAAGGCGGCTGGCGCTCATGTGCCGAAGGACTTGGCCGATCGAAGGATTTCCGTCGAGCTTCGCTGCTGCTTCGCGATTCTCTTTGATCCGAGTAACGTCAACATGGGAAATGAAGTAATCAGGGTCGGCGCTCTTGAACACAATCACCTGGACCGTGTCGTCGGCCTCGGCTCGCTGAATGAGCGAGACCAGATCGCGGATTAGTTCAGGCCCTTCAAGATTCATGGGTGGGGCATCAATCGCCGCGAACAGAACAGCGCCTTCTCTCGTCACTCTGAGCTTTTCGAAAACCATAGAATCCGTTTGGCTCGCGCCTTCGATTGGTTTGGATCTGGTTGTTCTCTACGTCGTCGAGTAGTCCCAAACATCGGGCGGCAGCTTGTCCTTTAACGATTCATACATGGCGTCACGGAATAGCTTCACCGCCGGAAACGGCCGAAGGGCAATAGTGCGCTCCACGATCAACCCCTGCTCGTTGTCCACGATGATCTCCAAGCTCTCGATCTTATGGCCATCCATCGTTCCGACCCAGCGCAAGAAGGTGGTGCGTTCATCGAGCTTAAACTCCGCTATATAGGTGCCGGACCCCCGCGTTGAGCTCGACTGAGCGAAAATCGCCGCGCAAACTTCACGCCCCTCGATCGGCCGTACCAGGAGTGGGCTGTTGAATATGATGTTTTCGGCAAGCAGCTCGCTCACCTGGGCGGGTGTGGGTTTACCTGATTCCCGTAGTTTGCGTAACGGATGCATTTGATTTCTCCGATGACTGCTTTGTTTCCCAAAAGTGATTCTTCGAGCACTCGTGTCATTCACACCGCCGCTTTAGCGCGGTGACGCAGACCCCAATCGCCAGTTTTGGAAACCGTTTTAAACGGTTTCCCGCGGACGGCACTGGGCGTGACACCGGGCTGAAGCCGCGGTGTGAATTAGAAGGGTCGTTTATGTTTCCTCTTCGATTTTGAGGCAAGCCCTATTACTCGATTATTCCGCTGCTGGACGATAGGAAATCTCACGCCCTTTCGTCTGCAAGCCATTTCAACGCAGACAAGCTTGGCATGAAGAAGTACTCACCCCCGCGAAGCACGTTGAAGGTTTCGATGTTGCGGACGCGTCGGCGCACCGGCTCCTTTGGAATCGTGAACGTTGCTCCTTCTTCTTGCAGCCCGACAACCGGATCACGTTCGTTACCGGCGCCGATGAAATTGCCGTCGTTGATCCACTCTTGTTGCAGGAATTCGATCGTTGCCATCGCCCTGGCGCTGATGAAAAGGAAGATTGCGCCACGCGGCACTTCGTCATCCGCTTCAGACAGCGCGTTTCTGTCGTATGGTGGTCCATACG
>Ga0207707_10000188_pt1 | contig 65222 bp, 48 predicted proteins | sample KBSC83BmetaG_FD_184336 | JGI IMG/M metagenome (GOLD analysis project Ga0207707, IMG submission 184336) | Corn rhizosphere microbial communities from Kellogg Biological Station, Michigan, USA - KBS C8-3B metaG (SPAdes) (version 2) | ecosystem: Host-associated > Plants > Roots > Rhizosphere ... | reverse complement strand
TCAATCCTTGCTGCTTAACTCCCGTGGGCTTCACGCAAAGCGCTCGCCCACGGCTATTAACTTCGGTCCCTTCGGGACCAGAAAATCTTGCTAAAAAAACAAGAAGTTGTTGGTTTGCTACGCAGAGGAGGCGCAGAGGAATCTCGGTAACAAGACTTTGGTTGTCGCCTTGTCTGTTATTCACGTATGATCAGGCTCGTCCACACCTAAATTTGGAGTCCCAAACATGAGCGACCGCAAATATCGTCAACGCGGCTACATGGAAAACGATCGCGAGCCGCAAAAACCAAAACCACAGACTCCTCGGACAGCGCCAAACAGATACGAACCACGGGACGGCCCGCGTTCGCCTCGAATGATGGCATTTGGCGAAATAGTTAAATGCGCTTCATGCGGAGCAAAAGCCCCTACCCACATTCTATTGGACACCATCTGTCCAAAATGTAACGCGGATCTCCACACCTGTCGTCAGTGCAATTATTTTGACCCTGGCGCCCACTTCGAATGTGGCAAATCAATACCCAAACGCATCGTGAATAAGAATGCGCGAAACACATGCGAGTTGTTCGCGCCGCGAACAGTCGTAGAACGCGAAACCTCTTCAGGCGCTCCGACAGATGCCAAGCAAGCGTTTGCGAATCTCTTTAAGAAGTAATGAGGGTGTCCGATATGCTTTAGCTTGTCGTGACGTGACAAACAGGCTAGTAAGAATCAAAACGAGCGTTCGAATTGGTCGTGTCACGACAAGCTAAAGCATATCGGACATTACTTCATCCAAGCTCCGCCTTCAACAAATATCGCCGCTGCTCATATAACTTCAATATCGACTCCCCAAAGATCGTATTAGCCCAGGCAAACCACGACCGAGTAAATTTCTTTGGATCATCCTTATCAAACGCTTCGTGCATGAAGCCTGTGCCTCCATGCGTCTTCTTAAGCATTCGCAAGCAGAAAACTATTTCACTGTCATCAGTACTGGTTAGGGCTCGCACGATTATCCCCAGCGGCCAGATCATGTTCAGACCGACATGTGGCCCACCAATCCCCTCTGCTGCTTTGCCGCGGAAGAAGTACGGGTTCTCGGCGCTTAGGATTAGCGCCCGCGTCCGAAGGTAAACCGGATCGTTTGAAGCACAACAGCCAAGATACGGCAGCGACAAAAGACTCGGCACATTAGCGTCATCCATCAAGAGCTGGTTACCAAAACCATCAACCTCGTACGCATACACCAGTCCATGTCGCTTTGATATTGCTTCGCCGTACGTCGTAACAGCCTGCGCGACCTGTTGTGCTAACCTTCGGCACTCATCAGCGAACGATTTATTCGACAGCACTACGGCTTGAATCTCAGCAAGCTGACGCAGCGCCGCCACGGCAAACAGATTCGCTGGAATCAAGAATGGATAAATGCAGGAGTCGTCTGAGGGACGAAACGCGGAATGAATTAACCCAACTTTGCGCGTAGGGTTGCCCAAGCCATTGAACGCAGGGGTGTCAATCGGATTGTCAGTGGTTCGTTGAAATGTATACGGCCCGGGTCCATTGACGCGTTGCTGTTCTCGAAAAGTTTTGAGTATGAGTCCTGCCGCTTGCTGCCAGTCCTTGTGGAAACACGATGTATCCCCCGTCATCTTCCAGTATAAGTAGGAAAGACGAAGCGGATAACACAGTGAATCGATCTCCCATTTGCGCTCACAGAGTTCAGGACTCAGGCGCGGTTTGTCATTAATTCCCCAGGGGCACGCCTTCGCCCCGAAACTAAATGCATTGGCATACCTGTCGAGTAAAATGCAGAAGGTCTGCCGATTGATTACGCCGGCGATCAGCTCTTTGAGCTGCTTATCTTCACGCGCCAGGGGAAGGTACGGCGTGACCTGTGCGCTTGAATCTCTTAACCACATCGCGTTGATGTCGCCAGTAACAACGAGGGTGTCTGGTCGATTGTCTCGCGTACCGAACGTCACTGTTGTATCAAGAGTGTTGGGAAAGCAGTTCTCAAACAACCATGCTAACTCGGGATCGGCTATCGCTCGTTTCACTTCCCTTATCTTTGCCTCGACGGCCTCGCTGACAAACTTCCTCTCCGAACGTACTGGACGAACCGTTTGAAAGTCATGTCTTGCGAGCATCGAGGATTTGCGCGCCAGCGTAGCTGCGGTCGCGCAGAAAAGGGCTTTCAGAAATGTGCGGCGATGATTCACGATACTCCTCAAAAGGGACCTTCTAAAGTTTCGGCCTGGAAGATCTCCAAATATAATGCGGACTTGTTATTCTGTTTCCGGGCGTGACGTTCAACCTAACGCCGAATTGTATGGATCGCTTCGGTTGATGGCTACAGCATGACGCAATTTTCAGCAAGGCTTCATGTGGTACTGGCTCGTGACGCGCCGGTGGGGGTCGTGTTTCGGCGCGGTCCAACAAAACAAGTCTGCACTATTCTGTGGGACAGAAAGACGGACAAGTTTTCTGTGGGCCAGTGGCTGAAAGGTCGTATTTACGAACGTCGTAGTGATATTTCTCAGGACGGAAAATACCTCATTTACTTTGCGCAGAATGGCAAGTGGAGTACCGACGTAAAAGGCTCGTGGACTGCAGTCTCCAAAGCGCCGTATCTGAAAGCAGTGGCGATTTTCCCGAAGGGCGATTGCTGGAACGGAGGCGGGCTATTTACCAGCGCGAACCGTTATTGGCTCAACGACGGCTGCGGTCATACTGTTCTTCGCGATACCACGCTGGTGCGCCGTGATCTCAAATTCAAACCAGCAACAAATTATGGTGGCGAGTGTTTGGGTGTGTACTACCCGCGTTTGCTTCGTGATGGATGGCAACACATCGAGCACGTCCGGCGCGCGCAGTGGAACAACCTTGACTACTTTGAGAAGGTGCTGCTGCACGGCTGGGTAATGAGAAAGATCGCCCACGCGGAAATCGGAGCACCTCCCGGAAAGGGATGTTATTGGGACGAACACGAGCTTATTCACCCTGCGTCGTCTCAGTGTGTATCGTATGCTGATTGGGAATGGGCTGAAGTCGATCGTAACCGTCTTGTGTGGGCGCAAGCGGGAAAACTATTCGCGGGGCAGATTGCCAAGCGAGGTTTAGTGAATGAAGTCCAGCTCTTCGATTTTAACGACATGCGGTTTGAGCCGCTCGAAGCACCATACTAAATAGGCCGCGAGCAGCTTTGCCTCAAAAGTCTTTGATCTCATTCTTCCCAACCTTTAGGGGGCGTTCAGCGTCATTGGAATTCCGAGCCGGCCCGCTTGTGTGGCCAGTTGAAAAAGGATCTAAATCCTGCGGAGTCCCACGCTTAAAACGAACAACGGGAGATGCTGTTGAGTCGTCGCCCAGGAAAACCATTAAAAATGGTTCCGAATTCTAGATTGACTTAACCTCAACCTAAAGGTTGGGGAGAATGAGATGAAAGACTTTGAAGCAAAGCCGCCGTAATCGTAAAACCAACTCTGAGCAAGATTCTGCAAAAGAGAACAATGGAGAATGATCATGAACCACGCTATCTCGCGTCGCACGTTCTCAAAACTGATTGGTGTAAGCGCTGCGTCTGCTGCTGTTGGATCGTTGCCAATCGTGGACTTCTCGCCAAGGGCAACAGCAGCACCTGCAATCGTCCGGCTCAGTTCAAACGAGAATCCTTACGGACCGTCGCCCGATGCGTTGAACGCGATGTCTGAGGCTTTCACCCTGGCATGGCGATATCCGGATGAATATGCCGATTTGCTTACCGCGGATTTGGCCAAACTAAATTCCGTTCCGGCAGAACAGATTCTCCTTGGCGACGGCTCGGGTGAGATCTTAAAACTCTGCGCTGCGGCCTTCACCGGCAGAGATAAAAAGCTTGTCACCGGTAATCCGACGTTTGAAGCGATAGCTCGACATGCGAGTGTCGCAAACGCCGAAGTCGTGAAGATCGACCTGACGTCCGACTTTCGACACGACCTGGAAAAAATGCTCGCTGCAGCCAGTAACGCCGGCCTTGTCTATATCTGCAATCCAAACAATCCAACCGCCAGTATCACTCCAAAAAACGAGTTGTCTCGGTTTCTCTCCAGGGTACCGCGCACTACGACAGTGCTCGTCGATGAGGCCTATCACCACTACGTTGAGTCCAAAGAATACGAGAGCGTCATTCCGCTGGTGAAGGACTATCCTAATCTGATCGTCGCCCGCACTTTTTCAAAGATCTATGGCATGGCTGGTTTGCGCTGTGGTTATTCGATAACTCAAAGCGCAAACATCAGTGCAATGAAAAAACATCAGGTCTTCGATAGTGTAAACATCATGGCGCTGGCGGCGGCAACCGCAAGTTTGAAGGATACGGAACACGTTGCACGCGGTCGCAAGCTAAACAGTGAAGTCCGAAAGATGGTGTGTGATGAACTCGAATCGCTTGGTTACCGCTACATCCCATCGCATGCTAACTTCATGATGATTGACCTCAAACGCGAAGTGAGGCCGGTAATCAGCGCGTTGTTTAGTCGCGGGGTTGAAGTCGGACGTGTCTTCCCTGCCCTACCGAATTACATGCGCGTCACGATTGGCACCAGCGATCAGATGAAATCCTTCATGGCGGCGTTTAGAGAAGTGATGGCTTAATGCTGTGACCGCAGGCGTCCTCGCCTGCCCCCGTCAAATACAGGCCATGATCGGTGGTCCACGGGCAGGCGGGGACGCCTGCGGTCCCAGGACGGTCCCAGGACAGACAGATGCGAACGGTTAACGCAACAAGATACGTCACACCGCTCCGTGAAGGAGGATCGCTTCCCGCGATCATCGAGGCGGACGACGATGGCATGTACGTGCTCAAGTTTCGCGGAGCCGGACAAGGAACTAAGGCATTGATTGCCGAGGTTATTGCTGGTGAGATTGCGAGGACTGCCGGCTTACTCGTTCCGGAACTCGTCTTCGTGATGCTGGATCCCGATATTTCAAAAACCGAACCTGATCCCGAAATACAGGACCTGATCCGAGCCAGCGGCGGACTCAATCTTGGCCTTGACTATCTTCCGGGTTCAGTAACATTCGATCCGGTTGCCGATAAACCAGATAGCGCGCTTGCTTCTCGCATAGTGTGGTTCGATGCCTACGTAACCAACATCGATCGGACAGCGCGCAATGCAAATCTGCTGATGTGGCACAAGCGACTTTGGTTAATCGATCACGGAGCCGCGCTCTACTTCCATCATGGATGGACCGACATGGCGCAACGTCCGAAGGACCCATTTCCCCTGGTCAAGCAACACATCCTGCTTCAATTTGCTAATGCTATTGAGACCGCGGACCAGGAAATGAAGTCGAAGGTAACCGAAGATGCAATTAGAGGAATCGTTGAACTGGTACCAGAGGAGTGGATGGACGGCGGTTCGCCATTCGCGACCGTCGCTGATATGAAAGAGGCATACGTTGAATACTTATTGAAACGTCTCAATGATAGTCGATACTTTGTTGAGGAGGCGATGCGTGCCCGATCAGTTCAGGTATGACTACGCGGTAATTCGCGTCGTACCAAAAGTAGATCGTGAAGAATTTATCAACGCCGGAGTGATCCTCTCGTGCCCGGACCGATCGTTTTTGGAAGCAAGCATCAAGCTCAACGAATCACGTCTCCTCGCTCTAGACCCGTCTCTCGATCTGGAGATGGTTAGAACTCACCTGGGAACGATCCCAACCATCTGTCATGGTGGAGATGACGCTGGGCCGATCGGTCAGCTGCCGCAACGTCAACGATTTCACTGGCTGGTAGCGCCGCGGAGTACGATTATCCAAACCTCACCAGTTCACACTGGAAGATGTTCGGACCCCGGCGCAGCCTTGGAACATCTTGTCGCGAAAATGGTCACACCTTAGATAAAGAACGAAGAACTGAGCAAAGAACAAGTAAGGAAGGGCGGTTTACCCCCGCTGTTTGCCAAACAGAATTTCTCATTGGCGACTAGCGGGGGTAAACCGCCCTTAATTACTTGTTCTTTGCCTAGTTACTTGTTCTTTTTCCTGACTATCCTTTTCCTGACTGGCCAATTCGCTAAAAACTCTGCACTCCCCTGAACCCGCCCTTGGCAGTCTTAAATATCCAGCCAATCACTCGAGCCGTGTCGTAGCAGTAGCCGAGTATGTAGTTGCATGTCGAGAGGCAATGCTTGGTGCACTCGACTTTCATTTCGTCCAGCTGCTTCGCGTCAAACTTGTGATCTCCAACAACTCCCCAATCGTGAGTGGCTGAGTACATTGGGAAGCATGGCGCCAAGGTGCCGTCGGTCCTGATGATTAATGAGTTTTGACCGGCACGACACTGCCAGGGTGGAACCTCACCACGCATAAGCTTCTTCATGTCTTCCATATGCTGGATGGGATTGACCATCTTGTAGCCTTCGTTGACGCGCTTGTCATTTAGATAATCGAGCAACGCATCAACCTTGGGCCAATCTTCACGAGTGAGATACGTCTCGTTCTCCGCAAGGTGCTTGAAGTGATCCTGCTCAGTCATCGGCGTCTCGTTAATGTGATAATCCGTGGCGATGCCGTTATCGTGAGCAATCTCAGTAAGCTCCTTCACATCGTCCATGTTGTTGTGGCAGATGTTTATATTAAACATCACCGTATAGCCGTAGATCTTTTGCTTCTTAATCAGGTAATCGAAGTACGGACGAATCGGCTCGAGAGCTTTCGGCAGAGATTTCCGATCCTTTACCGAATCGACTGCGAGATTCACAGTTGCCAGGCCTGCATCACCGAGACGATCGATTACATCTGGTTTCATCAAGCGTCCATTGGTTGGCAGATAGACGAAGATACCTTTCTGCGCACTGTAATAAACAATCTTATGAATGAAGCTGGGACGCAACAGCGGTTCTCCACCCATCAATGCCAAAACGCGCGATCCTATGGAGTGCAGCCAGTCAATGGATCGTTTGGCTACGTCTTCGGTCATTCCCTTCACTTTGTTGTCGTATGACCAACAATAGTGACAGTCCAGATTGCACTTCCAGTCAGTGAACAGGTAGGGAATGATCGGCCGCAACTCATTTCGGTTCTGCGGGTACCTCGATCTGAAATAGGGCGCGCCCCAGGTCTTCCACATACGAACACCGTTCAACTTGAGATACTCTTTATGAGTCATCTCTGTGGCGTTCGGGCGTTGTGGATATGGCGGTTCGGGCAACACCTCCTCCGGATGTGGCTCCATTGTCGGCCTATTCGGGCGTTTGTAAAGGATTTGGTGCAATTGGGGATCGATCCGAAACGGCGGCGGAGTCGCTGCATTAACTTCTGGCGGAGTAGTACTCATCTGTTGGTCCTCTAGGGTTGGATTGCAAAAAAGTCTGTATACCTTACGCAGAAGTGCCTAGTTTATTCAACTGCGCAAAACTGTCAAAACCTATTTTGGGGTTCTGGCGGGTCTAAATAGAAAAAAATGTACGTTTCTTGGGAATTGGCAGGCGTCCTACCGACTGCTTTACCCCACACGGCAACTCACACGGCCGGACTCTGCGGTCCCAGCAGTTCAGTGCGTTTTGACTTTCCCAGGGCCAATCAGGCGTCATTGTTCTCCACTCGGCTGCTCAGCCTGGGGAGTGAATTCATCAAGCCTCACCTTAACTTGTCTTTCGGTGCCTTGTCTTCGAACCGTCAGATTCACTTCTGTGCCGGGTGCCGTTCCAGCAATCAGGTTACGGAAAGAGTTCGGATCCGTAACGATGCTGCCATTGAGCGCCGTAATAACATCGCCCTGCTGCAAGCCGGCACGATCGGCACCACTACCGGGTTTGACCTGATAAACTACGATTCCTGGTCCTTGCGTGATACCGAGTTTGGAAGCTCCTTCTGAAGGTATTTTTAGGACCGTGATTCCAAGTTGGCCTCGTTTCACTCTACCCGTCTGAACCAATTGTTCCATCACAGTCCGAGCCATGTTGGACGGCACTGCAAATCCCAATCCGATGCTGCCACCTGATGGCGAAAGAATCTGGGAGTTGATTCCAATTAATTCGCTATTTGTACTCACCAGAGCGCCACCGGAATTGCCCTGATTAATCGGCGCATCAGTTTGAAGGAAGTCTTCGAAGCTTCCATTACTGAGCCCGGTTTGACGGCCTTTAGCACTAATGATTCCCATCGTAACCGTTTGACCGATGCCCAGAGGGTTGCCAATTGCCAGGACCACATCGCCGATGCGAGTACGATCGGAATCACCTAATGCGAGAACAGGTAAGCCGCTGGCGTTAATCTTCAACACCGCAAGATCGCTCGGGGGATCCGAACCAATTACCTTAGCGTCCAGTGTACGATTGTCGTTTAGATCAACTTTGATCTGATCGGCACCGTCAATAACGTGATGATTCGTAAGTATGTACCCGTCCTGAGTAACAATCACTCCTGAGCCAAGTGCTTCCCGTCTGCGTTCAATGGGCGGTTGCTGCATTCCACGATTGCCGAAGAACTGCTGAAAGAAAGGATCATTCATGAAAGGATATTGTTGTGGCTGACGCACCCGCATCGTCGAATGAATAGTAACTACCGCTGGAGCCACTCTGCTTACAACATCAGCATAAGAGGCAACCGGCAGCGCTGAACTGCTGGGAGCTGATGTATTCGGTGGATTGCCGGTTCCCGGATCTGACGTTGATGCCAGGTGAAACGGACTGGTGTTCTGCCGATTGCAGCCAACAATAAGAAAACAGAAAATTATGAAACTAAATACTAGTGCGAAACCCGATAACTTTGACGTTGAATGCCTTGCCAAACTTCGCATGATCTCCTCCTTAGCCGGGATTCCTTAAAGCCGCGTGATGGGAGTAAACCTTCGCAGCTAATTGAGAATCCTTAACACGGCTAAGCTTCGCTCTTTTGCTGTTTGCTTGCGTCTTGGTTTTCTTGCGTATGTGTTTCCTTTTCGTGTTCTCTTCGTTCAGGCAAGCAGCTGATCGACCAGCTCCTTGCGTTACTTAAGGAAATGCGTGAGCGGAAGCTCAGGTGGAAAAGCTGTCTTCATGATGGGGAAATCGTGCTGGCCCAACTAACACTTTCACTTTCTCTTGTAGGTACCCATCAGCTGTCCTTCGCCCAGGATGTGACCCTTCATTGCTGTCTCAACATCCGCCTTGGTCGCTCCTGGCTTTAGTCCCAGTGTTCCATCCAAAGCGTAGAGTTTGAAATAGTACCGGTGTGAAGTTCCCGGTGGCGGGCACGGACCGCCGTAGCCGCTCTGCCGGAAATCGTTGCGGCCCTGAATCGCACCGGTCGGCAACTGTGCTGTTGGCTCAATCCCCTCAGGAAGCGCTCGGTTCGTTGCCGGCAAGTCGTATAAAACCCAATGCACCCAGGTGCCTGCAGGCGCATCAGGATCATCACAGATTAAAGTGAATGCTTTTGCCGCTGGTGGTATTTGATCCCAACTCAGCGCCGGAGAAACATTCTCGCCGTCGCAAGTGTACTGCGAAGGGATCGGCTGCCCTTCAGCGAAGCTTGGACTAGTAATCTTCATCATTATCGCGGCGCTCCTATCGACGGGTGATACTTGCCGATCAGGTTTAGAACAGGCCCCTGTAAACAGCACTGTGGAAATAAGGGTAAGAATAAACGCGGAACGATGAAAGATGAAAAGATTCACTTGGTTTCGACACTCAATGATTGAGTTGAATCGGCACAACCCAAACGGACTGACACGCAATGTAGCAATTACGATCGTCGTAGATGTTTCAAAATATATCTTTCCATGTTGAGAGGAAGCTAGAGCGGACTCGGCTACATCGCCATCTGCCGATGAAACGCGGATTGGGCTGGGCCATGCCAGATTGGAAGTGGCGAACCAGGCGGAATGCTTAATTTCGCGCCTGGTTCTCTATTCAATCGATCAATGCGCCGGACTCACAACAATTTGCGCTTACGCCAATTGAATTTGAACGTATCCGCAAGCCTTGGCTGCATGTGCCAGGATTCCTGTGGTCGTGGAACGGTATAGTACTTTCCAGTAATGACGGATCCATCGATCTCTACGCGTAGAAAACCATGTCTGTCATCGACGTAGCTCTCCAACGTTACAGTATCTCCGGTTTGCTCCATGGTTACCGGTGTCATGACCTTCTCTCCATGAACCCTTGCTACTTGGTGCAGGTGCCAATAGCCTCCAGCACCTGCAACAATAAACGGGAATTCTTCGGAGTTAATGATACGAGTGAATCGTTGATAATTGTGAACGTGTCCAGCAAAAACGATGTCAGGATGTCGACCCGCCGCCTCAACAGCGTTGTTTATTGCAGTCCTCATCGCACCGCTACCCGAGTGATGATCATCTGCGGAATAAACCGGATGGTGCATAGTTACGAAAAGCGGTTTACTCTTGGGCGCCTTTTTCAACTCGGACACTAACCATGCCTGCTGATCCTGTCTTATTTTTCCACCTTCCGGGACATTGCTGTAAAGTCCGACAAACGTTGCAAAGGGTGCCAACAACGTCCAGAAAACATTAGGTTGGGTCATTGCGTCGCGCTGGATCTCTCTGGCATCAGCGGTAATAACTGGACTAGGCGAACAAAAGTTTCTTACAAACGCTTCCAGCGAAGTTTCGGGAGCAAGCGCATCACCATCATGGTTGCCAGGAACGGCAAAGATCGGTGCCATGTAGTGTTCGTATGGTTTGTAAAATTGATCGTAGTAGTCAACGGCCTGCCCGTTGTAATAAACGCAGTCACCTAGTGTGTAGAAGAACAACGGATCCCCGCCGAGGTCGTGCGGATCGTGCTTGAAATCGCTCTCCATCCCATTCACGACTAATTGTTGTACTTCCGGACGCTTGATTCCTCCAATATCACCTGAAATTTGAAAGATCATACTTCCTTTGTCTATGACTGCCTTATGCAGCTTACTATCTATCACATCCGCCAGATCAAGATGGTATGGGAAAGGACCGGTTGGAGTTGGCAGTGGCTGGAACGGACTACCGCGAAAAGCAGGCGATGAAAGTGTTAATCGAAGTGCGTCTCTTGACAAGCGAGGACGACCGAAATTTCGGGTGGGTTTGGTAGGCATTGGAATTCTCCTGAAGGTTGAAGTGGGCTTCTTAGCTCAGCAAGTTGGCTCTGAGAAAGAAACGGGAATTATTCGCTCGTGCTCAAAACAAATGCATGTTTCGAACGATCATTGCTGACTCATACGGCCAAAACCTTGGGCGAGTATGCGAGGCCATCACGTCTTTAGCCGTTGATAGGACCGGGACGATAGTACGAGTACCGTTTCAAAGTCAACAAACTCGAAACCGATTAGAGGGTGAAGTTGTGCGATGTGATTTGAAACCAGTGAACTGAATCACTCTCAAGCCACAATAAGAATCAAAATGCCGATGCAGTGGAGAGTTTTGAGTAAGGTCGTCGATCCTCTGTTTGGCTGATTATTCCGCCCTTGGGTTTCTTCCTGTCGCGCAGATCCAACCCTTGTTGTTCTCTTCGATAACACTAACGTCTTCAAAACCTGCCGATTCGAACAGTTCTCTCTGATCCTGCACACTGAGGCTCGATGAATTCAATAGTTTCATGACCGGTGCTTTCAAGTTGTCGAACCTTCCACCTCTATAGGACTCCGCAATTACGGCAAAGCAACCACCTGCCTTCAATACGCGTCGGACCTCCTTCATGTCATTAACCAGATCAGGCCAGTAGTACTGCGTTTCAACTGCTGTTGCCATATCAAAGTAGTCGTTCGGAAACGGTAATTGGGAAACCGAACCTTGCCGGATCTCAACACGCCCGTCCTTTATTAATTGCGCATTCTTGGAACGCGCAACAGCGACGCTCCCACTCGCGTAGTCAACACCACAAACGAGCCCGTCTTTCGCGACGGCTGCCAGCTTCTGAAGCGTTCTGCCTCCGCCGCAACCTATATCAAGGATCTTGAAGTCCGGCTCTATTGAAACTTGCTGCAATCCCCAGTCAGTGAGTGCAGAGTGTGAGAAATTCATCGCCCAAAGGAATGGACGACCGAGCCACTTCTGAGGTTTTCGAACCTGCCTAGCCAGATACATGGCCACAACGATTGCCACGGTCCAGGTCAAGAGGTGTCGGATCATAGCGGATTTTTTGGCCGGACGTTCCCTCGCGCGTCGTGACAACGCCGCACTAAACCGACGTGCTTCTAACTAACGAGCGTTGTTCGCTTACTTCCCCAATGTCCTTTCGTAAAGTCGGGAAACTTTACTGGAATGCTTCCCTTTGACACCGAGATCTGACTTAGCGGTCCAGGCACGCTCCAGGCGGCAGCATCGTATGCATCGATGTCGGGCTCGAGCCCTTCACGCATGCACTGAATCAATCGATAACACATCAGATAATCCATCCCCCCGTGACCGCCTAACTTCCGTGCCATCTCACCCTGGGTCTTCCACAACGATGACTCGTATTTCTCCTTGTACTTGTCCAGCGTAGTCCAGTTGTGTCCGCCTTCCTGTCCATCGATAAAAATGCGCGGCGGATAATCGCGAAAGATTCCCTTCGTGCCCTGGATCAGGTTGATTCGATCATACGGCCGAGGCGTGCTGACATTGTGCTGCAGCATGATCGTTCGTCCCTTCGCCGTTTTGATTACGCTGGTGTTGTAGTCACCGGTCTTATAGATCTCCTTCCATTTGGGATCGCCTGCGGCTACATGCTCTTTACGATAGGTCTCCAGTCCAAGATGAGCTGAACTCATAGAGACAATATGATCGAATCTGTCTCCACGGTTGATGTCCATGTACATCGCCATTGGCCCAAGACCATGGGTTGGATAGAGATTGCTATCACGCAGCGTGTGATGTCGCCGGCGCCACAAGCCTTCGTCTCTGTTTTCAAACAGGATTTCGCGCAGATCGTGGTTATAAGCACACTCGCCGTGCACGATATCGCCGAACAAACCAGCGCGCACCATGTTCAAAACCATGGTTTCAGAATCGTTGTAACAGCAATTCTCCATAATCAGGCAATGACGGCGCGCTGCTTCCGACGCGTTGACTATCTTCCAACAGTCTTCAAGCGTGTATGCTGCGGGAACCTCGGTTCCAGCATGCTTCCCATTCTTTAGTGCCGCCAGCACTTGAGGTACATGCCACTCCCACGGTGTAGCAATGTAAATGAAATCCAGATCATCACGAGCTGAGAGACGCTCAAAATCGCGTTCGCCATCAGCATAGACTCCCGGCGTCTTCTGACCTGCCTTCTCAATCAATTGTGCAGCTCGTTCGCATTTGTCCTTTACCACATCGCAAACAGCATTAACCTTCACTTTCTCGATCGCGAGGAATTCTTGAAGCACACTTGTTCCACGCAGACCAACACCGACTATTCCTATTCTGACAACATCGCGAGGTTCAAATCTAACGCCGATCATAGTCGCGTGTGTCGAGGCGTTCCCTTGGGTTGACTCCTCATTTTCAGAAACAACACGGCTGTCTGCTATGCCTGAGATTGAGATGCCAACGCCAGCGATACCAGCAGCCTTTAATAGATCTCTTCTCGATAGTTTCGAGTCATCGTTACTCATCGTTTTCTCTCAGTTTGAATTTATGTTGGTGCAACGTTTGCGCTTGGTGCGCGGTGTTTGGCTCACTCCGGAGGAGTGCCATGTTTATAGTTCTTGGACATTCGAAGTGCCGCACTCCCTTGGGAGTGCGATGTTTCTATGGGCCCGCATTTTAATTCGACTCTTATCGGTTTCTTTCTCTGCCTTAGTTGAGGTGCTGGAACATCGCACTCCTAAAGAGTCTGTCGGATTAATGAGTTGCAAAAGACTCGATCAATGAGTTCGACGAATTAATTAACGGTACGCGATTTACAGCCCGTCAGGGTCGATCGTGCGAATCGATAAGTTCGAGCAGACTGATTTAGCGAATAGGCAGCTTTGCCGAGTTATCTCTTTGTTTTTTTTCAAGCCAGCTGAAGTCGTTTGGTCGCTCTAAACAGCTTCAACAGATTATGCGTCATACACATCAACGCCCACTCTGCCTCGACTTGGGCCAACCCTCGCAACCGAAACTGACGAAAAGCCCGTATGTGTTTTATGTAAGCAAACACCGGTTCCACAATTGCTTTACGTTGGTTGTAGATCGCGCGTCCATTGCAACTCTTCAGTTTCCACCACATCAGTTGCTGCACGGTGGCACGCGCCGGCAAAGTGTCGCAGACCGGCGCCGGCTGATTCGGCCGCACATGCAGGTTAACTTCCCGAACCGCCTCGTGGCGCAACGCTGTCTTGCTGAAGTAGCCACCATCGGCGGAAGCAACCTCCGGCATCCTCCCCAGGTTCTGAGCCACTTCCTGCAGCACCGGCACCAACTGCTGTTGATCGTTTCCCGCTTGCACCACCTTGGCCGCCACGATGATCTGCGCCTGCGCATCGACCGCGATTTGCGCGTTGTAACCCTGCTGAAAACTTTGCGTTACCAGGTCCTTCATCAGGCGCGAGTCCGGATCAGTGAGGTTGCGCTTAGTTTGTGGCAGCGGCAGGATTTCGCCTGCCGCAGAGACTTTCCAGCTCTGCCGCCAGGGCAGTCTTACCCTGTTGGTTCCTGTTCGGGCCTTTTCTTTCTGCGCACGCCTTTGCTCAGCAGCAGCTTTCGCTTCGGCTTCCAGCTCCGCTTTCAACGCTTTAATCTTTGCCAGTCGCGTTTCTCGTTTGCGCAACTCCTCCGGCAACTCATCACCCCGTTGTCCTTTGCCGTAGAGTTCATCTTCCTCCTGATCTATGCGTTGAGCCTCGCCCAGCAAGCGCGCCACTTCGCTTGTCAGTTCCTGTTCAGTCTCTTTCATTCGCTCATAGGGCAAGGAATGTTTCTTCGCAGCGTTGGCTTTGATCTTGGTGCCATCGATGGCCACGTGGCCCAACTTGACCAACCCTGCGCGTTCGCACAACTGCAACACTTGCACGAACAATCCTCCCAACTCTTTGAGGTGCCGCTTGCGAAAATTCGCAATGCTGTCGTGATCCGGGTGTTGGTCGCAGCTCAAAACCCGAAACGCCACGTCGTCATAGGTCGCTCGCTCGAGTTTTCGCGACGACATGTTCCCAATGCTGTAACCATAAATCAGCAGCTTCACCATCAGCGCCGGATGGTAGGGAGGTCGGCCACGCAGATCACCTTCTTCATAGGTCTTGATTATTTCGCTCAGATCAAGCGACTCAACTACATCGCTGATATACAGTGCAAGGTGATCCTCATGCAGCCAGTGCCGCAAGTCAGGCGGCAACAGCAACTGCTGATTCATGTCGTACGGACGAAAGGTTTTTCCCATGACGCCCAGTTTACTTATTGTTTGATCGCGGTCTATAACTTTTTTTCCGACAGACTCTAAAGGAGTGCCTCGTTGTTTATCATCCCGATCTATAAACATTTCACTCCTCCGGAGTGAAACCAACCGCGATCTGTCGTCTGCCTATTTCCTTAATTCGCTCGTCCGGCCATTTCTCGAGATAACTGTATTCAGGATGATTCGGTCGACCCTTACACGGGTTTCGCGCTGCGTTGTAGCAACAAATCAACGACCAACGCGAGTTAGGACTTCGATTGGCATCAGAACGATGTAACAGATTCGAGTGAAAGAAAAGCGCAGTACCCGGCTCCATTTCACAGTACACAAGTTCCAGATGTTTCAAAGCGAGATTCACGCGATCGAGATCAGCGCCTGTTTGATCGCCCGACTTGTTGTGATCGATTCGACCCATCAAGTGTGAACCTCTAAGCACTTGCAGACATCCATTCTCTTTGCTCGCGCGATCGACAGCTATCAAACAGCTGGCCATGTAAGGATACAAACAGCTGTTCGAATACCAGTAACCGTAATCCTGATGCCATTCCCACGAGCCACCGACAAAAGGCTCCTTCAACATCATTTTGTGGTGGTAATGATAGACCTCACCGCCTAAGAGCTGTTCCATTGGCTCAACAACTCGCAAGCAACGCACGAAGGCACTGTAGATGTCATCTTCCAGGGAATCAGTCAACCAGAGTTTGCTTGTTGCGGCATTGGAGTCACGACGTTCCAACGCTTCTTTCTCCAAACGCCGATCGCTTTTGGCGATGCGAATGAGAAGATCCATCTCTTCCGAATCGAAGAGATTCTCGCACCTGAGAAAGCCATCGCAGTTGAATTGATCAAGTTGTTCCTGAGTTAGTTGTGGCATGTGCGTCACTGCGGTTTTAGTGTCCGATATGCTTTAGCTTGTCGTGACATCATCAACACGGGCGCTCATTGAAAACTAACAGCCTGTTGGTCACGTCACGACAAGCTAAAGCATATCGGACATTAAAATCTGCCTGGAACTTTCTTATCTGTAAAAACAATCTCACCGAGTCTCGACAACACATGAAAATCATCCTGCAAGGTTGGCGACCAGGCCAGTTCCGCAACCGCCGGCTTTTGCTCAACTCGATATAGGTTCATTCGCCAACGATCGCCTGGTTGCGGTGGTATGTGAACAGCGGTCACAACGTCTTCCAGTGGTAGCGCGATTTCGCAAGTCCACTGACGATCGCCGTCCTTCCCATCTACAGTTCCATCGACATGAACCGCCCATCGCAGCTTTTCACTATTCCAACTTTCATAATGCAGTGGTTTCCGCTTGTCGAGTAAATAAATGTCCAGCATGGTTCCCAGCGGATTTACTTCAAGCTCGATGTAGTTAGGTATCACTTGATTAGCTTGCAAGAAGACTTCTACTACTTCCTCTAGCCAGAGATGCGCGTCGCGACGTTTCATAGTCGCCCAGATGTTGCTGTCAATTGAACGAAATGCAAAGTAGATATACTTGTCGTCGTACAGCACTCGCGCTTCAGTTTTCAGATCACTGACCGACCCATCGCGATTATTCACAAAATCACCGACGCCCGGCACTTCTTGCCATGCACGTTCATCTAGTTGCCCATCTATCTTGATTGGTGAAGTAACACGAGCGACTTCATAGGTGGGCAACGGGTGCTGATTCACCTGGGCCAGTAGACCAATGCCAGTGATCGCAATACCAAGAAATTGAATCAACATGTCACCATTCCCCTTTTGGGACGAAGACGAAGTCTCACGAGGATGAAGTCAGTACCACCTCGCGGTAGCGGGTGGGTGCGCAGCGTTATTTAGTTGCGAATGCTGACAACTCTGAAGTCGAACGCTGCGCACCCACCCGCTACCGCGAGGTGGTACTGACTCCATTTTCCAGAGGCCTCCGGGTTCAAACAGCATCGGATATTCCCTCCGCAGCGAAGGGCCACTGCTTTGTCTGACGAGACCACAGAAAGAAGCACAATATACCGATTACGAGTGTTCCGAGGCCGAACGCAATGATCGTCCAATCAGTCGTCGCGAAAACAAAGATCCACCCCAGCAATGCAAGAAAGTTCGGCAACGGGTATAGCCAGATTCGATATGGTCGATCTAAACCAGGCTGCGTCTTCCTCAACAGGGATACTGCTGCGATTTGTCCAATGAACTGAATCAGAATGCGCGTCGTGATCAGTGCATCAATGACCATGCCCAGTGAAAAGAAACTGCACACAATTGCGATTACACCGAGCACGACAAGTGAAATGTAAGGAAAGTTCTTTTTCGGATGAAGACGACCGAATACCTTGAAGAAGTAACCATCAATCGCCGCGGCGTAGGGGACGCGTGAATAACCGAGTAGCAGCGCGAAGACTGAGCCGAATGCGGTCCACAACACCATGGCAGTGAAGAAGGTGGCCAGACCTCGGCCGAAGATCCGTTCCATAAAGATCGAAACAACGAAGTTTGATTCAGGGTGAGTTGCCGCCGGCACGAACTCCCGCCACGGTACGACTCCAATAATTGAGAAGTTGATGGCGATGTATATCAACGCCACGGCTATGACGCTGATAATTATTGAACGGGGAATTGTTCGTCCTGGCTGTCGGACTTCGTCACCGATGTAGCAAATATCGTAGTAGCCCAGGTAGTCGTAAATGCCGATGCGAGTTGCAGCTCCCAACCCAAGAAAGAAGCCCAGTGAAAAATTGAACGCCCCGGGCGGGAAATCGAAAGCCAAACTCGATTTGAAGTTAAATGCTCCCGTAATTATCACAGCCAGCGTGGTAAGAATCGTTCCAATCCACAAACTTATCGTAAGTTTGCCAACAAACGTGATCCGTCTATACAACAGCGCGATGTTAAGCAGACCAAGCAACACGACCACAGTGAGAGACTGAGTATGACTTATATTCTTCCAGATATAGCCAAGGTACTGCGTAAAGCCGATATATCCCGAAGCAATTTCCAAAGGACCGCTAAGAATAAACTGCCATATGAAAAGAAAGCCCATCAGGCGCCCAAATGTTTCGCGTCCAAAGCCTTCTCGCAAATAAATGTATGAACCACCAGAGCCGGGCATTGCGGCTCCAAGTTCACTCCAAATCATTCCGTCAGAGACCGTAACGATAAGCGCCACAAGCCAGCCGAGCATTGCCTGTGGACCACCCAGCGTAGATAACAACAGCGGGATCGTAATGAACGGACCAATGCCGATCATGTTAGTCATGTTCAGCGCCGTTGCTTCCAATAATCCAAAGCGACGCAAGAGGTGCGGCTCGGTGTCAGGTTGTTGAGTGTTCATTTTAAGTAATATAGGACCAATATGACCTATTGGACCTATCGACCTATTCCTCTTCCCTTAACTTGTGATCTCACCGTTGCCATCCATGTTTCGTAATTACTTCCAATTCCGCCCGCAAGTCCCGGATCTTCTTTGCAAAAACCTGGCTCCTTATTCACGTCAGCGAGTCCACCAACCGGAATTTCACGGCCGCCATTGAAGAAGGTGTTGTCGTGATGATCGAACCCGCTCACCTTCACTCCTTCACCGCTAATCTGATAAAGCATGGTTTCATCGACAACGCCTGACAGCACAAAGATATTCTTCGCAACGTGCAGATTGTCGGTCTGCGTCAAACGCAACGAACGCGCGCAACCTTTCGGTGGACTGTCAACTTCATTGCCTGGCCGAACCAACAACACTCCACGTTCACCTATCCCCACGAACGTGTTGTTTTCAATGGTTGCATTCTTAGCGGCCCAAATGGCAATTGGTTCGACGGGACGTTCACCAGGACGAGTCGACACAACCAGATTGTTGCGGGCCGTCATGTCATACGATTCGTATTTCGTGAACGAACACGGATCGCCGTTCCGTCCGTCGATGAAGAGATCTGGATCAGTTGAACCACCGGAGAAAGCAGCGCCTGAGTTATCGACAAAAACATTTGCCTCGATCAGCACCCGGCTGGCACCCCCTTTCGAAACCACGCCCCGGTGACAGTTACGAATCAGGTTTCGGCGGACGACTACATCATCAGCACAGGGAAGATCGATCGCCGGCTTGCGTTGATAATTCTTCCCATCGAAGAGCTCGTTGTCTTCAATGATGATGTGGTGAGCCTGATTAAACTTGACTAGATAGAGACGATCATCGTCCTGCATCGGATCGTAGTTTTGAGTACAACCATTCGGCGGACACTCATAATGAATCCTGCAATTGCGAATAGTGATGTAGCTGGTCCACAGGGACCGATCGTACCACACCGCTGTATAACTTCCCGGCGGATCGTTTGTCTTCACTTTGTTGTAACTATCATCGGGTTCGTAAACGCTGTCGCCGTGTATTCCGTCGCGCCTTGAGTTCAACTTCTTTCCGGCAGAATCGCGATAGTAAGGATTGGGGAAGATGTCGAACCCATCAAGGATGATCCCTCGCGCGAGATGAAAACGAATGTGATCAAGAATGACGCCGTGTTTACTCTCCGCACGGATTGTCAAAGGGTTCTTCGGATCGTATCGATAGATTCCCACTGCATCAGCTCGAGCAGTGCTCGTTGGATGTGGATCGGCAGATTGCAACTCATCTGCAAGCGTTAACGTGAAATCAAGACCACCCCACTTGCCTTCGCGACCTGCCTTTCGATAGTCACCATTCTTCGCGATGACGGTGTCGCCGCTGGTTACATGTTGGAGTGCGACGCGCCATGATTTGAACGGGCGGTTATAGGTCCCATCAGCCGTGCTGTCGTTGCCGTCGAGAAGATGGATGTAGACGGTCTTGGCCCTGGCGTGTGAACTCCACAACAAGGCGAGAATGATCAGAATTGCGGACCGGACCTTAATCATTTGCTTTTGTAGAACTCTTCTCTGCGTTGTCTCCGCGTTCTCTGCGTCTCAGCGGTAAAAGTCAGGCACGCATTCCCAACCGCAGAGACGCAGAGAACGCGGATGAAGCGCAGAGAAGATCACCTGCTCTCCGCTTCAGCTCTTTCCCAAATCCCGTTCAGCATCACTCGTTTGATCTGTCGCATGCTACTGATGTTCTTCAAAGGATCGCCTTCAACAAGTATCAGATCAGCAAGCTTTCCCACTTCAACACTGCCCAACCGATCGTCAATTCGAAAATAGCGCGCGTTCTCCAGTGTTCCGCCAACAAGGGCCTGCATCGGCGTCAATCCCGACTCCACCAGGAGTTCGAGTTCCCGTTGATATGCCCAACCCCTCTTTGCATGGGGCACGTCAGAGTGCGACCCCACGACCACCTTCGCACCAGCCTTGTTCACCATTCCCACAAATGCCTCCATTTGTTTGAACGCATGAACATGAACATTAGACGTCTCCTTGTCGCCCGGTTGACGTTCAAACACTGCCAGCGTGGGAGAGACAAAGACGCCGCGATCCACAATCAACTTAAACAGAGCTTTTGCCTGCGGCGTAGTTAAGTCGATTGAGTTCCATACGTTGTATCGCCCTTCAACGCGCGCCTTGTTATCGGCCAACATTGCCTGCCGGTACTTCTCAGCATCCCGCAACGGCAGCAATGCGGTACCGAATGAAGTCGCGTGTTCAATGCCGTCGATACCGGCATTGATGGCGTCGCGAGCGTCAACAATTTCCAGATGCCCCATAACCGGCACGCCCCGCGAATGCGCCGTATCGATGGCCACTTTGATTAGTGCAAGAGGCAAACGAAAGTAGACCTTGATTGCAGAAGCACCATCGTCCACAAATCGATTCACCGCGTTGCGCGTCTCATCAGCATCTCGAACAATGTAAGAGTCCGTTGGATAAGCAGGTGGGGGTGAGTCCAGGTGTGGCCCACACAGGAAAAGGCGTGGCACCGGTGCAGGAGCCTTTCTCGCCGCATCGTAAGCTTCGATCCACTGACCAGGGTCGCGTAGTGACGTCACGCCATGAGAAAGATATAGTGCCGGTAGCGGATCGTCGCCATCAATGTGGAAGTGCGAATCGATTAATCCGGGTAACAGCGTCAGGCCCTTTGCATCGATGACTTCAGCGGCTGGTGGAATACTTACCGATGCTCTGGTACCAACAGTAACAATACGATCGCCACGAACGACGACGACTGAGTCGGAGATAACAGGTCCGCCACGTCCGTCGATCAACGCCGCTCCAACAATCGCGATAGTCGAGGTTGAAGGTGGTTGCGCAACCGAGTTCACCTCATGAAGTGATTTGCGTCCCGAACGAACTTGATCACGTTGTGCAGTGACCAAAAAGCAGGAAGTAAATAGAATTGCGAGCAGAGTACAGAGTTTCATAATGTTCATAGAAGCTGTCCCAAAACTAAAAGGCGAACCATTACAGCCGCAGATTACTCAGATTACGCAGATTTTTTTTGAGCTGAGCATGACTTGTCAGACATTCATTCAACCAATCGGCGTAATCTGTGACACAAACGAACAAGTTCCTGTTTTTTGAGCCAGGTTTTCCTGGCGGCTCCGCCGCACTCCTTGCGGAAAGGCTCTGCCTTTCCGTACGCGGTTCTTAGAATTATGCGGCTATGCCGCTGAGGCAGAGCCTCAAACTATAACGGCTTAAGGGAAAGCCAGAGGCTTTCCGCAAGGAGTGCGGCGAAGCCGCGAACTCATTCGAGTGTTTGGTTGCCTCCTAAGCCGCGCTGTGTAATCTGCGGATGAGTTTTGGCCGCGACTCACCCCCCCGGTCCAGGTACGCTTGCAGGATCAGTCCATTGTGGCCTAGTTCCCAAGCAACCGTACTCGTAGCCTGCCGTCCTTCTCACCTTTGAACGGAACAAAGAGAACACCTGATTCATTCGCTCTTGCGATGAACGTTCCACCGGGAACGCCGTTGAAGAGACCACCTCGCCAGTTAGCGCGTCCACCAGTCATTTGCAGTTCGTAGGTCGCATAAGGTCTCAGTCCGCTGATAAGTAGGTTTGCGGTTTCAACGTTCGGAATCGTTGCTTCGCCATCAGTAACGACTTCATCGGTGGTCGCAAAGAGAGTGACGGTTCCACCTTCAACTATGGCGCCAATAAGGTTTGAGCCGTCGACCAATTCGACCAGCGGTTTTCGTGGATCTCCTTTGTCACCGATCTCAAGCACATTGAGAAACAAATCTTCCTTCGCGGGCTTACTCGGGGAAACTTCAACACGCCAAAAAGCCGGAACCACGGCTCTTGTATTGGATGGTAATAGCTTTTCGAAGTCATCGCCCCAGAAGGTCTTCCACATTTTGTGCAGGTATGGATCGGTTGGTAACGGTCCCCCCTCGGGAGGATCGAGAGGCCAATTTTTTCCTGAACCCCATGCTCCTCCAAATTCATCACCTGGCGTCCAGAATTCCCAGCCTGGCCCACCACGTGCGATCAGTTCCTTTTCGCGCGGAAGCAGTGAGTGAACTCGCAGGCGGCCCTTACCGTCTTCATACGTGAAAGTGGAGGTCGGGTAAGCCGTGCCTCCATGTCCAACAACTGTTCCCTTCACTGTTGAGTCGATCAGTGGCTTCGATACACCGTGCAGTAACCAGACCTTTTTGAAGTTCGGATCTTTTGTTCTTACTCTATCGAAAACCACCAGAACATTGTTGCCGGGCGTATAGGCAACTTCGCGCGTGAAGCGTTCCATCTTCGACGGCTGATATGCATGGGTGGCATCCCCGCGCGCATACACATACGAGCCCGGAACCGTGTCTGTGACGTCCATGTGGCCAGTGGCCCACAAGTCACGAGTGCGATCAAAGTCTGCGCGACTTCGCACCGTGTTCCAATAACGCGAAGAATCCATTCGCTGACCGCCATCATTTGCTGCCGGCCAAAGATTTTCTGCCCAGAAAAACTTTTCGCCGGTTTGATAGACGAGCATGGAGTTGTGGGCGATGGTGCGGCGGTAATAATTGAGATAGTGAGGACTCTCGGTGTCTGTGTAGTCCGCACCGCTTTCAGTTGCGAGGTAACCTTTGTGATAGATCACGAAATGGTTCTGATCGAGATGCTGGTGCTTCCCAAGATACGGGCCCGAGTTAAATTCAATCCACGTCGAATCAGGTCCAAAACCATCTCGCATGATCAAATGGCCGATTCCTCTGAAGAAATAAGTGCGGGGGATCTCGGCCTCTGTGCTGTCAGCCGGATTGCGCGGACTAACATCAGGATCATCCCAAAGAAACTGTGTGATGGGTACACGCCATTTCAGGCGCGCCGGCCAACCACTCTTTCGAAGCATCCACGCTGCATACGGATCTTTGAAGCGGTTGATCGCATAGCTGAAGCAGATGGTGTCCTCCCAGTCCATATAGGGAAACTCATTGTCACCGTCGCGTGCAGTGGTTCCGTCGGGAAGAACTTTGTAGAAATAAGTGTCGGTGTAGTGCTGAAAAACAGTATATCTGAGCGCGGGGTCGCTGTTAGCGGTTGTCCGTAACAACTCCGCCATCATGGCGAGCGGCGCATAAGTGATGCGCTGGTAATCCATCGACTCGTGGTAACCGCCATCCGGCGTGATGAAGTTAGTTAGATCAAGAATGTGATCGAGAACCTCGCGAGCGTGTTTGCGTAAAGGAGCGGCGCGCGATTCCACCGCAGGGTGCCCTTCAACGGCAGTTAAAGCGAACAACGCGAGTGTCAGATAACGAACGGTGTAATTGTGGTACATCGCGAGTTCGACAGCTTTGAGCGACTGGTCTTCTAACATCTTCTCTGCTGCGTGTAGGAGTTCGGAAGCCACACGATCTTTTAGCGCGGTATCGAAACCGGGGTAGTTGTAGATCCAATCGAATGCGAGTGACCATTTCACGTAATCCGGATACGTGCGAGAGCCGACTTGTTCCGGTGTGTGGGTGTCGCGAATTTTTTGGACCGTGCGTTTGGCAAAACTCTCATCTCCAGTAAGCAGCCAGGTCAACGCCCAACCATCAATGTCGTCCGGTGGCCGAGCGCCGGCGTCGTATCGAGCTTTGAGGATTTTGTAGCCAGTCAGAGGATCGCGCTCGCCAATAAGCATGCGCGGATGTGTAATTGAGTTTGCCGGGACAGCAGTATTACCCAAACCTGCTTGAGCTAAAACTAAAACACAGCACACAGCGATCAGATATTTTTTACCTTTTGTCATTTAGCCATTGGCTTTCTTTTTCCCTCTGACGCGGCTTTGCCGCATTCCTTGCGGAAAGGCTCTGCCTTTCCGACAAGCCAAGAAAGAATCCCGCGGCTATGCCGCCGAGGCCCAGCCTCGAGAACGACGCACCCTGACGGAAAGCCAAAGGCTTTCCGCAAGGAAAGCGGCGAAGCCGGAAGGCAGTCGCATTGCTTCATTAAGAGCCCTAGCGTCTCGCTCTTTAGTTTGTTGCTGGTCTGCGTGTTCGGCTGCGGTTAGCGAAAGCGTACGGCCGAAACCGCAGAGAACGCAGAGGAGACGCAGAGAGTTCATGGCCTGACCTTATCGCCTCTTGCACCCGCGAGATACTTCAACCACTCCTTTGCCATCAGCCGGTGATAAGGCTCGGTCATATGAATTCCGTCGAGACAAATAAACTTTGATCGGTCAGGAGCGTTCGCCAGAATCTCTCCGACTTCAATAACGTTAATTCCCGATTCCTCAGCCGACTTTCGCGCACGTTCGACAGTGTTTGCGGCAACCTCCGCAGGGTCGTGTACTTCATCGAACATGTAAGTCTTGACTCCCGCTGCGCGAAAACCATTGCCCATTTGTTTCAACGCCTCATAGTCGTCATCGGTGCGCGTCATCACAACGAGCATCACTTTATCCGGCTTCCACGCCAGCACATCCTGATAAAAACGCTTCTGCGCGCGTGAAGCCGTTAAGCCTCCGGCCGCAAATTGTTTGAATTGCACCTTGGGGTTTTCGCGACGAAAGACATCCATCACTATAGGAACGAAACTTGACGGTGAAGACCAGTGCAATCCCATAGTAAAGGAGTGACCAACGACAGCTATCTTTTGTGCAGGCAACGAACGTAATTGAGGCTCAAGACGCTTCACTTCCGGTTCGCGTAACAACTCCGCGGCGACCACACGTTCATCTCGGATGTGCAAGTTCTTCTCGCCCCAGTTCCAGATCTTTCTGCCGGCGATCTGCCATTCAGCGGCACTTGTCCCCACCGGAGCTTCGCATGATTGACCTTCAAGTTTGCGACCGACAGCAAGTAGATCAGCATCCGTTCCCGGCAGACCGAACTGCCCGACATAAACGGACAGACCCAGTCCTATATAGAAAGCATATTCTTCCTGGAGCCGATCACCATCTCGCTCCACTTCGAGCACGGTTTGGTAAAGACTGGATACGGAGCGAATCTTCACTTCATCGGCTTTGGTGTTCGTACGAAGATATCTGGTAAAAACGTTGACAGGTGCCTGCTCGGGTACAGTCAGGCCAGATTTGAGAATTGGCTCGAGATCGGTAGCAGGATTGAAAGCACTCTTCCGTCCAGCCACCCAGGCCTTGACCTCGTGCAGATCTGACTTGAGCAAACTCGTTTGGTGTTCCGACAACGCTTTTAACTCCGTATCGGATAGACTGCCATTTGAAAAGCACTTCTTGTCTGTCTTAGCGGAATCCCTGGCAAGCAAGACCTGGAAGGCGTGCACCGCAACGATGTTTGCCTCGACGAGTTGCACCAGACGTGAATTAGCACTGCGTTCGTTTGAAGGGCGGACGTCCTGGGACCAGACGAGTGATGAAGTCGTAAGACAAAACAAAATGAACCAGGTCGCTCTACTTTTCATTTGACGTGTCCTTCGTAGCCGTTGCGGTTTCCTACTTTTCCGACGCAGGTGACAAAGCACCAATGAAAACTTGTCTGGTCTTTTTACCCAGCAAATCATGCGGAGGCAACGCAGATTGATTACCTCGTCGCGACAGCATCTGCGAGTTGGCTTTTGGACGAAAGTCGGGACGGTTTGGATTGAGTCGCCACCAGGTTCCCTCAATGATGACCCAGGGTTCGTCGCCGTAGCGCACAAATTCGTTTGCAATGTGTGCCTGATCAACTCCACTCGTCATGTCGTTACCTTCGGGGAGTGCAACAGCCAGGCGTTTCAAGTTGTCAGGCATGCCTGTGTAGCTCAACACATTGATGACATTGAATCGCGCGTCCAGCCGCCAAATACTTGTATTGAAGATTTCAATTGACGATGCCTGATCGTTAATGAAGATATTGTTCCGCATGATCGTTCCCCAACTTCCGTTCCGACACTGCATTGCAGCCCGCCCATGGTTGTTCATCAGCACAGTGTTGTTGCGAATTAAGTTGGAGTGACAGCCCCACAGAGGTAAGTCCTCAGCACTCTTAACCTGCTCGGCTGCTTGCGGACCGGGCTCGACATAACTCTCGTCGTAAGGATTCGCGTCGTCCCATTGAGCGATGCCATGGTTGAAGTTGCCGTAAAGGAGATTGTTTTGAATCAGCGACTCCTGCAATCCGGCAAGGTTCAGTGACCCGCCTCCGGCCTTGCCGTTTTGATTGATGACGTTGTCTTCAATAATGAAGTTTATGCCGCGACCGTCTGGGAAATTGTTTGCGCCAAACTTTCCAGTTGCAAGTTTGACGAGCCCAACTGCCCACTCGCGCGTCGGTTCTTCATGCCGGTAACTTTGCAACTGGGTATGCTTGAGTAACTCGTGAAAGGAACTAACAGAATCGATATTGCACTGGAGACCACTCGCATTGCTGCCAAAGAACACATTTCGACGAATAACATAATTGTCGGAACCGTCCGAAACATAGGCTGAATGTTCTTGCGCAGACAGTGCGAACAGATTGTTTTGAATCAAGACCGTATGCGTATCGGTTGAGTGAAGTCCCCATTTTCGATGGTTGTGTGAGAAGTTGCCAAGAATGACGATGTGATGAGTTTGTTTGCCACTGCGACCAAAATCACCATCGAGCATGATTCCAGCGCGTGGACCAGTGGGTTGTTGCCCGGGGCCGGTATGACCCGAGATGTTAAATCCTTCGACGATGACGTGGTGGGCGGCTTGGAGCAGGATCATCCAATCAGGATCGCGTTCCGAAGGGCGGTTAATTGTGACCTCACCGGGTTGACCCATTGCTTTGAAGTGAATGAACTGATTATCAGATGCATCAGGTTTATCACCGAGGACAAAGCCCGCATAAGTTCCTGGCATTACCGCCACGAGATCACCGCCACTCGCAGCATCAGCAGCGTCCTGTAAGCTGGAAAATACTTTGGTGACTGAATAGGAGCGTTTGGTTTGCTCGAGAGCATCCGCGGCATTCAAATCGAGATCGGGGACACGAACGGTGTGAGGGATTTGCCCTCCTGCCTGGACAAGCAACACCCGTTGATAGCGTTTTTGAATATGAAATGTTTTTGTTACCCACTCGTCTGAGTTACGGGTTTTGACAAAGACTGGCGGGGCAGGTGAGGCAGCGAAGGTAATTTGCAAAGCTGTCGCCAACGCATATGAAAGGCATAGATAGTTTGTCGTTCTGAGTTTCATTCGATCTAGGATCAGTCTCTCGTGACTGGCTTTGGACAAAGAGGAAAAATCCCCCAAACGGCAGTTTGGGGATCGTTCAAGTCCTTTCTAAGAAACAGGGCCCACACTCGAGTTCGACGAATCCCCCAAACGGCAGTTGGGGATCGTTCAAGTCCATCGTATTTATTTGCGGAATTACGCTTTGATCAGATTGATGATCAAATAATAGAGTGGACTTGAACCATCCCTACACTGCCGTGTAGGGGATTCGTCTTTTTTTCAACTGAAACTCGCATCACGGTAGAAAGGACTTGAACGATCCCCAAACTGCCGTTTGGGGGATTTTCGCTTTTTGTGCAAGGCCCTCGTGACTCGAATTCTCAAACTGATTAATTGAAACTTATCTCTCAAACACTAGTTCCACACCATTCGAGCGCAGTCGCTAATAACACCTCCGCCGTCTGCAATATTGAAGCGACTTCAACATACTCATTTGCGTTATGCGCGCCAGCGCCCCGCGGTCCGAAGATCAATGTGGGCATCCCGAAATGATTCTGATTCAAAAAGGCATCACATGGATATTCGGCGCCCGTTACGACGGGATTTTTCCTTACCACTTCCTGAAAACAACTCGCCAGACACAAATTGAATTCATGATCGACTGGCAGCTCATGTCCTATCAACGGTGGATCGAAAAGGGCTTGCCATTCCGGCAAATGGGTTTTGAAAAACGGATCTCGTTCACAAAACGAATCAAATGATTCTCTAATTGCACCAATCACCGATGTGACGTCTTCGTGTGGCAAGAATTGAAAATAGACGCGAACTCGGGACGTCAGAGGCACGCTTAAGGGGACGTCCAGATCGAAAGTGTTTGCTTCGATGGCCAGCACTTGTACTGGCGCGGGATCCGAGAAGCCGCGATACGCTTCGCCCGTGTCTATTTGCCGGCGGCGCTCGGCCCAGGACTCGATCCAACCAAGGAGCCGGCCCATTGGAATCGCCGGACTAACGACTTCGTCTCTTGAAAAATAGTTTTGTGGATCGCCTGCCTTAACTTCGATGTCAACAACGTAACCTCCGCGGCTGGCGTGAAAAATCGCCTGATCAGTAGGTTCGGGAATGATGCAACCATCAGCCAGGTCACCACGCAACCGGCCTGCAAGCGTGCCACCACCTCCGCCCCACTCTTCGTCAACAACCGATTCACAGAGCAGATCACCTTTTAATCTTAATCCCGCTCTCTTCATGGCAACGGGCACCGCGAATGCAGCAGCCAACCCACCTTTCATGTCATAGCTACCACGCCCGTAAACTCGATCGTCACGAAGCGCGCCTGAGAGTGGATTATCGATCCACGGATCGCGACCAGGAGGGACTGTATCAATGTGTCCACTCAACATCAGGCTCTTCCCGCCACCGGCGCCACCGATACGAGCGATCAAGTTGTGACGCTTTGAATAATTTCTGTCTCGACGAACGTAAGGATGCGGGTGGTTGGCAAGAAACTCGAGACCGTACAACTCAGATTCAACGTTGTGCTGTGACAGGAAATCGCGCAACACAACTTGCGCTGGTGTTTCCGCACCATTCGGCGGAATCGCTACGCTGTCGGTCCTTACGAGTTCTTGTGTGAGGCCGACGATCTCGCTTTTGAGGGGCGCAAGCATATTGCGCACGTCTGATGCTAATCGCGATGATAATTGTGTTGTACCTCCAGGACTCACCAGATACCTCTGCCTTAAAGTTTTAAGTTCGAACTAGCGGTTACCAATTGTTTGATTTGTCCCACTTTTGAGTTCCGCAAGTTGGGCCAGTGCAAGCTCGTTCTGCGGATCAATTCTCAAAGCGCGCTCAAGTGCAATGCGTGCTTCTTCCCTTCTTCCAAGTGCTTTCAAAGCAGCACCCGCAAGTACGAATCGGATGGCCCCAGTCGCAGGCCATGGTTCCTTCTCGAGCATTTTCTGGTCGTCGTTGAGCATTGCCAGTCGTTCATAAAGAGCACGGGCCTGTGCTTTCTGGCCAACATGTTCGAGCGCCAGGGCTTTATAGAAATAGTGTTCAGACCAGGGCTCTTCAGGTTGTGACGGGGGATTAAGTTCCTCGGACGCGGCGCGCTTCCACCAATTCTCAGCGTCATCATGCCGCCCCGCCGCTTCATATTCGCGAGCCGCAGCCACGTAGTACTGTGCTTGTGACTGCATTGCAGGTCGGCCAACTCCAAAGTTGCGCGGAAACTCCGTGACCGCTGCAAACTCACTGGCTGCTTTCAGATGTTCTCCCGCTTCTTTGTACTTACGGGCCAAGTTGAGATGTGCTTTCCGATAAAGTCCCAGAGCAGCATCTTCACCTTCTCCGGAAGTAAAAGTTGTTTTGGCGAGTAATGCAGCCGCCTCAGCGAATCGACCTGCGTCGATGTAAGCGCCTGCAAGAGATTGAACTGCACCTGATTGGGCGAGCACTACTGCAGGAGCGGACTCCAGCAACTTCACGCGACGATCGGTGGAACCCATTTCCGCCAGCAATTTGTCGAATTCAATGTAAAGCCGAAAATCGTTCGGAGAAGTCTCAACGGCGCGTTGATATTGAGCGGCTGCTTCGTCTTTGCTTTGCGCAGCTATCCACAAGGCTCTGGCGAAGTTTCGTTGCGCTATCGTGTTTGAAGGATCTAACTTGACGGCTTCACGCCACGTTGCGAGGGCCTCCTTGTCACGATTCTTCGAAGCCAGAACATTGCCCAAATAATACGCAGCTCTTCCGTCGCTGCTGTTCGCATTGAACGCCGCACGCAACACTTCTATCTCTTCAACTCGATGCGGAAAAACGAAGGCCGGATCACCTTTCATCGCCAATGCATACTGACTGCGCGCTCGCTCACTTTCGCCACTCTTGTCGTATAAATATCCAAGCGTGTAATAGAGCATTGGGTGAATGCGAGTCTCATCGATCGCCAGTGTGCCAGAAGCTCCTGCTTTGATCGCATCTTCTAAAACGCTGATGGCTTCCTGTCGTTGACCAGCGGCGAGGTAATCAAACACGAGTTCCAACACGGAATCAGGTTCACGCGACAGGAGATGCTGAAGTTGGTCCCAGGCGCCTTTCGCTTTGCTGTCATGACCCAGCGCCTTACTTGTCTCGTATTGTTCGTGAAGTGCCAGGTAATCAATCGGCAACTCTCTTGTTACTTCATCGATGCGAGTAGCAGCTGATTTGAGATCACCATTCAAACGCTCGGCTAATGCCAGCACAGTGCGCGCCTTCAAATCGCGACGGTCGAGCATCACTGCCTGTTGCAAATGCTCGACTGCCTGTTGAGTGGCACCTTTTGATAACGCGATTTCACCCAGAATGTATCTCGCCAAAGACTCACGATAGCCTGCGCGCACAAGCCAGATCAGATGATGTTCAGCCTCCGAAGTCTTACCTAACGCACGCCGAACAAGCGCGAGGTAGTAGTGAGCGTCGCCCGCATCCTTGTTCCTAATGAGTGCCGCTTCCAGATGGTTCGACGCAGTTTCGTACTCACCACTTCTATAAAAGGACAGGCCAAGCGCAATATGCGCCGGCGCAAATCCGGGATCGCGGCGGAGTGCTTCAACATAGGCTTCACGAGCTTCACGTTCTTTGCTCTTCTTATCGAAGGCCAGACCTTCAACATAGCTTTGTTCTGCGCTTGTCGAATTCTGCGCATCTGGAATCGGACGAGTAGCAGATTTAAAGTCGCGATTGTTGTCGACGGGCGAATCTGTTTCGTAGTGAAGCAATACGTGACCATTGTTACTCTTGAGTAGCACGTCAATCGGTTGCTTTGTAATGGTTGCGGGCAGATCGATTGTCGTCGCGAAGAGCCTCGCAGGATCAAGATTGACGCGGCTTGAATGAATTTGTTTACCACCCTTCTCCAGGACAAGCTCAGCTTGGTCAAATCGCTCGTTGGCTGCAATTGCGATTGACAGTCGGGAGAAGGTGGATGCTCGATTAGTCTCGACACTTATTCGCAAAGCTGCATCGCGGCTCGCCTCATTCCAGGCGCCGCCCATGTTATTGACGCCAAACCAGTATTCAAAGAAGTGTTCGACACGATGGGGCGGGATGAACTGATGCTCCATCTGCGTTTCAAAACGCCCCCCCTGAAACTCAACATATTGGCCGCCGCCGTCCGTCAACTTATCGATCCAGATATCGCCGTTTTCGTCCGTTCCCCAGGTCCACGTCTTCTTTCCAGGTAACTCCCGATGATCTGCAACGTGAACCACACCCCAATCAGATTGCTCGTAATAGATCCCGAAGTAATCGCGCTTCGAATCACGAGCAAACAGGGAAAGAAAGTTTGGCACCTCACTGAACCGACCGATGTCAATTCCCTTCTCGATTGGAAACTTGAAGACTGGCCAGAATGCGTGGGGGTAGGCTTCACGCATCGGATAATTAAAACGTAAATCCGGAGCGGCGGGAGCACCCGCGGTGGACCAGTACCAGTATCTACCAGTCACAGGGCGTCGATTATTAAGTGTGACTTCGGTTTCCAGAACGCGCCTTCCCGGTCGCAGTCTTAAGATGACCTGCCACTGCATTCCCTGGACACGTTCGGTATCACCAACCGCAACTGCGGCACTCCCATCAGGTTCCGTACGAATTACATAATCGACTGGCGCGACCGTGGTGAGCGTGTGACCATCGGGAAAATTCCATTCGATACCTCCTGAAACCCAGGCGCCACGCAACGCGACCATCGCGTATTTCATGACCGGATTTGAATAGATGAGGTTGCGATTAAGTGTCTTATCAAAGATTTGATAGACGTGTCCGCCCAGTTCCGGAAGTACAGTGACTTTCAGATACTCGTTTTCGAGAAAGACAGCTTTCCAGGCTTTGTCGGTTTTCTGTGTGCCCAGCGAATCAAGAAATGGATATGGATAAACGGGACGCCACTTTCGTCGCTGCGAATCGAGTAATGCGGGGTAGGGATTTGGAGGATTCAGTTCGTAGGTCGGAATATTAAGCGGCCCTTCCCAAACACGAGGAACGTCTTTGGATTGCGCAACCGCGGCGACTGTACTGATTATGATCACGATGGTTTGGATGAATGCTTTAATAGGTAACTTCATAAAACTTGTCCTTCTCGACAGCTCTTCTCTGCGCTACGTTTCGCCTCGCCTGTTTTACCGCGGAGACGCTTGGTTGAGGTCAGTACCACCTCGCGGTAGCGGGTGGGTACGAAGTGTTGCAAGCTCATTCAGTGACTTCGTACCCACCCGCTACCGCGAGGTGGTACTGACTTCATCCAATCACGTCTGATGTTTGTTAGTTGTTTATTCAAACTGCTCAACTGCAGTGGTGTATTCTTCGACCTTCGCCCGTGACACTCTGAATCCACTGCCGACGCCTTCGGGAACATGAACGAACCCGCGATCGTCGATCTCGATGTGCGGTTCAATAACATCATCAACATACCAACGTCGCGAGGCTTCAATGTCCGTCGGAAATGAAAACCCATGGTGCATCGCGAGGTGCAGACCTTGAGCGGACGCGATTCCTAACTCAGGCATGGTTCCAACCCAACACTGCATTCCGGCGGCACGCGCTACGTCCAACATCAACCTTGCCTCGCTGAGCCCTCCAACACGCTGAACTTTTATGTTAATGATTCGCGCGGCCTTCTTCTCGACGAGATCTTTTAGAGACATTATCGACTCGGCAGACTCATCAGCACAGAGCGGCGTCTTTAAATCAGCTTGTAATTCGCCGGCCTCATCGATTGCGTCCGCGGCCAATGGCTGTTCAATCATCATCAATCCAAATCGATCCAGCTCTTGAAGATGCTTCTTGTCTTGAAGTGAATATGCAGCGTTCGCATCCACCATTAATGAGACTTCAGCAAACTGTTCACGCACCGCCTTTACTGGCTCAATGTCCCAACCTGGCTGGATCTTGATCTTGACTCGTTGATAGCCCTGTTGGATGTACAAGTGAACGCGCTCGAGAAGTTCTTCAACAGTGTCAAAGATTCCAATCGCCACGCCGGAAGGAACAGGACGCCGCTCGATTTCCAATACTTCACAAAGCGATATCCCGCTTCCTTTGACGTACAAATCCCACAACGCGCCTTCAATTCCTGCTCTCGAAAAGCCGTCAGACCTCAGTTGCCGTAGGTCCTGATAAATCTCTTGCGGTCTAACAGCTTTCAATTCAAATAAGCGCGGGACCAAATTTTCGGTCAAAGACTGCCAGCAACTATCCGGCGTGTCTGTTGAATAAAACGACCCGGACATCGGCGAGCATTCGCCCCATCCAATGACGCCGTCCTCTGAAACGACTTCAACGAGAATTGATTCCTTCTCGTCAACAACGCCATTGCTAATCCGAAAAGGTTCAACAAACGGGACCCGCACCCGATGAAGAACAATGCTCTTAATCGCGATCGATTGCGTTGCTGCGGTCGAACTCGAAATCACAAATACCTCATGATACTGCTGGCACAAAAGTCGAGTTCTTTGCTCCAGAGGAGCAGAATGTTTATAGCCTGCAAGTACATGCGTTGCCCCGCTCCGTTAGGAGCGGAATGTAAATTCGAGCCCCAGAAGTCCACATTGCGCTCCGGCGGAGCGCCTCACCGTTAGGACGCTAGCTATAAACATGATGCTCCTCCGGAGCAATTGAACGTACAAACGAGAGGCTCTCCTATGCAACACCTCAAGTCATCGTTTCAAGCATCTCTCTCGTGACTTGATTAAGCGGGGGTTCTCCCCTTGCAAAACGAACTACTTCATCAACAGCGAGCGCGCCGATCTCGCGCCGCATCTCAAGTCCGCCAGCGGCAATGTGCGGGGTTAGGATCACATTCCTTAACCTGCGCAAATCGTGATCAACCGGCAAAGGTTCCAATGGATCCGTCACATCAAGTGCCGCTGAGAAACGACCCGTTCGCAATTCCATCTGCAGCGCTTCCAGGTCAGTTAATCCACCGCGCCCCACATTGATTAAATATGCTCCGTCAGCGATCAGTGAAAGGCGTCGCTTATCAAAAAGATTTTTACTCTCTGGTGTTAAGGCAGCTGCCAGGACAATCACTGAGCAGGAGTGAACCAGTTCATCGAGCTCGACCAAACTTCCACCGTACTCGGCGATTAGACCGGGGTTCGCAAATGGATCACTGACCAGTAGCTGCACTTCGAAGGGCCTGATCAATTTTGCGAACGCGCGCCCGATCCGCCCGAAACCAACCAGCCCGACTTCGCGACCGAACAAACTCTCTCCGCTACTTACTTCTGCATTTGTTCTGACCACGCCTTCACGCATTTCTGAAGCGTATTCTGGTATACGTCGAACCAGAGTCAGTGTTAGCGCCAGGGCCATTTCAGCAACACCGCGCGCCATCGGTTCTGCTGCGTTCGTTATGGTTATGTAATCAAAGATCTGCTCGGCGACTCGGGACTTTACTTCACCACCGCAGTGCGCGATCAGTTTTACTCGTGGCCGCGACCCCAGCATTTCTGCAGTGAGAAACGGTGTATGCCACGTCGTCATCAACACATCTGCGCTTGCAATCTGTTCGCGCAGATCTGCTGAATCTTCGAAAAATGTAGAGCGCCGCCAATCAGCCACGTCATCGAGCGTCTTCTGAGACTCCGCAGAAAAGAAATGCGGAAATAGAACATCACTGGCCAACACCAGAACACTTGGTCGATTCACTTTGCAGTTTCCTGATTGCGTTTATGAAATCGGGCAGCGCGACTTCCGGTTCTTCGATTTCCGGATGCCAGTACTTCTCCCATTCAAAACTTACGTAGCCGTCGTAGTTCAAACTCCTGATCGTCGCCAGTGTTTCCACAAAGGAAACTTTGCCTGCGCCCGCCAATACGGGCAGCCAGTGTTCTGAGTTGGACACCGGTTGCGCATCCCGCAGATGGACGTGACTTAAGTATGGCCAAACAATTTGACCAGCCTCCTCGATCGGGTCTCCGGCCGATAAGGAATTCGCCACATCCCAGATCAGTGTCACCTGGGGATGACTCACAAGCCTCAAAATCTCAGTCGCGCTTTCTGCGCGGGCAAAATCACCATGCGTCTCTAATGCAACATCTACTTCGAATGGTAGTCGCTCCGCCACTTGCAGCAGCGATTCGACAATGAAGTCGCGCGTTTCGTCTCGGCCGCATCCAGATTGAATCTTGTCGGGAAATACTCGGATTAGGGGCGCGCCTAACTCAGCAGCGAGATCAGCATGTCTTAAGGCCAAATCTACCTGTTTCCTTCGTTCGGTTTGGTGTGGCGAATGAAATACGCACGAAGTATCAACGCAGCAAACTTCGAGATTGTAATCTTCAAACAACGCTCGAGTCGTTCTCACGTTTTCGGAAGTAAATTCCGTACGTGCCAAAAGATCCAGGGTTCCGCCGATAGCGCGCAGCTCAATACCGTCGTATCCCAGCCGTTCAGCCGTCTCAATGATCTGATCCAGCTCCCAATTAGGACAACCCAATGTCGAGAAGGCGAGTTTCATTGTTCGAAGCACGAACCTAGGTGCTGGGACCGGCAGCGTCCTCGCCTGCCTATGTGCCGCCTAACCCGTTTCAGATAAAAACGTGCTGCTGGTCTTGGTCCTATTCGACGGGGGGCAGGCGAGGACGCCTGCGGTCCCAGCACCGAGAACTGGCATATATAAAAGGACACGCTCTATGGCGTGTACTCGTATGCCCCTATATCAATCGCCCCAAAGACCGGACGCGCCTGTGCGGTTCCAACCGCATACGCAGTGTGGAGTGGCGGCAAAAACGCAGGCGGAAACAGCGGACTAATGAATGGATGTCCCGGCGGACTAGCAGGCGCACCATCGCCCGCATTAACAAGTGGGCTCGTCGCGATCGGACGAACGTCGTAAGTATTGATATCCGTAAATCCTGGATTGGTGCCAAAGACTGTTGCGGTCCAGGCAGTTGGAATCAACGCGGAACCAGTCGTCACCCAGTTGTTAGTTCCGGTGCTTACGCGCCCTGAAACCCAACGAACGCGAGTCTCCAACACAACCTTGTCAATTGCTGCACCACCGACTCGGAAGAATACGTTGTTATGCATCTCAAGGCTTTCAATGCCCTCGAAGATTTCCACGCCCGGACTTGTTTGACCCTGCCGAAGAATGAACGTGTTGTTTACGAACCGGTAGCGGCCATCCGTGTCACCAGTTCCGTCGCCGCCTACGCGGGCCATTCGAGTGCCTTGAGTTGGGATGTGCTGAAAGACGTTGCCCACGACATCAGAATCCTCGCGGGCCGTATCATGACTGACCTTCTTGTTCCCGTGTGGATCGGGACCGATCAACTCTATCTCGCCATAAAAGCCGCCCGAGACCCAGTTGTAATAGATTTCATTACGCTCGGCGCGACTCTTAATGTTGTTCCCGCCATTTTGATCGTGCAGATAACAGTACTGCATTCGGAAAACCGAACCCGGATGCGCAAATTCATCGGTCGCCATATACACAGGATGTTGTCCGGTTCCATTTCCGCAGTGATAAACCTCAACGTACTCCATCAGAAGCGTTCCTGAATCCGTGTCTGCGCCGAGTATTCCGTGGGCCGGACAGTCATGGACAACACAATCGCGCAAAGTGATGTCGTGAGCGTGATGATAGATTCCGCGAAAGCTTCCACCAGTGACGTCGAAACCCTGGAAGATATAGTGATCAGACAAGCGGAACTCGACAGTATTAGTGCCGCCTGAGATTACCGGTCGCAATCCGTTAACACGGATGCCTGTGATCGTGATCTTGTTTACGTCAGTCCCCGGCCGGGTAAATATCAAGTCGCCTGGATACGTCGCGTTTCCATCGACTTGAACAACGTCGCCGGGGTTAAGTAGCGGTGCAACATCCTGCAACTTCGTATACGTACGCGTGGGACCCACTTGATAGGTGACTGAATAGCCGGTGCTACAACAAACAATCACGAGGACCAGTGTGGCAATGAGGTGTTTCATATATTCTCCTTCCTTCGCGAGGTCTAAACCGCTTTCCCTGGCGATGCTGTTCGATCTGTTGATGCGAAGAACATCGCCGCTATCTCGCACTCTGCTTCGCAATCGCCTGCGCGAGTTTGTAGCGAGCACGTTCGTAGTCATTTCCAGCTTCAGAGAAACCTACTGCTGGACCTGAGTCGGAAAAAACACGGGGGACCACTGATTGGAGAACTTCGTCTACTAAAGAATCGAGTTTCAATTTTCGCGCGAGGGTCAGATACTGATGGTCCTGCAAGCCACGGCGAAAGTTTGCAAGTTGAACTGTTGAGATCGGTCCACGTATTCCGCGATCTTGATCCGGGTGAAGTTTGTCTTCACCGGGATACATTAGAACGCCATCGCCGTTGATGTATCCCTGATCTGCAACCGGTTTATTTGGTTGTCCGCGGTTGTCGAATGTGATTGGATTGACCCAAACGTTCTGCTTTCTTTCACCTACCTTTTGTCGATTGTGTTGCCAATGCACACCATGCCAGTAGAAATAATTGTCAACGCCATGCTTGAAGCAGGCCCAGATTGTTGCTCGCGGATCCGTAGCCGGTGAGTCGATCACGATGGCACCAGCCGCAGGACGGCCACCGTTATAGATCCAGTATTTGCGTCCACGTGTACGTTCCTCGTCGGCACGCTTAATGTCGTAACCGAGAGGACCGGTGTCCCAGATGTCGATTGAGCCATCGAGATCCTTCACGTAATGTTTCGTTACGAATGTCGGGAGCGCTTTGCCGGGGCCGGGGTTTGAATGGATGTTTTCGGCAAGTTGGCGAATGTAGCTGTACTGCGACCGACCTGGTTCATCGGGCAGGTACAGAAATGTAATTGCATTCGGAAAATTCTTACTAAGAAAGTTGATCCACGCATCAGCTTCGCGCCACGCCCTGGAACGATCGTCGAAGGCTTTTCCCGGACCGTAGAAAGTACGCGGGATAAGCTTATTGCCCACGTTTTGACCAGGTCCTTCATATCCGTGTGATTGAGAAAAGTCCGCACCGTCAAACCGACCATGCGCTACTTGCGCCGTTGCTTGATCGTATGCCTGCACGAGTTCGATTCGTTGCCGGTGCGCAAAGCGATGATATTCGGCGTCGAGGTCAGCGCCCTGATAAAGCCTTGGTTGCAGACTCTCGTAGTAGATCATTGCCTGCATGCTGTTTTGGTCGGGGAGAGTAAAGTCGAAGAGTTCTAATTCAATCGGGATGGTTCGCTTCTGACCGTCGGCTGTAACTGAAATGGAACCGTTGTACGTACCAGCAGGAAGACTCTTAGCGGTGTAGACCTCTATCCAAATCGCCTGGTTTAGATCGCCAGCTATCTTTAGCGGAAATCCTCCTCGTTCAGCGCGGGCATTTTCAGGAATCAACTGAACGGGTTTCCAGCCTGTGGGATCTTTGGGAGCAGCGGGTGAACCTTGTTGATAAACCCACTCGGCATGGGAGGGCAATTCCACGTTCATGTAGTTCACTGAGAATAGTTGAATGGGACGTCCGACGTAGTTTGTCGGATCGATCATTGGAGCGGCGTAGCTAATCTTTTCTTTGCCACCTTTGTGCACCAATTGAGGAAGACTGACACTCAAGCGGTTAACGCCACCTTTGTCTGCCTCAATGATCAGTTGAAAAGCGATGATCTCGTTGCGCGCACCGAAAATTTTTACTTTGCTGCCATCCCAGGCGGAGTTCGTTTGCTTGTTTGGATTGTTTAGATCGTCGCGCTCAATTTTTTCGCCATCGTTGCAGGCCCAGATGTGACGAACGGATCCAGAAGCGTTCGCGATAAAGAAAACCGATAAGAGAGTAACGAGTAACCAGACCCTCCGGTTCTGGGACCGCAGGCGTCCCCGCCTGCCCGCGCGGAAGATAACCCTTGCGGAAAAATGAGCAACGCTTCTTATATACTCGATCATGGTCCTACTCGAAGTGGGCAGGCGAGGACGCCTGCGGTCCCAGGACTAATCACTCCTCAATCACGGACACAGGCTCAACCGCGACTACTCGAGATCGAGTCTCGTCCGACTCAGTCGGAACTCTCCCCGCAGCAATGAACGCAATGCCCACAAGCGTCGTCACAACAGCGTAGATTCCAATAGTCAATCGATCTCGTCCGGGTGTGCTCGCGATCACCAGAAGAAAACATGCCAACCCCATTCCCGTCGTGACCTTTCCTACCAGACCGAGTTGACCTCGACCTGAAACCCCCGCTGCTCCCAACTCAGTTGCCGTATCAACTGGAGTTCTCAGTTTCGCGAAGAACGCATCGACTCTCTGCGCAAACTCCCCGCTCGGCTTTAGTAAAAGCACTGGAGTAAAAAACGCTATCGTCGTAGTGATCGCGGGAACGCCAATCAGATAAGTCTCGTTGAGGCCCATCCCCAGATATCGATTCAAATAAAAATTCACGAACAGCGAAGTGATCGCGCCGATGACGTAAGCGAATACAGCCGACCACCACGGTCCTCCCTTAACGAGAAATCCGTATAACAGCGGAAGCCCCAGCGGAATAAGGAACATGGATTCAAGGATGAAGAGCAAAGTGAAAATGCCGGTCGCACCCTGCGCAAACAAAAGCGCTACACAAATCATCACCAGACCAACACCGAGCGAAGTGATACGGCTCGCGGTCAGCATGTGGCGATCTGATGCGTCTCGTCGCAGATATCCTTGATAAAGGTCCTTTGCGAATATTCCGGTGATGATGTGATTGTGGGCCGACAGCGATGCCATAGACGAAGCAAGCATCGCGGCCAGGAGCACCCCGATCATTCCCGGCGGTAAAACTCGCAAGCCCATTGCGATGTATGCCGCTTCGGAAGGCTGCTTGAGTCCGTTTGCCGCAGTGCCGAGATCAGGTATTGCGACACGTGCGATCAGTGGCGGAAGATAAAAGATGAAACTTCCGATCGTGAATAGAATCATGCAAAGGACCGCGATGCGCTTTGCAGATTGTTCCGTATCAGCACAAAAGTAACGTTGCGCATTTCCGAAGTTGTTATAGCCAGTTGTTTGCGAGACTGTATAGACGATCAGAAACAGCCATCCGTACTCACCTGCGAATGGGTTGAAGTATCCCTGAGGAGCATGAGCTACAAAGTTACTTAGGCCGCCAACATTGCTAATCGACAGGACCATCAGTACACAGGCAATCGGGAACAGAAACATGAATTGAAACATGTCCGTAAAACACACCGCCCAGTAGCCACCGAGCACCGTGTAACCCAGCACGACCAAACCACAGATGATCACGAGATACTCCACCGGGATACCCAGTGCGATCGACATGAAGCTCGACAACGCAAAGAGTCGCACTGACCCAAACATCAACTGACTTGGTCCAGTCAGCCAGGAGAACGTCTTGTGCGTACCTTCTCCGAAACGGCTACGGATGTACTCAACAACTGTTGTTACTCGTGAACGGCGCCACGCTTGAGCAAAAACGATATAGCCGAAAAAGAAAGCTGGAACCGCCAGGGCCATTAGGAAGACACCGATTATTCCCTGTCGATACGCGAATCCGGCGCCGCCAGTGAACGTCCAGACCGAGAAGCCGGACATGAACGACGCCATTCCCGCCACCCACCATTCAACGCGATTTCCACCTTTCAGAAAGTCAGCACCGACGCGCATGAACCGCATGAAGTAAGCGCCGATACCAGCCATTAACAAGAGATAACAGACAAGCACCACGTAATCGATTACGTGAACTGAACTGTGCATGCTGTTCTCCTTTTAACCTTTGGAGTGCGACGGCCTGCCGTCGCTTTGTTAGAGGGCCAGTTGCTGGAGAGCCTGCTGTAGCAAAGCGACGGCAGGCCGTCGCATCCAAAGCACTAGCTCACCGTCAAAAACTCTGCCGACGCTGCATCGATAAACAAATGCGCGTCGGGATGTGTGCGCAGTATTGATGCTGGACACTGCGTGCTGATTGGGCCTTCGATTGTGTTCTTGATCGCCTGGCGTTTAGCGGGCCCGGGTGCGATAGCAAATAATTTCGGCCGCGCCATTAACGTAGGTATGGTCAACGACAAGGCATTCCGGGGGACTTCTTCCAACGTCGCAAACGCGCCGTCGTTCACTTGCTGATTTCTGCAAACTTCATCGAGCTCTACTACCTTCACCGCTTTCGGGTCGTTGAAGTCGCAGAACGGCGGATCGATAAACGCGAGGTGTCCGTTTTCTCCAATTCCCAGAACCGCGAAATCAGGTGGATTGACTCTTAGCAGGTCAGCATAACGATTCGCTTCTTCAGAACCGCTTGGCGCATCGCCGCGCAAACCCTGAAATTCTCCAAACGGCACTTTGTTCACCAGGCGATCAATCAGAAACCGCCGAAACGACTGCGGTGCCTTTTCATCCATGCCCAGGTATTCATCCAAATGGAATCCGGTCACTCGCGACCAGTCGATATCCGGCGCTTTTGCTAAGCTGGCAAGAAACTCGTTTTGTGAAGGCGCCGAAGCAAGTATTACAACCGCCCGGCCGCGTTCCTGGATTGCACGTCGAATCTCACCCGCGATCACAGATGCCGCAGCTTTCCCCATGCTGGGTCGCGATTCGTAGACGTACACGTTGAGCTGGTCAGCGCGAAAACTGCGTTGTAATCCATCCTGAACCGTAGCCGTTGACTCCATGCGCCTCCTGGAACTCTCTCAACTCCGAGCACTCTGAGAGGAAAAACAAATCTCTAAAAGAACAAGTAAGGAAGGGCGGTTTACCCCCGCTGGTTTCAATTAATGATCTTTGTGATTTGGAACCAGCGGGGGTAAACCGCCCTTCCTTACTTGTTCTTTTTTCAGTCTCATTTGTTATCTGCTTGTTTATTACAAGCAAGGCCGCTCTGTGGTGACCCACAGCGAAAGCCTCAACCAATCTCCGGCCCAGCAATCGCGACGATGAGTCCGGAAGTCTTCGGGCGTCGCTTACCTGCTCGCATGCGAATCAGATCACGCTCCTTCACAAAACCACGAGCAAAGAGCAAGCTCGCGGGCAGACCACATTCAGTGTTGAAATCAATGTAGACCCTACCCGAATTCAACTGCGCAAGCATTTGGTCAAGTAAACCTTCGACCTGTTCCCACTGCGTTGAAACCACTGGGCCGACGTAGTTCGCGTTTGTCCCCCGCCTCGCCAATGCGTAACCACTCAACGTTCCATCCCCAGACCTTGTGGCGACTGGCGGAACAATCGAGTCGTTTAGCAACGAGTCCATCAACATTGAACGGTCAGCATTGAAGGCACGCTCATCAAAAAGCATTAACTCATCGCGAAATTCGACGCTCAATATCTCGCCGCCTCGATCGATTGATGTCGATTCAATGTTCCCACTCCAGCGCTCAACCGTCGACTCGACCTCAAAACCAAACTTCTCATAGACCAGTTTGCCCTGCGGTGTTGCATCGAGTTTCACCGTTGCGACTTTGCCTTTTAGATAATCGAGCGCGGTTTCCATTAGGCTGGTTGCAATTCCCTGCCGCCGGGTTTGAGGATCGACTAAAACCATTCCGACCCACGCAAGATCGGCTTTGTAGGTAGTGGTAGTGGTTGTTCCGACCAATCGACCATCTTTGAGAGCGGCGAAACAACCATCCGGTTCCAGTCTTATGAGTCGACGCCAATCGTATTCGGTTTGGTTCCATCCCGCCGCTTCCTTGAGTCTCATCGCCGCAGGAATGTCTGATTCAAACAACAAACGGATTTCAATGTGCTCGAGCATTCCTTAACTCAAAGCTGATACGTGTTCCGCCCACACGTTATTCGACGGCTCCATGCAAAACTCAGCCATCTGTTTTATGTTCCAATCAACGGGCCAATCAAAAGTACGACGAAGATGTAACAACCACGCGAGTAGTCCTTCTTCAGGATGGAAGCACAGCTCGAAAAGCGCACGAGCCGTTTTTCCACCTGTCCTCATCGTGTATTCACCGCTCGGCAATTGAAAATAGGTGTGCATCTGAAAACTACTCGCTCCGCAGAGGAGATATTCAGCGGCGATTCGTCCGGATACGATGTTTCCAGTAGCGCTGATCGGAAGCTTGCAAATGGGAATCGCTCCTTGTCTTTCCAGCAAGCGCAGCCGACGCAGTACCTCCAGATTCCGACTACTCAAGTCGGGCCCACCATAGGCGATTCCGCGCACTCCATCGAATTCGAGATTGGGATCAAAAAGCCGGTTCGCATAGATTAGAAAGTCTGGGACATCGGTGCCTTTACACTTCTCATTGACCGTGCGAAGCATCTCGAGTTGAAAGTCATCATCAAGAATCGCATTGAAGATTTTTAAGCCGATGTTTACCGGTGATGGCGCAGCTGCTCGTCTAATCAACGAAGTGACGCGAGTTAACCATTCGATAATCATTTCGGCCTGCGCGGCTCGATCTGAGCCCGCGAGTGTGGGACTGAAATCTTTTTCAATCGGCATCGCCTCGTTTGAATGGAGATGCCAGACCTCCATCAGGCGCCTCGTTGTGTATTCATATTCGCCAACTTTCCACTCGCCCTCACCAGCGCGTGGCAAGTGATATTTACAAGAAGGCACCACAAGAACCGAAGCAGGTCCAGCTACAGAGAGCGCCTCATCAAAGAACTTCAAATACTCATCGAATGTGTCGTACCAACCTCGACCTTTCCAGGAGACGGTCCAACCCAGCGTCCCATCGTTTCCAGTAATCCGCTCAACAACCATCCGTGTTTCTTCAATGGCCCACTCGCTCATGGACTGCGCGCCCGAGGCGTCTTCAGCAATAATCGACTTGAGTACGACAAAACCGAGCCCTTCTTCACAATCCCGCCGCACTTGCGAGGTGTTCAAAGAAAGTTGACCGGATCCTTTGCCAAAAGGGTTCTTAACAGGATGATTGCCATACTCGGTACCAAGATCGATCTGATACTGTTCCTTAACGTAACTTTCCAGCGAATCGGGCAAACCATTTTGAAAACGCGCGTAATCGCGCCGCAGTGCCGTCTGATTTGCAGCATCAATTTCAGGATGACCTTTTAGAAGCGAGTACATAATCTGAAGTACGACAGGCTGTCAGCCTGTCGGCGCGAATTAGTACCATCTACCACGACAGGCTGACAGCCTGTCGTACTTTTAAACCGCTCACCACTCGTGTAATGCTCTCGAGCTCAGTTGGATTCAACCGAGGTCCCCACGGATCGTAGACGGCGTCTTCCGGGATGATTCCGAGTTTCGAAAGTGCAAAGAGAATTCTTCCGATATAACCTTCCATGGGCTGAACAAACAAAACTTCTGCAAGTTTGTCGACCGTCGCAGACAATTCGAGAAAACGTTCTGCCTGACGTTCGACGTGTGAACTGAGGAGTTCAGCTTGTAGTTCAGTACAAACCGCGCCCATCCCAATCAGCGCCGCAGTCGCTCCTCGCAACAAGCTGTAACCGAGGAAACGATCTTCACCCGTAATCAGCAGTTTTCCAGGATGATGGACCTGTATATGGCTGGAAACATCTTGATACGTCATTACGCTATCCAGCGTCGCCATCTTTATGCCGACCACGTTTGGTAGAGATAACAATTGATCCAGCACGTCGAGGTTGTAAGAGATCCCCCCGGCAGCTTCATACAAGTAGAACAACACCAAAGGCACACCCAAGTCTGCCAGGCGCGAGTGGTGCTCAATGATCAACGCGTCTTGAGATGAATTCTCCTTCAACCACGAAGGCGGGTAGACGAGTAGTGCGTCAGCGCCATACGCGCTGGCGCTCGAAGCCATTTCCAGCACTTCACTGGTTGCTTGTTCGTTGTTCCGACTCCCAACACCAGCAATCAGTAGTTTGTCTGAGAGACCCTTACGCCAGTCTTCGATAACGTGACGAGCTGTGTCTTCACTCAAATGCAGTCCTCTTCCCGTGTGCGCCCAGACAGCAACACCGGCGATCGGCTGCGTTCGCATGTAATCGACGTAAGCCTTGTGCGCGCGTTGGTGGAAGCGATGTTGGCGATCGAAAGTGACTGGAACAGCCGGAACGAGCCCGCCGTTAAGCGCTGTCTTCACCGAGTCTGTACTGATTCCCGTTAGAGACATGTTTCGTGCGTTGTCATCCCATGTGCGGAACGGAGAGAAGACTGTTCTGGATTAGCGTAATCGCGCCCTTTAGACTTGGGCGAACTTCGAAAGCCGATGGTCTAATCGCAACACCATGAGAGCGAGGAGCCAGCAAGTTACGTTTGGTCTGCTCAACAATAATTGGCTCTATCACGCCCCATACTTTTGTTATTTCCCCTCCGATTACAACGATCTCGGGATCCAGTCCGTTGATCAGGCCAGTGATTCCGATACCAAGATAACGAGCTGTCTCACGAACTGCCTCAGTCGCCGCCGGGTCTCCTGCATCGACTAACTCAATCAGCTTACGCATCGTCGAAACACGTTTTCCGTTGGTGTTGCGCAACTCCGCGTAGCGCTTCAACGTTGCCTTGTCCGAAGCATAAAGGTCCCAACATCCGCGCTGACCACATCGGCACTCGTTGCCATTCAGGTCGATCGGAATGTGACCAAATTGTCCTGCAGTGTTATTGCCACCTCGATAAAGACCACCATCGATTACCACGCCACACGCCAACCCCGTGCTCACACTGACATACAAAAGATTTCGCACATGAGCGTACTGCGCCTTGCCGTGCCAGATTTCGGCAAGCGCAGAGCAACGAGCAGAGTTATCAATGATGACCGGGAGGCCCGTGGCTTTTTCGAGCAATTGAACCACCGGAACGTCGCGCCACGGCAAAACTACCGAGATAAGGAATTTGCCACTATGGTTATCGACCAGGCCGGGCAGACTTACTCCAATACCAGGGAACTCGATGAACGAATCATGTTTAGCACTAAGCTTTCGAATCTCTTTCCCTATCTTGTTCAGAAAGGCGTTTGCGTCAGCACCAGTTTCGTAGCTAACCCGAGACACGATTCGGTTGTTGAAGTCGCTAAGCGCGAGAATTGTTTCATCAGCGCGAATATCGACTCCAAACAGGCCGAATCTTTTGGCGTTGAGGCGAAGCGGCGTCGGAGGTTTCCCGCCGATTGGTGTGGTCCGTCCAGAGCCCTCTTCGATGATGCAAAAATCTTTGAGAAGTTCACCTGTGATGGTTGAAATGGTGGCTTTGTTGAGACCGCTAATCTTGGCAATTTCAGCGCGCGAGATCGGTTGGCGATCGGAAAGAATGTTGAGCAGGATCCGGCGATTAACGAGCCGAAGCATGTCGTGGCCTGCTGCCTTAACATCGGCAAGATTTGGCTTCCGCGTAAATGCATGACGCGATGCGGTCATGAGGATCGTTCAGTCAGCTGAGTGGTGAAATGCAGTGTAACCCTGGTTAAGCAAGCGTCGGGAAGAAACAGTACGAGACTGTTTTTTCCCGACCGACTCGTGGCTGTTAGAAGGTGAAGCGCAGTCGAAGTCTGACTGAACGCCGATTATCGATTCCTTCCTGAGTGTAACTTTGGTTTGTGCGACCAAACGCAGGGTTTGGAAACACGTGATCAGGATCATTAATGATGACCGGCTGACCTGCCGCATTCAAGCTGACCAGAAAGTCTCCGAGATTCGCAAATGTGCCTGCGCCTCCATCCGTTCCGTCGCCTGAAGCTCCCGGTGGAGAGAAGAGTGGATGGTTGAAGACGTTATTGAAATCTGCACCGATCTCCAGCTTCCTGGTTTCGCTGAAACTGAAGTACTTGTGAACTCCGAGATTAACGCCCCACGATCCTGGGCCGATTAAAAGATTGCGCTTCGCAACGGCAGGATTGTCAAAGAGATCAGAACCTGTCGGTGGCAGAGCGAAAGCTGCGGCATTAAAGAACTGACCCGCAGCCAGGTTTGCGTACGGATCGCCTGTAACGAGCGGCCGGAAAGATGGACCACTGAAGTCGCCGACAGCGTCGACGAAGCCGCTACCAATGTTACCGGGGAAAACGGGGTCGCAGTTATCGCAGGTCCAGAAAGGAGTAAAGCCCGTACCTGATTTGGCAAACATGTTCCAGGTTAGGTCCCAACCTCCGGCGACTGCGTCAGCCCAACCAGAAATTGATTTTCCATAAGCTCGACTCTTGCCGAACGGCAGTTCATACGAACCATAGGAAATGAATCGGTGCCGGGACACAAAGCTATCGCGGGAAAGATCATTATTCGGGATGAACTGGTTGTAAATTGCCCCGCCAAGACTGGAGTTACCAACGTCAAGTCCGCTCGACTTCTGATCCAGCAGTGTGTAGCTCATGTTGAAGACGAGCCCCTTCGCGAAGCGACGATTGAGTTCAACCTGGAAAGCATTCGACCTTCCACGACCGATATTGCCGTAGCTTGCAAGAAAGCTGCCCAGCGCTGGGAATGGTCGACGTGCTTGATCGGCAGCTGACTCCTCGCAATCCCCAGCGTCAACTGGATCGCAGGGATCGCCATCGCCATTAAGATTGCCGAACGGAGTGTTGTTTGGTGGCAACTCGTTAAGATCGAAACCACCAATCAAGTTGTGTTGCCGAACGCCGATATAAGAGGCGCGGATACCCATGTTCCAGCCGATTTCACGTTCGAATGTACCGTTGAATTGTTCCATTCGCGGATTCTGCAGATCAAAAGGAATTGCATTGATCGAAAGTCCCTGCACGCGAACTCTGCCACCACTAAAAGGTGTTGAACCTCGAGGATTGATGCCGCCTGGCAAACCTGCCAGCGGGGTTGCAGTTACATTGGTCTTAGTGATTCGTTGATTGAATGCGCTGGAGGCGAATGCGTCGCGCATCCCCTGAGCCGCGGAGGTTGGATAATACACACCCCATCCACCGCGAATAACTGTACGGTCGTTCAATCTCCAGGCAACGCCGACTCGCGGAGCGAGGTTATTCTTGTCAGTGTTAACCAAACCTCGACCAACCCCGGCATCGGCAGCCGTGACGACACCGTAGTCAATAAAACGCTGATCGATTTGGCTCAACACTTTATCACTCGGAATAACAAACCGACCGGGGTTGCCATTTGGTGACTTATTGTTTGGATCGAAGTTGATAAGAAGATCGTTTTTATCTACGTAGGGAGTGATGAGTTCGTAACGCAAGCCGAGGTTGAGCGTAATGTTTGGACGAATCCTGAAATCATCCTGGACGAAATACCCGGTTTCCCAATTAAATACATCAAGCGCCGGCCTTACCTTGCTCACGTAAAGAACGGACGTCGGAGGCAGCCCGATCAAAAAATCCGCAAAACCGCCGAGCGTGTTGGGATAGGTGATCGTTCCGCGTGGATTGTTTCGATTGAACGCAAATCCATCAACCGCCTGGTTACGAACAAAGTCAGCTCCAAACTTGAACGAGTGGTTACCGCGAGTCCAATTGGCGGTATCGCCAAAGGTGACGAGGTGCTGATCCAATGGACGATTGACGTTACGAGCTCCCGCCGAGATGCCCGCGAATGGTCCAATAGTAAATGCTACCTGACCAGGAGTGTCGATCAGTGATGGGCCAACAATGGCACCATACGACGTAATCTCGGCGTCGTTGAAGCCAACGCCGGAAAGAAACTCGCGTGTGGTTTGATTTGCGCGCCGGAACAGGTTCTGGATATTGAATCCGCCGCGCAACTCATTAACTAAACTATTCGAGAAAATTCGAGTGTAGGAGAGTGAAAGCGTATGGTTCTGCTGGTGTTGAGAAAGTAAGCCAAACGCGGGCAGCGGATTCGCCACAAGACTTCGCAGGCCAGTTCGCACCTGGAAGTTGTAAACCGCATAAAATTTGTCCTTCGAAGTGAAATCGTGATCGACGCGCAGAGTCGCAAGATCTCTAGTTAATAACCCCGGGAAGTTTCGCACAAAATCACTAAGCCTGCCGTTCGAATTGCTGAACGGGGCCGACCCGGTTTGTGGGTAATAAGCGTTAAGAATATTCTGGGCAATCGGATTCAAGAGTCGCGTGGGGATACTGTTGAATCTGAGATTTCCATCGGCGTCGGCGAAGGTATTCGACGCAATTTCCGCAGGTGTCAGCTGTGCTTTCGCGGCGTTGGAAACAAGAGGACGACTGCTTGCTCTGATGCCGGCGAAATTTCCACCAAAGATTGTTGAAGTCGGAATCTGACCTGAACGGAGTTGCAGTGGCGAAAGGTCCCATCGCCGTTCATAGGACAACAAGAAGAACGTCTTGCCTTTACTCAACGGCACAGGCCCACCGAGTGAACCTCCAACTTCATTAAGATTGAAGTATGGTTTCGGAAAGCTGGAGATCGCAGGGGTTGGCGTGAAGTTCGCCTGCGCAATCTTATCCTGCAAAGACCAGGCAGCGAGCGCCGAGTTCTTGTTGTTATAAAAGAGCGACCCGTGATAATTGCTGCCACCGCGTTTTGTTTCAACGCGAATATTCGCGATGCCGGAATACTCCGCGGTGAAGTTCTTCGAGAGCACCGTCAGTTCACCTATTGTTTCAAGTGATGGCTGACTCGAAGTGGGTTCTCCGAAAATCCCACCGTTGGTTCGCTGACCGTCAAGCGAAAATGTTGCGCCGTAACTTTGTCCGCCGATGAATTTGAAACTGCCATCGCCATTTGGCCCCTGAGTGATGTCCGGGTTGAGGTACAGAAACTCAAAATAATCGCGGCTATCGCGCGGCAGTTCGGTGAGCTGGCGATTGTTTAGGGTCCCTGAAATTACCGGCTGATCTTTTTCGATCAAGCCAGCTTCATTACCTGTGACCAGCACACTTTCTGTCTGGGGGCCAATTTCTGTCTTTATATCGGCACGTACGATATCCGACCCTTGCACCACAGCTTCAATCTCCGTGACCTTAAAGCCCGTTGCCGTCACGACCACTTTGTAAGTGCCGGGTTTCAGCGCGTTGACTTCGTAATTGCCCTCGCTATTCGTGGTGACATCGCGAGAAAGGCCGGTCCCCTGATCGACAACTTTGACTGCCGCATTTGGCAGAATCGCTCCATTCGGATCGGTAACGGTTCCACGAATGGTTCCGAGATTGCTTCCTTGCGGATAAACGGCTCCCGTGAACACTGCCAAACAGCCAAGAACGAGCAAATGCGCGATTAATAAACGTACGCTTCTCATATTTACTCCTCAATACCAGAATTTGGTCGCAGCATCGGTGCGAGATGCGATCGGGTTTGTTGACGATTCAGACGAACCGGCAAATGGGTCGGTTGCGTCAGGCCTACTTTATTTCCAGGTAAAACGATTGGGGAAACGTTTGAAAAAGAATCTGGGCGAATCCTGCTCCAGAGAAACAGGCTCGTCGTGGTTAGTTTGCGTTTAGAACAAACTACGGGACTTATACGCCGCTTTTAAGAAAAGCGCAATAACAAAATCAGCTGTTAGAAAGTTATTCCCCGTGCGATTTTGGAAATACTATCCATCTATTTAGTGATCACTGCGCCGCTCTTTGCCTTCCCGGAATCACCGGGAGAATCAACGCTGAACTAAACTTACTATCGTGGTAGATCGTTTGGTGAGCCTTCAGCGATCGCGTGGAGACGACTATGTCCTCCCCTGTATTCAAATTGCGATTGAATCTCGGGAAGTTACTGCTCGAAACATACAAACGGATGCGATGACCTGACTTGAAAACATTTCCGGTCGCCCACATGTCAATCGTGTACTTAGTAACTTCACGAGGTATAACCTGGGAAGCCTCTGTCGTGCGGTTCCTGTAACGCGCACGCACGATGCCGTCGGTAAGAAAACGTGCGTAGCCATCCGGAGCAACATCCACGAGCAGGGCCGTGAAATCCGTATCAACAACCGAGGTCGATGCAAAGAGTTCGAGCGAAATGAATCCTGTGACCTCAATGTCCTGGGCCAGGGGCGGTGTAGAAAAAACCAGAACGTCGGATCTTGATTCGTTGGGTCGCTGATCGGCCGGACCTGGCGGCAGCGCCTGACCACAACAAAGCCGACCACCAATGGTTGGTACGGGACTCTGCGGGTCGTAATCAAACTCATCCGTTCTTTCAGCTGAGGGCCCGGTCACGCTCAACAACCCGTCGCCTGCAATTCCATTTGCGCCTTTTACAGAATGAAGGAAGTACTTGGTGTACTGGGTCCGCTTCAACGGAAACTCCTGTTCGTCGCGCCAAATATTGTCGCCCATTATGAAAAGGCGAACAGGGGCGGAGCTGGAATACTCGTTCCTAATCTCTTTTAATGAGTAGTCGAACCACTTCAATACAGTTGCGGTCATGTCGAGCACGGCCGTCTTACCAAAAACAACATCACCAACCTTACCTTCCGCAGAAGTTGGAGCGTGGGCCCATGGACCAATAATCAGTCTCTGGCCATTCCGTGCTGACGATGTGGCCGCTTTATCACGCAGTCCCATGTAGTTCTTAATTGAACCGTTCAAGAAGAGATCGTGCCATCCGCCTGCATGAAGGCCCATCACTTTCATTTCAGAGTAATGATCAGACACTCGCCACTTCTGCCAGTATGAATCATCACGTTCGTGAGTGAGCCAGTCGCGGAAATATGGAGCTAATGATGAAGGCTGGGGCGTTTGCAGAATCGGATAATTTGCTAAGGGCAATTCCTTTATCCATTCTTTTGGCGATTGGGTCCTCTCTACTTGCCTGCGTACCGTATCAATCGCAAGAATCGAACTCCATGAACTACTGAACCACTGCATGAGAGCGCCGCTTTGGTATGTCCATCCATCGTAATACTCCGACGCAGTGACGTAAGGAAAGATCGCGACCAAATGAGGAGGCACTGCCATCGCGGCCAACATTTGAGTCGCTCCGACATATGATCCGCCAAACATTCCCACCTTTCCATTTGACCCACTTAGTGCAGCAGCCCATTCGACGGTGTCGTATCCATCCGTGCTTTCATCGCGAAAAGGATAGAAGTCGCCACCAGATTCGTAGCGACCTCGCGTGTCCTGCAGCACAACGATGTAGCCGTGCGAGGCTAATTCGTTCGCCATCGCTGCTTCGTCTGCGCGGTTGTAAGGCGTGCGCTCCAGCAGAACCGGAAATTTTTCATCACTGACTGGCCGGTAAACATCCGCTGCGAGTGTCACGTTATCTCGCATCTTGACTCGAACACCTTGTTCGATCGTGATCCGGTGGAGTGTTTGAGCACGCGCACTCGGAACGAAGATCGTCACAAGTGAAAGACAACAGAGTAATGCGACTCGCATAATTCTCTTCCCTATCTCTGGTCTGCAAGAGTGTTACCTAACAAATCCCCCAGACGGCAGTTTGGGGATTGTTCAAGTCCTTCCTACCCGTGTTGGCAAATTTGTTGAATCCCCCAAACTGCCGTTTGGGGGATTTTTTGGTTTTGCAAAAGCTCACTATGCCACACCCCTTCCTTGATTCTGCATGAAGTAAACCAGTTGACTTGTAAATTGAAATGCCCAGTTGAATGCGCGAGCTGGATGATTCAGATCTATACCTGCAGCTAAGTCGAGGAAGCGTTTGAACCGTTGTGTGTAGATGGTCCTTCGTTCCGGATCTTTCGTAAAGAAGTTGCCAAGTGCAAAGGTATATGCCATCTCGGTATTGTGCATTTCCATGTCCGGCCCCAGTTCGCCCGGTGAGGCTTTGGGATCATTCAACGCGAAGCAGTTGATGACGTAGTAAGCCTTAGAACCGTCAGGTACGATGCCCTGACGATGAAGAAAGTCGCACCACTTGACCACTATCTCACCGACACGTGGATCGCTTGTTATTGTCCAGTAATGAAAGAGCGGATCAAGAAGTAACGCCATCATCCATGCAGAGGTTGCACCCGGAAAAGTCGCTTCATTTGGATCATAAAGTTCCCAGTTTTGTCGTAACGAACCATCTGGCGGCCGGCCGTCTGGCGGCTGCTGCTGATGTTTGTAATATGCATCCACACATTCACGTGCTTTGTTCCAATACTTCTTGTCGCCGGTCATTTCCCAACCGTGCAAAATACCCAGAAGCCCGTAGCCCTGATGACGCAGCGTCCAAAAGTTCCGACCTTTTTCCGGATCGACTCCGAGGGGAACTGTTTTAATCTCCGCCGGGCGATAAACTGGATCCTGATGATTGAAGCAGTACTCAGCCATCAGCTTTCCGCACTTCTGGGCTCGTTCATCTCCAGTGAGCAGATAATGAATGTGCATTGCTCGCGGGTAGACGTATTTCAGATCAGGGCCCTTTAGCGTAAATATACCGGCATCTGGACCATCCAGCCTGGTGTGCTCTCGTACGAAATTCGCGCAGTGATAGGCGGTCTGCAAGTACTTACTCTCGCCGGTTCGCGCGTACATCTTGTAATAACAAGTAGTGCGATCGAAAAGCCACTCGTGGTAGACCTTGCTGTCGAGGTATGACAGGGAACCGGGAAAGTTTTTCTCAACCAGTCTGTCATAGCTTGCATACTCACCAGATGACGCGCCCGGGGTCTGAGGCCCAACAATGCCTGACGCACACAACCAATTCGCCGGCAAAACTGCCAGCACTCGAGGGCCTTGCAGCCCTTGTTCATCTCGCAGTGTTGTTGCGATTGAAGCAACGTCCGCGGATGTTCTTTTTGGTTGTCGGTCGAACCGAATCGTTACCCGTTGAGTTTTTTGTGTGGAAAAATCGAGCTTAAACTGAATCAACACCGAACGAATCGATCCCTCACGACCTCCAACTCGCCAGGGCTCGAGCGAGCGAATCGCAGCAACCAGCTCCGAACCGTCGTCCGCAACAACTCGGACCTTCTTCGAGTCATTCAGGAAACCAAATGGCAAGGGCAAACCAAAACTAACAAGTTCATGGCCTAAGTCTTGTGCCTGTCCTTCAAGAGTAACAACTACACTCTCCGCAAACGAAAAGATTCCATGGCGCGCTAACGGAATCGCGAAGAAAGAAAACAGGGCTTGTTTGATGAAGAGCCGACGAGAGTTTTCCGTCACAGACATAGCTTTACAGACCTAACAGACGAGCAGCGTTTTCGTAGTACACCTTCCGAAGGATTTGCTCAGGCAATCCAATACCGTATATGCGCCAACGTCCCTGAGGAGGGATTGGAGCCGGCGCATAATCAAAATACTCATCCTCTGTTTCGAGAAATCGGTAATAGATCTCATAAAGTTCGTTGCAGAAAATTTGTTGCGGAGTTTCATTTCCATGTGGTGTTGCGTCAGTAGCAAACAATATTCTGTCCTGGTACTTGTCGAAGAACTTTTGCGACATTCGCGGTTGTCGACCAAGTTCTCCAATTCGCGCCGCTATGTCGACGTACATATTCGGATAGCGATCCAGCCACTCCGAAACTGCCGGTAAATTCTCCGAATCGGCTGTGTGCAGCGCAACGAAGTTGGTCTTTGGATGTCGCTGGATGACACGGTTTCTCGCCTCCTGCAACTCCATGTTGCTGGGAAAGTCTTTACCGTGAAACGACCAATCAGGATGTGCGCTCAATTCTTCATAGCGTTCATTGAATCGATCTGTCGGCAAGAAGAATGCATCGGGATCTGAGACATGAATTGCGACAGGCATGTTTAGAGCGCCGGCTGTTTCCCACATCTCATCGAACCGTTTGTCATCGACTTTGACCAACGGGCCTGTGGTCACGTTTTCGCGCAGGTAGAGCCCGAGAGTCTTAAGTACTTTCAATCCACGTGCTCCGGCTTTCTTAGCTGCTTCCAGTTGTTCAGCCTGAAACCTGGAATAGTTCATCATCTTTATTTTTGCGTACCAGGGCTCAGTAAAAACTAAGAAGCGATCCGGATGCGGTTGTTGCCAGCGCTGCAGCGTCTCGTCCAGCAATGGGCCGTAACCGCCCGTGAGATTCACCATCATGCGCACGTTCTTCGCATCCATTACCTGCAGGATCTCTGGGATCGTTGCCGCATGATGAACAACGTCTGCGTTGCCTTTTCGATCTATCCACGACAGGTGAGTATGAAAATCAATATTTGGAAAGCGTGACCTTGGAACATGTGTCTCGGGCACATGAAGCATGCTCTTCGGTTGATATTCTTTGAGCGCCAATGGCTGAGCAGTTTTAGCCAGGGCAGCGCCATTCTTCTTCGACTGCGCATTGGTATGATCGAGAAGCTGCGCTCCCACCGCGCCTGCCGACGCCGCTGCAATTGTCTTTAGCCATTCTCTCCTGCCTCGCAACATCATTAAGACCTCCGTTAGATGAAGTCGTCGAAATTAGCGTTTGACAATCCCGGCGAGTTCGATAAGTATGCACTACCGTTTGTTAGTAACTCGAACTAACCTGTGATAACTCAATCGCCTCTGCGACACGTACTCTTCTTTTTGTCGTGGACGATTCGTGAGTCACGCGGGTTATAGCATTCGCGAATAAAAACTGGCAATGCGTTTTTTAAGATCGACTGCGTTGATCGTCACGCAGTCGCCTACGAAAACACCTGACTACTCCGGCGCTTACTCTCATTCTCACCGCGGCTTTAACCCGGTGACGAGAATCGCTCTCAGGCTACGAGAAAACGTTTTAAACGGTGCCGGAAATCACCGGGCTAAAGCCACGGTGAGAATGAGAGAGATAAGATCAACCGCCTTTTCGAGCTCCCGATGAATTTATCTGAAACAATGATGAGGTTAGCTCAACTCGCAACCGACGAAGGCTCAGCGTTTGAAGAGTATCGGGTGCGTCTTTTCAACCTGATGCAAATGTTTTTCGACATCTACGGAGATGGAGATGTTTCAGTCCTACGTGCGCCGGCACGGATCAATATTCTTGGCGAACATATCGACTACGTTTCCTACCTGCCAACTGCATCGCTGACGTTCGGTAGTCGTGAACACGATGCTCTCATGCTCTACAGGAAGTCTAACCAACCTGAGGTGCGTGGCCGATCGACGTCCTCGGCGTACCCGGCATCATCGTTTTCCTTTTCGGAAACTCGTGTACCTCAGATCGCTGGAGACGTTGAGTCGGAATGGCTCTCGTTTCTAAACGAGAGCAGCGCGCCTGCGCCAGGTTGGCAAAACTATATTAACGGCGCAACACAATTTGCCCGCGCGAAATTTGGACAACGTATCGTAAACGGTTTCGACTTTATCGTTGACTCAACTATACCGGCCGGTGGCGGTGCCTCATCCTCTTCAGCTCTGGTGGTGTTAGGAGGCGCTGCGATACGCGATGTCAACGATATTACTTTCACTCCCGAAGACCTTGCGCGCGACTCGTCCATGGCTGAGTGGTACATTGGCACTCGTGGTGGCTCGATGGATCACACGACAATATGCATGGCGCAGGAGAGTAGTGCCGTATTAATCAACTATTCGTCGCGGCAAACGACGCGGATGGCATTACCCGATAGACCTTTCGAGTGGATCACTTTTTTCACAAAACCTGCGAACAAGGGTCACGAGATAATGATTGAGTACAACGAGCGCGCTGCTGTTTCTCGACTGTTGATTCCGGCGATACTCAATCATTGGCAGCCGACGCGTCACAAATTATGGGACGCCGTTGAATCATTCAGAGCTGGTTCCGTGAAGTCACTCGATACTATCGAGCAGCTATTACAAGATTTGCCGGAAACTATCTCGATTGATGAGCTCCGGAGTGATTACCCGGAAGCGTATTCAGAGCTTGAAACATCGTTCCCTGCCCTTTCACACGAGCATTCAAGATGGCCGCTTCGCATAAGAACTCGGGCCATGCATCACCTGGGAGAAGTGCGCCGTGTGGCAAAGGCCGCCGGCGCACTTAACGCAATACACGACGAAGATAGTTTCAAAGTGATGCAGACAATTGGAAAGCTGATTAATGAATCTCACGAGAGTCTACGAGACCTTTACGACGTAAGTAATGATGACATTGAAGAGCTCGTCAGGATTATTCGATCTGATCCAGCCGTGCTTGGCGCACGTCTAATGGGCGGTGGTTTTGGTGGGAACATTCTGGCACTCACAACCAGTGAACACTCGGAATCGCTGATTAAACGCGTGGAATTGGAGTATTACGCTCCCCGGAATCGCAACGGCGTTCGTGAGGGATCGATATTGATCTCTACTCCAGGCGCAGGTCTTGGCCATATTGATTTAAATGACGTTTGCCGCGATGCGGTAAAGCATGCCAACAGACTTGGTGCACGTGGAGCATCGTTTCGAAGTAACCTCATTTCTCTTCTTGATGTCTTGCCGATCGATGTTAACCCTGACGAGATTTGGCCCGTCGTCGTTGCTGCCGGAAAAGGTACCCGGACCGCAGCAAGTGGAATGAAGACTTCCAAGCCACTTGCTGTTATCGCGCAAAAGCCGGCGATAGTTCACGTCCTCGACAACATAGGGAATGGTTTGGGCCAAACGAAGCCTCCGGTAATCATCGTCTCACCAGAAACTGAGAATTCGATTCGCGAACAACTGAAAGGACAGAACGTCATCTTTGTAACTCAGCAACAAGCGCTCGGAACCGGCGACGCAGTCCTGAGTGCAAAACACCTGATGCATGACTTCACTGGTTTGGTTCTGGTCGTTTGGAGCACGCAACCTGTCATACGCCCGCTCACGTATCTGCGCACGGGCAAGCTCGCCCGCTTGTTTGCCGATTGCGAGATGGTAGTTCCCACGACATTTCGTCATCGACCGTATGCACCAATTCATCGAACTGAAACCGGCGAAGTTCAAACTGCTAGCGAGACTCATCTCGAAGGCGCAGAGTCCGAAGAGTTTGGCGAAACCAACATTGGAATGTTTCTACTCAAGAACCAAACGATGTTTGACGTTTTGTCAGAGCTGAGACGTCGATTTTGGAATGAATCGAAACAATCTTATGACCGAAGTCGAGGGGAATTGGGCTTTCCCAACGAAGTCATTAACTTTCTGTCATCTCGCAAAAACGGGGTGCTCGCTTTTCCGATTGCAGACTGGCGCGAAGAACAAGGGATCAAGACACTCAGTGACGTCTCAACGTGCGAAGCGTTCATCGCTGAACTCGCTCTTTGAGACAGAAGCGACTTCTTAAAACGTCTGTCTACGCTCGCTCTGCGTCTTGGAAACGACAAGTCCAGGTACCCAATGGGTAAAACAAACATTCGAATAGAAAAAGTCGGGAAGGGTGGCTTGCCCCCACTGGCCGCTCAACTTCTGCTCAGCTTGGAATTTCGGGAAGGCCAGCGGGGGCAAGCCACCCTTCCCAACTTGTTCTATTCGAATGTTTGATCTTGTTATCGGCTTGTTCTTATACAAGCAGGAAAACTCTTCCGTTGCGTTAAGGATGCCTGACTAGAACCCTTGCTGTGGAGTCTGCCGTCCGACAAGAGTGATAATGCAAACCTTTACTAACAGATCAGGCATTGCGCGCAAACCTATCTCAAATTTACGTTGGTGGATCGGTGGACTGCTGTTCGCATCAACCGTAATCAATTATATCGATCGCCAAACTCTTTCGGTCCTCGCTCCATATCTCAAGATTCAATATCAATGGAACAACCAGCAGTTTGCGGAGATAGTGATCGCGTTTCGCGTGGCATACTCGATAGGACAGACGATTTCAGGTCGCCTGATCGATCGTTTCGGAACACGCAAAGGTCTGACGATAACTGTAATCTGGTATTCGATAGCGGCGATGTTGACTTCACTCGCCGGTGGACTCCGCAGTTTTGCGTTCTTTCGTTTTCTTCTTGGTGCCGGTGAATCAGCCAACTGGCCGGCAGCTACTAAAGCTGTAGCTGAATGGTTTCCGAAAAAGGAACGTGGTTGGGCTGTGGCACTCTTCGACAGTGGCTCATCGATTGGTGGGGCAATCGCGCCGTTGCTGGTGATAGGTCTGTACAAATACTTCGGCGGCTGGCGGCCTGCATTCATCATAACGGGAACGTTGGGATTTCTCTGGCTCGGCGTTTGGCGAATGTTGTATCACCCACCCGAATCCCATCCGCGCATCGGTGATGAAGAGCGTGCGATGATTCTGGAGGATCGGGTTGAATCGAAAGAAGCACATACCGATGGAAAGAAGTCAGGTTGGCGAGAGCTGATTCAACTACCACAGACATGGGCGATAATTGCAGCTCGAACCATGACAGATCCAGTCTGGTTTTTCATCACGGACTGGTTCGCAATTTATCTGGTCAGCAAAGGAATAAATCCCGAACAAGGACTCCTCGCATTTTGGATTCCTTTCGTCGCTGCAGATCTTGGCAACTTTTTCGGGGGCGGTGTTTCGAGTTGGCTAATCAAACGCGGCTGGCCTGTCGTCAAAGCGCGAAAGGCCGTGGTTGTATTCGGTGGTCTTGGTATGACGCTACTGATTCCCACTGTTTTCACGTCAAATTTGTTCTCGCTCGCGGGCCTGTTCGCAGTCTCAACATTTGCATACGCTTCGTTTTCGACAATGGCGCTGGTGCTTCCGTCTGACCTCTATAGCAGCGAGTCAGTCGCGACTGTCAGCGGAATGAGTGGCACTGGCGCTGGTTTAGGTACTATCTTGTCGACCTTCTTAATCGGCTATGTTTCTGATCATTACTCATTTGAACCGATCTTGATCACGGCAAGCCTGATTCCTTTTGTCGGAATGATTCTGGTGTTGACGTTGATACGACCAGGAAGAGTTGAACAGTACGAATCATGAAACCTCTAAAGATCGGCATAACAGGTGTGCGCGGAGTTGTTGGTGAAACTTTTACGCCTGAGTTAGCTGTTGGGTTCGCTCAGGCTTTTGGCACTTACCTCGACGGCGGGCGAATTGTGGTTTGCCGGGATACGCGTCCTTCAGGTCCGATGGTACACGCAGCAGTTTGCTCGGGCCTGCTCGCCGCCGGTTGTGAAGTCATCGATTTAGGAATTTGTCCCACGCCAAGCATGCAGCTCGCGGCGAAGCAATTCAAAGCTGAAGGAGGCATTGCCATCACAGCCGGTCACAACCCTTCAAAATGGAACGCGTTGAAATTTGTTCGCGCTGACGGACTTTATCTCAATGCAACCCAGGCGGAGGAGCTACTCGACATCTATCACCAGGGTGAGTTTCTGAAGACAACATGGGACCAGATCAAGACTGCGATTAGACCTGCTGACGCAATCGAGCCGCACATTGAAAAATTAGAATCATCGTTTGATTTGACTGCCATTCGAAATCGCAAACTGACGGTAGCTGTCGACTGCTGCAATGGAAGTTGTTCATTGCTCATTCCTCGATGGCTTGAAGTTCTGGGGTGCAGGGTCCTGGCAGTGAACGATGACATTCACGCTCCGTTTCCACACTCTCCGGAACCAACGCCAAATACCATGGCGCAACTGAGGGCAATCGTAAAAGCCGGCGGGGCGGATATTGGATTTGCGCACGACGCAGATGGCGAACGTTTAGGAATAGTAACCGAATTGGGCGAGCCACTTTCTGAAGAACTCACGTTACCAATCGCTGCTTCAATGCGTTTGGCTGAACGCGTTGGACCAGTAGTCACGAATATTTCCACGGGGAGTCGAATAGATCGCGTGGCTTCAAAGTATGGCGCTAACGTTATTCGGACGCCCGTGGGTCAGGCGTTTATTTCTGAAGCAATGATCGAGCACTCCGCAGTTTTAGGTGGTGAAGGCAGCGGGGGAATTGCAATACCGGAAGTTCACGCCACGCATGACAGCGCTGCGGGGATTGGGTTAATACTTCAACATTTGTCGCATCATACAGTGACGATCTCAGAATTGGCTTGCGACCTGCCAAAGGTTACGATGTTGAAGTACAACCTCGAAGTAGAACCAAACAGACTTTACTCACTCCTTCAGAATTTTCGGATGTTCGTCGAGAGCGAACGACTGGAAAACGACTTGAGTGATGGAATCAAAGTTATTTTCGACGATGGATGGATCCATGTTCGCGCCTCAAACACGGAATCAATTATCCGAATGATCGTTGAAGCAGAGCAGCCTGCTCGAGCGCAGGAACTATTGGATTGGGTGAGGGATAGGGTTAAGAGCTAACGCTGTGGGCTTTCTTTATTCTCGCTAACATAAATAGGTCCCGTTTGATAAAAAAGAGATGCGCGCTATACCAACTCTAAAAATCAGTATCTCAGGCGTTCGTGGTGTCGTGGGTGATTCGCTGACACCAACTCTCCTGACCAGATTCGCTCAGGCCTTCGGCACCTACGTCGGCCCGGGCACGATTGCGATCGGTCGCGATCCAAGAACGTCTGGAGAGATGGTCAAGCAAGCGGTGATCGCTGGGCTATTATCGAGTGGTTGTCGCGTTATTGATGTAGGAATGTGTCCTGTGCCGACAATTCAGCTGATGGTGCGTTCGCGGAGCGCTAATGGTGGCCTGGCCATCACCGCGAGTCACAATCCGCCTGAATGGAATGCTCTGAAGTTCATCGGATCTGATGGAACATTTCTTGGTCCAGGGGTGGCTCGTGAAATGCTCGACATCTATCATCAAGGTGAATATGCGAAGGTGCGCGGCGACCAGATGAGAGGTGTTGAGGTCGTCGACGGCGCAATAGACCTTCACGTACAAACGATCCTCGAGACACTTGGTCCACTTCCGTCTACGAAGAGACGGCTCCGAGTAGTTCTCGACGCATGCAATGGAGCAGGTTCGATCGTTGGGCCAAGACTGTTGCAAGCCCTGGGTGCGGAAGTAATTGCAATCAACGATCAACCGAACGGCCAGTTTCCGCGTGCGGCTGAACCGACACCTGAGAATCTTCGTGATCTATGTGCAGCAGTAAAGACACATCAGGCCGACATCGGCTTTGCACAGGACATGGATGCCGACCGGCTCGCGATAGTTTCAGATCGCGGAGACCCAATCGGAGAAGACTACACTCTGGTACTCGCAGTCGGGTACGTGTTGAGTAAGGAATCAGGACCAGTTGTTGCCAATTTATCAACCACAAGCGCCCTCGACTTCGTGGCTCAACAATACGGGAGCGTTCTTCACCGCACGCGCATCGGCGAAGCTAACGTTACTGAATGCATGCAGCGTGAATCAGCAGTTATCGGAGGCGAAGGTAATGGTGGGGTTATCTACCCACGCATCAACTTTGCTCGCGACAGTCTGGTAGGAATGGCGCTGATTCTTCATATGCTCGCTGAACGGGGCGTATCACTGTCTGAGATACTCGCAGGACTGCCGCGTTTGGTAATGCTCAAAGAGAAACTCCCCTGTCCTTCCAATAAGATCCCCGAGGTACTCAAGATGGTACGCGAAACGTATTCGACTTCCGAGATCGACTTGAGAGACGGGGTCAAGGTTCATCTTTCAAACGGATGGTTGCACGTGCGTGGGTCAAACACAGAACCAATTATTCGTTTGACGGCGGAAGCGGCAACCGACGAGGAGGTTCGATCGATTAAAGATTCCATCTTTGAAGCGGTACGGCGAATTATCAACGATAATGCGTAGAAGAAGCTTCATAAAAGCGGGAGCCGCACTTTCATTAGCGACAACTCTGAGCAAAACAAACGCCCAGGAAGTCACGACTCACAATTGGGACAGGTATGACTTCGGTTCGGGGCCGCAGGCAGTAGATCGTCTAAATCAAGGTCCGTTCGGTATCGAACAAGACCAGGGTTGGTACACTGTTCTCGTCACGTCGCAATCATCGAAACCAGTAAAAAACTATGGTTTGGGTTTGGTCGGTTATACCTGGGAGGAAGGCGGACCATCACTCGCCGCGCGAGCTGGAAAGGAAACACTTGAACAACACGTCGAGAAGATGGCTTCCCTTCCCTTTGTGGATGTTCTTTACATCCGTTGTGATTGGCGTGATGTTCAGACCGCTCCTGGAAAGCTCACCTTAAATCCGGTCTTTAAACTTACAATGGATGCAGCTCGACGTCACAATCTGCGGGTAGCTTTTCGCATTCAGATGTCCAATACCGAAGGCCAACCTGGACGGCTGGCATTGCCGGACTTCCTTCAAAAAGAAATCCCACTGGTAAAGATTGGAAAGACATACGGGGCTAAAGCGGATTTTGTGGAACCAAGATACGACCATCCGAAGTTTCAAGCTGCTTTCAAAGAGCTAAACGAGTTGCTGGTTCGAGAGTTTGATAACAACCCCCAGATGGAATTCGTCGACTTGATGATGTACGGATTCTGGGGTGAAGGTCACACCAGCAATCTGCCAAATCCTTTTCCTGATTACTCAACTGCAGCGAAAACATTTTTAGAGATGACCAGGCTGCAGTTGGATCTGTGGAAGAACGTGCCTCTGGCAGTGAATACACAACCCGATATCAGCAGTGTTGGAAATACAGAGGTACAGGATCTTTGTGTGCGTTCGGGTTGCTGGCTGCGTTCAGACAGCATCGTGATTGAAGAGCCAATTCAGATCGAAGAACTTGCAAACCGTCCACCCTGGCTACCAACAATTATGGAGGATGGTTATTACCGGCAATACAAAGTGGATCCAGATTACCTTCCTGTCGATGAAGCCGGAATAAACGTACTCGAAAAATGGATGCTGCACGCAATCGACCTCGGCGCTAATTACTGGTCGTTGTGGACAGAGTCAGACAATTTACGACGCTACTACGAACACTACCCAAATGGTTTTGATACCCTCCAAAAACGACTCGGCTACCGAGTGCGGCCCGCATGGATCTGGCAACGCAAACGATACGAAACCGATGAAGTGATTGTCGCGGTATCCAACGACGGTGTTGCTGGTGTTCCGGGTGTGTTGCGTCTATTCATCGAAAACTCTGACGGGAAGTTTCAAATGTCAGGATCACTCGACGCTGGACATCCCTATGGCGGCAAAACCAGACAAGCCTCTTTTGTCTTGCCGAAGAACAGCGATGGCATGAAATTAAAGATTAGGGCCGAGATTGAAACAAAAGGTGGCAAACGACGTGGTGTGAATTGGGCCACCGCTCAACCACCGAACTCTGACGGCTCGATTAGTTTTCAACTACTCAGACGAGATGATCCGAAGTGGAGAAAGGGTGTTTAAGGCGCGTCGAAAATGAGCTACTCAATAGGTGTCGATCTCGGGGGAACAAACATCAAAATTGTCGTCGTCTCTAACAATGGCGAGTTAATTGATTATCAAACGTTCGACACCGCAGATACCGAAGGTTCGTGGGCCCAGACTATCAAAGAGAATCTCAACCGGATCCAGGTTCAGCGCGGCCAGGCACCCTGTCATATAGGAATCGCAGCGCCTGGCCTCGCTTCAAAAGACGGGCGATACATTGCTCACATGCAGGGTAGGTTGAACGGTCTCGAGGGTTTCGTCTGGTCCGATTTCCTTGACTCGAGATCGCCTGTATTTGTACTAAACGACGCACATGCCGCGCTCCTCGGCGAACTCTGGCAAGGTGCAGCAAAGGGTTACCGCAACGTTATCCTGTTAACTCTCGGAACCGGTGTCGGTGGTGCGGTATTGGCTGAGGGCCAGCTGCTCAAGGGTCACATCGGACGAGCGGGACACCTCGGACACGTTACGGTGAACTCCGACGGGAATGCCGATATCGTAGGCACACCTGGAAGTCTGGAGGAGATGATCGGCAACTACAATATTTCCCGTCGCTCAAACGGACGATTCAATTCAACTCGCAAACTAGTGGAAGCTCATCTAGCC